>ENA-OPZN01000030-OPZN01000030.1-human-gut-metagenome-genome-assembly--contig:-NODE-30-length-63425-cov-4.665661_pt1 | contig 63425 bp, 65 predicted proteins | sample MGYA00242483_ERZ504503 | MGnify/ENA primary metagenome ERZ504503 (study PRJEB26092, sample SAMD00036285) | human gut metagenome | host: Homo sapiens | study: EMG produced TPA metagenomics assembly of... | reverse complement strand
CAAAACCCACTTGCGTGACCTGTTCGACAAGACTAATTTCAATGATGTCAAAGATCTAAATGATCCCCTGATTCCGGGGCTTTTTGATTAATTGTTTAACTCGTCCCATTTTAACGGGACACTAATGATCAGAACTATAAAAACAAGAATCTCCCAATTCCGTTTGTGGGTTTAGTAAGGGCCGTACCTCCTCTTTACTACAAGAAAGTAAAAACAACAATATGCCGGCAAGCATAAGAAACAATGATTTTTTCATAAGCCTAGATTTTAGTTTGCCAGTAAATATACATGTTTTTACTCAACTACCTATCCCTGCCTCTGCAGAATTACATATTTATAATATTTCACCTCTTATTCTTCCACTATCAGTTCCAGCAGCACCGGAAGATGATCGCTATATCCTCCGTGATACCGCATTCCTTTATAGGTGCGGAAAGGCGTATCCCCTCCATACACATTATCTTCTTCCAACAAAAAAGGAAAACGCAAGATAGAAGCTTTTTCTTTTGAAGTCCTTGTACGGGCATCCGGCTGCAACAGACCACCGTTCACCACCATCTGATCCAGTACCCCCCACTCTCCTTTATAGCGATAGGTACCTCCCTGCTGGTTATCCATCAGATTATACAAGGCACGTAATTCCGGCTGTTCAGCCAAAGCAGACACCCGAAACCCTTCCTGTAACGATTTCCCATCAGGATAATCATTAAAGTCCCCCATAATAATAAGACGGGGATTCTGCCGTTCAGCCATGACCGAATCAGCAGCCTGACGGATTCTGCGGGCCACCCACAAACGATAGGGATCTGTTTTCTTTGCGCCTCCCACACGCGAGGGAAGATGACAGACAAAGACATCCAGCGTATCTCCACTTACCACACGCCCTGATACGTACAGCACATCCCGCGTAGGACGCATACCCAATGAATCTGACGGAATACGAATTTTCTGTGAAGCGAGCAAGCGGAACGAGACTGGTTGATACAACAGAGCCACATCGATGCCACGCTCATCGGGCGAGCTGGTCATGACATACTTGTAACCCACTTCACGAAGCGGAGAATAACGGGTCAAACTTTTCAGGCAATAGTCATTTTCCACCTCACACAAGCCCACCAAATCGGGCACCTGTTCATTTCCTGCTGCCAGTATCACCTTTCCAATCTTGTTCACCTTATCCTGAAAGCGACGGTACGTCCAGTTCCGTACACTCCCCGGCAAAAACTCCGTATCCTGCTTTAAAGAATCGTGACGGCAATCAAACAAGTTTTCCACGTTGTACTCCATCACCCGGAACGCATGCTGTGCCTGAGCCGGTGCGGCACTCATGCCGCACACAGCCCATAGCAAGCTATAAATTAGTTTTCTCATGAACGAGCCGGAATATTTACCAGCACATCCAGCAGATGACGCCAGAACTTGTCCACCGTAGGAATCAGCATGCGTTCATCCGGTGAGTGCACGCCACGCAGCGTCGGTCCGAAAGAAACCATATCCAATGACGGATATTTCTCCAGGAACAATCCACATTCCAGTCCGGCATGAATCGCTTTCACTTTCGGTTCCACTCCAAACAAACGTTTATAGCTTTCTACAGCCACCTTCAGAATAGCAGACGATGGATTCGGCTTCCATCCCGGATAACCGTCACCGGTCACACAAGTAGCTCCACCCAGTTCAAATGCAGAACGTACCATCTGCGACATATCCTTGCGAGAAGAAAGGATAGAACTACGCTGACTGGTCACTACCACAATCTTGCCGTCACGCATCTTCACCGAAGCCAAGTTAGAAGAAGTCTCCACCAAGCCTTCCATATCCTGACTCATGGCATACACTCCGTGATGCACGGCATACAGTGAATGCAGGAAGCGTGTCATGGCTTCTTTCTCTATCACCTCCGCACAAGGAGTTTCCGACTCCAGTTCCATGGTCAGATTCGGTTCTGTCACTGCAAATTCATTCTCTACCTCAGCAAGGAATATATTCAATGCCACCCGTACATTTTCTTTATCAGCCATCGGCACGGCACAAACGGCATGCGCTTCTCTCGGAATAGCATTGTGCAAGTTACCTCCGTCAATGTGGCTCAGACGCAAATCATACTGCTTCATCAAGATTACCAGGAAACGGTCGAGCAACTTGTTGGCATTGGCACGGTTCTTATTGATGTCGTCACCAGAGTGTCCGCCAGTCAATCCTTTAACTGCCACACGGAAGAAGAAATAACCTTCAGGAGCTGCTGTCATCGGGCAAGGGAATTCAGCTGTGGTACCAGCACCTCCGGCACAGCCGATAAACAATTCTCCTTCATCTTCCGAATCCAGGTTTATCAGAATATCGCCGCTCATGAAACCTTCTTTCAAGGCAAATGCGCCGGTCAGTCCCGTTTCCTCATCTACGGTGAACAAGCACTCCAGCGGTCCATGCTGAATATCATCTGCAGCCAGCACAGCCAGTTCAGTCGCCATACCGATACCGTTGTCAGCCCCCAGTGTGGTACCTTTCGCTTTCAACCATTCCCCGTCAATGTAAGTTTCAATCGGGTCTGTTTCAAAATTATGTACTGTCTGGTTATTTTTCTCGCATACCATGTCCATGTGCGACTGCAACACCACTTTTTTCAGATTTTCCATACCAGCGGTAGCCGGTTTGCTAATCAAGACATTTCCAGCCTCATCCACTTTATATTCCAGCGCATGGGCTTTTGCAAAGTCCACCAGATAATTTCTGATTTTTTCTTCCTTCTTGGAAGGACGCGGCACACGACAGATTTCTTCAAAATAATGAAAAACCGATGCCGGCTTCAAATCTTTCTTTTCCATAAAAGTATTTCAATAAACGATTAAAAATTAGATGCAAACAAAAGTTAAATACAGCGTTTTTCCTCACATAAAAGGCTTTTTTAAAGACAAAACCCTGAGGAATCGTGACAAAAACTATATCTTTGCACCACAAAATTAATAGAAATGCTCAAGACTCTCCTGATAACTTTGTTAATAGTTGCTATCTGTATAGCGCTATTATCGGTGAAAATACTTTTCAAGAAGAATGGACGCTTCCCTAACACACACGTCAGTGGAAGCAAGGCCATGCGGAAAAGAGGCATCGGATGCGTGCAATCGCAAGACCGTGAAGCCCAGCGCATCAATCCCCACGCCATTCCTGAAAGACAGTCGGCAGCAACAGAACAATGAAGCTAATAATTAACTAAAAAACGATATCAATATCATTATGAAAAAAATGAATGTTTTGAAAGGACTCCTGGCTCTTGCCGTAGTATTCCTGTTTGCACAATGCACAGACAACAAGGGAACTTCTACTGAAGCTTCTGCTCCGGCAGTAGCAGGTACAAATATGAAGATTGCCTACGTAGAAGTTGATTCACTGCTCACTAAATATCGCTACTGGAATGACCTGAACGAACTGATGATTCAGAAAGAAGAAAACATCCGTACGACATTGAATGAAAAAGCAAAAGAACTGGACGGCGAAATGAGAGAATTCCAGCGTAAACTGGAAAACAACGGTTTTGCCAGCCGCGAACGTGCAGAACAGGAAAACGCACGTCTGTTGCAGAAACAGCGCGACTTGCAGCAGTTGCAGGAAAAACTTTATGCTGACCTCCAGGCTGAAAACCAGAAGAACAGCTTGCAGCTTCGCGATTCTATCAACTCATTCTTAAAAGTATACAACCAGAAAAAAGGCTACAGCCTGATTATCAGCAACACTCAGTTGGACAACCTGTTGTTTGCAGACAAGTCACTGGATATTACACAGGAAATCGTTGACGGCTTGAACGCACGTTACACTCCTAGCACAAAGAAATAAATACTCATTTGATTTTATCATACTAAAAAAGTCCGGCCATTGCGACCGGACTTTTTTTATTTCCTGCAGATGCATCTTTTACATCTCATTGAGCAAAGCATTCAGCTCACTCACCATCAAAGCTGGCGACTTCTTATTCGTCTTTATCCAACCTTCCGGTGTAAATTCCGACAGTTTGACATTCAGCTTCTTCAATTTTCCGTTTGCTCCCTTGGCTGCCAGTTCTTCCCGAAGGATATGGATTTTCTCACAATCCTGCAAACCTTCCACCAGACGTTCGAAACGGATACTGCTACGCGGACCAGGATAAATACTGTACGTATCACCGGCTGCCCACGTACGGAAACGTGAATCACGCAGCGGATCCATCGGCCAGCTGTTTACTGCCCAGCGAAGATAACCGTCATATCCTCCAGCCACCGCATGAAGTACCATCCAGGCCGCTTCTGCAGGTTCAGAGAAAGTAAATGTATTTGGGAAAGCCTCCGTACAGCAAGTATACACCGTACTGATTTGTCCTTTCCGTTCACGTTCCGCCTTTACCTCTTCCGGGAACTGATTGCCATAAGGAATACTCAAATAATACAAATCTCCCTGAATCTCCTCATGATAATTACCGGCCAGCGTAATCTTGAATTCCGGATCGGCCGCCTTAATCACCTTAATGGCTTCACGCATAGCCTCCATCGGACGTTCGTCCATAGAAATGGCAGTCTTTTCAAACCACCCCTTCTCACGTAAGTGACGAGAGAAATCTTTCAGGAACGTACCCCAGTATTCAGCGTAGGCTCCTCACCTGGAGCAGCCTTGATAAACTGCACGCGGTTGGTAGCCTGATCAAAATAATCAAAGCTCAACGCCCATGGAATCATCGTGTAGCAGCTAATCAAATCCTTGATACCCACTTCGTTCATCATAAATTCCCCCCACTTGTCGAACACCGTATAATCGTACACCCACGTACCGTCCAGCTTCTTCATCCGGAAAATCATGCTGTCGTAATGGTCCTCCGTCTGTCCGGCCCACGGCTTGTGCATGATGCTGGCAGTAATGGCCCGCTGTCCCGCATTGGCCAGCATCTTCATAATAGGACGCATGGCATCAAAGTGCTCCTTGCTCCACAACGGCACCTGATAGTAACGCGCCACGGCATACGGATTCTGCCACAAGTCCAAATGAAACGCCCATTTCTGCGGTTCCGGCAACGTACGGTTCACCACCTCGATTTCAAACGGCAGTTTCATGGCTTCAAAATTCTTTCCAGATACCGTCAGCGTACCTTTATACTTCCCGGGGCGTGTATCAGCAGGCACCCATACATTCAGCCACACCGGCTGCGTGCTGCGCGCCTGAACTTCGCGTATCCGCACAATATCGAGCACATCAGCCACCATAGAAGAATCCCACTCTGCCTTGTTCTCACGAGGGCCACAACCCCCACTTCCATCCTTGTTCAGCTCATCCGTCATTACATAACGTACGAAATACGTATTCACGGCCGAGGCGGGAATACCGAAGAACCGTTCTTCAATTCACTGACAGCAATTTCCGCTCCTTCCAGTTCTTTCTGCGTCCAAAGTACAGCCTGTGCATTCACACGCTCTCCTTTCCAGGCCTTCAGCCGGAGCGTACCGGTAGCTTTCACGTCGGGCACATTCAGTTTCTTGTAACGCACATCCGTCGTTCCCCAACAAAACCGAACCGGAGCAGTCATTTTGCTCCACACCTCTTCCCCGTCGTGCGGCTTCGTGTCAGTCAGTTCCACATAATCTCCCAGTGGAAACTTTTCTGCCTGCTGAGAAAAACAGGCCGGCCCGCATGCAAGCAGCGCCGATAAAAACAACATTTTTTTCATTACTTATTATTTAGGTTTAATGTTAACTTAAAAGTACAAGATAAGACAAAGACTTATCTTTACAAAATCCCCAACTCCTTCGCTACCCTACATGCTTCAATGGAACTTTTTACCTGAAGCTTGCTCAAAATCTCCTGACGGTGCCGGCTGACCGTGTGCACACTGATAGAAAGCTGGCTGGCAATCTCCTTGCTCATCAAACCCTTATCTATCAACCGGAGAATCTGTTTCTCTCTGTCCGACAAAATTTGTGCATCCTCCTGACCGCCTAATTCCATCATCTCTCCGGTAACTGAATGAACTATCCTGCTCTTGCCGGAAAAGCCGAATAGCCATGGAGTATACACGCATAATGCCAGCCACAAATCACCTCCTACAGGAGAAGGAACATAAAATAACCGGTGCAGCACAAACTGATAGTTTCCCTGCGCATCTTTTATACGCAACTTATTAGCCAGATAAAAATCAGTCCGCTTTGTCTTGGGCTGGCGTCGCACAAAGTGAAAGAAACGAAGCTCCTGCAAATACTTATCATGCAAATCATCCGGATGAATCTGCTTCAAAATCTTTTCCTCCCAAATAGAATCTATTTTCTCTTCCGTGCCATTCTCACGATACCAGCCAAACACCTGAGAAAAGCGCCCATAGTACACGTAACTCACATTCGTATGCATATCACTCAGCACAGATACCGCATTTTCCATCTCCGCATACCCCATGGCAATTTGCTTGTATTTTTCCAGTTCAGCCATCGGTTGTTCTCCTACCTTGTAAACAGGTTTCTGTTTCGAAAACTCATTGTTCAGTTCATCGACTATATTCATACAAAAAATGGTTATTAATAATCATTGCAGATTCTTTTCCGGCATCTTACATTTGCAAAGATAACTTCCCGACGGATTTTATCAGCAAATATATCAAAGGAATCGTAATTAAATTATCAGATATGAAAAAACGACTTATATTAGGCATGACACTCTGGGCATCCCTTCAATGCGGAATGGCCCAGTCACTGGAAAAAATGCAATGGTTCAACGAACCCGAACAATGGAAAATAGAAAATCAGGCACTGACCATGTACGTCACCCCGCAGAGTGACTACTGGCGAATTTCACATTATGGTTTTACCGTAGATGACGCCCCGTTCTATTACGCAACTTACGGAGGCGAATTTGAGGTCAAGGTAAAAGTGACCGGAGACTATAAAACCCGTTTCGACCAGGCCGGCCTGATGCTGCGCATTGACCACGAGAACTACATCAAGACAGGCATTGAGTTTGTAGACGGAAAATTCAACCTGAGCACCGTAGTCACCCACAAAACCTCTGACTGGAGCGTCATCGCACTGGACAAGCCGGTTCCTTACGTATGGATTAAAGCGGTAAGACGACTGGATGCCGTGGAAATATTCTATTCGTTCGACGACAAGGAATACGTCATGATGCGAAATGCCTGGTTGCAGGACAACACTCCCGTACACGTAGGACTTATGGCAGCCAGCCCCGACGGAAACGGCTTCAATGCTACTTTCGAACATTTCAAAGTGAAACACCTTCCTGACCTTCGCCGACAGGAATGGTTGAAAAAGAATACGGAATAAAAGAGTTTATGAGCTTAATTCCCCAGGCATTTCACTTAACATTCAGAAATGCTGGGTATCCATTGGCAAACTTTCTTATATAATATGCCGGAACTCATATTTCTTTACCTTTGTAAAATGAAATTACGAAAAAGGTCTAAGTGATTGAAAATGAGTTGCAGTTACCAACTCATAGTAGTAATAGGTTACGAATTAGTTAGTTATCTGCTGTTTTTATTCTTCTGCGCATTGCGTAACCTTCAAAAGAACTCTTCGTATGCAAAAGTAGCACTTTTAAATGGCATATATTGAAATAAAAACCAGCTTTTTTAAGCTCCACAGACAAGTTTTTCCGTAAAAGCGAATTTATTCGTAGGAACATCATCATCAATAAATTGACGACCATGTTCCTACTATTGCATAAGCATAGAAAAGGGCTTTGCGTCACGCCTGAACCATGTTCAGACTGATGATGCAAGGCCCCTTTCTTTTTTTGCTTATGCCACAAGCGGTGCTTTTACGGCTGTCACCTGTTGATTTTCTTTTTTTGTCGGTTCCTCTAATCGAAAACGGAAGTCATGGGTAACCACACCTTCCATAAATGAAAAGTGCCATTACCCATGACGGCAAACCGGAAAGAAAATTGCAACCGCATAACTAAACAGGTTTAGCCACCTTGTGCGGCTTTGCAGGTAGATATCTCCGCTTTTGTCCGAAGATATCTCCGTCCTTGTCCGCAGATATCTCCGCCCTGGCCCGGAGATATCCCCGCTTGTAGGTTTTCATGCCCCAATTAATTCCGCCAACGGGTAAGGGTAAAATAAAATTGCCCCCCAACACCAGGACTTTAAAGGGGCAATCATATTGTAGCCAAAGGTGGGCAAATCCTGTTTGGCCAAAAGGGTCAAAGTCGTGTGGCTTTTCCACATACCAAGGACCGTGCCGTACAGACACTCTACCAGTCGCCCGACGAACTGCTGGAACTTTACAAGTACCTAAACTTCGACTTCGAGCAACAGGCCGGCCTGCAAGCCTCCGTTCCTTTCAAGGCAGGAAAGTGGCTCGACTCACGCCTAACCCTCCTCGGCTTGTGGATGCGCCAGAAGGACAGCGACTTTTACGACCTTCCCTTCGACCGCCACCGCCTGCTGGGTATTGCCATGCTGAACAACACCATCACTCTGAGCCGTAAGCCCGACCTGCGCTTGACCGTCGACGGACGTCTGCAAGGGCGTGCCATCCAGGGCATCTACGACATTCTGGCGCTGGGTAATCTTTCGGCCACATTGCGTTACACATTTCTCGATGGCAATGCCGTGCTTACCGCCTGGTGCCGCGACATTCTCCAGACTGCCATGCCCTGTCCGCAGATACGCTATGGCCGACAGTGGGTGACAAACAATTACTCCAGCTTCCGTAGTGTGGGCCTTTCCTTCGCCTGGAAGTTCGGCGGCTACAAGGAGAAGAAGCGGGAAGAGGTGGATACGTCGCGATTCAGGTAAGGCTTGGTTCAGCTTTTCACGTCATTTCCCTGCTTAATGAACTTCTCTACCGACTCCATTCCGCCAGCCGATAGATCCACGCTGTATTCACGGCCATCGGTCGTGCGCAGAATGCACGATTTATGCTTGACATCCACTTTATAAATCTTTTGTCGATTGAGCAGCAGGTTTCGTCCGGCTCGGATGAAGTGCGCTTCGCCCAGCCGGGTCTCGATGGTTCCCAGACGCTCCAGGACGATTTCCTCACCCATTGTCAGGATGACCTGCGAATAGTTGCCGTTGGCACGCACAAAGATAATGTCGTTCCTGCCGGTGAACAGCATACCGTTCAATGTTCGGAGAGGAACTTTGTCGGCAGAAGGCTTTGTCGGCTGGGAGGGGAGGGCATTGCGCTCGTCGCGTTCCTCGATGCGGCGGATGGCTTTGGCCAGTTCGGACACATCCACCGGCTTTAGTAGGTAGTCGGCTGCGGCAAAGCGGATGGCCTGGAGCAGGTACTCTGAGTTGTTGTAGGCCGTGGTGAAGATGATGTGCGGCAGGGGCATGGCTTCCTTTAGTTCGCGCAGCAGTTCAAGTGTGGTGTGTCCTTGAAGTTGGATGTCGAGGAAGAGGATGTCCGGCCGGTGACGTAGGATAGCCTTCAATGCCGAACTGTAGTCTTCACAACTCTCCACAATGCTGATTTCTGGATGGTAGTCTTCCAATTTGCGGATGAGCGACAGGCGGGGCAGTCGTTCGTCTTCGACGATGATAGCACGATAGTTTTTCATGTGCAAGTTCGGTTTAGAAATAGTTATAATGATAAGGAATGTATAGCTCGAAGCGCGTGCCGCAGGCATTCCCGTCCGCATCTTTCAGGTCGGTGACGGTCTGCACGATGTGTTCGGCGTTGCATTGGTTGTAGAGTTCGATTTGTTGCTCCATGATGCTCAGTCCCTGCTTGGTGGAAGTGGGCGAGAGGTTTGCCGCCGCTTCTCGTCCCACTCCGTCGTCGGTGACGGAGACGCAGACGCCTCCCGTCCGGGTTTTGACCTCAATGAGGATGTGCCCGCGTCCGGGTTTGTTGCGCAGGCCGTGCTTCACGGCGTTCTCGCAGTAGGTGTGCAGCATCATGTTGGGCACCTGGATATGCAGGTTCGCATCGGGGTCGGTATGGATGTCGTAGGCCAGGTTCTCGCCGTAGCGCAGCTGCTCCAGGGTGAGGTAGAGGCGGGCGTACTCCAGCTCCTCGTCGAGGGAACGCGAGGGCTTGTCTACGTCCATTAACAGGGTGTTGGTGAAGCGGGAGTAGAGCGAGAGGTATTTGTTGGCTTCTTCTACCGAGTGGTTCATGATGAAATATTCGATGCCGGCCAGCACGTTGGAGTTGAAGTGGGGGATGGATTTCAGCCGGATGGATTTCACCAGCAGGTTGTTCAGGCGGGTCTCGCGTTGCAGCTTGTGCATTTTTATGCGTTCCAGGCGTTTGTAGTAGTGGTAGGCCGATGCCCAGATGCCGCCGGCCAGCAGCAATCCGATGAGTGCCCAGAACCACGGGCGTTGCCACAGGGCCGGGCGCAGGTATATGTCGATGTACACGGGCGCCGAGGCCAAGGTGCCTATCAAGGCCTCCACTTCCAGCCGGTAGCGGCCGGGCAGGAGGTTGTTGAACTGCACTTCGCGTGCCGTCTGCGGTTGCGACCATTGGTCTTGAAGTCCCTTCAGCCGGTAACGGTAGCAGACGTTGCCCGTGGCCGAGTGGGACACGGCAATGAAGGAGAAGCGCAGGTGGCGCACGGGATGGGACAGCGTTACCTGCCGGGTGGGGACGGGCAGGGGCTGCCAGTCTACATTGTCGGTCGAGGCTTCGGCCGAGACCATCTCCAGCCGGGGCACGGTGTATTGATACACAAGGTCGCGGGGGCGGAACGAGACGGTCTGGCCCACGCACGGTACCCACACGGTGCCGTCGTCGGACTCGGCGATGTGGGCAATGAGCGGCTCAATGCCGGTGAAGCCGTTGTAGCGGTTGAAGAACATTGTCTGCAATAGCTGGTTTTCTGTGATGTACAGTCCGTTGACCACAGCCACGATGAGGTAGCCGTCGCGTGTCTGGCAAATGGAGCGAATGGGACTTCCGTAGTGCTGGAGCAGGATGGCGGAGTCGTTGCGCACGGTGTAGAGCTTCTCGCCCGAGGCCAGAAGTATCTCGCCTTGCAGGGTGGCGGTCATGGCGGTGCAGGGAATGCCCTCGTCGGGCTGGTGGATGGCCGTCTGTTCGTTCCCGTGAATCCGCACGGGGCCGTAGGCGGTGCCCACGTACAGGTTGCCGTATCCGTCGGGGCAGGCGCAGAAGATGCCGCGCAGCCCTTTGTGCGTGGAGCGGATGCGCCCCCGGCGGTCAGTCACGAACAGCTCCTGTCGGGTGGCCACGAGCAGGCTGTCGCCGTGTGCGGAGAGGAAGCGGTAGTCGAGCATAGGCAAGTCGAGCCATTGCCTGCGGTTGCCTTCGCAGGCCAGTATGCCTCCGCTGCCCAGCAGGTAGGCGGAGTGGCCGATGCGGGCTGCGTAGGGGTGGAAGAAGTTGTCATCGCTCCGTGGATATGCCAGCGAGCGCAGTTCCCGGGCCGTAGGGCCGCCCAGCAGTTTGCCGTTGAGCGTGCCGACTGTCAGCAGTCCCCCGGGGGCGGTGTCGATGGCGCGCAGGATGTCGTTGTGGTCGGTCAGCGTGTGGTTCATGAAGTTCAGTTGGAAGAAGTTGTACACGCCCTGGTAGGTGGCGAGCCAGATGTTGCCTTCGCGGTCGATGAACATCTGCCGGATGAGGTTGATGCCGTCCACCAGGAGCTCCGTCTTCCCCGTGCCGGGGTTGAAGCGGTACAGGCTGTGCGCGTCGTGCAGGTAGATGTTGCCCTTGCGGTCGGCGCAGGCTTCCACGCCGTAGTCGGGTGCCGTGAAGCGGAACGGTGTCACCCGCTGGGCCGAAGCCCCGTGGCAACGGTACACCCCGTCGGCGGCGAAGAGGTAGAGCGTGCTGTCCGTGCGGAGCAGTGTGTAGCCTTGTGGCACGAGCAGGGCGGGCAAAGCGGTGCCGTCGGCCTTGAGGCGGTAGGTGCGTTCGGCGGTGGGGATATAGAAGGTGCCGTTTGCCGTGTCGGCAAACACGCGGCGGCAGGCGTCCATCTCGTCAAGCAGGGCGAGCGCAGCACGGTTTCCGTCCTGTCGTCGGTGAAGCGGCAGATTTCGCGCTCTTCTTCCTGCTCGTTTTCCAGCAGCAGGTAGCCGGGCGGCAGTGCGGACGAGTTGAAGTTGTTCAGCAGCAGTCCCCGGTCGTCCAGCGGACGGGTGTCCGTCTGCCCGCCTTTTCCGGCCAGGTGCCTGCGGCGGAAGCCGAGGGCGGTCACTCCGCGTGCGTCTTCGTGGAAGCCGACGATGTTCTCAGGCCTTCCCCCCTTCAGGTAGGGCACGAACTCGAAGCCGTCGTAGCGTACGAAGCCGGCGAGGGTGCTATCCAGATGTATCCCCTCTTGTCCTGGTAGATGCACTCGGTGAGCATCTGCGGCAGGCCGTCAAGTGTGGTGTAGTGGCGGCAGGCGTATTCCGAGGTAACGGCTGCCGCCTCCTGTGCGGCGGCGCCGGTGGCCGGCCATGCCAGCAACCCCAGCGGCAGGAGCAGGCAGGCAAGTATGCGGCGTATGTGTTCCATCTTCTGCATGTTTGGCGAATATATCTGTCTGCAAATATAGCTTTTCCCGGGAATTAATCCAAAGCCAAACGGGGCAGAAAAGGATAAAAACGCGTTCGTGTATGCGGTTCCCCCGTTCGTGTAAACGGCGGGGGTGTTTGTGTATAGGGGGTGTTCAACCTATTGTAAATTAAAAACTTATCCCTTATCTTTAACTTGCCGAACGGGAACTGTAGTGCCCCGAAGTCCCGGCTTGGCATCCTGCCTCCCCGCAGGCAGACACCCAGTCTTCCCGCAGGCAGACAACCGGTCTCCCCGCAGGGCTGTCCAGGCAAGCCATTTGTTTAACTTATATAATAAGGAGGAACCGAGCTATGAAGTACAAACTGATTCAGAAAGTGAACCCCAACCGTCGGGACGACCCGCCCCAGTGGTATGCCACCCCTATCACGGGCGAGTCGGAAGGTGCTGATGCCACCCGGCTACCGAGAACACCACCACTGCCCCCATCGAACTGACAGCAGGCTGGTGCACCTCTCTGCATACGCCGTCACCCGGCTGATGAAGGGCGAACCCGTATCGCTGGGCGACATGGGCGACCTGCGGATTACGTTCCGCAGCAAGGGAGTGGCGGACATCAACAAGTTCAACCCCAACACCATGATTTACGAACCCCGCCTGCGTTTCGTGCCCAAAAAGGCGTTCCGCAACGCCATCATCCAGCAGCTCACCTTCGAGAATGCCGGTGTGCTTGCCGATGGCATCGACTATGCCTCGCTGGCGGCCTACCGCAAGGCAAAGGGGCTACCCTCCGGCGGGGGCGAAGAAGAAGGCGGCGAGGAAGAATTCCCGTTGGGCTGACGCTTCCTGCCGTCCTCTTCGGACATCCGCTTCATGATTATACACTCACCCAAAAACTTGAATGTTATGAAAACGAATTTCTACTTCTGCCTCGCGATGCTGGCAGCATTGACGATGACAATGGCCTCTTGCAGCAAGGACGATGATAACGGGCCCACGCCTCAGAACTCTGTGGAAATCATTGCTGCCTGTGCACACTCTTGGAACGCGACGAGCCCGGGTAGCAAGTACTATACACACGAGATGTACCTCTTTGAGAAAGGAATCAATCCCTCCAATGAGTACATCACCGGATCTGGGGAAATGGGAACCGGTCGGGTCATCCGCCTGAATCTTTGCAATCTGACCGAAGAGGTGCATAAACTGGATAGAGATGATGATTGGCAAACGTATGACAGGATTGTCCCCGGCACTTACACTTGGGACGTCAGCGAGGATTCCGGACACTTGAATATTACCTATGCCCAACTCCGGGCTTACGAGAATAATAAACGGACAGATCTCTATAACGATTACGATGTAACGGCATGTACCGTCGAAGTAAAGCGTGGCCACTTGGGCCAGGAATACGAAATCACCGGAACGATGACCTTCACCGACGGAAATGAAGTGGCCTTCGCCTGGAAAGGAATCGTCACTCCTACGATGGTTGGAGGGCAGTAAGACTAAGAATGGATATAACTCAAAGGACTTATAAGCTTATGAAAACGAAACTATACTACGCAGCAATGCAGATGTTCGCGGCCATCCTGCTGATGACGGCCTGCGACAAGGATGACCAGCCCACCATCGGCCAGACGCAACTCGCCACTCCGGTCGTCACAGTGGATGTGGACAGGAATGCAAAGACCATCATCGCCTCGTGGCAGGCGGTGGAGCATGCGGACAACTACCACTACAAGATTTCCGGCGACGAAACCCTGTACAAAACCGGGGAGACGCGCCTCGAACTCCAGCCGTACAGTAAATTCGAGGGAGGCAGCCACTCCATCACGGTGCAGGCAGTCAGCAACGCCCAGCCCGATTTGTTCAGCCCTTCGGAGTGGGGCAAGGCTGACTTCACCGTCGGAAGCGCGAAGCTGCAGACACCCGAAGCACTGAATGCCGATGTGAATAAGGAAAGCTGCACCGTGACCGTCTCGTGGGCACCCGTCACGAATGCCGTTTCCTACCTCTACAAGATAGACGACGGGAAGGAAGTGCCCGTTGACGAACCCGGAATCAGCTTCAGCCTCTTCGACTACGCTCCGGGCGAGCACAGCGTGAGTGTCAAGGCACTGGCCGAAGGCGATGCTCCGACCGGACGCAGTGCGAGCGTCAAGGCGGTGACAGCGGTGGTATCGTCCGACTGGAGCGAGGTGTACACCTTCACCATCACCGACGAACCGCTGCCCGGCATGCTGGGCAACAAGCCGCTCGACCATGCACGCTTGGGCGACTTCTACCTCAACGACGGCTCCCTGCTGCGTGGCGACAGCGAGCTGAGCACGGAACTGGCGGATGCCTGCATCGGCATCGTCTTCTACGCCGGAAGGCATGAGACCGACCAGTCCGACTATACCCGACCGCTCACCGCAGGCGGCCCCGTGCTGGGCAGCACCGTCCACGGCTATGCCGTATCGCTGACGCATGTACCGACCCTTTGGAAATATTACGTATATGCCACGGACAATTCGCCTTCCAAAATATCGGAATGGGTCGTATACGACAGGTGGTGCAACGCCTTGGAATATCATGATACTCATGGTTACGTAAGCGACGGTGACACACGATATGAGCATATTTATGCGTATATGGGTACCATCGATAGCATGGAAGATTTCAACGGCTATTACAACTGCATGGCTATGCTGGAATATATAGCCGCTGCAAATCATGATTGTTGTGAATACCCACCCTTGACACTTGCCATCAACTATGGTAAAAAGAGCTTTGGATGGAAAGAGACATATAAGAATGAAAGAGGGTGGCAGAAATCAACTGTGGTTAAAATGGATGTCGGAGACGTTTACGACTGGCAACTTTCGTTCGCTGCTCCTCAGAATAGCAGCGGATGGTTCCTGCCATCTTATGGGCAAGTTTGTTACGCCGGTGGTGGCTATTGTTATGATAGTGACGGTAATGCAATAATGAGTGTCTGGAAATTTATGGATGGACAATTCGAGAAGGTCAAGAAAACGACCACGCGAGAAGATTTGAAAGAATATATACGTGCGATTAATAGATATGTTTCTCATGAAACTATAAATGATCCATATGATCCCGGTTGGAATGACAGAAAGATATGGTTTTATCGTAGTATTCGCACCTCATCTGAAGAGAAGGATAATTGGAATCGTCAGCGAGAATATGGGAATTATGGTACCCAAGGCGATTATGTACGTCCTGTTCTGGCTTTCTGATTCTTGATCTCCCAAAATATGATAAATACCAACAGCATGAACACTTCGGGTGCGGAAGTGCTTATCAATGAATTAACTTATAAAAGGTATGACATTATGAAAACGAAAATCTTCTACTTGGCAATGTATATTTTAGCGGTCCTCCCGCTGATGACGGCGTGCGAAAGTGACGACCCGCCCGCTACCGACGAACCGACCGAGCAGACGCAACTCGCCACTCCGGTCGTCACAGTGAATGTGGATATGAACGCAAAGACCATCATCGCCTCGTGGCAGGCGGTGGAGCATGCGGACAACTACTATTACAAGATTTCCGGCGACGAAACCCTGTACGAAACCGGGGAGACGCGCCTCGAACTCCAGCCGTACAGTAAATTCGAGGGAGGCAGCCACTCCATCACGGTGCAGGCGGTCAGTACCGCCAAGCCCGATTTGTTCAGCCCCTCGGAGTGGGGCAAGGCTGACTTCACCGTCGGAAGCGCGAAGCTGCAGACACCCGATGCGCTGAATGCCGATGTGAATAAGGAAAGCTGCATCGTGACCGTCTCGTGGGCACCCGTCGCGAATGCCGTTTCCTATCTCTACAAGATAGACGACGGAGAGGAAGTGCCCGTTTCCGAACCCGAAATCAGCTTCAGCCTCTTCGACTACGCTCCGGGCGAACACAGCGTGAGCGTCAAGGCACTGGCTGAAGGCGATGCTCCGACCGGACGCAGTGCAAGCGTCAGGGCGGTGACAGCGGTGGCATCGTCCGACTGGAGCAAGGTGTACACCTTCACCATCACCGACGAGCCCCTGCCCGGCGTGCTGGGCAACAAGCCGCTCGACCATGCACGCTTGGGCGACTTTTACCTCAACGACGGCTCCCTGCTGCGTGGCGACAGCGAGCTGAGCGCGGAACTGGCGGATGCCTGCATCGGCATCGTGTTCTATGCCGGAAGGCATGAGACCGACCAGTCCGACTATACCCGACCGCTCACCGAAGGCGGTCCCGTGCTGGGCAGCACCGTCCACGGCTATGTCGTATCGCTGACGCATGCACCAACTCGATGGTATTACGCCGAAGATAGAACTTATGATGATTGGGGTTATTGGGAGTACCACGGGTTAGATGCCAGAGCATGCAACGCCACAAGCTACCAGGATCCATGGGATTTTGGAAACCTGGTATTGGCCGCCGACCTTGAAACGCGGCGTAAACATGTAGTGATGTATATGGGTACCAGTGATAGCGAGGACGATTTCAACGGCTATTACAACTGCATGGCCATGCTGGAATATCTGAAAGGTATGAATTGTTGTCTTTGCCCACCCCTGGAAGTTGCCATCAACTATGGTAAAAAGAGCATAGGATGGAGATGGAGGGATGACGGTTTATATGGTTATTGGGAGAACCCTATGATAAGAACAGATGAAACCGACAAATACGAATGGCAACTTTCGCTCGCAGCTCCTCAGAGTAGCAGCGGATGGTTCCTGCCATCTTACGGGCAAATAGCTTACGCCGATATTGGCTATCATTTGGGTCGTGACGATGTCTGGGAATTTATGGATGGACAATTCGAGAGAGTCAGTGATGCAACCTCGCGAAAAGATTTGGTAACACCTATACGTGCGGTTAATAGGTATGTTGCTGATGAACATATAAATGATCCGGGTAGTCTTGCCTGGAATGACAGATTATCTTGGGGTAATCGTCTCATTTACACCTCATCTGAAGAGAAGGACGGCAGTGCGTCTTCCCTGCGCGAATATGCTGGAGATGGGGACGGCGATTGGGGCATCTATGTACGTCCTGTTCTGGCTTTCTGATTCTTGATTTCCCATTACAATAAATACCAACCGTATGAAGATGTATCCTATGCTAATATTGACTGTCTGTCTATCCGCCGGGTGCGGAGGGGCAGGAGGAAGCGAAAGCGCTGCCGAGGGGACGACCCCGGCAGGTACGGACGAGCGCAAGCCCACCGCAACGGTGTACAGCGAGACAAGGACGGTGAGTCTGTACGATCCCTACATGCAGAATGCCCAAGTGCTTACCATCGACTGTCTGCCCGGCTGGCAACTGGTGGGAAAGGTGGATATGGAAGACTTCCAGCAGGCTAACGGCACTCCCAACGCCCAAATCAAAGGGAGCGACGGGGTCAGGCAATTGGGCTTCTACACCGAAATGGCCCGTTCCTACTACGACGAGAACGACGGTGTGGCCACCGGGCAGCGTCATCCCCTGCTGCGCAGCATGAAGCGGCCCTACACCACTGCCGAGGACTATCTGCAATATGTGGTAAGGACACAGTTTCCCCATGCACAGTCCATCGAACTGAAGGATGTGCAGACTTACGAAAAACTGCCGGACGCGATGAGACAATACGCTGACAAATACGGCCAAATACTCCTGCGGAATTTCCAACAGGGTCTGGCCAACTCGGTGATGGGCAGTAGCTTTACCCAGATACGCGGTGCCAAAGCAGATGCGGCGGCGATAGGCTGCATCATCAAGCTGGAGAACGGCAAGAAAGTGTACCACGTGGCGACGGCCTACTTCTTCATCCTCGACTTGAGGATGCCTTACGGCACGATGCGCACCATCGACCGCCGTATGTGGAACGTGCTTGAGCTGACCACCTACACGGCTGCCGATGAAAAGAGTCTGGACACGGCGGGCGGTGAAGCCTCGCGCATGAAGGCGTCGATTCGGGTCAACCCGCAGTACATGCAGGCCATCGCCGCCATACAGCAGGCGGGCATCGAGCGAATCAAGCAGAATGTGCGGGCGGGCATCATCCGCAACCAGCAGCAGGCTGCCCGCATCAGCGAGCAGCTCCGGCAGAATGCCGCCGAAATCAGCGATATACAGATGTCCATGTACGAGAGCACCAGTGCCATGCAGGACCGTGTGACGCAGTTGCACAGCGAGGCCATACGGGGCGTGAACCCTTACGTGAGCAGCGACGGTACGGTGGTGGACATTCCCATCGGCAGCGGCACGCAGGTGTGGAGCACTTCGGACGCGGGTACTATCCTCTCGTCGGACAGCTACTTCTTCAATCCCAACATCGGGTCAACCATCGAGTACCAGCAGATGCAACTGCTGCGCTGACGGCATGGAACCGGATGACACTTGTTTAACCCTTAAATAATAACGAATTATGAGACGAATGATTATGTGGGCCATCGGCCTGTTAGTGATGGTATCGGCAGCCAATGCCCAGTTGAAAAAAGGAGACCTCCTCGTTGGTGGAAACATCGGCCTGACGCTGAACATCGGCGAATCGGAAGGCTTTAGCGATGAAACGGATGTTGACGTGACCTTTTCCCTGACTCCCGGCGTCACCTACATGCTTACGGATAACTGGTATATCGGTGGGGAATTGGGAGTATCGGTCGGGCCGGGCACGACAAGCACATTTACCCTTGGGCCGAGCGGAGGCTATTACGTGCCGTTCAACAAGACGATTGGGATGATGAATACCGTAGGCATGGGATTCGGCGCAGTAGATAAGGATTTTGCCTTCAGCTTTGGCTATGCTCCGGGACTGCTCTTTTCTGTTTCTGACAAGATGTATCTCAGCACTTCGGTCGGTTCGCTGGGATATAATTCAGGATCTAAGTCCTTCTTCATCAGTTTGCTGCGTGGGGCGTCACTGGGATTCTACTATGTGTTCTGACAAACTGCACCATATTCCGTCCGATGGTTCCTGAGCGGGTTGCGAATGTATATCCCAGTTCCCTTAGGTACCCTCGCACAGTTCCCTTAGAAACTTTTACATAGCTCCTAGGGGAACTACTGAGGTTTTCCACTGCTTAAGGGGAGCCCATCGGATGCCTAATCGAACATCACCCGAGGGTTCAGCGCGGCAGGACTACTCCATGCAATACCATAATCATCGTGCAATACACTTGCCAGTTTGTGCCAATAAGCATGACAGAATCCCATACCTTTGGGAATGTCTGCCAGTTGTTCGGCTACTTTTCTGTTGGCTTCGTCAATTACCTCTTCCCATTGGGCTGTCCATTCTACAGGATCTCTCCGAAGCATATTCCTGGACGGTTCGATATCTTGTAACCGTCCTTCATCGGCTAAGCTTATATTCTGTTTAAGATAGCCAATTTGGGTACATATTTCAGTTGCGGTTTCATCATCACAATATGCAGGCTGACTTAAATCTTTGGCAAACTGTAACAGCTCCAGTTGCAGACGTGGATGCCTCTGAATAACTTCAGCCATCCGCAAGGCAGCAGCATGAAGGGTATCCAAAGCATGTCCGCGTTGTTTCAATGTGTGTGCATGGCGCAACAGTTCACGGGCCAACTCAGCTATTTCCCATTCATTTTCCTGTTGACGAGTGTATTGTTCGGCTACCAGTACATCACCACACACAATTTCCATTAACATATGATTTTCTTCTCGCTCATTGGGTTGTTTATTGGCTGCTTGTTTGCGGGCTTCAGCCAGCGCTTGTCTATAATCTGTATCTTCCATAGCTTTATAATGAAGTATGTATATACCTGTATTGAATTCATTCATTTGCAAAGTCATTAGGTAACCATTCTATTTTCCGCTACGACAATTTTATCGGCTGTTTTTCAGCCGATAAAATAAAAATGTCCGTAAGAAAATAGTTTAGTTTTAACATTCCGATTTATAAAAACATGGCAGAAGAGCCTTCTTGTCGCAGTCCTTACCATGAAGAATACATTCAAACAAGTGCTTCAGGTAATCCTGAGGATCTATATCATTCAACTTACAGCTTTCTATCAGGGAGAAGATGAATGCCGAGTTTTCTGCAGCTGCCTCACTTCCTATATTCATACAGTTCTTGAGCAGCAGCTTTACAGGTTTCATTCTTTGCTCACAGAGATTGTTGGATATTTCCGCTGAACCGTCCTTGAGGATATTTCTCAAGGATTTCCACTGGTTTATCGTGTAGTTCGCAGCCTTTCTTATCAGTTCGTTAGCCATGATCTTCGCATCCTGCATCATCATGACCACCTTATGATGTATACGTTCAAGAACAGGTCCCGTAAGTTTAAGTCTTTTTTCCTTTATCTTCTCACTGCTGAGTTTCATTGTGCGGAACAGGTCTTCATTCCTGAATAAATCACCGATAGAATCTATTATGTCCATCGCCGTCCTGTCTGATGGCAAAGCATCAACCCACAACCTCCTGCAGTGCGTCCAGCATCCTATATGAAGCACCTTTGAGCCTTCTCCGTCATACATTCTGTAAACCGTATATCCGTCTGTAGATATAGATCCCATAAAATGATCAAGGAAGGTCTTTGCCACATCAGATGCTATGCTGCCGTTATTGTAATGATAATAAACCAACTTGACATGCTTTGCAAAGAAAGCCCATAAGTACTTTCTCCTGTAAGCCTTACCTTCCGGTGTTTCAACTCCAACGAGTTCGGTAGTCTCATCAACCATAAGGTATTTTGCCTGTTGTACAAACTTCTTGAAGACATCTTCCATAAACTCCCTAAGCCTGGAGATTCCGTTGTGGATATAGCTGTTCAGCGTGGTATTGCTTATATGGATGCCTTCTCTTGCAAGCAGTCTTATCTGTCTGTTCTCAGGCATGCTGAAGTCATATTTCAGACAAAGCAGACGGGCAAGCAGTTCAGGAGAGAAGATTCCTCCAAGGTTTTTCAAGGGATGCTCCATCGTGTTAGTGAAAGTGCCGTCTGCAAGCTTTACCCTTGCCACCTTGTACACATGTTCCACGTTATGGGCACGCACATGTTCTATAAACCTGTATTCCCACACATCAGCCATTCCGTTGCGGTTCATAAGCCTTGCACCATCCGGGAGTTGGTAATAGTCTTCTATTTCATGTACCACTACCTTGTCCACCTTCAGCCTGGTCTTTTCCGCACGTGGTGCGGTTTCCTTTCTTCTTGAAGGCTTGCTGTTCTGTGCTGTTGCGTTATCGGAAGAGGTATTGCCACCAGCTTCGTTACCATTGGCCTTATTATCATCATCACCTTTCTTGTCAGAACCGTCATATTCGGACTTCTCCATTGCAGACTTGTCAATGTTACGGTTGTTCAGCAGCCTTCTTTGCTCAGATGTACGGCCGAAACGGTGTTTCCTGCTGTCTTCAAGCTGAAGTCTGAGATTGGATATCTCGTTTGCAAGCATCATGTTCACCTCGTCTTTTGCTTCAAGCTGCTTCCTCATAAGTTCCATTTCTTTCCTGTAATGTTCAACCGTGGTTGATTGCTTTTCGAGGGATTCTTTGAGGTCATTGATTGTATCAATCAGAGTTTTTGAGTTCTCCTTGTTGGATTTTTCAATAGACTCAAGCCTCGCAATCAGTTCTTTATTCTGTTTGCGAAGCCCTGCTTTTTCCTCATTCGCCAGACCCAGCTGGCAGCAAAGTAACTCGTATGCTCTTTCATCAATCATGATATAAAGGTACGAAAAATCAGGCAGTTACGCAAACTTTTTATCGATTATTTTTGTATTATTCCATTGTAAATCAACGCCTTATTATTCATTCTTTAGGAGTTACATACATTCTGTCGACTACGATACTTTCCGTCAGGTAAGCCATGTCAGACCACTGTATCCGGTAGCATTTTGACACCTCGTCAAACACAGGTTTCTTGAACTTTCCCATGACAGGACGTTTCTCGTAAAGCACATAAAAACCGCGTTCGTAATGAAGTATCTTGACGACCTTCCGGTTACGGGACATGAACATATATACATTGGACGCATCACTAGGGTCAAGTGACATCTCTTGCCTTATACTTTCACACAAACGGAAGATGCCTTTCCGCAAATCCACATTACCGTTGAACAGGTAATAGTTCAGGTTAGCACTCAGTCCAAGCATATCATCCTATCATTTTATTAAGCAACAGACTCAGATCAAGAACGCTGGTGTTTCTCAGAAACAGTGTCGCTCCAGACGCCAGTTGTAACTTAACCCATTTTATTGGTGGTTCGCCTTCAGGCTGTTTCACCTCCATCTTTACAGTCGGACTGTTGCAAGGCTTGCCGGTTATCTGGACTTTAGCAACCTTGGGCTGATCAACCTGAACTGTCTTGCCTAACTTCTCGCTCCAAAGCTGATGACGTTGCCAGTTCATGAACTTGTCGTAGTTTACTCCATAATCCGCACAGAACTCGCGAAGATCCTTGGTCTCGCTGCATAACTGGTAGAGGTCATATACCTCCTGATAGTTTACTTTTTCTTTCGCCATAATCATTGTTGTTATTTGGTTATGGCGCAAAGGTAGGTTTGTGAATAATGTGCGTCAAGGCGGAAAATAGAATGCTTACAGTCATTAGCATACACGAAACTATAGAAATCAATTCTTCATACAAGCAAGCGGTATAACATAAACTTCGTCATCTCTTTTGTATGCCATTTCTCCACCTGTCAATACTATCATCAAATCCGGTTCTCTCAAAGGCATCTGCTTTTCCTGCTCATTCTTTTCCCTTATGAGTCTTTTAATTTCCAACAGATGCTTTGCACCTTCATCAACTTCACGGCTGCCAAGTTTACATTCGATCAGGGCATAACGACCATCTTCTAAATGTAGAACTATATCCGCTTCAAGTCCATATCTGTCATTATAGTAAGAGACACGGCCACCTAAACTTTGCGAGTAAACCTTCAGGTCACGAATGCACATACATTCAAATATAAATCCAAAAGTCCTTAAATCTAATTCAAGCATCTGTGGCGAGGCACCCAATGCTGCAACTGCTATAGACGGATCTGTAAAGCACCGTTTCTGACTGCTTCTGATAGCACTTGCTGAACGTATTGCCGGACACCAGGCTTCAATGTTTTTCAATGACAAACAGTCTTTCGAGAGCACTTACATAATCATCAAATGTTTTTCATTGAAATGCTTTCCATTTCAACCGATACATCTGCTAACATCTTTGTCTTTTTGTATCAAAGTACAGACATTACGGCCGTATGAATGTAAGATAAGTCTTGCTAAAGATGGATTTCTTTGTACGTTATCAATTCTTGATATATCCTCATTGCAGACAACATTAATATAATCTTTTGCAATCAATAACTGAGCCTTTTCACTTAATGCTGTCAATGCTTCCGGCCATCCTCCACGACAAGCTGCGAATATCAGCCTCTCTATAGACATAGGTGATATTATTCCATCTATTTCAAGTTCCTTATTATCAAACAAGTCTTTTATTGAAATCTCACCATTAGACTCTCCAGACTCATACAAACTCATAGGGTACATAGTCATGGTAGATATTCTTCCGGTTCCCGAGTGAAGCCTTTGAAACTCCTCTCCTTCCTTCTTCTTTTCATCTATAACAGTTGAACCTGTTAGTATAAACTGCCCTTTAGCCCTTCTTTCATCAACAGCCATACGCACTGCATCCCAAAGAACTGGAGCATCTTGCCATTCATCGATGAGTCTTGGTGTGTCACCCTTTAGAAGCAATGAAGGTTTTGTTCTTGCTGTAGCCAGATAACCGGCTCTTCTATCTGGATCCTGCAATTTTATGTAGCTTTTTGAGTGTTCCATAGCGGTTGTTGTTTTTCCACACCATTTTGGGCCTTTTATTTGTACAGCCCCGAAAGCTTCCAAACGCAAGGCTAACTCATCATCAACAATTCTTCTCCGATAATCCTTCATATACTATTTACATTTTCAACAAAGGTACAATAAATTAAAGACCTATCAAAGCTACTTCGTGTTTTTGTGGCATTTTACTTCGTGTTTTGTGGCATTTTACTTCGTGTTTTTGTGGCATTTTACTTCGTGTTTTTGTGATAATTCTATTTTGATTTCGTCACAATTTCAAATCCACCTTCCCAAACTCCAGACCGATTTCCGTCACTTCAAATACTGAGAAGTCCCTAAAGACCGACCTCACGGCAAGCGTAACCATTGCCGGATCCTGCTTCAACAACAACATCAAAGGATAGAACAGATAAATGTCATCGGCTGGCTCGAAAGCAGATTGTTGAACAGCCTGAACCCATCTATCGTTTCATTTTTACTTTTCTTGGCCACTCTTTTCTTGGCGTACTCGAAAGTCTCCTTCATCAGGAAGTTCTTTCCTGATACTTCACCCCCACTGATCATGTTCCCATATTTTTGCTTGGAGGTTTTTGTAGGTCCTACTCCTTCTTCTTCGCCTATCTCCACCCTGTATATAGACTGGAGTAACCTCGCTTTCTTGGTGAAAGCATTGTCGCTTCCACACTGGTTTCCGTATATCTCTTTATTTTCCATTAGTATTTCAATACTTCATTTATAAATGCCTCGATTTCATTTACAAGACGTTGAATCATCATCTTTCTGTATTGAGGAGAGATTAATCTGAATGTTCCTTCTTCTGAGAAATCTGGGAAGTAGATTTTTTCATTATCACTCTCGCCAAAATATTTCCAGCATAGCCAAATATCCTCTTGTGTAAAATCATTGTTATCAGAAACAAAGGATTTTATTTTTGATGATATTTCTTTCGATACTTTTACTGTATCTTCTTTGTCATTGCATACACCCCAGTATAGCCAATCTGTAAAGTCAGCCCTTATCCAAACAGGTATCTCTCCTTTTCTAATAGTGAAGACCAAATCTACTTTTCGCTTAATAGGGCCACCATGAACAAGATTAGTGATTTCATCTTCCACTGGTTTGTGTAATATTTCAAAACCTCTATTACGTAATTCAGATTCCAATTCATTACAGAAATCGTATGTTGTATGCCATTTTTACATGATTGAAATTGTCTATGAGCAATTTTTGCACTCAGGAGATTATCTTCATTCATGCCAATGAGACTTGTAATCTCTTTTCTTTCGTCTATGCTTATATCGTTGTTTGTCATATTCTCAACTATCTTAATATACTGAATAATAGATTCTCTTAATGAAGGTTTATTGTAACATTCTTTTACTATAGTTCGTAGCCATTCCAATATCTCCACAGAATAAGAAATACACTTTACTTTATCCTGTAACTTTGGATATTTACCACTCAGCTTTACACTATCCTCACTTGGTTCATGTCCGTCTAAAGTAAGATAATATACCTCTATTCCATCTTCAGGTATCTTATCCTCCTCAATCAATCTGCCATAATAGTTTTCAAGTTGTCCCTTATCTTCATGATTAGTGTCTTCATGGTATATTTTATTCTCTACCATTACAGCTTTCTTGGCTACTCTGTCTATAAAGCAAATATCTATCTCCTTATATTCGCTTCTATTCAGATTGTTGGGGTAAACTTCAAGTGACTTTTCATCGTATTCAAAATCACTTTCAATTCTATCTAAAAATGAGTTCAGGAATATTGTCCCTAACCGATGTGGCCCGTTGGGATCCAACAAAGCAGAAAGAAACCTAGAGTGCAAATACACCTCATCAGATTCCTTTCTAAGGATAGTGAACATATTGAAGTTGTCCTCATTCTTTTCCCTTTCCTCAAATTTCTTCCGGACAATATTTATGTCCCTCAATAAATACTGGATATTCTTTATATCTTCCATAATTAGTTACTTATCAAAAACAATATAATAGCCATCAGCACCACCGCCTTTGATTGTTTCTCTGCCTGCTTCAACTATTCCTCCAGCCTTGTCGCCAGTGCCTTTACATTGGCAGCTCCTCGACCGACTTCACATTCTGTGTAGTTTTTGGCAACCTCCCATTAAACAAACTCTCAATAATCCAATCGTACATTATGTGCCTATAAAATTAATGATTACAAATTAATAAAGATTGATTTCCTTTATTTTTTCTACATATCTCACCACTTTATCCTATAAATCTATAGATAAAATTTTGTCCTTTAAAACTCATCTACATCTCCCCCATTATATACAATAAGTAATTCTATTAACTGTCCATATACAACTGTTTTTTCCAAGAAGTCTCCCACTAATATTATGAGAGTAATGCAATATTTTCCACACCTAACAAAAATGTCAAATCACACTCTTCCACATCAGAATCCTGTAATTTAGCAGCCCTGAATCCCGTTATCTCATTTTTTGCAACAAAACACCTATTCACAATCACAAAACGACATAAAAATAATCATAACGAAAACATTATTATACAAATAGCCAAATACACAATACAAAAACCACAAAATCAGTATGCACAATAAAAACAAAAAGAAACTTTTATTTTATTCATAATTTATCTCATTCCAGCAGCGAAAGTTCTCAAAAGTCTTCACTCTCCATCCCCTCTCAGAACGCCCAAAAACACCTTTCCAAAAACGCAAGTACATTTGAACTCAAACGCACTTGCGTTTTCCTCCAAACGTAAAAGAGTTTTCCAAAAAGCTCTTTGGGGTTTTCCTCCAAACACCTCGGCATTTTCGCCCGAAATCTCACTTTTCACACAGATTTTCTCGCATTTGATTACCTAAATTCGCTCAAACCTTCATTTTTACACAAAAGTCACCCATTCCAGAAGGCTTCTGAAAGGGGTAGCAAAATCTACGACAAGAAAAAATGCGAAATTCAGCTATTCAAAAAGAAAGCAAAATTCCGCATTTCAAATCTTTTACTCAACAATATTTGCAAAATAAAAGCAAGATGATTTTTCAAACTAATACATATCCCAGTACTTTTCGCACTCATGAAGGTAGTCCGTTTCCGGATGAGAACCGAACACCAGCGCATAGAAGGAAGTACCCCGCAAACGGGCACGGTGAATGTCGGCCAGCAACGCGTCATCGGGAGGGGGCATCTCGAAATCGGAAATCATCACCACGTCGGCACGTTGCCAGCCATGGGTGCGCAGCATCATCAGGGCTTCGGCAAAGGCTGGACGCGCATCGGTTCCTCCATAGAAACGACGTTGTAGGAAATCCACCAGCATCGGGAAATCGGTTTTCAGGTCACGAATCAGCAAGGTTTGTATATCTTCCGAAAAATTGATGACATAACATTTCCGCGAAGTGGCCTCCGTCAGACGGGCAATGGCCAGCACGGCCGATTTGGCCAATCGTTCACGCTCTTCTCTCATGGAGCCGGAGGTATCTACACAAATGATATAAGGACTGTGAGCTGACTTCTTTTTTTTCCGGTGAGGGATTGGAAGTGTCTTCATGCGAAAAGGAATCAAACTGCTGCAGGCGTTTCTCCACATAACGCTGCATGAAGAAGGGATGTAGCACCTCATCCGTGAGGTAACAGTACTCCACGGGCAACAGACTGTTAAGGTCATCACCCAAGGTCACACCTTCCACATCGCTCTGGGTGGCATGACGAATGAGGCTGTCGGCCCGTAAGCCCGACAGGGAGTCGAAGCTTTCTTTCCGTCCGCCAGCGTTCTTTCCCAGGCAGCGCACCAGCTCGCGTATCTGGCGGTTCTGCTCCATGTTTTTTTCGTAGGGGACTACTTTCTGGTAGAGTTCCGGATGGTTCTGCAACAGCCATTTCACGCGCGAGCCCCGAAGATTGCCTTCCGTTTTCAGGCCAAACGATTTATCTAAAATCTGAAATCCTTCGCACAGGCGGAAGAGGTGCTGGTACTGGTAGTCATATTCCTTGACCGTGAGCAGATGGTGCCACTTGTCGAGGAAAAGTTCCTGCAAGGCTGCCCGTTCTTCGCTCCGTTCGGGAAGCCGGGACAGGCGACCGATGTAATAGGATACGTCGAGTTCGGCCAGGGTATAGCGTTTGCGGAAGGCGGTTTCCATCCGTTGCAGGAATATCAGGAAATCGGTCGGCGGCAGGGTTTCGTGCTCGTAGAAGACTTCCCATTCGGGGGTGTAGCGGGAATAGAATTCCTGCAAGGAAGGAGCCGTCTGGCGATAATATTCCCAGATGCACTCTTCCAGTTCGCTTTCCAGCACGGTGTGGTGCTGAAGGTATTCTTCCATCCGTGCCCGGCTTCGCTCACGAAGTTGCTCCAAATAGGCTGTTTTCAGGTCTTTCAGACGGATATTCCTCGTTCTCTTTTCGGTATGCATGTTTCATTTCCTCCAACTCGTTCCGATAGCGGAACAGGGCTTTCGACGGTTCGCCCAGTATCCGGCTCATGGCTTCTTTCTCTCTTTTCCCGACAAACAGGTGGTTTGCGCAGTAGTCGGCTTCTTCTTTCACCCAGTCGCCGCAATGGGCTTCTGCATGGCTGAGCCGTTGTTCCAGCTGGCTGAAGCGTGCGGGGATGTCTTCCTGTGCCTGTACTTCCATGGCGGGCAGCGACGCACAATCGGGAGTGCACAGCAAGGGGTATTCATAGTCGTTGATAAATACTGAACGACGGCCACGGCGCAGGGTATAGACTTTGGAAGGAGATACTTTTCCGCGCATGGAAGGATTGTATTTCTTCAGCACATAAGAATCGGTCTTATATTTGTCCTTGTGGAGATAGAACTGTTTGCCGATGTCGTCCAGCTGCTGATAGTCGGATGCAAAGAGGAGCAGTCGTCCGGCCAGGCGTACGCGCTCCACCTGATAGTAGTATGCATCGACCAGTTGCAGTCCGGCATCGGCCCGTTCGCGCAAGGCTCCGGCTGAGTCGAGTTCTTTCTTCAAGGCCTGCAAATCGGTTTCAATGCCCGACAGGTTCAGCACGTAGCCACGCACGCTCTCGCCTACTGCCGTCAGCACGGCATCGCGTACCCAATTTATCTGGCTGGTCTCGTTCCACAGGCAGTGTATCATCAGCAGGCAGTCGGACAAGCGTACCTCGGTGTTTCCTTGCAGAAATGCAGCGGCCCGCAGCAGACGAACGATTTTCTTCCAGCGACGGTCGGACACGTAGAGTGCTACAGAGAAGGGTGAATCGGCATTCTCCAGCTGGCGGTTATAATCTTCTAATTTATCCTTGAGGGAATGGATGACTTCCAGCACGGAATAGTGCAGGCCGACGGATTTCATCTGTTCCTGCCACTGGCGGTATTCTTCGTCGCTCACTGCCAGATGCTCGTCCATTTCCGGTTCGCTTTCGTCGGCAGTGGAAATCATCCGGTCGAAATCGGACAGGTCTTCAATACCGCCCACTAACTTACGCACCAGGAAGCGGTCGTACAGTGCTTCCAGTCCTTGTCCTGAAGCCGGAAGTTCGTTCGATGCGGCAATCAGTCCTTTCATGGGAACCCGTACCGAAAACTGTCCGTTGCGGAAGATTTTCTCATTGATGACGGTCAGAAGGGCATTCTGTATGGCGGGACCGGCTTTCCAGATTTCATCCAAGAAAACGACGGTAGCGGTGGGCAGATAGCCTTCTGTCATTCGTTCGTAGGTGTCTTCATTTTTCAACCGGGCGATGGATACGGGACCGAATATTTCATCGGGGGTACTGAACCGCGACATGAGGTATTCGAAAGCTGTTCCTCCACGGAACATCAGTTTCAACCGACGGGCTACCATACTCTTGGCTACTCCCGGAGGCCTAACAGGAAGATGCTCTCTCCTGCCACAGCCGATAGCAGCGCCAGTGCCATGACTTCTTCTTTGCCGTACACCCGCTCGTTCAGGGTATCCAGCAGTTTCACGATACGGTTCTTTAACGTTTCCATTTTACATACAATGAAGGAATAAACTTATGATGCTGCGACAACACATTGAGGGTCTGGAGTACGACCGACAGGACAATCAGCCCCAATCCTAAGTAGAAACTGAAGTTCAAGTCTTTGGCTTCCTGAAATATCAGCATGGCGCCGATGATGCTGTATATCGGCTCCAGGTTATAGCTCAAGTTGACCGTAAAGGCGGATATGACTTTCAGTATCTGAATCTGGAGGATATAAAGTCCCACGGTGCATACCGAAGCCAGGCAAAGCAGGTAAATCAAATCCTGGGCGCCGGGCAGAATAGAGGGCACCGGGAAGTAATGCAAATAGGCCGGCAGGATGCAGGAGAGCCCTAAGAAACCGCCCAGCATCTCGTAAAGCAGCATGGTACTGGAGGTGTAGTTCACGGCTACCTTCTTGTTGACAATGGTAAAAAGAGAAGCTAAAGCCGACGAAATGACTCCCATGCAGATACCCACCCGGTAGCGAGTGTCAAAATGGAATATCAGCACAATGCCCAGCACGGCCACCAGACTGAACAGAATCTCCCGAAAGGAAATGCGGTGACGATTGATGAGGGGCTCAAAGATGGCGGTAAAGATACTCATCAGCGAAAGACAAACCACGCCGATGGATACATTGGAGGCTTTGATACTTCCATAGAAGAATATCCAGTGCAAGGCCAACAGCAATCCCACAGAGCCAATCTTGGTTACATCGCCCAAGGTCACTTTCCGCAGCTTTTTCAGAAACGAAAGCAACAGGAAAAACATTACAGAGGCGAACATCATACGGTACCACACGAGCAGGCCTTCATTCAGGGAAATCAGTTTTCCGAAAATCCCCGTTCCTCCGGCAATAAGAATGGAAAGATGCAGTTTTATGAATGCTTCCTTCATATAAAAAGAATCTAATGTGAACACAATACAAGAAAGCGAAGAACTCCTCACGTATGACCGGCGGAATTCTTCGCTTCTTCTTATTTTATTATCTATACAATCGCTACCTGATTACAGCGGCATGTTACCGTGTTTCTTCGGCGGATTGCTCTGGCTCTTGTTCTGAGTCATTTCCAATGCCTGAATCAATTTATAGCGAGTATCCTTCGGAAGGATGATTTCATCGATGTAACCCTGTTCGGCTGCACGGTAAGGATTAGAGAATTTTTCTTTGTATTCTTCTACTGCCTTCGCCTTTTCTTCCAGAGTAGCCTTGCGGTACAGGATGTTTACAGCACCGTCGGCACCCATTACGGCGATTTCTGCAGTCGGGTAAGAGAAGTTTACATCGGCACCAATCGGCTTACTGTTCATTACGATGTAAGCACCACCGTAAGCCTTACGGGTAATTACGGTAATCTTAGGCACTGTAGCTTCTGCATACGCATACACAATCTTCGCTCCGTGACGGATGATACCGTTGTGTTCCTGTGTGCATCCCGGCAAGAAGCCCGGTACGTCTTCGAAAGTAACGATAGGAATATTGAAGCAGTCGCAGAAACGGATAAAGCGAGAAGCCTTGTCAGAAGCATCGATGTCGAGCACACCGGCCAGGTAAGCAGGCTGGTTGGCTACGATACCTACAGACGTCCGCCCAGGCGAGCAAATCCTACCACGATGTTCTTGGCAAAGTGAGGCATCACTTCAAAGAAGTAGTGGTTGTCGACTACCGGTTCAATGATGTTCTTGATGTCGTACGGCATGTTCGGGTCATCCGGAATGACTGTCATCAGTGATTCTTCTGCACGGCGGATGTCGTCAGTGCAAGGAATCATCGGCGCATCTTCCATGTTGTTAGACGGAAGGAAGCTCAACAGTTCACGGATGCTCATCAAAGTTTCTTCTTCAGTATCGCAAAGGAAGTGAGTTACACCGCTCTTGCTGCTGTGGGTATAAGCACCACCCAGTTCTTCCTTGTCCACTTCTTCGTGTGTCACGGCCTTCACTACGTCCGGACCAGTGATGAACATGTGGCTCTTTTCTTTCACCATGAAGATGAAGTCGGTCAGTGCCGGAGAGTAGCAGGCACCACCTGCACAAGGACCTAAGATGGCCGAAATCTGCGGAATCACACCTGAAGCGATGGTATTCTGGTAGAAGATAGAAGCGTAACCTGAGATACTGCCTACACCTTCCTGAATACGTGCACCACCTGAGTCGTTCAAGGCAATCACCGGAGCACCGTTCTTCAATGCCAGTTCCTGCACTTTCACAATCTTCTGTGCACCTGTCGCACTCAGTGTACCGCCATATACGGTGAAATCGTATGCATATACGTACACCAGACGTCCGTCAATCTTACCGTAACCACATACGATACCGTCACCCGGAATGTGATTCTTATCCATTCCGAAGTCTGTACAGTGATGGATTACGAACTTGTCCATTTCATTGAACGTACCCTTATCAAGCAACATGTCGATACGTTCGCGGGCTGTCATGTGACCGTTGGCGTGCTGTCTTTCCACACGTTCTACGCCACCACCCTGAGAAGCAAGCTTATCCAGCTCCTCAAATTTCTTATATTGTTCTGCTGTTGTCATTGTTCGTCTTCTTTAATTACATCCAAAGTCATTATCACCTGATTGCTGTTGACAGAATCTCCTTCGTTTACCAGGATTTCCTTCACTACGCATTCGCTGTTTACCTTGTAGTTGCTTTGCATCTTCATAGCTTCAATCACCACTACGATGTCGCCAGCCTGCAGACGGTCGCCTGCTTTCACCGGAATCTTGACTACCTTACCCGGCATCGGAGAAACAATCTTATCCTGCTGTTTCTCGTCACCACCCTTGCGCATACGCAGGTATTTAGCCTGTGAATCGATGATGTCAATGTTGTATGACTGATAATGTGCATTTACAGTATAGCTCTTTCCACCTTCCTTACGAATCAGTTCGGCATTGTACGACTTTCCTTCGTGCAGAATGGAGCAGCTACCATTTTCGGCCATCACGATGTCTACATCGTATGGAACTCCGTCAATGGTCAACTGTACCTTGTTGCCTTCTTTGCTGACCAATGTCACATCCGCAACTCTGTCTCCTATATGTATTTCCATAATCTTCTACTTTAATTCAAAATACTTAGATTCTCAGCACACCTTTTTTCAGGCCAAACTCACGCCAGCGGCTGATAGGACGGTTGTCGCTTGATGCTGACTTGTTTTCTTCCAGGTTCATCAGGTAGTCAATGTAAGCCGCAATCATGGCGATGTTTTCAGTTTCCTCTTCTTTCTGTCCGGCCCACTCACGCAGCATGTCCTGATGTTTCGGGATGAACAATGTGTTGTAATGTCCTTCTACAAAATCGGGCACGTTCATGATGTGACGCAGGTAACCGATATTGGTCTTCAAACCGGTAATCTTGTATTCGTACAACACGCGGCGCATACGTTCGATGGCGAATTCACGAGTTGTAGCCCATACAATCAGTTTACCAATCATCGGGTCATAATAGATAGGAATTTCGTAGCTTTCATACACATAGCTATCGATACGCACACCGATACCGTTCGGTTCCATCAGCTGACGGATAACACCCGGTGAAGGCATGAAGTTGTTTTCTGAATCTTCTGCACAGATACGGCATTCGATGGCATGTCCGCGCTGTTTCAAATCTTCCTGTTTGAAGTGCAACGGCTCATTATTGGCTACACGAAGCTGTTCTTTTACCAAGTCTACACCTACCACTTCTTCTGTAATAGGATGTTCTACCTGCAAACGGGTATTCATTTCCAGGAAGTAGAAATTGCGGTGCTTGTCGACCAGGAATTCAATCGTACCGGCTCCTTTATAGTGTACAGCCTTAGCCGCAGCCACAGCTGCCTCACCCATTTTCTGACGCAATTCAGGAGTTACAAAAGGAGAAGGAGTTTCTTCTACGATTTTCTGGTTACGACGCTGGATAGAACATTCGCGCTCGAACAGGTGTACGGCATTTCCGAAATTATCTCCTAAAATCTGGAATTCGATATGATGCGGTTCTTCCACAAATTTTTCCAGATAAACGGTGTCGTCACCAAAAGAAGACATAGATTCAGAACGGGCTGTATTGTATGCTTCTTCCACTTCATCTTCGCTATGAATCAGACGCATACCTTTACCACCGCCTCCCATAGAAGCTTTCAGCATGACCGGATAACCGATTTTGTTACAGATTTCCTTAGCCTCTTCTACACTCTGCAACGGCTGTTCTGTACCCGGAACGACCGGCACTCCAGCTGCAATCATGTGTTTACGGGCAGAAATCTTGTCACCCATCGCATCCATCGTTTCAGGATCCGGACCAATAAAAATGATACCTTCCTGACGGCAACGGCGTGCAAATTCTGAATTTTCAGACAAGAAGCCATATCCCGGATGAATAGCATCTACTCCATGACGTTTTGCAGCCATGATAATTTATCTATGTTCAGATAACTTTCGCGAGATGCTGCCGGACCTATCAGGCAAGCCTCATCTGCATAAAGTACGTGGCGAGCCGTTCTGTCGGCTTCGGAAAAAACTGCTACGGTACGGATACCCATTTCACGGCAAGAACGCATCACGCGCACAGCAATTTCACCACGGTTAGCGATTAATACTTTGTGTATCATGCTTTATGTTTTAATAATGATTTCTTTTGATGCAGGACTATTCTCATACAGCCCAATAAACTGAGCATCTGCATGCCCCCTCATAGTCGATTCGGCACAAATGCCCCAAAAACTGTGCAAAAATAGCAAAAAAAAGAGACACCGTTCCAACGAATGTCTCTTTTTTTGCCAAATCGCTACTCTTTCCCTCAAAAATACCTAAGAATGAGGAGAGGATTATCTATTTTAAAACAATAACGCAAAGTCGAGTTTGCAAAATAATGGAAACAGGCAGAAAGCCGCATTAACGGGTCTGTCTTACTGTATGCAACACTTTGCCTTCCTTATTAATCATATACAGGCACAATTCTTTCTTATCGGCAGAAATCAAAGAGAAACCTGTCTCTCCGCTACAGAACACAGTGCCTTCTACTGCTTTCACCTTGCGGCTCAAAGATGCAGAAGTGTTCACTACATAATCTATCTTGCTTCCTGCTTTGCGTATATGCTGGAAGTTATGGATATGTCCGCACAAATACATATTTACATTGTTATGCTTGCGCAAAATACTGTCTACCCGTTTTTCCATATCCAGGCGTTCCGAATCATTCTTGTCTGTATCCGCATAAATAGGATGGTGACCCACAACCAGCACCCAGTCTTCTTTGGCAGATGTCAGTACAGAATCCAACCATGCCAACTGCTTGTCCATATCTTGCTTGCATGCATCCGGATACTTTTCCGTATCCTTACGATATTTATCCAACAGAGGGGCTGTGTCAATCATTACCAGGCGCACCGTAATATCATCGTTCTCCAGCACCTTTGTGTAATAACGTGCCGGCATCTCCCAACGGCACTCACCTGACTATAATCCAATACAGCCTGCGTATTACCACGATATTCATGATTACCCAATATAGGATACCATGGAATCATCAGTTCCGGATGGCTGTACACCAGTTCGTAGTTGGTCATCCACAACGGATCGTTTACACTGCGTACGCCTTCAAAGTGATGCACATCGCCGGCTGCTACCACTGCTTCAATATCTACATTCTCTGCCATCTGACCCATCAATTCGGCGATAGGTTTCTGGTCGTAATATCCATTACGGCCCAAATCATTTGCCAGATAAAAATTCAAGGGTTTCTCTAATGCCTTCCATTCTGAAGGACCTTGTGCAAAAACTGCCCATACCGATAAAAGCAGACAACATGTACAGAAAATTCTTTTTAATGAGATCATAATCATTTTAGTTTATCAATTCTTTGTTTGTTGTTGCAAAGGTAAATCCCAATTCTGAAATAAAATCAGGAAAACTCCTCTGCTTGAAAAGTTTTCAAAAAATAAAGTCCGAAACAAGAATGTCCGGACTTAATTTGTCTAAGGAAAAATGCAGTTTCACAACTGCCTTAACAAAACCTAGAAAAGGATTTTATTATTTTGTACCGTATGCTCCGAAGCGAGCTTCCACTTTCGGAGAGGTATAAGTTTTTCCGTTTACTGTCAAACCTGATGTACCGAAATAAGGTTGCATAGTAGCATCACTACCATCGTAAGCACCAGTCAGTACCGGTGAACCAGCCTGAAGATGGAAATCATATTTCTGTGTTCCGTCATTATTGAATAGCTGATAATCAAGAAGACGAACCGCATTAATATCAAAATATGTAAACTTAGGATCTTTTGAGTCATCTTCGGTAGCTACGATTGAATTCTTATCAACTTTTTCTGTGTCATACATGTTGATGTATATCACTTCACCGTCATCTTCATCTTCCAATGTATAAGAATAGTTATATCCTTCCCAAGAGTATTCTATACCAGCTTCATATACATAATCAGCCTCATCTATTTTCTGAGAACCTGAGGCATAGTAGTTGTGATCGATAACTGAGTTATTTCTGTCGTAACGGTCTGAAGAGTCCTGATCCCAGAAAGGAGTAGTTGCCTTGAACTTACAGTTAACCAAAAGATTGTTAAACACTTTTACATTAGCATTTTCTTCTACATAGATACTACCACCTTTATCTTCATCACGTCTCCATCCGGCATTTACTATTGTATTGTTGTAAGCCTGAATCTTAGCCTGAGCTCTTTCCTCACTCTGTGACTTGCTTGATAATTTCAATGCGTTGGTATTTGGAGCAAACATCAAATTTCCGGCAACGTCAACTACACATCCTGACTTAACATTCACAGCTTCTTCACCTGTCTTACCGTTTGCACAGAATACATTGTTTGCAATAATTGCGTTACCGCCCATCATATAGATAGCATCTGAAACTCCATAACGTAGGATAGAATTTGTGATGACATAATTACCTTTAGTATTATTAGTTGTTATCTGAGGATAAGCATCATCACCGGCTTTATATATTCCTGCAAGTGCAGCCGGAGCTCCTTCCAGAACATCTCCACCCACATATTCTATAATAGTATGGTCGATAAGCATTTCCTGACAAGTTGAAGTGGCAACAATACCTCCCCACTTTCCTTCGAAAATATTACTTTCAGTTCTTTCATTTTCAGGAATAGAGAAAAGAACAGGTTTCTCAGCTGTACCTTCACAATAAAGATTACCCTTTACTGTAAACTCGATAGGAAGTTCATTCATTCCAACCTTTCCTGTTGCAATAACCTGAACACCTTCTTTAATGACAAGAGTCTTACCTTCCGGAACAGTGAAATGATCTTTCAGTTCAACAACTTTGTCTGCTTCCCATACCACAACATCGTTATTTGTAAAATCACCTAGATCTGTAGAACCTTCTACATCAGAACCGTTGCCATTGTCTGAATCAGCTACATTATCTTCAGTACAAGAAATGGCCATTAATGACAGGCTGATCATTGCAGCGCTAGCCCAAAAATAATTTTTCAGTCTCATTTTTCAAAAATTAAAAAGTTGTTAGTCAATTTATTTAATACCTATTAAAGTTATATCTGATACCAAGCATAAACGATTGTCCATGCCATTCTTTACGTTCAATCAAATTGCCGTTTTACGTTCAAAGCCTGTTATACCGTCTGTATAAGGCCCCTTATGAGTAAATCTGAGCAAAGGAGTATCAAGCAGATTTGATGCTTTGGCATATATGGAGATACCGTTTTTGAAGCTTTTCTCTACCGAAGCGTCAAGCTGCATATATCCGTCTTCCCAAAATGTCATCATCAAAATAGTTAGATACTTCACTCAAAACGCTTTCCGGTATAACTTCCGGCAATCTGGCCTTCCCAACCATACTTGCTGCTTTTCAGAAGTAATGATAGGTTTGCCACATGGGCAGCCTGTCCGTATAGTGGTCTGGTCTGTTCTACTACTACCACATCAGAGCCCTGCATTGTACGTTTCTCTGTAGTAATTTTGGAATGTGTATAAGTATAGTTGGCCTTAATACCGAACCAGTTAAAATACTTCATTACATCAACCTCTACTCCAAGATTAGAAGCATCACCATAGTTCATCGGGATATAGAACAAATCCTGTCCCTGCGGAACTAAACCCTGCTCTATAGGATCCTGAATATATTTGTAGAATACTCCTACCATAAACTGTTCTGACGATCTAGGGAAAAACTCATAGCGCAAATCCAAATTATCGGCAACAGTATGTTTCAAATCCGGATTACCTTTCTCGCTGAAGTCTTCATTCAAAAATTGTGTAAGGAACAATTTCAAAGAAGCTAGGACGGTTTATTGCACGTGCATAAGAGAAACGCATATTGGCATTCTTATGAACTTCATACTTGGTATGGAAACTAGGTAATACATCAACATATTTCTGGTTTCCTTCGGCATCAACTCCATCTGTAGGATATTTAAGAAGGTATCCCTGATTAGTATGTTCTACACGTACTCCGGCAATAAATTCCCATTTTCCGAAAGTGTATTTTGCCATACCATAACCAGCTCCAATCTGTTCTGTAGCATCATAATTCAGAGCACCGTTGATATTACGTGTCTTATAATAAAAATCTATTTCATCATAATTGTTCCAATCTTCACCTCTGTACTGGCTTTCTCCCAAAATGGTTTCAAAAGTATATTCATTGAAGAAACTGTCTCTTTTCTTGTCGCGGAACATACCTCCGGCAGAGAATTCAAATTCAGAGTCAGACAAATCAAGTTTATATGACAAATCAACGTATCCGGCTTTGTCACGGTCTGAATTATGTTCCCAACGTTTTATCAATGCTCTATTCACAGCCACACGATCACCACCTCCAAGGAGTGAAAATTTCATTATTGTCCGGTGTCTCATTAAAAAGCCTTTGACACTACTGCGACCATGACAGAATGCAATGCATTGTCTGCAAGGAATGAAATGTTCACCTTTCAACGTAGAGTTTACGATATACTGACGGTTCCACCTCATTCGGACATATCCTTCTTTCTTGTCCAGACGGTCACGGACTTCAGTCTCGCGCATATCCATATATCCGTTATACCATGTAAGCTTATGTTTCGGACTTATATGATAGTCGAACTTGGCATGAGCTCCGATACGTGTCTGCTGGTCTGAATAATTTCTTGTCTCAGTGTTATTCACATCACGTCCCGGCTGATAATAAATCTCGCTTTCTTTTCCACGATATGTATTCAGGAAACTTCCTGACAACATTTACACCGAGTTTATTATTGAAGAAGCGGTCACCGTATGAAAGACTTGCAGTCAGATCCGGCAAAGGCTTCTTCCACGTCATGCGCAAATTATCGTGTGAGAAATCTTCATCACTTACCTTAAATGCCTCCGGCATACCTTTCAACTCGTAAGGAGACTTTTTGGTTATTGCTCCTTTATTGAACGACTGGAAATCACGGTCGAAATACATAGAATTATATCCTGTAGAAATATTTGCAGTGAACTGACGTTCAGAAGGCGCATCCTTCATAATCAAATTGACTGCTCCTCCGATTCCGTCACCTTCCATATTGGCGGTCAAAGATTTGGTTACTTCCAAACGGTCCAACATTTCTGACGGGAAAATATCCAGCGGCACAAAACGGTTTTTGTTATCCGGACTCGGAATTTTCACTCCATTTACTAATGTATAGTTGTAACGCTTATCCATACCGCGAAGAATGGCATACTGCCCTTCACCGCTACTGTTACGTTCAATTGTCACACCTGACATTCGCTGAATCACGTTGGCTACCGTAATATCCGGAGAAAGTTCTATCGCTTTCGCACTCATCACATTCACCACGTTCATTGCCTGACGTTCGATGCCTCTTGCACCGGCTTCAGTTCTTCCCGGATTAGAAGCTACCACCACCACTTCATCCAGAGCAACGTCGTCACTCTTCAAAGGAATTACAATTTCTTTCTTATCTGCTGCTATGCTGACTTCATATTTTTTATAGCCCACATAAGAACAGACCAGCGTATATTTGTCTCTGTTCACCGACAGATTAAAACTTCCGTCCAATCCGGTTACTGTTCCTTTTCCAGGGTCTTCCTTCACAATCACCGATGCACCAATAATTTCTTCTCCAGTCTGTGCATCCTTAATTTTACCTTTCACCACACCAGCTTGCAATCCTGTCGATACCAGTGATAACAATACCAATACAATCTTAGATTTCATTTGCTTTCCTTATTTGCCGCAAAAGTATCCCGTATGATTTTCATAGGTATTGCATAGAAATTTCTATTGTGTTACATTTACACCCAATATCCATTACAATAAAAAAGAGGTACTTTCAGGCCCAGCCCTCAAATACCTCTTTTTACAAACATATTACAGATACGATTATTTGTCCTTATTTTCCGGGAGGGAAATTTCTTTTACAACCCGCTTCCAGTATTCCCTTACATCGTTCCAATGATAATAAGGTGAGACATCCGTCCGCAAGGGAAGTGTGACTTCACGTTCATTCAGCAGTAATTTCACTAGAATATCCCGGCTGTTCTGTTTCCGGTAGAAAATAAGTTGAACATTACCACACATCGGAATCAGGCGATAAGTGCGATATGTATCCGCTATTTTATTCCAATCGGCAGTTTCCTTTTGCAGTGCATTTATCCCCATCAACGTAGCCAGCGGAGCCAGGTTCGTGTCATGCCCGTAACGTAATGTCACCGCATTTTTCCGGGAAGCGATTACCGTATCAGCTGTTTCTATGAAATTATTCAGCAGATTTCGTTCCAGCTTATACATGCACGCATCGCTCAATGGAGAAGGCCCTTTTTCGTAATACCATTCAAAATTATTCCGCTGCCACAAATCATACTGTTCTTCGGGAGTAAATAAAAAAGAAAGATCCGGTTGCTTGTAACTACTTTGACTGATGCCATGAAGTTCGAACAAGTCCATCATCAGTTTCACGGCATCCACATGCTTTTCCACGTAAACAGAGTCACGGAACATCTGTTTCATCAATCGCTCCGGATGTACATACACACTGTCGGCAGCACGATACACGGAATCCACATTCTCCAAATGCTGTGCTTCATACAAGGGATTCTTATACTTTATATAATAAGCATCCGCTTCACTGGTCTGTGTCGTAACATTCAGTTTAGGATTCAAGCCTTTCAATTCCACGCATCCGGCAGCCATGGAAAGAAAAGCACGGGTCTTGTATGTAGAGCGTGCATCCACATGCGTACCGTCACTAAACACCTCCGGGTAACGGTGAAACATCCGGTCTATCAATTCCCGATGCTGCTGTGCTCCCTTCGGAGTCAATTCTCCATAACGCCCTTCTGCCTCCTGGGCCAGAGAAGCCACCACCTTCAGCACACGCTTTCCATCAGGAGTCAACACTCCCTCCTCGTCTGCTTCAAGAAGAAGTGATAACGGCGCGGCATACTTCTTCTCTTTTGTAAGATACCGGGAACCATGCCGGGCAAACATGGATATATAAAAAGGTTCATACCCTGCAGGAGCCGGAGTCAACTTCTCCTCCGGAGCCTGATAAGCATAATATTTTCCTGCAGCCAATGCCGGATTCTTTCCAATCTCCTCACGTGCACTTTGTCCCTGCATCCACAAAGGAAAAGCCAGGAACAGCACAATCCATCCTCTTTTCTTCATATATTTTCCAAATTTTAGGCGTGAAGTTACACCATTACTCCACTTAATCCTCTCTTATGCAACTTGGAAAATCATGAAAATACTTCCCATGAAACAGAAATGAAATCCTCTTGTCACTGCTTTGAGAAAACGGCTACTTTGCTTCGATGCTGACAATTTCCTGCAAGATGCTTACCGCACTCTTCACATCTGTCACTTTCGATACTACCATGCTGCGACGCCCGTTCTGCTCTCTCAAATTGCAATAACGAGGATTCTTGGCCATATATTCAATAAACTTGCCGAAAGCCACACTCTGATAATACGGACTATCCAAGTTGCTGACAAAGTAGAGCGTCATCCGTTCTGCCTTCAATACCACTTTTTCCACGCCCAAACGCTTGGCCAGACGTCTCAACGGGACAATACGCAGCAACTCTTCCCCTTCTGGCGGTATTTTCCGAAACGGTCAACCAGCTTGGCCTTAAAGGTTTCCACATCCTTATCCAGTTCAAGCTTGTCCAGTTCACGATACAGCAACATTCGCTCACTGCTGCTCGGGATGTACTCATTCGGGAAGAGCAACTCCAGGTCACTTTCCACCGTACATTCATCCACAAACTCCTCTCCGCTGATTTTTTCTTCACCCGCTTTGATTTCTTCGGCATACAAATCAGCAAATTCCTCATTCTTCAGTTCAGTAACCGCTTCATTCAGAATCTTCTGATAAGTTTCATATCCCAAGTCCGCAATAAAACCACTCTGTTCTGCCCCCAACATATTTCCAGCTCCACGGATGTCCAAATCCTGCATGGCAATGTGAATGCCACTGCCCAAATCGCTGAAATTCTCAATGGCCTGCAAACGGCGTCTGGCTTCCGGTGTAAGCGATGACAAAGGAGGAGCTAACAAATAGCAGAATGCTTTCTTATTGCCTCGTCCCACTCGTCCGCGCATCTGATGCAAGTCGCTCAAACCAAAATTCTGCGCCTGATTGATAATGATGGTGTTGGCATTAGGGATGTCAATTCCACTCTCAATAATCGTCGTGGCCAACAATACATCATAATCATAATTGACAAAGTCGAAGATAATCTTTTCCAACTCTTCCGGTTGCATCTGTCCGTGCCCGATACATACCCGGCAATCAGGTATATTCCGCAAAATCATCGCCTTCAGTTCCACCAGATTCTGAATCCGGTTGTTTACAAAGAAAACCTGCCCGTTGCGGCTCATTTCAAAATTGATAGCTTCGGATATAATTTCTTCATTAAATGTATGAACTTCCGTCTGAATAGGGTAACGGTTTGGAGGAGGTGTCTGGATGACCGACAAGTCTCTGGCCCCCATCAAAGAGAACTGAAGGGTGCGAGGAATAGGAGTAGCCGTCAATGTCAGCGTATCTACATTGACCTTCAGCTGACGAAGCTTTTCCTTCACGCTTACGCCGAACTTCTGCTCCTCATCAATGATAAGCAGACCCAAATCCTTGAATTTGACACTTTTGCCAATAATCTTATGCGTACCGATAAGGATATTGATTTTTCCGTCGGCCAACTCTTTCAGAATACGGCTTGTATCCTTTGCCGTACGTGCCCGGCTCAGGTATTCCACCTTACAAGGCATATCCTCCAGACGTTTCTTGAAAGTCTGGAAGTGCTGGTAAGCCAGTACCGTAGTCGGCACCAGCACCGCCACCTGCTTGTTGTCGGTCACTGCCTTAAATGCGGCACGGATAGCAACCTCTGTCTTACCAAAGCCCACGTCACCACAGACGAGACGGTCCATCGGCTTATCACTCTCCATGTCCGCCTTTACTTCCTGAGTAGCCTTCAACTGGTCCGGAGTATCTTCATACAAGAAACTGGCCTCCAGTTCGTGCTGTAAAAAGCTGTCCGGGCTATATTTAAATCCTTTCTCTTGTTTACGCTGAGAATAAAGTTTAATCAAATCACGGGCAATATCCTTGATTTTCGTCTTCGTCCGTTCCTTGATTTTTTCCCAGGCTCCTGTTCCCAGCTTACTGATACGGGGTTGTTCTCCTTCTTTTCCTTTGTACTTGGAAATTTTATGTAAAGAATGAATGGATACAAACACCACATCCTCATTCTGATACACCAGTTTGATGACCTCCTGCGTAGTATTTCCGTTCGGAATACGCACCAGGCCTGCAAAGCGCCCGATACCGTGGTCGATATGCACCACATAATCGCCCGGTTCAAACATGTTCAGTTCCTTGAGCGACAATGCCACTTTTCCACTACGTGCCTTGTCACTGCGAAGGTTGTATTTATGGAATCGGTCAAAAATCTGATGGTCCGTAAACACACAAACCCGCAACGCATGGTCCACAAACCCTTCATGCAACGTACGGTCTACCGGTTCAAAGGTAATGTCATCGCCTCTTTCCTTAAAAATATCTTTCAGACGTTCCGTCTGCTTCATGCTGTCCGAGCAGATATACAGACGATATTTCCGTTGCAGGAAATCGGTGAAAGAACTTGCAACCAAATCAAAATTCTTGTGGAATATAGGCTGTACAGATGTCTCGAACGACAAGCGTGCCTGCGGAGTTCCTAAGGCCTTATGTCCGAAATCTATCCGGAAGAAATCAAGGGCACGCACCGTGAATTCGGCTCCGTCAATCAGTTTCTTGGACAAATTCATCAGTTCCGTCTGCTCGCCTTCATACGCTTTCAGCGCCTGAGGAGAAACCGCCTCATCGTGTACTGCCTGAATACGTTCGCGCACCCAGAGCAAGTCTTTTACCCAAAGTGCAGCGTCTTTATCCAAGAAATCCAGAAAACAGATATCCGCTCCTTCCGTTCCTGAAAGTTCAGGAACAATACAGATAGAATCTTTCTTTTCTTTCGACAACTGAGTTTCTACTTCAAACGTACGCAAACTGTCAATTTCATCTCCGAAAAAGTCAATTCGGTAAGGATATTCCGATGCAAAAGAATACACGTCAAGAATGCTGCCGCGCAAGGCAAACTGTCCCGGCTCATAGACATAGTCCACATGCTCAAACCCATACTTGGAAAGCGTCTCCATCAGTTTGACCGTATCTTCCTGCTGTCCCACTTTCAGGGTCAGCATCGCATCCGAAAGTCGTTTCCGTGAAACCACTTTCTCCGCCAAAGCTTCCGGATAGGTAACTACCGTGACCGGCTTCTTCTGCTCCAGTCTGCTCAGCACTTCCGTGCGAAGAATTTCATTGGCTGCATCTTTCTGTCCGTATTTGATGGCACGACGGTAAGAAGACGGGAAAAACAGGACATCAGCCTCTCCGTCCACCTGCACCAGGTCATGGTAAAAATACCCGGCTTCCTCCAAATCGTTCAGTATAAACACATGAATTCCCGGCATCGTCTTGACCGATACCGAAGCAAACAAGGAAGCACACGAACCGTGCATACCTTCCAAATAAACAGTCTTTATATCCTTATTTTTACGTAAAGAAGCCAAGCCTGCCACATTAGGATGCTTGGCATATACCTCTTGAAGCTCTTTTATACTCATTGTCTCATCAATAGATGCTGCAAAAATAATCAATCTCGTTTGAATATGCGCACAAAAACAAAGAATACAACGGTAACTCTTCCTTAAAATTTAAAGCTGAGACTTCCGTACGGCAAACAGTTGCCACTCCAGTGCACGGAATAAAAACTCAGAATATCTTCTTCGGAAGGGTTTCCCACGACATTATATACCCCCAAACGAAGCAAGAGCAATTTATCGCCGAATGATTTCCGGTAAGAATAACCTATATAATATACAAATTCTGCGGCAGGAAGAATCAGGAAATTCACATTACTCTCTTTCAATGAAGGAGCCTGTTCACCAGACAATGCCAGTTTACTGTTGGAAGAAGAAAAGCCCAAATCTGTTCCTACCTTGAAACGGCCTAACGAATAGCGGTAGCCAAATCCATACACCAAACTGTAGTTTTCATCCGTACGCTTGCTTCCTGTCACGGCATCTGCCAATCCCATTCCCAATATATCTACCGATCCTTGTGTCAATCCGTCACTGACAGACAAACGTATTTCGTGTTTATTTTCAGAAGGAGTAAAGCCTTTACTATGTTCCTGTCCTTTTACCAGATTTGTACTTGCTAACACACACAAAGATAAAGCAATCAATTGAATTTTCATAACGCACATCTTTGGTAAAACCCCTATTCGAAAAACCATTTTTTTTTGAAAAAATCATCCAGCCAACATTAAGACTCTAAAAATGAGAAAGAAACAGAAATATTTTGGCTATATTTTTTCATTTGCAGACATACGACGGATAAAAAGTAAGAAATAATTATTACTTTTGCCTACAAGAAAAAGGTTTTTAAAAGGTATTTTTCTGATTGTATTTTTAAGACTTCTGAAACAACATCATGCATAAGGAAATCATTCAACTGTTAAACGAGAAAAGATTGAAAGAAGCATTCACCCAGATTAAGGAAGCTGCAGCCACACTTAACAACTGGGAACTAAAGTCGCAGATTGAAACCCAACAAACGACTTATAAGTACATGCTTCAATACATGGCAATGGGCACACAAGACCCGCAGCGCGAAGCGATTTACAATCAGTTGCTTTGCAAGGGATATGAACTGGCAGACAAGACGTATTTCCTGAAAGAATGGGATAAGGCGTATGGCTATTTTGCCGACACATTCCGCAAGTTCGCCCAAACCCCTCCACACTCATTCAAGGAACTCGATTTCATGCTGGAAGCAGCTAAACGCACATCCGACATGTCGCAAGTCAACAAAGAAGAAGCGCAGAGAATACACAGTTATACGTTGCATGAGCACACCATCGATGAGCTGTTCAACAAGATATGGGTCTCTACACAATGGAGTGAAGAAGACTACCAGGAAGCACGTGAACTTCTGTTCTCACCATCCATGGCTGCCAACGACAAAGCTGTAATGATAAGTGCCGTCACCCTCAACCTGCTCCAGCTTTTTGACAGCCGGAAATTCCTGCTGTTGCTCATAGCTTATCAGCAAACCAAGGAACCGACCGTGACCCAACGGGCATTGACGGGGATTGCCCTTGCTGCTTACTTCCAGGCTGACCGGATAAACCTGTATCCGGAATTGGTATCAGCTTTGAAACTGATGGAGGATGACCCTGCTGCCTTGAAACAGCTGCACGACATACAAATCATCTTCCTCCTTTCACGCGAAACAGAAAAGATAGACAAGAAAATGAAGGAAGAAATCATTCCTCAAATGATGCGCAATCCCAATCTCAGAAATCCGGAATCAAAAGTCATCGAAATAGAAGACATAGAAGATCTCAACCCGGAATGGCAGAAAGACCTGGAACAGATAAACAGCCACATCCGTGAACTGGGAGAGTTGCAACTGGAAGGGGCCGACACCTACATGACTGCCTTTTCACAACTCAAGACCTTCCCGTTCTTTCAGGAAGCAGCCCACTGGTTTTACCTGTTCAGCATGAAAGTGCCCGACTTGTACCAGATTTATAAAGACAAGGCATTCGATGAGAAATCGTTGTTAGGTATGGTTGTCAACTCTCAAATGTTCTGCGACTCGGACAAATACTCTTTCTGCCTGGCCATGCAGTCACTTCCTGCCGACCAGCAGACCTTCATGCGCTCCAAATTAAATGGAGAAGACTCGATATTCAATGATCTTAAGATCAGCGAAAATCCGACAGAACAGAAAATCAACTACATACAACGGCAATACATCCACAATTTATACCGCTTCTATAAACTGTGGAGATTCAAACAGGAAATGCAAGACATTTTCCGTGAGAAACTGGATTTCTGGAACAATCCTCTGCTCCGTCCTTTGATACTGAAAGGAACGTATCACGGTCAGATTACAGACTACCTCTTCTCAAAGGGATACATGCAAGAAGCCGCCGAACTTTATGAAAGTCTGGCCCAACAGAATCCGGCCAACGCGGAAACCTGGCAGAAATTAGGATTTGCCTACCAGAAAAGCAAACTTTATGACAAGGCGGTTAAAGCTTACCTGCAGGCAGATACGATAAAACCCAATCATTTATGGACGCTCAAGCATCTGGCTCAATGCCACAAGCTATCAGGTGATTATTCTCAGGCAGCCTTCTGCTTCCAGAAAGTGCTTGAGTTTGACCCTGACAACCTGCACATCCTGATGCAAACCGGACAATGCCTTGCGGCACTGAAGAATTATCCGGAGGCCATTAAGGTTTTCTATAAGGTAGAATTCCTGGAAACGCATCCGGAAAAGGCACGACGCGCCATCGGCTGGTGCTACTTCATGTCCGGTAAATACGAAGAAGCCATCCGAATGTATGATAAGTTGCTCGCTCTGGAAAATCCACAAGCCAACGACTGGCTGAACTCAGGTCACGTGTATCTGGCTATGGGGAACATACCTCAGGCGTTAACCCACTACCGGAATGCAGAAACGGCCTGCAAATCGGATGAGGAGTTCATCTCACAGTTCTTGGCTGACAAGGATGCACTGACGGCACAAGGCCTGTCGGAAAGCCAGGTTTACCTGATGGCTGACATCCTGCGGCAGAAATAACGGAAACACAAGATTCACCAATAGAAACAAGTCCGATAAGGCCCATCACCTTACCGGAGTTGTTTCTATTTTTTGATATAAGCCAATGCGGCTCCTATGGCCGTCTGATATTCCGCATTTGCCGGAATGATAAAACGCACATCGTACATCTGCGCAATGGTATCGAAAACCGGACGACACTGGGGCAGCTGGGTCAGATTTCCAATCAACACAAAATCACGGATTCCCATTTCCAGCGCTGAAAGTACGGCTGCCTGTCCGATGGACTGCAGTACCATGTGCATCAAGCCCAACGCCAAATCTTCGGGAGACACATTGTTATCCAACTTACCCAATAAGGAAGCCGTGGCATCAAGTGGCAATCCGGGCAAGGAAGTCTGGCAAATATCCTGAATCTGCAAGTCCACGTTCTGCAAATTACCCTTTCCAGCCAGTTCTGACACCCACAGAATGTCCTGCGTATGCAATAACAGACGCGACAATCCCATCAGTGTGCCTCCCCCGATACCGATTCCGCCCACATGACGAATCTTTTCATGTTCCACCTTCACAAAGGAAGTACCCGTTCCCATACTCACCACCATGAGCCGGTCCAGCCCCGTGGCATACTGGGCACTCAGACCGTTGGCAATAAACTCATCCGTACGAGCCGTAGGCAGACCGTACAAAGGCTGCTGAATGTATGAACTTCCTACTCCGGTCAGCATAACCTGCTCCACCTCCGAAAGCTGGATAGAATGGTCGTATATATATTTTCCGAATGCACCAAACAGCGAAGTGACAGGGTCCTTAGCAGTGACAAACATCGGATTTCTGATTTCACCGTCTTTCACCCCGACAATCTTGGTGGTGCTTCCTCCTACATCAATTCCTATAATCATAATTCTTAAATCACATTGTTTTTTACAATAACGGGCACAAGTCTACAAACTTTTTTCGGGATAACAGGCACTTCAACTGCTTTTTTTATAAAAATTAGAAGGCTCACAATTATTCTTCCCCAACGCAAAAGAACAACTGAAAAAAACGCAAGTGCGTTTGATGCAAAACGTACTTGCGTTTTATCTTAAATGCACTTGTGTTTCAAGTTAAACGCACTTGCGTTTTAGTTCAAACGCAAAGGCGTTTTCTCAGGGTAAAAATCCAGGTCTTAAAAAAAGGATGAAATTCCCTAAATACCAGAATAAATACCCTTTCAATGCGTCCACATATTCAGCCATAGCCTCCCGCCCTCGTTGAGGTCATCCGGCAAACGGTACGAGGCTTCTTGCCCACAAAACTTTTTTTCCACCTCGATATAACCGGCTTCGCTCAACTTGTCAAGCTGCACGCTGAGGTTACCTGCCGTGGCATTGGTCTGCTCTTTCAGGTACACAAAATCAGCTTCATCTACAGACAAGAGTATCGACATCACAGCCAGACGGAGCTGGGAATGAAGCAACGGATTCAGTTCTTTCAACATACGTTACGGGCCTTTCGGTTTAAATAATGGCCGGGCAACACCATCATGACCACAAACGACAATCCAAAATACAGATACCAGTCAATGGTAACGGCCTGATGAAGGGTATAGGCCATCAGCATGTAAATGGCAAAACAAAATCCTACCAGCGGTGACCACATCACGACTCGGCTACGGATAATGATTCCCGTAATGGAAACTCCGATGCCGCTATAAAGCAGAGAAAGGGGTAGCATCAAGGAAAAATTGACTCCTCCGTAGTGGAATGCCAGCAAAGACATGATGACTACGGTCAGCACAAACAGGCTGCCTATCACTTTCCAGACCTGCAGAATGGCGCGGTCGGTATACGTAATTACCGAAGGAGTTTCCTTTCGCTGCATACGAAGCATAAAGCCCCAGAACAGAAACATGCTGAACCAGCCGATACTCCAACGGGCATCGCCAGTATAGTACACCAATAAAACAACAGTACCGAAAGTGCCGCAGTAAAATATCCCCAGTAAAGAAACTGGTTTCCACTGCCCACTTCCATATTCTTCCGGGTAGAACGGATCATTTGTGAAATCAGTTCCAGACTTTCTTGTTCTGATAATTTCTTTTCTTCCATAAGGCAATCAGTTTTAGGTTTTAAACTCAATATGGTTTATAAAATAAACCATAAAACGAAAAATAAAGGCAAGGAGGCGCGCTTCTCTCTTGCTTCAATGCAAATATAAATAAGTTTATTTTATAAATCAAATAAAACGGCAGGAAAATAACAGAAAAAAGCCGCTCCAATCTTTACGACTGAAACGGCTCATATAGAGTAAAAAAGATGTGCTTACTTATTTCTGCAAGTCATTCTCATTCACCAGCAACTTACCCTGGTATTCTCCGGTCAATGTGCGCAGGAAGGATACCATCTGTGCGACTTCCTGTGTTGACAAATCGACGCCTACCTCGTACTTGGCCATGGCTATCACGGCATCTTCCAGCGTAGCCTGTGTTCCATCATGGAAATAAGGCGCAGTCAATGCCACATTACGCAATCCGGGCACTTTAAAGCGATGACGGTCTCTTTCGTCTTTTGTTTCCTTGAAACGGCCATTGTCTTCTATGGTCAGTTCCGTACCACGGTCGGCAAAGTAATCATGCTTGATGCCGAGCAGTTCGTACGACTGTCCACCCATATTCTCACCTACATGGCAAGTAGCACAGTTGTATTTCTTAAACAAATCATATCCGGCCAGTTCTTCAGCCGTCAGGGCTGCATTATCCCCTTTCAGGTACTTGTCGAAACGTGAGTTCGGTGTAAGCAAGGTTCTTTCAAACTCCTGAATGGCATCTGTAATGTTTGCCTGATTGAAACCGTCGGGATACACTTCCTTGAATGCCTTGCTGAAAGCTGCATCCGCATTCAATTTCTCGCAAATCTCATCAAACGACTTGCAAGCCATTTCTACCGGATTCAAAGGAGGACCGGCTGCCTGATCGGCCAACGTTGTAGCACGTCCGTCCCAGAACTGCACGAAATTATAATGTGCGTTATATACAGAAGGAGCATTTACTCCACCAAACTGACCTCCTACTCCTTCAGAGAACTGTTTGTTGTCTACTCCACCGGTATTCAATCCGTGACAAGAGGAACAAGATACGGTATTATCGGCCGACAGACGTACGTCATGGAACAGCAGATTTCCTAAAATCACCTTCCGCATATCTACCGGTACAGAGTCCTGAACCGGACGAATGGTCTCATTGCTCCACTGTGCATGAGCCAGCTGGTTCGGATAGAAGGCTGCACGCTGTGACTTCACCCATGAAAGTGCCATCTGCTTTTCCGTATCATTCAACGAAGCCCCCCAATGCACCAGATAATATTTGGCCATAGGCATGGTGCCGTCTAATATCACCTTCTCTACTTTTGCCAAATCTACCTCACTGACTTTCTCTCCTTTTTTCAAGGCTTCTAACATCGGAGTCATGTCGAAAGAGCGGTAGGCCAGACGAGCATCTTCCTTGACCAGCTTTCCGGCAACCGGCAGACTGGCATAAAACGGCAAATCCGGATTGGCAGTATGACAGGCCATACATCCGCTGCTCGCAATGATTTCTTCCATCTGAGCACTGCTTTCCAAACTGGCTGAAGGAGGACGGTTCACCACCCGATAGGTTGCGGCCAATACCGCAGCTACCACCAGCAACTGAAAAATGATTTTTGTTCTTTTCTTCATAAGAAACTGATTAGATTTTAATAACTCAATAAATATCTCACACGTTAAAATGCTAAGAACGGTTGTATAAATGTACGCTTTGCTGTGCGGCTGGAAGGTAATTCACTCCATACCAGCACATTTGTAGCGAAAGGAAAGACACAATCAGTATCCAATACAGCGTACGCGGAGTATTCCTGCGGAACAAACGCAGATGTACGTACAGCAAATAACCTGTCCAAGTAACTGCTGCCCAGGTTTCTTTCGGGTCCCAGCTCCAATAATGCCCCCAGGCTGCTTTTGCCCAGATTGCTCCGGTCAACATACCGACTGTCAGAAAAGCCAATCCTGCATAAACTAACTTGTCAGCGGCTTCAAGGTAATTCTCCCGATGCTTGTAAAGTCCCATACAGGCCAAGATGAACGCACAGCCTAACACCGAATAGGAAAACATATACACCGTGACATGAGGAACAAACCACGGGCTTTGCAAGGCAGGCATGAGGGACTGGTCATGAATTTCCGGTTTCAGAATATTGATAATCGCAAATACCGCACCTACTACAGTGGAAAAAGACAATATCCAGGGATACTTCCAACGAAGATAAGTCAGCAAGCCGGATATACCCATAAAGAACGAATACCACAATCTGGTCTCGCCCATGGTACGCAAAGGAGGACGCTGAAGGCTCAGCCAGAATTCGGTAATAAAGGCGGCAAACACCAGTATACCCGACAAGGTCAACCCAATAGCCCATCGGCTCCGCTCTTTAGAGAACAAGGCAAAAACCGCTCCGGCTCCCCATAAAACGATGGCAGGCAGGGCAAACAAATAAAAATTATCCCACGTAATCATTCAAGAATAGTGTTAGTTATATATAAAGTCAGTCAACAAGTTCACTTACAGATTTACTCATCTGCTTGTCTGGTCCTGCTAAAAAGAGCAGTAACCCTCCGCACAGCATCATCACAATGCCCAACAGCATGACGTATTTCAGCGGCTCGCGCACAATCTGCACTACGCAGTATTCCGGTTCGGCAGAATGCACATCATAGGAAGTCAGGTAATAATCTTCTGCCCAGCTTGCCGAATAGGGCTGGTTTACTTCCAGATGTATAGGTTTTCCGTCCATCGACACTTCGGCAAAGAAGCGGCGTGGCGTACCATTGGGATAATGCTCTACAGTAAAGTTTGTCAGCTGCAACGGTTTCTCCAGGTATACCACATTTCCCTCGGAGGTAAAAGCTTCATTGTTCGGATTAGCCCGAAATACCGGAATGCGTAAAGTCTGTTCCTCTGCACTTCCCATAAATCCGGCAAAGAGTGCCAGCCACAATCCGGCATGATTCAACATAAAAACGCCACCGATTACGTCCCGGCGTGAAAAAAACGTCTTACGGTAATCATTCCCAAATGAGTCAGCAACCCGAATAATCCGGTAACAAAAATCCAGGAAGACATAAAATTATAACAGCCTAAACGAGAAAATAGCCCCGACTTCTCTGCAGCCTCTTGCGCAGAAAGCTGGGGAAACAAGCCTATCACCAGACAACCGGCCAAAAACCAGCCTAATGTCCAGCAGGTACATTGCGGGGAAAGCCACAGACGGACAGCTTCCGAATGACGCTTCTCCTTATAGCCATATCCTATCAATGCAATCCACAGTAAGGCTAAAATAGCATCTAATGGAAAAGTAAAAAAGGCAAACGGAAAGTTGCCAAAAACACATTGGGCTGCCACTGACAGCAGCAATAATAAAATGAATAGCAAGTTAGTCTTTAAGTTCATTCATCAGTCGTTGGTGAAATATGTGCAAAGATAGGGACTTTATTTAATACTGCAACAAAATTGTAAAGATAACAAATCTTTTTCCCAGCAAAAATCCGGAAAAAAGATTTGTTATCCTCCCTTTTTAATGCTCCCGACGCATTCTGTGGCCATATACAGTGATAACCACAAAACAAACGAGCGGAAGTACAAACGACAGATTTACTGCAGGCATCCCCCACAAGGTCTTGCAATCAATGATAGCGGCTTGCAAAGGAGGAAGTACCGACCCACCAAGAAATGGCCATAATCAATCCTGCGGCACCAAAACTTGGCGTCATCGCCCATTCCTTTCAGAGCAATACCGTAAATGGTAGGGAACATCAGCGACATGCAGGCTGACACACCTACCAGACAATACATACCATATATGTTCTGCAAGAAAATTACTCCCAGCACACACAAGGAAGCGGCAATGGCCAGCACTTTCAGCAATTGTCCCGGGTTGATATACTTCAACATCAGGGTACAAACAAAACGGCTGATACAGAAAATGACCATGGCCACGATGTTATATTTCTGCGACAAGACTTCGGCAGCCTGTTCTCCCATTCCCTGTGCCATGAACAGGCGGGTACCATACTGGATTATGAAAGTCCAGCACATAATCTGGGCACCGACATAGAAGAACTGTGCCACTACTCCATAACGATAACGTTTCACAGCATACAGACGTTTTAACGTAGGAATAAAGTCAATGGAATGAGACTTATCCGCATTCTTCGGCATCTTGGACATACGAATGACGAGAAGCATGACCAGAATAACGATGCCGATGGTCAGGTAAGGAGTGATAAGGATGGTCAAGTCTGAATCACGAACCGCCTCAAATTCAGCCTGACTAAGCTGGGCACGCTCGGCCGTATCCATCGGATGCAGCTGATTCTGAATGAAATTCATAGCGACAAACATCCCCATCAACGAACCGATAGGATTGAATGCCTGGGCTAAGTTCAAACGACGGGTAGCCGTTTCTTCCGTTCCCATTGACAAGATATAAGGATTACAGCTGGTCTCCAGAAAAGACAATCCGCAAGTCATGACAAAATAAGCTAACAAGAACGGATAATAGTTTCCGGTCAACTTGGCAGGAAAGAAAGCCAAGGCTCCCACGGCATACAAGCCCAGTCCCATCATGACTCCGGCTTTATAAGTATATTTACGGATAAACATGGCTGCCGGAAAGGCCATGGCAAAATATCCGCCATAAAAAGCCACCTGAACCAAGGTCCCGTCGGTTACGCTCATCCTGAATATCTTGGAAAAAGCCTTGACCATAGGATTGGTAATGTCATTCGCAAAGCCCCATAGGGCAAAACAGAAGGTAATCAGGATGAACGGAACCAGATAGCTCACTCCATCCTTCTTCAATATAGATTTGTTTTCTGATGTATTACTCATGGTGTTAGATTTTAAGTGACGGCTACAGCCCTCTTGGTGTTTTTACTTCATTTGCTGCCTGATATTGCCGATAGCAGTCGCTTCAACCGGCCCTTCTACCACAGGAATGCCAATAGCTTCTTCTGTCAGCCGGTTCAAGTATTTGTTCTGACTTCCTCCGCCAATCACATAAAGCTTCGTTACAGGTTCAGGCAAGAGCCGGTTCAATGCTTCCATACCCGTTTTATAGCGCAACGCCAATGAACGGAGGACACATTTCACAAATTCCCCCTGTGTGGAAGGCGGTGTTTGCTGATGTGCGATACAATAATTCGTAATCGCCTCAGCCATACTTACCGGACACTGGAAAACAGTATCGTCCACGTCAATCAAGGCATCAGTTTCTGCCACTTCTGCAGCCGGCAGCAAGGTGGAATAAGCTACATCCTTTCCTTCTTCCTTCCATTCCTGCATCAGTTTCTGAAGTATCCAAAGTCCGGTAATATTCTGCAGAAAACAGATTTTTCCATCCGTACCGCCTTCATTGGTAAACCCTGCCAGACGGGCTTCTTCCGTCAGTATCGGTTCGTCGCTCATCACTCCCAACAGCGACCAGGTGCCCGAACTCAGGAAAGCAACTTTTTCTCCCTCAGCAGAAAGAGGCACTACACTAGCTGCACTGGCCGTATCGTGCGAAGCTACAGCAATCACTTCTATCTCGTAGTCTATTCCTATCTGTTCCTTGATTTCCGGTTTCAAAAACCCGCGGGAAGTTCCGGCATAACCACTTCGCCAAAAAGGTGTTCCGGAAGCCCCAGCTCCCGAATCAACTTGAAATTCCAGGTGCGTGCCTTGGCATCCAGTAGTTCCGACGTAGAAGCTATGCTATACTCATTATTAGCCACTCCCGTAAGGTAATAGCTGAACAGGTCGGGCATGAAAAGCAACTTGTCGGCCACCTTCAACTGCACATTGTCTTCCTTCTTCATGGCATACAACTGAAATAAGGTATTGATGGCCATTACCTGCGTACCCGATTCTGCATAGTGCGCCTTTACGTCCACTTTCGAGAAAAACTCTTCGGGCATCCCTTCCGTACGGCCGTCACGATAACACACCGGATTGCCCAACAAATTTCCCTGTTTGTCTATCAGTCCGAAATCCACACCCCACGTATCAATTCCAATACTCTTCAACGTATAGCCTTTTTCTACAGCCATACGGATGCCGGTCTTCATATCCTCAAACAGAGAAAGGAAATCCCAGTACACATGTCCTCCCATCCGTACCTGACGGTTAGGAAAACGGTATATCGTATCCAGCACGAGTTCACCCTCGGAAAGGCAGCCGGCAATCACCCTGCCACTGCCTCCTCCGAAGTCAATCGCCAAATATGCTTCTTTCATTTTGTCTTCTTGCCTAAAATGTACGTTTCAAGGTCGTCAATCTCTTCCTTTGTCAAGGTCTTGTATTTTCCGCCGGAAAGCACAATTATGCGACAAGCCATCTCAAAGAACATGGCCCGCTCAAAAGCCTGATTGAAGTCTTTTCCGCAAACCACCTGTCCGTGCTTCTGAAGCAATACGGAGTTATGGTCTTTCATGGCCGCAATCACGGCTTCAGCCAACTCTTTAGAACCCGGACGGAAATAAGGAATAACCGGAATCTCCGCTCCTACATGGCAAGGAACTTCGGCTGTCACATTAAAATCTTTCGGTGTATCTTCCATACATGCCACTGCGGTAGCGTATGGAGACTGAAAATGGAGTACCACATTAACATCGGGACGTTCTCTCAAAACACCTAAATGGAACACACTTTCCATAGAAGGTTTTACCCCATTGAGTATTTCACCCGTTTCCAGACGGCAGACAGCCACTTTATCTTTTGTCAAAGAAGGCACCCATGAACCTGTACCGGAAACCAGGACCTCATCGCCTACACGCCATGAAAGATTACCACTACTGCACACGGTTAATCCGGCATCACCTACCCGATGGGCTTGTCTCAAAAATTCTTCAATATGTTCGTTCTGAATCATAACTTCTTAATTTAATAGCAAATAAAAGCCGGAACAGACGGAAAATCCGCCAGTTCCGGCAGCGTAAAATTGATTATTTATAGATAGGTCCGTAATTTTGACATGCTCTGTAATCGGCACCTTCCTTATCCATACCAAAGGCATTCCATGCAGCAGGGCGGAAAATCTTATCATCTTCCACATTGTGCATACATACCGGTATGCGAAGGATAGAAGCGAGCGTAATCAAATCCTGACCTATATGTCCATAACTGATGGCACCGTGATTGGCTCCCCAGTTGTTCATTACAGAATATACATCCTTGAAGGCAGGTTTATCGCACAAACGAGGTACAAACCAAGTAGTGGGCCATGTACGGTCGGTACGTTCATCAAGCAGCTTGTGGATTTCCGGATCAATTTCTACCGTCCATCCTTCAGCAATCTGAAGCACCGGACCCAGTCCCTTAATCAGATTCAAGCGGCTCATGGTCACAGGCATACCGCCTTTTGACAGGAAGTTAGAAGAGAAACCACCACCACGGAAATAATCCCGGTTAGCAGGATACCATGTAGTAGCTTCCAGACATTTTTCAACCTCAGCTTCTGTAATCTCCCATGACGGTTTCATGGTCGGATTACCTTCTGCATCAGTCTGCTGTCCGGTACCATCCAAAGTAGTAGCTCCAGAGTTAATCAAATGGATAATACCATTCTTTGCCAGTCCGGTCAGCTCCTTACCAGTCACACGTTTTACAGCTTCCGGGCTCCAATAGGTACGTACGTCAGAGAAAATCTGTGCACGGTTAGTCAGCAAATGGCCGAAGAGCATAGCTACTCCGTTGCAGGCATCATTTTCAGTAGCCAGCACATAAGCTTCACGAATACCGTTCCAGTCGAAAGAAGTATTCAGCAAGGCTTCAGAGAAGTCACCGTTCGGATAGAAATCCGTCCACTGACGCTGTCCCTGGAAACCAGCTGCAATGGCATTGTGACCAAGTGCTTCTTCCTTGAATCCCATTTCCTTCAACTTCGGATTGCCTTTCATCAAATCGCGCATGATAATGGTCATCTTCACAATGAAATCCCAGTCAGCATCTTTTTCCGCACGTGTCTTGGTCTTGGCTTCTACATTGAAATCCTTTCCTTCGTTTTTCTTGCAGTATTTTTCAGTCCAAGCCATCGCTTTGGCGTATTCTTCCTTATCGTAAATTCCTTCCGTCATACGACGAATGATTTCTGTCAAATCTACTGACTCACAACGCATGCCCAAATATTCCTGGAAGAAATCCGGATTTACAATTGAACCGGCAATACCCATAGACACACTACCCATAGAAAGATAAGACTTGCCTCTCATAGTAGCCACTGCCTGAGCCGCACGGGCAAAACGCAAAATCTTTTCTGCCACATCGGCCGGAATGGTATTATCTTCAATATCCTGTACATCACGTCCGTAAATACCGAATGCCGGCAAACCTTTTTGTGCATGCCCAGCCAGAACAGCAGCCAGATATACGGCACCCGGTCTTTCCGTACCGTTAAATCCCCATACTGCTTTCGGATAATACGGATTCATATCCATTGTTTCTGCTCCATAGCACCAACAAGAAGTGACTGTAATGGTAGCTCCTACACCTTCACGCTCAAATTTTTCGGCACAAGCTGCGCTTTCAGCCACACGACCGATGGTAGAATCTGCAATGACACATTCCACCGGACTACCATCACCGTTTCTCAAATTAGAAGAAATAAGTTCTGCTACGGCTTTGGCCAGATTCATAGTCTTTTCTTCAAGGCTTTCACGCACGCCACCTTGACGTCCGTCGATAGTGGGACGAATCCCAATTTTCGGATAATTTTTCATGTTTCGATTATTTATAAAGTTAATGCTATCTATTTTCTTTTCAAACCAGGCAAGTTCATCCATACTGAACTGTGCTGAAACTACGGCATAATAATATTCTTTCTTCCATTCTTATACTGAATTCCGAAGATGCACTTCTGTCGGCAAAAACTCTTGTACATTTTCACCCGTAAGGATGAAACTTGCAGCCTTCCGTCCCATTTCCTCCCAATTAATACTGAGAGCGGTAATTCCTTCGTCTATCACCTCGTATGCCGGCGTATCGTTGTAAGCTATCAGTCCGAAATCAACTCCACATTTCAAACCGTTCTGTCGGCTTCGCTTAATCACATTCACCACGTCCGTCTGACGAATAACAATGTACACCACACCTTTTTCCACCTCTTGTATATCTTCCTCATTCACCACTTCACTTACAAAATGGTGATCCTCGCAATAAGTCTCAAAACTTTGTACGGAGGTTTGTGGATGCTTGGATTCCTGAGGCAACTGGAATACGATTTTACGGTAACGCTCCAGACGAGTAGTCAGCTGAGACAGGGCTTTATAAAAAGCATCATCAAAATTCTGGCAGATATAGGAGTGATTTCCTTTCTCAAATTTACCGAAATCAAGCAGCAAAAGACGAGAGAAAGGAATCTTGTCAAACAAAGGAGAAAACTTCTCATTGTCAAAGTTCATCACCACATAATAATTATACCGTCCTATGGCTTCGCATAAATAGTATTAAAATATGTTCATTATATTGATGAAACCAGAGATCTACCTTGTACGATACAGAAAGTTTCTTGACAAAACTATTATATAAGGTATTCTTGAAAGGAGAATATTCGTCCAGCAACAAAAAATCTTTTCTTTCCGGTTGGTTACATAGTACCCCTTACCGGGAGTAGAGTCTATCAGTTTTCGCTCACGCAAATCCGCAAAGGCTTTAAATACGGTATCCCGCGACACATGATAAGTCTTACTCAATGCATTGATGGAAGGCAGACTCGTATCGGTACGATACTTTCCTACCAAAATATCCTGTTCGATGAGGTCCGACAGTTGCTTTACCTTGGTAGACTGTTGCCCGAATTTTATATTCTTTTCCATATCAATACTTTATCTGTGCTGAACTATCCTGATACAAAGGAAAAGATTTTACACAAGACCACAAAAGTATTATCTATGTTTAAGAACAGATTTTAGAAAAAGGCATAAAAAAAGAGATTACCACAATGGTAATCTCTCTTCGTACACCCTCAGGGATTCGAACCCTGGACCCACTGATTAAGAGTCAGTTGCTCTACCAACTGAGCTAAGAGTGCATTCAAACTTTCTGGAGGTTCCTGGCGGATTCGAACCGCCGTACACGGTTTTGCAGACCGCTGACTAAGCCACTCATCCAAGGAACCAATCTTTCTCGTTTGCGGTTGCAAAGGTAGTCATTTTTTTGAAACTACCAACTATCAACAGCATTTTTTCTTTATTTCTTTTTTACCGTCACTGCATTCCGAGCGTTTTCTTTTCGTACAATTGCTTTAATTCACAGCCTGTTGCACAATTCTCGCAAGGATTACGTTTTTCTTTTCTTTCATGAAAAAGCATAAACACGCTGTCCAATACAGGACGATACACAACAATAAAATGAGAGCTACCGCCCAATTTTGCCAATTACTCATCCAAACAGCCCCCCTATCTGATAAATTGCAAAGGACACCACCCATGCAAGGACAGTAGTGTACACCGCTGCAAACAAAGCCCATTCCAACTGCCCGATTCTCCTTTAATGGCCGCTAAGGTGGCGATGCACGGGAAATATATCAATACAAACACCATATAGCCAAAAGCCACCAACGGAGTAATCGGAATCCGTTCGCCCAAGCTCACCGCATCGGCTTCGGCATCATCTGCATACAGAACTCCCAGCGTACTTACCACCAGTTCCTTGGCCCCTACACCGGAAAGGATACCGACACCCAGTTTCCAATCAAAGCCTAACGGCTCTATCACCGGTTCCACAGCCTTGCCTATTCTGCCGATATACGAGTTTTCCTGCTGTTCGGCCACATCCTGATATGCATCGTGGTCCGGATAATACCCCAACGCCCATATCACAATGGAAGCCACCATGATGATACCTCCCATTTTACGCAGATATTGCGCGCCTTTCTCCCAAGTATGGCGAAAAATGGACTTCGACGTCGGTATGCGGTAAGGGGGAAGCTCCATAACAAACGGTGTGTCATCTCCCTTTACCAGAAAGCGACAGAAAAGCCGTGCCATAACCACAGCCAGTAAAATGCCGATAGCATAGATTATCAACAATACCAAACTGGCATTGTTCGGGAAAAACGCCCCCACCAACAGCAAATAAATAGGCAAACGTGCACTGCACGACATCAGCGGATTGATAAGCATGGTCACCAGTCGGCTCTTCCGGTTTTCAATAGTACGCGAGGCCATAATAGCCGGTACATTGCAACCGAATCCCATAATCAGAGGGATAAAAGACTTGCCGTGCAGTCCCATCTTATGCATTATCTTATCCATGATAAAGGCGGCACGCGCCATATATCCGGAATCCTCCATCAAAGATATGAAGAAATATAGAATCAAGATATTGGGCAAAAAGACAATCACCCCGCCTACACCGCCGATAATGCCGTCCACCAACAAATCCTTCAGCGGCCCTTCAGACATATTGTCACGCACCAGACTACCCAACGCACCTACCAGCCATTCAATGCCCTGCATGGGATAATCTCCCAAGATGAATGTTCCTTCAAACATCAGATACAGGAACAGAAAAAAGATGGGATACCCCCATACGCGATGCGTCACAATGGAATCTATCACACGCGTTGTACGTGCCGTATCCTCTTGCTTGTCCACATTAGGTTTCGCGAAGCGCACCGGGCGATAAAACCGTATTTGGCATCTGTAATGGCCTGCTCGCTATCTTCGTTTATTGCATTGCGCAGGCGTTGTACTTCACGGTTACGGACTTCAATAATATCCTTCCCATTGGGAAACTCCTGTACGGTCTTCTCCAAATCCTCGTCATTCTCCAGCAACTTAATAGCAAGAAAGCGCGTGGAGTATTTATACCGTATATTCTCGTTGACACTGATTATGCGTTTCACCTCTTCAATGCTCCGCTCCAATTCCGGCCCGTGATTGATGTGGATGTGGCGGTAAAAAGCCTGCCGGATGCTCTTTTCTCCTCCTTGTGAGTGCCGAAGTCATGGTCGGGTACATACTCCTTGTGCCAGTTGCGCAAATCATTCAGGATTTCGGCACGTATCTTACCTTTTTTATCCAAAAAATCACCACCCTCGTAAATGCCGATGATAATATGGAAAAGCTGTTCTATGCCTTTTCCGGTGCGACTGATGGTAGGCAGCATCGGCACACCGAACAACTGACCGAGCTTTACGTAATCCAACGTGTTCCCGCTAGCTTCCAGTTCGTCGTACATGTTAAGCGCGATAACCATGCGCACGTTCATGTCAATCAACTGGGTGGTGAGATACAGGTTCCGTTCCAGATTGGAAGAGTCCACCACATTAATAATGATATCCGGAGTTTCGTTGATGATGTGATGGCGCACATAAATCTCTTCGGGAGAATAGGCAGAAAGCGAATAAGTGCCAGGCAAGTCGACGATGCGGAAATGATACCCCTGAAAGTCAAAATACCCCTCTTTAGCATCTACGGTGACACCGCTGTAATTACCCACATGCTCGTGCGAACCCGAGGCGATGTTGAAAAGGGATGTCTTGCCGCAATTGGGATTACCCACCAAAGCGACATTGATGGTGCGGCGTTTTCCCAAAGCGATACGTTTCAGTTCCTCTTCGTCCAAACGCATATCTTCGCTCCATCCCTCGTGATAGTCGAGCTGCACGGACTCCCGACACATTTCCTTTTCACCGACAATCTCAATCATCTCAGCTTCCTGACGCCGTAAAGAGATTTCATATCCCATCACCTTATACTTGATGGGATCTTTTAGAGGGGCGTTCAGCAACACCTCAACGGTTTTCCCCTTGATAAATCCCATTTCCACGATTCGCTTACGGAAACCTCCGTGTCCCAGCACTTTAACGATTACTCCCTTCTCACCGGTTTTCAATTCGGACAAACGCATAGTCTTCTGCCTTTTTTATTTTTGCCGCAAAGATAAAGGATAAGTCCGTATAGCGCAAACAATTTAGAATGTTTTAAATAAGAGGCATCAAAGAGAGCCGATTCTGCATTGTAAGCAAGCTGACAACGGTCTGCCAAAGCAACCTTTCGGCACGAAAGTAACAAAATCCGGGAAGAAACATGTATATTTGCCGCTATG
>ENA-OPZN01000029-OPZN01000029.1-human-gut-metagenome-genome-assembly--contig:-NODE-29-length-63487-cov-4.654088_pt1 | contig 63487 bp, 61 predicted proteins | sample MGYA00242483_ERZ504503 | MGnify/ENA primary metagenome ERZ504503 (study PRJEB26092, sample SAMD00036285) | human gut metagenome | host: Homo sapiens | study: EMG produced TPA metagenomics assembly of... | reverse complement strand
AAAGGGAGGTTGTATAAACTCTTTTTATTTATTTTATAGCTCAGTTTATATTAGAATTTGTAAAAATAGAAAAAAATATGAGTAAAAAAGTCACTTTTCTTACCCTGTTTCTGTGGCTGATGACGGTAACTTTTCCTGTCATTGCGCAGCAGAAAGCAGACACGACCTACACCTTCCGCTTCGTTCCGCAGAAGGACATGTTCTACGTGCCTTGGAATGGGAATGACACAGAGCTTGCCCGCCTGCTGGAGTGTATCGAAAAAAACAAAGCCACAATTCTTGACGGCAAGCTGCCGCTTTATGTCGATGGCTACTGCAACTCGCTGGGCAGTGAGAGAGAACCTTGCCACGGCGAAGATCCGTGCCAACCGTGTGAAATCCGAACTGATTATACGTGCGGAAATAAAAGAGGAGAATTTCATTACCCGCAACCATGCGACTGAAGGTGATTTCGTCACCGTGCGCATGACGGTACCGGTAAAGGAAACAGCCGCGACGGATGCGGATACGGAAGCACGACGCAAGGCAGAAGCTGAACGACTGGCAGCCGAGAAGCGTGCCGAACAGGAACGGCTTGCCGAAGAGCAGCGCAAGGCGGAAGAAGCCCGACCCAATACTCTTACCGACACGCCGTCGGAAACCAAAACACCAACTGATTATCATCTCTCCCTGCGTGCCAACCTGCTGCGCTGGGCCACCCTGACACCCGATTTAGGGCTTGAATGGCGCATCTGCCCGTCGTGGGGCATTGCCGTAAACGGCTCGTGGACTTCATGGAGCTGGAGCGAAAAGGACCGCCGCTATGCCCTCTGGGAAGTGGCTCCGGAAGTGCGTTACTACATGGGTGAGAAGAAAGCCTGGTATCTGGGTGCTATGTTCAAGGCCGGACAGTTCAACTACAAGCTCTCCGACACGGGCAAGCAGGGCGACCTGATGGGTGGCGGCATCACTGCCGGCTACCAGCTGCGGCTGAACAAGGCATTAGATCTTGATTTCAACCTCGGTCTGGGCTACCTGAATGCCGACTATGAAAATATGAAGTCATTGACGGTGTGCGAGTACGCCGCGGCAACGAGACAAAGGACTGGTGGGGCCCCATCAATGCCGGTGTGACATTGGTGTGGAAAATTAAATGAAGAATTAAGAATGAAGAATGAAAGACTGAACTGACGGTCAACGGGGTTAACCCTATAATATTTGTTCTTTTGTTCTTATGTCTAAAAAAATATAATATGAAAGCAAGACAATATATAAATATGATGGGAATGGCAGCCGCCGTGCTGCTCTCTTCCTGCGTGAAGGACACGCTCTATGATACGCCGCATCCCGACAAGGGAGCTGTCACCATCAGCCTGACGGGACTGTCGGCAGACGATAACTATGTACTCGACATGGACGGGAAGGTGGCCGACATTACAGGTTCGCCATTCGCCAATCCCGACCTGCTCGCCCCGGGAACACACAGCATGGTGGTCTATAACCGTGTGGAAGGTTTCACTTTCGACGGACGGACGGCACGGGTCAATGCCCCTGATGGCAAGAGCCGTGCGGACGGTGCATCTGTCATCCCCCTGCCGGGCTATCTGAAGACCGTCAGCCGGGAGATAACCGTCACAGCTGACGACACGCTGCGTATCAATGCCGTTCCGGTGCAACGTGTGCGCGACCTGCGGCTGGAGCTGGAGGTGACACAAGGCCGTCCCGAACTGATACAGAGCGTGACCGCCACCCTCAGCGGTATAGCAGGTACTTTCGATATGGAGCAGGAACAGACCACGGGTGAACCTGTATCCACCGCATTCCAGTTCACCCGTGATGGAAGCAAGCTAACCGCCGACATCCGCCTGCTGGGAACAATGGGAGACGTGCAGACATTGGTGCTGGACATCGTATTTACGGACGGCGGGCGCACACAGCACACGGAGTCCGATCTGACCGAAGCCCTTGCGGACTTCAACGGCGACATGACCACTGCCTACCGTGTGACCGGCACACTCCAGACCCCCGTCGGCATGGAGGGATGCAATGCCGAAATCACCGGATGGGAAACGGTGGAAGGCGGCGACGTAGATGCGAAAATGTAACAAAAACTATGCAACAAATAATAAAAAATAGACTTACAATGAAAACCCGATTTTTGCTTTCGCAGCGTTGGCATTGACACTGGCCGCCTGCAACAACGACAACGAGATTCTGAACAATGACGGCCCCGTGGCCGCCCGGTTCACCGCCGCCATCGGCAACAACGTGACTGCCACCCCCTCCACCCGCGTCAGCGGAACGGACGGAGACTTATGGGACAACGGCGACTGCATCGGCATCACCGGTGCGGGCTACACCAACATCCCCTATGTGACGAGTGGAGACGGCAATTTCACCCCGAAGAGTGTGCCCATCTACTACGACGACCCGAGTGAACACGCCTTCAGCGCCTACTATCCCTATCAGGAGGACAGCAAACTGACGGAGGATAAGATAACCGTCACGACCGACGCCACGGCGCAGCAGAACCAGTCATCCATCGACTTCCTCTTCGCATCGGGAGCCACGGGAAGCACCTACAACCCGGATGTGAAGTTCACCGACGAAACGAAGAATGGCGGCCCGAACAACTCCTTCCACCACTGCATGAGCCGAATCACATTCACGTTTAAAGGCAGCAGCGGTGTCACCATCCCGGCCGAGGGTCCGCTCAACTACACCTTGAAGGAACTGTTGCTGGAAGGTTCTTTCGACACCGCCAACGGACAGGCGGCAGCCACCACCACCGACCGGGAAAACGTGACCCTGCCCGGCAGCCTCACCTCCGCCATCTTCTTCCCGCAGGATATTGTGACGAGTATCGGAATGAATATAGTGTTGAACGGAAAAACCTATTCAACCGCTCTTCCCGTTAAAGACGGCAAGCTCGAAAGCGGTAAGGAATACCACTATAACATTACCATCTCCCACAACGATGCGACCGTAAGCGCCACCATCAGCGAATGGGACAGGAATGATACTGATCTTTCTGTAAAATTCTGACCCCCCACACCGCTGCCCCGGCGCAAGCGTCAAGCCGGAGCTGCCCATAGACACTATGGTGCGACGGTCGCCTTCGCAGGCGGCGGCAGCACAAAACGAAAACAAATAAAAAGACAACCCGATATGAAGAAAAGACATTCCATCCATCTGCTTCTTGCCGCAGCCGCCCTGCTCCTTGCCACGGCTGCCTGTACGAAGGACGAACTGGCGGACGGTGACCGTCTGCCCGAAGGACAATACCCCGTTGAGATAGCCCGCATCACCCTCGGCGTGGAGGGCGGCGAGGCGCAGCCCTGGGGCGCACCGCAGACACGCGTCGGCGAGGCCGGGGACGGCACGGGCAGCGTGTTCAGCGCGGGCGACCGGTTCGCCGTGCAGATAGACGGCGAGGAGGGCATCTACATCGTGCAGGACAACAACACCATCAAAGCCGAGTCACCCCTGTACTGGAGCGACACCGGCGAACACACCGTCACCGCCTGGTACCCCGCCACGGGCGGCACCCTCGACCTCGGCGACCAAAGCCAAAGTCTTGCCTACCTGCTGTACGGCTCGGGCACGGGCAACTACCAGACACCCGTCATGCTGACCTTTGCCCACCAACTGGCCAAGGTGCGCGTCACGCCCACCGGCGATGCACTCGGCGAGGTAACCTCCCTTCAGCTCTATACCTATACACAGTGTACTTATGAAAAAGGCGAGGCCGGACAAGGCTCACAAGAGGGCTGGATAGAGATGAAGCGGTGCGAATATACCGAGAACGGCAACGCCATCACCTGCTGGGAAGCGAACGTGGTGCCCGGCTACGAGATAACCAAGCTGATGGCGAACAACGACAACAAGGAACGCGACCTCTCTGCTGCCATCACCCCCGAGGCGGGCAAGTTCTACAACATCACGCTGGATAAGGACAAGGGATATACCGACGACGGACAGGGCAACTACACCGTGACCTCCGCCGAGGGCCTGAAGAACATCGCCAAGCTGGTGAACGAACAATGGAATTTAGGCATCAATATCACCCTGACGGCCGACATCGACCTCTCGGGCATCGACTGGACACCGATAGGCATAGACTATAACCACCAATACAAAGGCACCTTCAACGGCGGCGGCCATACCATCACGGGGCTGACCGTTACGACGAGTGACCAATATGCGGGCCTGTTCGGCTACATCGGCTCCGGCGGCACGGTGAAGGACGTGACGCTGGAGGGCGTGCAGATAGCAACCACTCACAGCGTGGGCGATGCCGGCGGCGTGGCGGGATATAGCTATGGCAACATTGAAAACTGCTCGGTGTCGGGCAGCGTCAGCGTCAGCGGCATGAACGGCTTTGCGGGTGGTGTAGTAGGCTACCAATCGGGCGGTTTCCTTACCGAGTGCAGCTCCTCGGCCACAGTGAATGCCGGGAATAAAGCCGGCGGCGTGGCAGGTGCAACGAATAGTGGTGCCATCCTGACCGCCTGCTATGCCACGGGCAGCGTGACCCTTGTAAGTAACAACGATATAGGCACCTATTTTGCCGGCGGTGTGGTGGGAAGCAACGGCGGATCCTGCATCCAAGCCTGCTATGCCTGGGGCAGCGTGACCGGTAGCGGAAGCGGCACCATCTATGTAGGCGGCGTAACGGGAACCAACGATGTAGGCACCCTGACTGCCTGCTACCATGCCAAAGGGACTGTCAAAGGCTCGGACGGAGCCACAGGCGGCGTGGCGGGACGGAACTTCAAGGACTCCATGTTAGGTAGCGGTATCATCACCGCCTGCTACTGGGGAGGCAACGGTCAGGAACAAGGCATCGGTGAAGACCAGGTAGGTACCGGCGGAACCACGATGGTGACGGACGACGACTGGCAGACTGCCGTTGATGCCATGAACGCCGCTCTGAGCGGTAAAGGCTGGCAGTACGAACTCAAAGACGGCAGCAGCTTGCCTACCTTGAAGAAGGAACAGTAAACCGTCGGGCGGGAAAAATTCCGCCCGAAACGGAAGACAACTGAAGTATAACAGTTGTATCTGCGGTTATTGAAAAGTGAGATAAAAGAATAGCCTCCGGCGGGGTGACTGCCGGGGCTTCGTGCGTTTGGGAACAATCTTTCCACTTTTATAGTGGATTATTGTGGATAATTTATTATCTTTGTATTCAGAACAATACAGAGTAGCATGGAAATAATATTCAACGAAAAGTATTTGAAGGAAATGTACATTACGGGGCAGACGGACAAGAGAAGGTGAAACCATCGCTACAATATGCAATATAACAGATTTATCAAACCATTATAAATAACAGACAGCTTATGATTGAGATACAAGGAATAGATCCGACGATGATTGCCAACAACCTCACTCCGGCATATCCTACCCACCCGGGTGAAGTACTGAAAGAAGAAATTGAATACCGCAAGATTTCGCAGCGTAAGTTATCAGAGCAGATGGGCATCTCCTATAAGGTATTGAATGACATTCTCAATTGTCGTCGGCCTGTAACAACGCAGACGGCGATGCTTTTTGAAGCTGCCCTTGATATTCCGGCTGATTCGCTAATGCGATTACAGTTGAAATATAACATGCAACAGGCGGCTGCCAACCCTTCTTTTATGGAACGCCTCAAACAGGTGCGTAAGTGCGCAGCCATGCTATAAAGGAACATGAATAGACAAATAATCTGCTGCTGAAAGAGGTTGTACCAGCGGTTAAAGTGAGATAAGAGAATAAAAACAGGAGCCTTCGGCAGTGCCGGGGGCTTCGTGCGTTTACAATTGTTTCGATACAGGGCACATGAATATATCAGACTACATGATAGAAAAAGAAGAGTTGGTTAAACCCCTATCGGTATAAAAAATACCCGTTGAAAGATACTCCACATAAGAGAAAAATGTATTATTTTTGCAATATGATTGAACTATCCAAACATATAGAAGTATTATTGCTGGAGAATGATTGTGTCATCGTTCCCGGCTTGGGAGGATTCATTGCCCACAAACGGCAGGCTGCCTACTCCATCCAAAAAGGAGAATTCATGCCGCCCCTCCGCACCATTGGTTTCAATCCGCAACTGATAATGAACGATGGGCTGCTGGTACAGTCGTACATGCAAGCTTTTAACACCGATTTTCCCGATGCAACCCGCCGGATTGAAAAGACTGTGGCTGAAATAAAAGACCAATTGTACCAGCAGGGTCAGGTCACCCTGCACAACGTGGGTACAATCTACTATAATATGAACGGCGGTTATGCCTTTGAACCGGCAGCCTCATCTTTCTTCACCCCAAGTCTGTACGGGCTGGAAAGTTTCACGCTTCCGCAGCTGCAGACATTGCCTGTGTCTTCTCCGAAGCCGTTAGTTCCAGAAATACAGGAAGCAGCAAGCAAACCGAAGAAACATTTCTCCTTGCGCCATTTCACGCGCAACGTAGTGGCCATAGCTGCAGCCGTATGCCTGTTCTTCGTGCTCTCCGTTCCGGTGGAAAACACGTACATGGACGATGCGAATTATGCTTCGCTGGGCTCAATCAGTATGTTTGATGCCATCCGCAACCAATCGGTAGCCACCAGCATACAAACGACTCCGAAAGCAGCAGTTGCACAAAAGGCTGTAAAGAAACAGAAGGGCGAAAAGCGTGTCCGTAACAACGTAAACACGCTGAAACCGGTAGCCGTGAAGACAGAAAAGATTGCAGCCGCGCCTGCAGCAAAAACAGCCGTAACCAAACGGCTGCCACCAAAGCTGAAGCAAAAGCGACACAAAAGCCGAAACCGGCTTCCGCACAACCTGCTGCAAGCAAGAAAACGGCCTACATCATCGTAGCCAGCTTGCCGACATCGGACGATGCCCAACGTGAGCTGAAAAAATTCCAGCAGAAAGGATACAAGAATTGCCAGGTGCTTGAATCGAACGGACGCTTCCGCATCGCACTGGATAGTTATGCCACTTCAGGTGAAGCTTACCAGAAAGTGCAGACGCTGCGCAATCAGGAAGAATTCAAGAATGCCTGGGTATTCACTTCAAAATAAATACGCCCTTTTAAACAGAATGAAAAGAGTAAGATGCCCCAAATGTGACAACTTCATCCAGTTTGATGAAACCAAGTATGGAGAAGGACAGTCACTCGTTTTTATCTGTGACAACTGCAAGAAGCAGTTCAGCATCCGTATCGGAAAATCGAAACTGAATGCCGCCAACCGCAAGGAGGAAGTAATCGACGAGAAAGAAGGCATGCAGGATTTCGGCAACATACTGGCCGTGGAAAACGTATTTGCCTACAAGCAGGTACTTCCGCTGCATGAGGGAGATAACCTCATCGGCCGCCGATGCAAAGGTAATGACATCGACATCCCCATCGAAAGCAATGACCCGAGTCTGGACCGCCGGCATTGCTACATCAATGTCAAGAAGAACAAGCAAGGGAAAATCATTTATACCCTGCGCGATAACGACAGTATCACAGGAACTTTCCTGATGAATGAAATTTTAGGACCGAAAGACCAAATCCACATTGAAGACGGAGCTATTATTACCTTGGGAGCTACAACCCTGATTCTGAGAGCTGCCGAGGGACAAACGGAAGAGTAAACCGCACACGGACTCTATAATTTTAGGATAACTAATAACTAACAAACCTTTTTATTTCGATTATGGCTTTTACAAACAACGTAATGATTGTCCGGCATAAATTGCTGGAAAACCTGGTTGCTTTATGGAAAGAAAATCAATTAGTAGAAAAAATTGACCGCATTCCTTTGGAAATCAGCCCTCGCCGCTCACAGCCGGTAGGACGCTGCTGTATCCACAAGGAACGTGCCGTTACTAAATATAAGTTGCTTCCGTTGCTGGGCTGGGATATGACCGATGAAACGGACGAACTGACTCCACTTTCTGAATATGCCCGCAAGACACTGGAACGCAAGGAAAGAATCAAAGAAAACATTCTCTGTGTCATCGACGAAGCATGCTCTTCTTGCGTGCAGGTAAACTATGAAGTAAGCAACCTTTGTCGGGGTTGTGTGGCCAGAAGCTGCTACATGAACTGTCCGAAGGGTGCCGTACACTTTAACAAGAAGACTGGTCAGGCACAGATTGACCACGACAAGTGCATCAGCTGTGGTATCTGCCACAAGAGTTGTCCGTATCACGCCATCGTTTACATTCCGGTGCCTTGTGAAGAAGCTTGTCCGGTGAAAGCCATCAGCAAGGACGAGCACTACATCGAACACATCGATGAAAGCAAGTGTATCTATTGTGGAAAATGTCTGAATGCCTGTCCGTTCGGAGCCATCTTCGAAATCTCTCAGGTATTCGATGTATTGGAAGCTATCCGTAAGGGAGAACAAGTAATTGCCATTCCGGCTCCGTCCGTATTGGGACAGTTCAAAGCTACCATCGAACAAGTGTACGGAGCATTGAAAGAAATTGGTTTTGCCGATGTAATTGAAGTGGCTGAAGGTGCCATGCACACTACCAGCAACGAAGCACACGAACTGCTGGAAAAACTGGAAGAAGGACAGAAATTCATGACTACTTCCTGCTGTCCGTCGTACATCGAACTGGTGAACAAGCATATTCCTGACATGAAGCCTTACGTATCAAGCACCGGTTCTCCGATGTATTACGCGGCTCGCATTGCTAAAAAGAAATACCCGAATGCGAAGGTAGTCTTCATCGGCCCGTGTATCGCTAAAAGAAAAGAAGCACAGCGCGACGAGTGCGTAGATTACGTGCTGACATTCGAAGAACTTCACCCGATGTTCCGTGGCTTGGGCATCGAACTGGAACAGGCCAACCCGTACAAAGTGGCATACGAATCTGTATGTGAAGCACACGGATTCGCACAGGCAGGCGGTGTAGCCGGAGCTGTAAAAGCTTACCTGGCCCGAAAGCCAACGGCATCAAAATTATGCAGTTCTCTGACTTCACGAAGAAGAATATCGGTGTACTCCGTGCTTACGCCAAGACCGGAAAAGTGGATGCACAGTTCATCGAAATGATGGCTTGCGAAGGCGGATGTGTAACCGGCCCGAGCGCACACAACGACCCTGTAGCTGGAAAACGCCAGTTGAACCAAGACTTGCTGAAACGTACCTTGAAGTACGAAAACAATAATCAGGAATAAACCCATGAGGGAACTTATTGAACGCCTTTACCGGGAGCAGACACTGGCTCCCGGTGAATTGCGTACCTTCTGCTGGAGTGCCGGGGGGAAGACCTCGACTTTCTCATGCAAAAGGCACGTGCCGTAGCACAAAGCCATTTCGGAAACAAAATCTATATCCGTGGACTTATTGAAATAGGGAACTGTTGTCACAATGACTGTTTCTACTGCGGTATCCGAAAAAGTAACCGCCACCTGAAGCGGTACCGACTGGATGCAGAAACTATTCTGGCCTGCTGCCGGCATGGATATGAGTTGGGATTCCGTACCTTCGTTCTGCAAGGAGGAGAAGATAACTACATGAACGATGACAGGGTAACGGAAGTGGTGACTGCCATACGAACCGAATTCCCCGATGTGGCCATCACCCTTTCACTCGGTGAACGCCCTACACTTTCCTACGAACGTTTTTTCAGGCAGGTGCCAATCGCTATCTGTTGCGCCACGAAACGCACAACGAAGCACATTACCGTCGCTTGCACCCTGAAGACATGTCACTGTCCAACCGTTTGCGTTGTCTGAACGAATTGAAACGCATCGGATTCCAGACGGGAACCGGCATCATGGTGGGAAGTCCGGGACAAACCGTCGACCACCTGGTGGAAGACATTCTTTTCATAGAACAATTCCGTCCCCAGATGATTGGTATCGGTCCTTTCCTGCCTCATCATGACACTCCTTTCGCTTCCTGCCCGCCCGGCAGTCTCACGCAGACACTGACGCTACTTTCCATCTTCCGGCTGATGCATCCGCAGGCATTGATTCCTTCTACCACCGCCCTGGCAAGTCTTACGCCCGACGGGCGCGAGAAAGGCATACTGGCAGGTGCCAATGTAGTGATGCCCAACCTCTCTCCGGTAGAACAGCGAAAGAATTATGCCTTGTATGACAATAAAGCCTCTATGGGCTCAGAAGCTGCCGAAGGACTGCGTCTGCTGGCACGACGGCTGGCTGCCATTGGTTACGAAATAGATAAAAGCCGAGGAGATTATCCCGGCAAAACACTATAAATTACATTACAGCTATGTACAAGATTGATTCTCAAAAGGCAGAAGAATTTATCTGCCACGAAGAAATTCTCGATACCCTGGAATATGCCCAAAGCAAAAGCCAGGACAAGGAACTGATACGTTCCATCATTGAAAAGGCTCGCCTGTGCAAGGGACTTTCTCACCGCGAGGCTGCTATACTATTGGAATGCAACGACCCGGAACTGGTGGAGGAAATCTACCGCCTGGCCCGTGAAATCAAACAGAAATTCTATGGCAACCGCATCGTAATGTTTGCCCCACTCTACTTGTCAAACTACTGCGTAAACAGTTGTACCTACTGCCCTTACCACGTTAAGAACAAGACCATTGCCCGCAAGAAACTGACACAGGAAGATATCCGTCGTGAAGTCATCGCCCTGCAGGACATGGGGCACAAGCGTCTGGCATTGGAAGCTGGAGAAGATCCGATTCACAATCCTATCGAATACATTCTGGAGTCGATAAAGACCATCTATAGCATCAAGCACAAGAACGGAGCCATCCGCCGGGTAAATGTAAACATTGCCGCGACTACGGTGGAGAATTACCGTCGCCTGCACGAAGCCGGTATCGGTACCTACATTCTGTTCCAGGAAACGTACCACAAGGAGAATTACGAAAAGCTTCACCCCAGAGGTCCGAAGAGCAACTATGCCTACCATACGGAGGCCATGGACCGCGCTATGCAGGGAGGAATCGACGATGTGGGTATCGGCGTACTATTTGGCCTGAACACCTACCGTTATGATTTTGTAGGACTGCTGATGCATGCCGAACACCTGGAAGCGACTTACGGCGTAGGCCCACACACCATCAGTGTGCCCCGTATCTGCTCGGCCGATGACATTGACGCTTCTACCTTCGAGAATGCCATCTCCGACGAGATATTCCAAAAGATTGTAGCCGTCATCCGAATCAGTGTGCCTTATACGGGTATGATTATTTCTACACGTGAATCGCAGCGTTCACGCGAGAAAGTACTTGCCCTCGGCGTGTCACAAATCAGCGGAGGTTCCCGCACCAGTGTGGGAGGCTATGCTACCGAAGAACTGCCGGAAGAAAATTCTGCTCAGTTTGATGTGAGTGACCACCGCAGCCTGGATGAAATCGTGGCCTGGCTGCTGAAACTGGGCTACATCCCCAGCTTCTGTACGGCCTGCTACCGTGAAGGACGTACGGGCGACCGTTTCATGTCGCTGGTCAAGACGGGCCAGATAGCCAACTGCTGTGCCCCCAATGCCTTGATGACGCTTCAGGAATACCTCTGCGACTACGCTTCGCCCGAAACACGCCGACTGGCTGAAGACATGATTCGCAAGCAGATGGAAGAGATTCCGAATCCCGCCATCCGCAAAAGAGCCTTGGAAAATCTGGAACGGATTGCCGAAGGAAAACGCGACTTTCGTTTCTAATGTGTGAACTTAAAGCCTCATTAAACGTATGAACGATACTCCCCGTGCCAACCGGCTGCACATCGGTCTGTTTGGCAAGCGAAATGCCGGAAAGTCATCACTGATTAATGCCCTGACGCATCAGGATACAGCCCTCGTGTCGGATATTCCCGGCACGACTACCGACCCAGTCTTTAAGGCCATGGAAATCCATGGTCTTGGTCCTTGCGTATTCATTGATACGGCCGGCTTCGACGACGAAGGCGAACTGGGCGAACTCCGCATCCGACAGACACAGCGTGCGCTGGAAAAGACCGACATCGCCCTGATGGTTTGTACCGACGAACACCTGGACGAAGAGTTACACTGGCAACGCTTGTTAAAGGAAAAGAATGTGCCTGTTATCTGGATACTGAACAAATGTGACCTATTGTCTGATGCCGAACAGACCATGCGCCGCATCGAACAGCAATGCGGACAGGTTCCCCTATTAGTGAGCACCCTCACCGGAAAAGGACTGGACGACATTCTGCGCAGTCTGCGAAACAAGTTGCCGGATGAAACCATGGCACAAGGCATCGTAGGCCGACTGGTAGAAGAAAACGATACCGTCATGCTGGTCATGCCGCAAGACATCCAGGCCCCTAAAGGCCGCCTCATCCTGCCGCAGGTACAAACCATCCGCGAACTACTGGACCGCAAATGCCTGGTGATGAGCTGTACCACTGACAAAATCGATGCCATGCTGGCCGCTTTGGCCCGTCCGCCGAAGCTGATCATTACCGACTCACAGGTGTTCCGCACGGTATATGACAAGAAACCGGCCGAAAGCCGACTCACCTCCTTCTCCGTCCTCTTTGCACAGTACAAAGGCGACATCGACTACTACATGGAAGGAGCCAATGCCATTGCCCAGCTAACACCGGAATCACGGGTACTAATTGCTGAAGCATGTACGCATGCCCCGCTGACAGAAGACATCGGGCGGATGAAAATCCCGAATATGCTCCGCAAGCGTATTGGCGAAGGCCTGCAAATCGACATCGTATCAGGCACGGACTTTCCGGAAGACCTGACGCCGTACGACCTGATTATCCACTGCGGGGCCTGCATGTTCAACCGCAAGTATGTGCTGAACCGCATTAGTCAGGCCCGCACCCAGCATGTTCCCATGACCAACTACGGAGTCACCATTGCTTACTTAGCAGGGATTTTGGATAAAATTGATTACTAATTTCTAAAAAATAGGATTAGTTACCCTTCGTTATTCTGATGTTAATCGCTCCTTCAGATACGTATCCTCCTCTAAGCGAATAGTATAATACACATAATCGTCAATACCATACTTCTCATACCATTTGCGTGGCTCTACTCCGGAGCCACGCAAACCACAAAAGTAAAAACCTCCCTCTATGGGAATACCGGAAGTGTAACTCATAATAGGGGTTTCGGGACCATCGCCAGGTGTATACGTCTCCATAAGAATCTTATATTTATCTATGCGCACAGTATCCGTAAACAACGGCATGTTGTTTTCAGTCGAATGGAAACAAGTAACACGTAGACTATCTTCCTTGTAAGGTACAGCCATAAAGTCAAGTGTCTCTACACTGTCTACCAATATAAAATGAAAGAAATCGGGTAATAGTTCACGCTCTGTGAATACACCTTTCCGACAAGATACCTTTTGAAAGGTAGCACGCTTTCCATTAAACTCACCCCGGATTGTCAATCTCAGATGCTGTACACCTTGCATCTGGAAATATTCCTGCAAAGGTACAGAAAGGGAATGTACCGGGTATTCATAACTAACTTTCACTTGTTGTGCCCATACAGGCATGCTCAACAGGAGCAATAAGATTACTCCAAAAATTTTTTCTATTCATAACGGTCTCTTTTTATCTTATTTCCCTCCTCAAAGATAGGTATTTTAGTCAGAAAACAGACCTCCACTTACAATAAATGTGGCGCATACTTCTCAACATGCACCACACTCTTATTCATCCTTCCTAACACCCAACCATCAACATACAATTTCCCGTTCAATCTCCTCAAAACGGGGGAACAGCAGATTGTTTTCCAAGTGGATATGCTCGAACAGGGCATCCACAAACGCTTCCAGTTCCTGCATCAGCAGACGGTAACTGGCACAGCCGTCCTGAGGTACGGAGAAGTGATTCGTCAACTGAATAATGTGCAGGTAGCGGTTTCCTTCCCCCTCGTGTTCCATCTTCATCACCCGGATAGGATTCGCTATCGTACCGCAATGCATCGGAGCCATACGCTGTCCCTGTTCCTTTGCCGCATATAACTCATAGAGATATGGGAACAGCACATTCTCTTCTTTCTGAAGATGCATTTCCAAGTCCTCCAATGATTCACTGACCAGTGCTCTCAATTCATGCAGTTCCGGATGCGCTTCCCCATGTACTCGTTCCACCTTCTCCAGCAACGCCAGCAGTTCCGGTCCACGGGCACGAATTCCCCGATGATGTATCTTCAGAATGTAATCCATCAGTAAGTCCAGCGGCCACGAAGCAAACGGAATCCGTCCGTTACCAGCTTCACCCTGATGGAGCAATGCCTGTTCCACTTCTTCTACAGCCAGTCCCAAATCGGCACAGGCCTTTTCCAGCGTCACTTCGCCATGACAGCAGAAATCAATGCCATATTTCTTGAACACACACTTGCCGCTGCAAATCATCGGCCACAATTTGTCCCACACTCGTATGCTTCCAGTCTATTGTCTTCATATTTAATTCGTTTTATTGATTACGGGTGCAAAGATAGGCCCTCGGGCAGAGAAACTTTGTCACATACGTGACACCGACCTATAACGAAAGTTAAACCTGCTTCTGCGAAAAAGAAGCGCACACCGTTTGCAGAAAAACACTAACTTTGCAGGCACGTAAAAAAACATTTGCACATGGAAACAAAAGAAATACCTATACTTCTGCTTACCGGTTATCTGGGAAGCGGAAAAACAACCCTGCTCAACTACCTGTTGAGCAACCGCGAAGGCATTAAGTTTGCCGTCATCGTGAACGACATCGGCGAAATCAACATCGATGCGGAACTGATACAGAAAGGCGGCATCGTTGGCCAGAAAGAAGAGAGTCTGGTGGCTTTGCAGAACGGCTGTATCTGCTGTACCCTCCGTACCGACCTTATCGAACAGATATTCGAGCTGATGAAAATGCAGCGCTTCGACTACATCGTCATCGAAGCCAGCGGTGTCTGTGAACCGGAACCGATTGCCCAGACCATCTGTTCCATCCCCCAGTTGGGCGGTGCCTACACCAAGTACGGAACCTGTCGTCTTGACAACATCGTAACCGTGGTCGATGCCCTCCGCCTGCAAAGCGAATTCGACGGTGGCAACGAACTTACCCGAAAGGACTTGGAAGAGGAAGACATTGCCAACCTGCTCATCCAGCAGATTGAGTTCTGTACCACCGTGCTGCTGAACAAGGTATCGGAAGTCACTCCCGAAGAACGGGAGCGCATCAAAAGCATCATCCGTACCCTACAGCCCCGTGCGGAAATCATTGAATGCGACTATGCCAAGGTAGACCTCGACAAGATTGTGGGTACCCGCCGTTTCGACTATGCACGGGTGGCCACTTCTGCCGGATGGATTCGGGAGATAGAACGCCCCGTATCCGAAGAAGAAGCGCATCCTCACCATGAAACACATGAACACCATGAGGAACACGAACATCACCACGAGGAAGAACACAATCATGCACACGCTCATGAACACTCACACGAAGGCTACCACCATCACTACCACCATGAAGAAGGTGAGACAGAGGAATACGGCATCAGCAGTTTCGTGTACTATCGCCGCCCTGCCTTCGACATCCATAAGTTCGACCGCTTTGTCGCAACGAAATGGCCTCACAACGTGATTCGTGCCAAGGGAGTATGTTACTTTGCCCACAACCGCAACATGTCGTTCCTATTCGAACAAGCCGGACGACAGAAACAGATTTCAGAAGCCGGACTCTGGTATGCTACCCAGCCGGAAGAAGAAATCGTGGAACTGATGAAGCGCGAGCCCGGCCTGCTGAGAGACTGGGACGAGCACTATGGCGACCGTATGCAGAAGATTGTCTTCATCGGCCAGCACCTTGACAAGGAACAGCTTATCAAAGACCTGGATGCCTGTCTGGAATAAATCCGACGGCCATAAAAATAATGATGCCTTCCTGAGTCCATTCATTCCGTGACTCAGGAAGGCATCATGCTTTTATATAAGTAACTCCTGATACCTATTCTACTTCCCTGATATACTCTTTCACCGCATTATCGGCCCATTGCAAGCTTGTCTGCCGCAGCACCACCTGTCCCTCCTTTTTATTCTCCGGTAAGCTGATGCCCGAAAGGCGTACATCACTCACTCTGTCGAACACAAAAGCCGGACGGAAATCATCTTCCTGCAAACGCAACTTAATATTGTGCATCTGAATCCCTTTCACATGGCGCACATAGAATCCCCATGAAGGTAGTTCCTCAAACATAGTAAATTCCGGGTATCCTTTTTCATTTTCCGGCACGTCTTTCAAGCGGCTCACCGACATATAGGCCATTCCGCGTGTAGCACGTCCCGGACACACAATCTCTATATTCTCCAGCTTCACGTTTTCAATATCATGCCCCGGAATGCCTGAGATAGAACTCGGGAACGGATTATGAAAGAACGTCACCGCTGGTCCGCGCAGGTCATAGTTGATGTCCGGACGACCGAAAGGCACTTCCACATACACATCCTTAATCGTTACATTCCGCAAATAACCCGGTTGCTCACCCGAACGGTGACCCAGACGGATAAAAATGGCATTTCCCGTATTGACCGCATGCACATTAGACACCTGCACGTTTTCAATCTCCGCCCCGTCGACCGACTCAATGGCTATGGCCGAACGGAAAGTATCTTTAATCCGAATATTGTCAATGGTCACATTCTTGAATCCACCCAACGATTCCGTACCAAACTTAATGGCACTGGCACTGCTGATGATGTGGCAGTTGGAAATGGATACCCGGTCGTTCCATGCTCCCCGGTTATGCGACTTCAGGCAAATGCCATCGTCTGCCGAGTTGATGAAACAATTGGAGATACGCACATCCTTACAATCGCTAATGTCAATCCCGTCATTGTTCCAATACGCCCTGTTTTCCACATGCAGACTATCAATCGTCAGGTCGGTACACAGAGAAAAAGAAAGTCCCCATGCCGCACCGCTCCGGAAATTAGTCTTCCGAGCTCCACCTTCCGGCAATTACGCATAAAAAGCAACTTGGGTCGTGTATTCGGCCGCTTGCGATACGTATTATAGTGTTTGTCCACCAGTTCCCCCGTATGATGCAAGCTGTCAATCGTCAGTGCCAGTTCCCTGCCCTGCCCGTCTATACATCCTTCTCCCATAATGCCGATATTCTCTGCCCCTTCCGCATAAATCAATGCCTGGTCAAAATGGTCATTGTTGACTTTCAGTTCCTTTTCGGTACTGAAGCCCGGATAATCATAAGGACTCGTACTTCCTAACAGCACCGCTTCCTTTTCCAGGTAAAGTGTCACATTCGATTTCAGTTGCAGGCTGCCGGTCAAGTACGTCCGGCAGGGAAGTACAGCTGCCCGCCCCCTTTTGCATGAAGTGCGTCAATGGCCGATTGCAAAGACTTCGTATTCAATGTCTTTCCGTCACCGACGGCTCCCTGCTGAAGTGCATTGTAATCTGTGGCGGCTATCGTGCCTGCGCATAAGAACAAGCTACATAAAATGAAGATAAATCGTTTTTTCATGGTATTATCAATTTCTATTTACCGTTTTTCAACTCCAAACATCGTATCGAGCAATGCCCGTCCTGCCGAGGTTTTGAAAATCTTTTCTCTCACCTTACGAATGGCATCGGCCGGCAGATTATCTTCGTAAATGTTGACCAGGAAATCAGCTTCCACCAGAATCTGATAGTCTATTTCTGTAATAGAGTCATACGTATGATGATGCCCTACCAGCCAGCATATCCGTTCTATTTGTACTTCAGAAAATGTCCCCATATCCGTCAGCAGTTTCCGGGCTTCGCCCGGACCTTCCAGCTCCTGATGCTTTCCATCGCAGACTCGTATTTCTGCTCACAAATCCGGATACCAATGTCATGCACAATGCTGCCGCCTCCAGAATCAATTGAGTAGCCTCATCCACATGCTCTGCCAAACCAATCATACGGGCAAAATAATGTACTTTTATCAAATGTTGTATACGCTTCGGGTCACCTGCATTATAGGCAACCATTCTGCTTGCCAGTTCATAAAGCTGCCGTTCCGCAGCCCCGATAAATTCAGTTGTTTTCATATTATTCTCGTATTGTTACACATTTATTCTTGTACTTCATAATAAGGATATACAGGACCGAATCCTCTTCCAAACTTAAAGCGGGCTCCTAACTCAATGGACTGCTGAATAAACCTTTCTGCTTCAGGAACAGCAAACTCAATCCCATAACCTTTACTTAAAAAAGTCGCTATTGCAGAAGCAAAACTATCTCCAGTTCCATTTACATTTCGGGTTCGAATTCCTTCCTTCTTGTAAACCTTCATCACCTTCTCCACCGGATTATAATAATAATCGATAAAGAAATCACGGTTCTCCACCGACTTTATAATTACGCTATTTCCCCAGCGGCTCAAATCCTTCAAACATTCCTCTATATTACCCTCATTCAATTCCTTTCCACATAACCACTCAGCCTCTTTCTTATTCGGTGTTAGGATAGAAGTACGAGGGAATAAGTAATCTTTATAAGCTTGCACCACATCTTCTTCCAACAATTTATCACCCGAAGAAGTAACCATGACCGGATCAACGACAACTGGAATCGAGCTATATTCATCTAATATGCCTGCAACAAGCCGAATGATATTTTTAGAATACAACATACCGGTTTTTATGCAATCTGCCCCTACATCTCCAAAGAAAGAACGGATTTGTCCTGCAATCATATCTGCCGGTATCAAGTGTACTCCTTTTACATGAGTTGTGTCCTCATCTACAATACATGTCACTGCTCCTGCCGCATACCCTCCACAAGCCACGATGGCTTTCATATCGGCCTGAATCCCCGCTGTTCCTAAAGGTTCGCTACCCGCAACAACGAAAACTTTATAAAGCTTATCTGCTATTTTCATAATATCCATCCAGCACTTTCTTCAAACTCCCTACAAATATATCCACTTCTTTCGTTGAAAGTATCAACGGAGGAAGTATTCTTAATGTATACAACCCGGAATAGCCGGTAAAAATCCGTTCCTCAAACAGCAGGGGTTCGCGTACCTCTTTCACCGGCACGGTCAGTTCCACCCCCACCATCAGTCCACGTCCCCGGATTTCTTTTATAAGCGGAGAGTCCAGCTCCTGCAACCGCTGCATCAGATACGCTCCCGTATGAAGAGCATTCTCTATCAGTTTCTCCTCGCGGATAATTTTCAGCACAGCCAGGGCTGCGGCGCATCCCAAATGATTGCCACCAAACGTCGTACCGAGCATTCCTTTTCGGGCGGCAAATATCGGACTAATCAAGACTCCCGAAAAAGGAAATCCGTTGGCTATACCCTTGGCCACAGTGATAAGGTCCGGCTTGATGCCAGCCCATTGGTGAGCAAAGAACTTCCCCGTACGACCATAGCCCGACTGTATTTCATCAAGAACCAATACCACCCCATAACGTCTCGTCATTTCCCTCAATTGCCGCAGAAAGTCCTCATCAGGAACCTGGATTCCCCCAACGCCTGAAATTCCTTCCAAAATTACGGCACACACATCTCCCTTAGCCAACTCCGTTTCCACCTCCTTTATATCCAAGGCTGCAAAATACACGTTATGATTCGTATTAATCGGTGCATGAAGAGCAGGATTGTCCGTCACTTCCACAGCCGCCGACGTGCGCCCATGAAAAGAGTTTCTGAAAGCCACTACCCGTTTTTTCCCCGTATGAAACGAAGCCAGTTTCAGGGCATTTTCGTTAGCTTCTGCTCCCGAGTTGACAAAGAACGCCCGATAATCAGGATACCCCGACAGCTCACCCAGCTCATAAGCCAGCCTTTCCTGTAACTTATTTATGACAGAATTCGAATAAAACATCAGCTGTTGCAGCTGCTCACTCATGCACTTCACCAGATACGGATGCGAATGTCCCACCGAAATCACGGCATGTCCGCCATACAAATCAAGATAGGCCTGCCCCTTCTCGTCATATACCTCACAACCTTTTCCCCTTACGACATTCACGGGAAAAACCGAATACACATCAAACAGTTCCATCATCCTTTACATTTTACGATATAGCCTGCGGCAAAGTCATTCCATCCTGCCGTATTTCATTTCATCTCCATTCTTGTCATATTGCTTACGCTTGCCGGTGGGAGGGCTTAATAAAGTAATCCGTACCACCTCCGTACGATAAAGGCTTCTCTGCACCGCCTCATCAAACGCATCCATGTGCTTGGGCAGGAAACGTTGACTGATGGCCCGAAGCGCCTCAATCTTCTCTTCCGTATCCGTCACCCGTTCCGCCTTGCCAAAAGCGATGGCCGAACGATATTGAAGTGTAAACGTGCCGTCCTTCGGCCCCACAGTAGGCTGGCACTTCGTAACCGCCGAAAGACATACTTCCGGATGCACGGCAATGGCATCCAGCTTATCCCCTTCAGGAGCACAATGAAAATACCACACGTCATCACTTGTACAAGCCAGTGAAAGCGGCACCCCGTATGCACTTCCGTCGACCCGGGTAAAGCTGACCGTGATGTAAGGGGCCTTGCGCATAACCTCCAAAGCCCACTGACTATCCATTTCTCTACTTGCTTTTCTCATCTGTAATTCCTTTTATTCAGATTTTTCCTTTGTATTTGTTTCACAAAAATACGGCTCGCCAGTCAATCTGCATGTAAGATTTATGACAAGGGGATTAATTAACACTCCCACAAAAACAGATTAATCCTGCCTTTCTATTGAAAGTAATAAACAAAAAACATATTTTTGCAAAAGAAAATGCAGAAAGACAGATAATGAAAAGCATACCATTCAACGATTATTACAAGGAAAAACTTTTTTCTATTCCACTCTTTAAGGAACTGCCGGACTATCTGAAAAGTGAGATTCTAAAAAGACTTGACTTCCGTCTTCAGGAAATCAACGAGAATACGGTTATCCTGGAGCAAGGAGATATATGCTGTAATCTGTATGTATTGCTTGAAGGAACCTTGGAGGTGAACATTATCGATGCCAACGGCAATGAAGTCTTAATCGAACACATTGAGTCGCCCAGGCTTTCGCCACCCCTCACCTGTTCAAGAAAGACAACCGTTTTCCCGTCCCACATTCCGTACGCTGGAAAAATCGGTCCTCCTGACTGCCACCAAGGACTCCACCTTCCATCTTATCAGCAAATATCCGGATATGCTGAAAAGTTTTCTCTGCGTATCAGGCAACTGCAACGTGTGTACCACCATGCGACTGGACGTGCTGTCACGAAAAACCATTCGCGAAAGAATCCTGGTCTATTTACTGAAACGGCTGGATAAAGACACTTCTACCGTGAAACTGACGCATACCCTTACGCAACTGGCCGAATACATTAACGTGACACGTCCGGCACTGTCTACCGAATTCAATAAGATGGAAAAAGAAGGCATCCTCAAAAGGAAAGAAGGCAATTACATCGAACTGAACCGAAAAGCCATAAAAGGCATTATATAAAGAACAAGGACCGCTCCTTCAATGTGGAACAGTCCTTGTCCTTTTTTATTGCGCACGTAACTATTATTTTTTGAAAAGAGTCGGATTGACGTTCAAAGACACCCATCCCCAGTCTTGCCAGCTTTTGTGATTTCCTCCTTTCACGACATCCATTGTCGAGGTTCCTCTCATCAGCGAGTAACCCACCGAAAGGCTGACATCTTTCATGATTTTCCAGTCCAGCTGATAATCCAGTTCAGACCCTAAGGTACGGTTTAGGCTCTCCAGCTTCACACCTGTGGCGAAATAATGATAATTCAGTCCCATCGATACTGAAGAAGATACCTTATAACCTACTCCTATCTGCGTGTCAGAAAGTCCCGGTGCATAGCCATTCACAAAATCGGACGCATAAAAATAATCCATTGCTCCGTAAAATTTATGATGAGTGCCATACAGCGGATTAAAAGCCCGGTAAGTGCCATCGGACTTCTTACTACCACTCAGGTAATCAGTTCCCACATTGACCGTCCAGCTATCATTGATAGAATACGAAGCCCGCACACTTCCCATGAAAGCAGAAACCTTGCGTGCGGATACATTCTTTCCTGTCTGATAATAGAAAGACCCTGACAGACTCCATGAGGCCGGGGTGAACTGTACATACGTGCCCATCGTCTGCATATATTGAGTATCCGACTTTCGGGTTTCGGCATCACCTCCTTCCTGACCCAGATTCATGGCCAGCACAGAAAGTTTCACAGGTGCAGATGCGAAATCATAATGATACCACAAGGTCTGCATATTTTTATATAGTTTGGTCTTGCTGCTGTCATAATATGTTCCGCCTATCAGGGTCTCGTCATTCTGGTTGAAAGCAAAGATACCATCCAGCTGATGCCCTCCGTGTCTGTAGCCTATTTTCAGGGCATCATGATAGCGCCCAGCCACGTTCCAGTCCAGTCCTCCCAAGATGCGCTCATCATCATACACCAGCGACTGCCTTCCCAGCTGCATGAACCACGAGTCATTCAGATGGAATGCGGCCCAAGCCTCGTTCAATATAAAACGTCCGTTTTTGTCAACCAGCGCATCCTGCCCCCACACACCGACATGCTGTGCCGAGAACTTCAACGACAACTTCTTGCGTTCATATCCCAAAGTCAGTCGGGCACGTCATTGATAAACCCCGCAGGTTTATCACCCTCACCGCGGGGAGACAGCGCGCCATTCCGGTATTCTCCTCTTGTACGAATCTGGGCTGAGGCCCAAAAATGACTTTCTTCATTCTCCTGAGCATGGACCAAGGACACCTGCCCAAGAAGCAAAGCCACCGCCCATGCAGACAAAATTCTTTTTCTCATACTCTCAGCGTTTTTTATCAGTTCATATTATAGGTGTGAATACTGCTCCCTTGTGCGGAGGGCAGGTAATTAATGCCCCACCAGCACATCTGTAAAAAAACAAAAGAAATCAGCAGGACCGACAATGACAACCGGCGCTTCTGCTGTAACCCCATTCGCATGTGAATGTAAGTAAGATACGAAAACCAGGTCACAGCCGCCCAAGTTTCCTTGGGGTCCCACGCCCAGTAATGTCCCCAGGCTTCCTTCGCCCATAAGGCACCGGTAAGCATTCCCAGTGTCATAAACGACAGTCCGACATATACAAGGTTATCACATAAGGCCATTTCCTTCTCGTCGCACCGGTTCTTTCTGACCCAGAGCAGGTAAATGGCCATCACGGCAGAAGCTCCCAGCATGGCATAAGCGAACATATAAATAATGACATGAGGAGCAAACCAAGGACTTTGCAAGGCAGGCATAAGCGCTTTATTGTGTATCTCCGGCTTCAGAATATTCACACAGATAAAAACAACCGACAGCAATGTGCCAAATCCTAATATCCATTTATATTTCCACCTTATGTAAGTAATCAGTCCGGCAAAAGGCAGAAAGAACGAATACCACAAACGGGTTTCTCCCATCGTACGCAGAGGAGGACGCTCCAGTGAATGCCACAACAAGCCGATAAACGTACCAAACACCACAAGCCCTAACACCGTACACACACATGCGCGCAGACGCCTCCCCTTAAAAGCACTCCATGCACCGGCTATCCAGCACAGCACAGCCACCAGGGCAAAATAACTAAACCAGTCCCAATTCAGCATATTCTTCTCAACACTTATTATTCTTCTGGGCCGTTACGAACATGCATACAGCCCCCAACATCATCATTACAATTCCCACATAAACTACCGGAAGCCATGGGTCTGACACCAGTTCAAACACACTGACATCACTCCAGCGGCCTTTGCTCTCATCGTAGCTTAACTGATAGATTTTCCAGCCTTCCACTTTCGCCGGCTTATTGACTTCAATTGTCTGCTCAAGTTTTTTTCCTGTCTCTGTATAAATTGTCACCTCAGACGAGAAGCGCCGTGGCTCTCTGTCGGGCATCACCAGGCTGCAGACACTATCGAGCCGGAGCGCCTGATACGGGAACAGAAAACTTCCGCAGCTTACCCAGCCGTCTGCCATCTGCTTCCCATCAGCAGAAGTAGCCCTGACATGGACGGCACACGTAGCTCCCATGCTCGGCCATTCCACGTACCTCACCGTATCTTCTCCTGACACGGAGGCAGCCATATCTATCTTGTTACGTACCTCAATATTCCATCCGGGCAACACACCCTGACTGACACCCTCTTCCAAAAGCAGATGAGCAGGTGCGTTGTCTGGCAAAGCTCTTCCGGTAGCATTGTCTATCAGCATCAGCTTGGGAGGATATTCTTCTATACTGAAATTCTTGAGTTCGATGGCCAGTGGTAACTCGGTTAACTGCCCGTTCGTGTCCGTAGCACGCCATTCAGCCTGACCCACACGTGTATTCATCGTCAACCGTTTCATATCGGCACTACCCAGTGTAGCAGATACCAACGCCACGAATAACCCAAAATGATTCAGCAGAAACGGTATCTTCTGAAACCGAAATGAAAATAGGTGCTTGAGCGATACCAGTCCTACGATGGACGTCATCCAAAATACTCCAACACGAAAGGCCACCATGAAATCATGCGGTTAAACATGGAAATACCCTCAGCAGGTACATGTCCCGGGACCTGCTTAATCATACCCATACAGAATGTAAGGACCGACACAGCTGCCAGCGAAGGAATCGCCGCTTTGTACGACATGGCCCAGCGCACGAAATAAAGCTTTTTCCGCAAAGAATACAATGCCACCAGCCCCACCAGGTAAGCCACTGCCACACACAAATTCAATGGCCAGGAAAAGCTGTTCCAGTCTACTCCACCCGTCATCAAATGAAGAATAAGACCTATGACGAGCAATCCCGCACAGGTCATTATTCCTTCTTTTATCCCCCAAGTATTTTTCCACATAACACTTAAATGATACGTTCCTTCAGTTTTGCTTCTTTCAACCAGTTCGGAACCGTTTCATTCAAGAAACGTTCTTTAGCAGCTTTTTCAGCCGGGATGTCCAGACCTATGAACTCCTGCGCTTTCTCTTTGGTAGAAATATCCGGCATCGGCACACTCTCCGTGTAACCGTGCTTAGCCAGAATACGGACAAGAGAAAGACGGGCCTGCAGTGCTCTGTCCAGTCCATGCGACAGGATTCGCTGAATTTCCTGAGGTGCATGGAAAGCAGCTCCATGAGAAGCTACTCCAAAATCCCAGCGCCACTGAGCTTCACGCAGCAGTTTCAATACCGGTTGCATTTCATTCTCTGTCGCTCCCTTATCCCAGGCGAATTTAGCTTCGATATGTGCCGAAGCCAGTTCCTTTTCCAGACGGGTTCTGATTTCATTGGCCTTACGCTGACGTTCATACACGTTATTGCGCAATGTTTCTTCACTTTCACGATGACACACCTGACACGTACGGTCTATCATAGCAAGCGGACTCTGGATGTGATGGTCACTGAATTTCATTCCTCCCTCACTCTTATACGGCATGTGACAATCGGCACACGATACTCCTCTCTGTCCGTGAATGCCCATCTGCGAAATTTCATAGTCAGGATGCTGTGCCTTGAGAATCGGTGTACGACTCAAAGCATGCGTATAGTCAGAAAAGCCAGCTTCATCGTAATATTGCTCAATGGCCTCTACCGTCATGCCCTTGTCCCATGGGAAAGTGAGGTACTTGCCGTCTCCTTTAAAGTAATATTCCACATGACACTGTGCACACACCAGCGAGCGCATTTCCTGAGGAGTGGCTTCTGTGATGTCTTTTCCCTGACGGGCAAAAGCTTCAATCAGGGCCGGACGGCTGATATGCAAATCCATTGTTTCTGAATCATGACAATCTGAACAGCCTATCGGATTCACAATCTCATCGCCGAAAGCAGCCCACTTGTTATTGTAGAATGAATCTACCCCTATCTCCTGCATCATGCGCGGTACATCAGGACTCTTGCAGGTCCAGCAAGTAGAGGGCTGAGGGCCGTCTTTTTCACCCTGAGGTGCTCCTGTTCGCAACGTGGCACGAATGTCTTCAATGGCATGCATGTGGCCACGAGGAGTGGCATAGTCTTTTGAAAAGGCATAGCCTGCCCAAAGAATCACCATCTCCGGCCGCTGTGCCAGCACATCCACCTGCACATTTCCGTTGAATTCACTTTCAAAATCTGTACGGGCAGTTTCAGTCCAAGTCTGATATTCTCTCGGGAAATCTCCCTGGAATTTCTCGTTCTGAGCCACAATCCCTTTCATCGGATTCTTCCGGTTATTAAATATGCTTGCCACTTCGGCCCTGCGCTCTGACAACGCAGACACGGCAAGTCCTAAACAAAACACGACGGCCATTGATGCACCAAACAACAGCCATCCCTGCCAAGATTTAAAATTATGAATCATACTATACGAGTTTTAAATTATTCTTTCATCTTTCTCAACCATTCCGGAACTGGTGAATCCGGCAGTGGCACAATGCGCCGGGTGTGGACGACAGACTGTTCTTTCCTCCATGGGGCACATCGCGGTGGCAATCCCAGCAGGCTTTTCCCTTTCCCACTTCCGACATCATATAGTCTATGCGGCCGGTCTTTACCAGTTCCGTATTCAACTGTTCATGACAGCGGATACAATTGTTCATGATGACCTGTGAACTGGCCGGATGTGCCTGAATGACCTGAGGCTCCGAACTGGTTAGAAAAGCAGCCACGTGCTTCACGCCGTCCATCCCTTTGAACGTCCACTTCTTCAAAAAATTCTCATGTGCACATGGCAGTCGTTACACGTCGCATTTCGCGAATGAGAGCTGTGCATCCAAGTGGCATAATAAGGTGACATGATGTGGCAATTCACACAAGCCGAAGGCTCGTCGGTGAGATACGTATGTGCTCTCAAGAGGTAAAGGAAGTACAGTCCACCGCCTGCCACCACTCCTGCAATGAGAGCCGTTATCATTTTTGTCGTTTGGATAGCATCATATAATATACTTTTTGCAAAAAAAGATATTATTTCAAATTCAGGCGTAATAAATATGACACCCAGCCCAATTTTGCAGACATATAACATGCGATTCCTACCCAAAAATCACAAAGAATTTGAAGACAACCCTGAAACCTCCCTATAAAATTAAAGCCGACCCATAAGATTATATCTTACAGGTCGGCTACCATCATTTATACAACATGTACGCCACTGCTTATATTTTCTCGGCAATACGCTTTACCACACCAGGACCTTCATAGATGAAAGCAGAATACACCTGTACGAGGTGAGCTCCCGCATTCCGCATTGCCTTTGCCTCGAACGGTGTCATCACACCTCCTGCACCAATCAGCAACATATCCTTGGGAGCATGTGCCGACAAATACTTCATCACCTCCAAAGACTTATGAATGACCGGAAGTCCGCTGATGCCTCCGGCTCCTACCCGTTCCACTTCAGTCTGTGCGGAATGAATCAGAAGCGAACGATCCTGTGTAGGTCCCGTAGCAATGAAACCGTCAATGTGATGCACCTTTGCAAATTCAATCACCGCATCCAGTTTCTCCACCGGCACATCGGCAGGCAACTTCAGGAAGACCGGTCTGTGAAAACGCTGTTTGTAGCTCTCGAGTGCCGTCAGCACATCGGCCAGAATCTCAGGCGTCATGCTGCCCCAGTTTATCGTATAATAATCCGCATAGGCACTGAAGGTCTCGTACAAACCTGTAATGTCTGTCATGGCCCGCTCCGCATCGGTCGGAGCATTGGTATTGATATTTACTCCCAAAATGTATTTTCCTTCCCGTTTCCGTTGCAGATTTTTCAGGACAACCTCTTTTCCGGGATTATTGAAACCCGTGCGTGAAACCAGTGCATGATCCTCCGGCAAACGGAAGATTCGGGGGAAAGGATTTCCTGCTACCTTTTCCGGAGTAACGGTTCCCACTTCCAGAAAACCAAAACCCAAATCACTCAGCTCGTCAAAGCAATTCGCCTCTTTGTCGAATCCGGCCGACAGTCCCACCCGATTGGCAAAAGTCAGGTTCCGCCATTGAAACGGAGTTGCCTTCGGACGATAAAATGCACGTAGAAGACATTTCACCGGTGGAAAATGACGATAAACATGAAGTAAAGCAACAATCTGACCGTGAATTTTCTCGGCATCCATACGGAACAACCAGGGACGAAGAATAGATTTGTACATAATCATAATGTTTTTAGTTTTGTGACACAAAAGTACGACATCTACCTGGTTTTTTGTCATAAAAAAAAAGTTATCCCCTATTACCTGAAAAAACGTAAGTACGTTTGAATCGAAACGCAAGTGCGTTCAAGACAAAACGCAAGTGCGTTTTACTTCAAACGTCCTTGCGTTTTATCTGAAATGTCCTTGCGTTTTAGTTCAAACGCAAAGGTGTTTTCTATTCAAATTTTAATCTGTTAAAAATCAATCATTTATAAAATCCGCAAATTTACATATTTCCCATCGTATTGACAACCTCCACCCGGCTTAGCGTATGGTTTACCCGCTCCACATGAATCTGGGTGGCAATGCGCTCACGCAGGGCTTCCACGTGACTGATGATGCCTACCTTCTTGCCTCCTATCTGGTGCAACTTCTCAAGTGCTTCCATCACCGTGTTCAGGTAATCGCTGTCCAGCGTACCGAAACCTTCGTCGATAAACAGCACATCCACCGAAAGACTTTTCCGATTGAGCGAGGACAATCCCAATGCCAAGGCCAGTGACACCAGGAAGCTCTCTCCACCTGAAATGGTAGACGTGGGACGCTTCACCCCTCCCTGGTATTCATCGCGCAACAGAATGGTAAGTCCACCCGGCGGACACTCCATACGGTAACGGTCAGTCAGCCGGCTCAGGTAATGATTGGCACCGGCCAGCAACTGGCGAAGCACGTAGCTCTGGGCAATGTTACGGAACTTCTTACCGTCGGCACTACCGAACAAGGCAGCCACTCCCGCCCAGTTATCCACTTCCTTTTGCTTCACTTCAATCTGTTCCTTCACTTTCCGGATACGTTGCAGACACTCTTCGTGATGTGCCAGCATCTGCGCGATGGCTCCCAAACGAGCCAACTTCCCGGTCTGCTGTTCTTCCAGTCGGGAAATGGTTTCCTCTACGGCTGCCAGCGTCATCCCTTCGGTTTCCGACGGACGCTGTGCCCGATGCTGTGTCAGTTCCCGACCGACCCGTTCCATTTCCGCCCGCCGGCTCGTCAGGTCGTTGTCCAGCTTCTGCAAAGTACGGCGTGCCATATTCACTTTCTCCACTTCCAGTCCGGCCAGTTTCTCCAAATACTCACGGGAAATCTCGGGATGACCGACAAGAAAAGCTTCCACTCCGGCGCTTTTTTCCTCCCTCAACTTTTGCGATGTCTTTATGGCATGGCAGACAGAAAGCACGGCAGTGTTCAGCGCGTTCCATTGTCCCGGAAGTCCTTCCGGACACGGCCCGTCGGGTATCGTCTCTGTCGTCTCCTGCCTCCAGTCCGGAAGTTCCGACAAGATGGACTGACGGACGGACTGCACCTGCTCCACCTGAGAAGCCAGCGACTCAACCTTGTGCGAAAGTTGCTCTCTCCTCGTCTGCTGTTCCACATACCGATTGGTTTCTTTCTTCAAGGCGGTAATAAAGTTTTCCCGGTCGGTCTTCCAAGCTTCTTGCCAAGGCGTAAAGACAATCAAGGTCTCTCCTTTCTCCACGCACTGGGAAACGGTCAGTGCCTCACGCGAAAGCGCCTCTTCCAGCATACGCAGTTCGGTTTCCAAACGGGACACGGCTTTATCGGCTTCCTCTACCTTCCGGTGCCATTGCTCGCTGACAGTGGCCAGTTCCTCTCGTTCCTTCGTCAGACAGTTCAGGCGTCGCTGTCCTTCCTCGGCCTGTTTCCACAGCGCTTCCAGCCGGTCGCATACTTCCTGCTGCGCCGACAAGGCTTGCTCTACCTGAGATACTACCTCATCCGCTTCTTTCACCGTAGCATAAAGCGGCATATCTGTCACGGTCTTTTCCGCCAGAGAATAAGCTTCTTTTGCCGCAGTTTCCTTCTTCGCCTCCATTTCTTCCAGCCGCATCAGGGAGCGAACCTCCGCTTCCGCCCGTGCCAGTACGGTCAAGACTTCTTCCGCCCGACGTGTCTTTTCTTCCAGCAATGCACGTACCGGTTCCAACAATGACACAAAATGAGCTTCACTCTTCAAGTCATCACCTACCTCCTTGCCGCAAACCGGACACACATCGCCTTTTGACAGACGTGCGCGGGCTTCGCGTGCCCAGTCTTCACACGACATCCGCTGCTTGTCGTACACCTGCTGCACTTCTTCCTTTTCCTTACGGCACACCTCAGCCTGCGCTTTCAGTTGCGCCACCGTCTGTTGCTGTTTCCGGCAATCGTCCTGCAAGGTTTTCCGGTTCTTCTGCACATCCAGCCAGGCCTGTTCCTTTTCTGCACGGACAGAAAGTGCCTCCCGCAACTTCTTCCATCCGTCCAGCCGGGCGTCTGCTTCCTGCTTCTTCTGCCGGAGTTCCTCCACTTGCAAATCCTCTAACTGCGTGCGGCACGCTGCCACCTCCTGCAGTTTTTCTTCCGCTACCTTTCGGGCCTGTTCATACGATGCCGTAGCTCCCTGGCGGACTTCCAGCGTTTTTCGATGGATTTCCGCCTTGTGCACTTTTTCTTTCCGGTAATCTTCCGACTGCAGAAGTGCGTGCTGAATCTGGTCGGACAAGGCCGAAAGCGATTGCAACGATTCGTACACCGGCACCTTTTCCTGCACACCGGAAAGATACGTCTCGCACGCCGCCCACTGTTCCCGGCACTGCACCTGCATACGCTCCAGTTGCCCCAGGCCGACACTCAACGAACGGTACTTTTCTTTCAGTTGTTCCAGTTCTTCTTCCGACGTACGGATACGCTGCTGCAAGGCCACCTGTTCCGTCCACTGGAAACGCACATCAGCCGTACGGTCCCAGTCATCCAGCAACGACTTATTACGCTTGTAATCCTCCGATTCCACCCGTTCCGTCAGTGCCTGAAGCGCCTTTCCGGTCTCCTCCAGATCATGTGCTAACTTCTGCTCGTCGGTCAACCATTTCCGAAGGTCCTGCTCCTGCTTCAACTGTGTGCGGAGCGTAACAGTTTCTTCTGTCACCTGACGCTGTTCCGCCTGAAGCGCAGCCAGTTCCTCGTCAGTCAACAACACAATGCCGCCCGTCTGCGCCTTCAGTTCCTGCAACTCCGCCTCCTTTTCGGTCTTCATCACGTAGATTTCCCGACTGATGCGCGAGTAGATTTCCGTACCCGTCAGTTTCTCCAGGATATTCGATTTTTCCTCCTCCTTGCTTTTCAGGAACTTGGTAAACTCTCCCTGTGCCAGCAGCGTGGTCCGGCAGAACTGCTCAAAGGTGAGACCGATACGCCGCTCTATCTCCGTACGTGTTTCGGTCGACTTATTCGTGAGCGGAGTGCCGTCCTGCAAAGAAAGTGTCCAGACCACTTTCTGAATTTTCCCTCCAGCCTTGTTGCGCGCCCTTGCCACGCTCCACACGGCCCGCAAGGCATCTCCTGCCGCATCCGTAAACCACAGCTCCACTTGTGCCGACACACTGTCGCGCCGCATCAGCATGCGTGAATCGTCGATGCTTACTTCACCCGTGCCGGAAAAGCTGTCGTTCTCGTCCAAGTAGCGTTCATTGGCTGCCTGTTTCAAGCGCGGAGTGGTGTTATAAAGTGCCAGACACACCGCATCCAGCAGCGTCGACTTGCCGGCTCCCGTCGGTCCACAAATCAGGAAGATGGAATCCTCGCCCAGCGGTCCGTGCTCAAAATCAATGCACGCCTTCTCGATAGAGGCTATATTTTCAATAATCAATTTCTGTAATTTCATGTGCTATTCCTCCTCTTGGCTTCGTACCCTTTTCACGGCTTCTTCCAGCATGTCGAGCATTTCCGGAGCGATGTCCCGCTGAAACTTGTCCTGATAATAGATGGCGGCTACCTGCGACGGAGAAAAAGTCTGCAAACGGTCTACGTCCAGCTCTGTAATCTCCTTCTGCGTTTCCACTACTTCCCGTTCCCATTTGTAACGGCAGAAACGGCACTGCTTGCCACGGGTCAGTTCGTAGGCCCGCTCCATGCAATAGGCCGGAGGTACATCCTGAATACGGACGTGCAACTGCACATACATCTTTTCCTCATCGGGGATGGCCTGCAACACCTCCAATGCTTCTTCCAACGGCACGGCCTGCGAAGGCAGTACTTTTAAGGGCCACGCATTCCGCACCGGCAAGGTACGCACTTCGGGCATAGCACCGTGTGCAGCCAGTTCTACCAGACTGACGGAATGCCCGTAACTCTCGTCGAAGCTGACCGGAAGCGGGGAGCCGCAATAACGGGCCCGTCCGCCGGGCAAGGTTTGCGGAAAATGAATGTGCCCTAAGGCCAGGTAATCGTATCCCTCCCCCATCAGGCGGATGTCCGTGTATTCCATGCCGCCGCGTCCGTCGTCCTGTCCGGTAATGTCACTTCCCGTCAGGGCCAGGTGTGCCATCAGCACCACCGGAAGGTTTCCCTGGTTTCGTTCCTTCACACGGTTCAGTAAGGTTTGAATAAAATGATGTTGCCGCTCTTCACGTGGGACTTCTTCATCGAGCGCCGGAAAGTTTTGCGGATACACATGAGGCAGGGCTATCACATAGCCTTTCAATTCGCCGCAACCGTTCTTCACTTCCACGATATGACGTTCCAAGTCTACCTGGCCGGCTTCGTTTCTTCGGATAGAACCCACCACGGTGACTCCAGCATACTTCCACAGATTCCGGTTGATTTCCAGCTTGGAACTGCTGTCGTGATTGCCTGCCGTGATGATAATCTGCATGGAAGGGCAGGTTTCATGAAATTCCACCAGCGCATCCGTGTACAAGCGCTGGGCGGCTGCCGAAGGACTGCAATAATGAAACACGTCGCCCGACACGATCAACGCATCGGGCTGTTCTGCGGCTACCCAGTGGCACAACTGCCGCAGAAAGTCTTGCTGTTCTTCGCTGCGGTCGTATTCAAACAGTTGCTGCCCCAGGTGCCAGTCACTAGTATGTAATATTTTCATCCGTTTTACAAGGTTTTAGGAGGATAAAGGGTGTTCCACCAGGTCGGGTCATCCTGCAACCATTTGGCAAACCAGGCAAAGATGGTGTTCTGCCACTGGATGCGCTTCTGATAGTCCTTGATGTGATGGTCTTGTCCGTCTACCACTACCAGTGCCGTTTCACGTCCTAACAGTTTCAGGGCCGTAAACATCTGGATACTTTCGCCCACCGGCACATTGGTATCTACTGCTCCATGCAGGAAGAGCAGCGGAGTGTGTATCTTGTCGGCATTGAACAGCGGACTGTGGTCGACAAAGAGTTCCGGATTCTTCCACGGATAACTGTTGGCTGCCGACACTTCACTGTAAGAATAGCCCCAGTAGCCTTCGCCCCAGTAACTGGTGTGGTCGCTGATACCGGCATGGGAAATAGCAGCCGCAAACAAGTCGGTCTTTGTCTGGAGGTACTGCGTCATGAAGCCACCGTATGAAGCACCGATGCAACCGATTTTCTTACCGTTAACAAAGGAATGAGCTTCCACAAACTTACGTGTTCCTTCGATGATGTCGTCGGCCACATAATCACCGAACGTATTCACATGGCGGGCAGAAAATTCCTGACCGAAACCGGTCGCTCCACTCGGTTCTACCACATACACCACATAACCTAATGCGGCATACGCATGATGCGGATAACGGCTGGCAAAATTACGGCTTGTGGGACTGCATCCGCCGTAGTAGTTGACTATCATCGGGTATTTTTTGTTCGGGTCAAAATGAGGCGGCAGGTAGTAGCGTCCGCAAATGGTATCCCCACGGGAGTTGACAAAGTCCCACGCCTTGCATTCACCTAACAGCACATCTTTCAGTTCCCCATTCAAATCTTCTTCCAGCTTAGAGACATCCTTCTTCAAATCGACCACATACAAGCGGTGAGAATTGGAAGCACTTTCCCCGTAAAACGATAACGAAGAGGCTTTCTCGGCCACAGAGAATCCCAATACCATTTCTTCGGGCACATTCACCTTTTCAAAGTGTTTCTTTGCCGGATTCAGACGGAACAACGCGATACAATCACGGTCTTCGGCGGTGAAGTACACACAATTGTCTACAGCTGACCATACCGTCTGCATCACGTTCGGATTGAATGTCCGGGTCAGCGGTTCAATCTGCTTGCTCTGCAAATCCATCAGGTAAAGCTGATTGTCAATCATGCTCGGGGTCTGTCCTTCCTTCACGTTCTTGCCGATGCCTCCCAGACACTCCGGTGTTCCGGCCAGCAATACCTGACGGCCGTCGGGAGAGAACTGCGCATTGGTCAGGAACCGTCGTCTTTCACCAGTTCTTCCACCTGCAAGGTCTGCACATCCATCTTGTACACGGAGAACAAGGTGGTCGGGCGTTTTCCCATACGGTGGTTGGAAGCCATCATCAGGATAAAGCGTCCGTCGGAGGAGATATCCGTAGCCCATACATTCTTGTAACCGAAGGTCAAAGGCTGGCACACGCCTGTCTTCACATCAAAACGGGCCAGGTACGTACGGTTGCGCCATCCCGGCTGGCGGTCGTCCGGGTCAATGAACTCATAGATTTCCTTCTTCTCTTCCGGCCCTTTCTGTACGAGGGTAAACAACAGATAATCCTCTGTAGGTGCTATCTGGAAACTACCTTCCGGCAGATGGTTCACCCACACTTCCTCGCGTCCGGAGACAGGGTCTACCGTCACCAATTCCCGGCCGGATACTCCCTGACGTACATAGTAATATTTCACGGAACGCGGCATCCAATGCAAGGTTTCTCCCCGGGTAGCGACTACTTTTCCTGTCTTCAGTTCCTTTACCTTAGTCTGCGAAGCCGTTTCCCCACCTTCCTTTGTGACAGAGTACGACGTAATCAGGTATTTCCCATCGGCTGAAAGTTCAGTGCCCGTAAAGCGGGTGCCGTGCAGTACATCAGCCAGTGTAAACAGACGGCCCTGTTCGGTACGCAAGGTAAATACCCCGTCCTGCTTGGCATCCAGGCTCACCTTCGGCACGTTCTTTTCGCCCGGCATAGAGAGATACTTGATGACCACCTGATGCGTAGCCGGATTCAGCGATAACGAGGCATCCTCCACGCGCTTGCCATCCACATACACCTGATAGTGTTCAGCCCCTTCCACCTTCAGTGACACTTCTCCATAGTGTGTATTTTCCAATACAAAACCCATAAGGTGCAGGGCATAGCCTGCCGACGGAGACAACTGACTTGCCTGCTTTACTTCTGCTCCTTCAAGCAAAGAAAATGACACCGGCGTATCCAGCAGTGACTCCGCTTTCCACGACTTGGAATTAACATCCACACTGTCAACCTGATAAGGTTGAATTAACGCATAAGGTCCTGCGTATTTAAACGTAGTGACCTCTATATTCTCAGCATTCACCAGCATGGTCCCGCAAAGAGAACATGCTATAAAAAGTTCCTTTTTCATCTCTTTTTTATAGTTTATTGCCACAAACATAATCAAAAATCATCATTTTTTTGTTATGTTTGTAGAACAACTAACGAAACCGTTATGAAAAAAGAACTAAGTGTGTATGTCCTTTCCTTGCTGATGCTGACAGGATGCAGTTCGGTACCGCTCACCGGACGTAAACAATTGTTGCTGGTTTCAGACCAGGAAGTGCTTTCTTCCAGCCTGACTCAGTATAAAGACTACATAAAAAGTGCCCAGAAGTCGACCAATGCCACCCAGACGGCCATGGTGGTACGAGTGGGAAAGAACATTGCCGCAGCCACAGAACGATACCTGCGCAGCAACGGACTTTCTGACGAAATCAAGGAGTTTGCCTGGGAATTTAATCTGGTAAAGAGTGACGAAATCAACGCGTTCTGTATGCCCGGAGGAAAGATTGTGGTGTATGAAGGACTGATGAAATTGGTTTCGTCGGACGATGAACTAGCTGTGGTACTGGGGCATGAAGTAGCACATGCCGTAGCCAAGCACAGCAACGAGCGTATCAGCCAGCAGATGCTTACCCAGTATGGCGCACAAATATTAGGACAGACTCTCTCACAAAAGAGTGAGATGGTACAGACTATCGCCAGTACGGTATACGGTGTGGGAGCACAATACGGAGTAACCCTTCCTTTCTCGCGCAAGCACGAAACGGAAGCAGATTATATGGGACTGATTCTGATGACCATGGCGGGTTATAACCCTGACAAGGCAGTGACTTTCTGGCAAAAGATGTCGGCCAGTTCTGGTGGCAAGGTACCCGAATTCATGAGTACACACCCCAGTGATGCACGTCGTATCAATGACATTCAGAAAGAACTTCCGGCCATTAAAGCTAAATACCGCAAATAAAACTTTTATCAAGAAAACATCCATGAAGAAAGTCGCAATTTTACTTATAATCGTGTCCTTACTGAGTAGCGGATGCGGAACGACGCAACCGGAACGTACCGGTGCCATTGTAGGCGGTGCCGCTATCGGCAATAGTGTGGGAGGTGCCATCGGTGGACTGGTGGGCGACTCCCGTCATGGCTGGAGAGGAAGCTACAGGGGTTCTGCCATTGGAAGCATTGTCGGCACACTGGCTGGTGCTGCCATTGGTGGGGCGCTGACGGCTCCTAAATCACATGAAGAAAACAGGGCAAACTATCCCGTGGAACAGGTGTACGCCGAGCCGGACTATACACAGTCTGCCCTCTCCTCTTTATACATCCGAAACATCCGTTTCATAGATAATGACCGTGACCATGTCATCAGCTCGGGAGAAAGCAGCAAAATCATTTTCGAAATCATGAATGGAGGAAATGAAATTGCCTACAACGTAATTCCCAGCGTGGTAGAAATCAGCGGAATAAAACACCTGCATATCTCCCTTCCATTCTGGTGGAACAGATTCTACCGGGAAACGGGGTGAAGTATACGGCTACCGTCACTGCCGGAAAACGTATCAAAACGGGTACAGCTACTTTCCGACTGGCTGTGACCGATACCCGTGGACAAATGTACGACCATAAAGAATTTACACTGAACACGGCACGTTGACGCGAGTCCAAATCGCTATATTAAAGTAGACAAATGGAAAAAGAACAATCGTTATGTAAAGAAAAAAGACGTGTGGAGCTGCACGAACCCAAACATTATAAAGTGATTCTCCACAACGACGACTTCACCACTATGGACTTCGTGGTGAAGGTACTTAAAATCGTGTTTTTCAAATCGCAGGAGGAAGCCGAGGCACTGATGCTGAAAGTACACCAGCAGCAATCGGCCACGGCAGGCGTCTATTCTTACGACGTAGCACAATCCAAAGCACAGAAGGCCACCCAGATGGCACGTGAGGAAGGATTTCCTCTGCGACTGACCGTAGAACCCGAAGACAATTAAACTGTAAAGAATCAATGAGTCACATCGAAAAATCTGTATATGTAGACAAAGCGCTGTCGTTTGCTCAGGGACTGGCGTTCCGTTATCGCCATGAATTCATTACTCCGGAGCATATTCTCAGCGCACTCTTTAACCAGGACCCTTTTGTGGAGGCCGTAGAAGAATGTTTCTGTCACATCCCGGTGATGGAAGAGGAAGTGGACGAATATTTGGCACAGAAAATGGAACAGGTGCCGGAAGATACCAACTATGAACTGCAGTTTTCCGTACAATCCAACCTGCTGTTTCAGAATGCGTATGCCTTCGTGGAATCATCCAATGCCGAAGTGCTGGACATTCCTCACGTAGTACAGGCCATGTTGCTGCTGCCGGAGTCCTGGGCTTGCTATTTTCTGAAAAAACACCTGAAGGAACGGATTCCGGATTTCATCAGCCAACTGGTAGTCATCTATGGAGACGACCTCAGCTTGGATGAGAATGATTCAGACGAACCTCATGGCATTTCCAAGAATTTCATCACCTGCCTGAACGAACAGCTGGAGAATCACAATCCGCTGATTGGACGGGAGATGGAACTGGAACGTACCATCGAAGTGCTGTGCCGGAAAGACAAGAACAACCCGCTGCACATCGGCGAACCAGGAGTGGGGAAAACAGCCTTGGCTTACGGACTGGCAGCCCGCATTGAGGCTGGAGAGGTGCCCGAGCGTCTGAAAGGTAGTCGTATCTACGAACTGGATTTGGGTAGTATGCTGGCCGGTACACAATATCGGGGTGACTTCGAACAGCGGTTGAAGAGTGTGATGAAAAACCTCAGCGCAGAAAAGAAAGCCATTCTCTATATTGACGAGATACACAATCTTATCGGAGCCGGACAAATCGGCGATGGCTCGATGGATGCCTCCAACATGCTGAAGCCTTACCTGGAACAGGGAGACATCCGTTTCATCGGCTCTACCACCTACGAGGAATACAATCGTTATTTTTCACGCAGCAAAGGAATGGTACGCCGTTTCCAGCAAATCGACATTCAGGAGCCCAGCATCGACGAGACTATCCGCATCATAGAAGGATTGAAGGAAAAGTATGAGGAGTATCACCACGTGACCTATGAACCGGGAGTGATTGAGTATACCGTAAAGGCCAGTGCCCGCTACATCAGCGACCGCTTCCTGCCCGACAAGGCTATCGACCTGATTGATGAGGCCGGTGCTTACCGCGAAATTCACCCGGCTGCAGACGGCACAAAGACGGTGGACAGAAAACTGATTACCGAAGTACTTTCACGTACCTGTAAGATTGATGCCAATGCACTCAAGGAGGAAGACAACGCTTCACTGGAAGCATTGTACGAACGCATATCCGGACAGATTTACGGACAAGACGAAGCCATTCGTCAGGTGGTGGAGGCGGTGCAAATGGCCAAAGCCGGATTGCTGGACGAGAACAAGCCGCTGGCCAGTCTGTTGTTTGTCGGTCCTACGGGAGTAGGAAAGACCGAGGTGGCCAAGGTATTAGCCTCAGAATTAGGTATCTCACTAGTACGCTTCGACATGAGTGAATACATGGAAAAGCATACCATCGCCAAACTTATCGGTTCTCCGGCAGGTTACATCGGATACGAAGATGGTGGCTTGCTGACGGATGCCATCCGGAAAACACCCAACTGTGTACTGCTACTGGATGAAATCGAAAAGGCTCATCCCGACATTTTCAACATCCTGCTGCAGGTGATGGACTATGCAGTGCTGACAGACAACAAAGGACGGAAATCGGACTGCCGCCACCTGATTCTTATCATGACATCCAACGCCGGTGCTCAGTATGCACATCAGGCTTCCATTGGTTTCAACAGCCAGGTAAGTACCGGACAGGCTATGCTCCGTCAGGTAAAGAAAACCTTCAAGCCGGAATTCCTCAACCGTTTGTCGGCTTCCGTTGTATTCCATGACATGAGTCGGAAAATGGCTACACAAGTGCTCGACAAGAAGTTGCGCCAGCTGGATGAAAAGCTGGCTCGCCGTCACGTCTGCCTGCACCTGACTCCCGAAGCACATGAATGGCTGCTGAAAGAGGGTTTCAAGCCGGAATACGGAGCCCGCGAAATGGATCGTGCCATCGCCGCCCACCTGAAACCGCTGCTCATGCGTGAAATTCTGTTCGGCTCACTGAAGCAGGGAGGTGACATCACGGTAACGGCCGAAAACAATCAACTGAGTATTCTCAAATAATTTCGATGACATGGTTTTCCAACTGACAAAAAGACTGGCTTTTCCAGACCCGCACTGGGGAGACCCTGACGGCCTGCTGGCCATTGGAGGCGACTTGTCCGTCGACCGCCTTATCCTGGCCTACTCCAACGGCATCTTTCCCTGGTATGCCTTCCGCGAGAAAATCATCCAGTGGTGGTGCCCGTTGCAGCGTTTCGTCATCTTTCCGGAAGAGATTCACATCTCCCACTCCATGCGTACGCTAATGAACAAGGATAAATACAAGGTAACTTTCAACCATGCGTTTGAGCGGGTGATACGGAACTGTTCCAAGCTCCGCATCGAACAGGAAGGAGCCTGGCTGGGAGAGGAAATGATTGAAGCTTATATCCGCATGTACGAACAGAACCTGGCTGCCAGCGTAGAAGTATGGGAAGGCGACAAACTGGTCGGAGGCCTGTATGGAGTAACCTTGGGCACATGCTTCTTCGGCGAAAGCATGTTCTCGCTTGTACCCAGCGCTTCCAAGCTTGCCCTGATTCGACTGGCCCAACTGCTCCATGCACACGGAGGTACCCTTATCGACTGTCAGTTTGAAACGCCTCACCTCAAGTCAATGGGTGGCCGGTTCATCAGTTACGAAGAATACATGGAATGCCTGAAAGCAGAATAAAGCCCATCAAAAAAGTCCGATTCCCTCTTTCAAGAGAACCGGACTTTTTTATGATATTACTGTAAGTATAGCCAATTAGTACGCACGGGCAAACAATACACGACGTGCAGAAGGTTTGCCAGTCAGCATATCTACACCCGGAGTCAGGCTTTCTTCATCTGCTTCGAAAGGCAGACAGCGGATAGTTGCTTTCGTTTCTTCCTTAATGCGGTCTTCTGTTTCCGGAGTACCATCCCAGTGAGCCAGGATAAATCCACCCTTCTCAATCTGTTCCTTGAATTCTTCGTAAGTATCTACCTTATAGATATGTTCGTTACGATAATTCAATGCTTTCTGGTAGATGTTCTGCTGAATTTCTTCCAACAGGTTCTGTACGTATTCTTCGATACCGTCACAAGAACGAGTTTCTTTTTCCAGTGTGTCACGACGCATGATTTCCATCGTGTTGTTTTCCAGGTCACGGCCACCCATAACCAAACGTACAGGCACACCCTTCAATTCATAATCTGCGAACTTGAATCCCGGACGCTTGTTATCAGCGTTATCGTATTTCACAGAGATACCCATGCTGCGAAGTTTGTTGACGATACCTTCTACCTTGGCATCAATCTGTTTCAACTGTTCGTCGTTCTTATAGATAGGTACGATAACAACCTGAATCGGAGCCAAATGCGGCGGAAGAACCAGACCGTTGTCGTCAGAGTGAGTCATGATCAAGGCACCCATCAGACGAGTAGATACACCCCATGAAGTAGCCCATACATAATCCAGCTTATTGTTCTTGTCGACGAACTGTACGTTGAATGCCTTGGCAAAGTTCTGTCCCAGGAAGTGAGAGGTACCACACTGCAATGCTTTACCATCCTGCATCAATCCTTCAATAGTATAAGTATCCAATGCTCCGGCAAAACGTTCGTTTGCAGATTTCACACCCTTGATAACCGGCACAGCCATGTATTTTTCAGCGAAATCGCCATACACGTGCAACATCTTCTGTGCTTCTGCTTCAGCCTCTTCGCGAGTAGCATGAGCCGTATGACCCTCCTGCCACAAGAACTCAGCTGTACGCAGGAACAGACGAGTACGCATTTCCCAGCGCATTACGTTTGCCCACTGGTTGCACAAGATAGGCAGGTCACGGTATGAGTTAATCCAGTTTTTATAAGTACTCCAGATAATAGTTTCTGAAGTCGGACGAATAATCAGTTCTTCTTCCAGTTTGGCAGCCGGGTCTACAATCACACCCGAACCATCTTCTGCATTCTTCAAACGATAGTGAGTTACTACCGCACATTCCTTAGCGAAGCCTTCTACGTGTTCAGCTTCACGGCTCAAGTAAGATTTCGGAATCAACAACGGGAAATACGCATTCACATGTCCTGTAGCCTTGAACATATCGTCAAGGATACGCTGCATTTTTTCCCAGATGGCATATCCGTAAGGCTTGATTACCATACAGCCACGCACAGGAGACTGTTCAGCCAAATCGGCCTTTACCACCAAATCATTATACCATTGTGAATAGTTTTCACTTCTCTTGGTTAGGTCTTTTAATTCTTTTGCCATAACTTTATGTAGTTATTTTATTCTTTAATATCAATTGAGAGTGCAAAATTAGTAAAAAAGATTTGTTTGCTCTTGATTTTAAAGCAGGATTTATTCAAAACGAATGGATTTTGCAGGATGAATGTGGCTTATCAGATAAGAAGGACCGACCAGCATCCCTACCGACACCAGCAAGGTACACACGTTCAACAATACAATCCAGCCCAAATGAAGCTCCACGGGCACTGCATTGACATAGTACGTAGCCGGATCCAATTTAATCGGTTCGAAAAAATACTGAATAAGACAACACGACAGTCCGATGACATTTCCCCAGCACATTCCCCTTCCGATAAGGAAAACAGAAAATGACAGGAATATCTGACGAATGGAAGCGTTGTCGGCTCCCAACGCTTTCAATACCCCAATCATCTGCGTACGTTCGAGAATAATAATCAGCAACCCGGAAATCATGGTAAAACCCGCCACTCCGGTCATCAGAATCAGAATGACCCATACATTAGTATCCAGCAAGTCGAGCCATGCAAAGATCTGAGGATAAAGTTCCTCTGAAGTGCGGGAACAATAAATTGCCCCATAACGGTCTGTCTGTTCCTGAATATGACCACGAATGTCGTCATTCACCGAGTCCAAGAAACGATAATCCGACACGGCCACTTCTACACCTCCTACTTGGTCCGGTTCCCATCCGTTCAGACGGTTGACCGTATACATGTCAGTTATCAGGAAATAATCATCGAAAGCAGAGAAATTGGTTTGGAAAATCCCGCTCACTGTCAACCGGCGGGCACGCACATTGCCTTCTATATAATAAGTATAAAGCTTATCACCTACCTTCAATGAAAGTTTGTCGGCCATGGAGCGGGAAACCAGTACACGGTTGCTAGCCACGGAGTCTGTCAGTGCAGGAATCTCTCCTTCCTGCAAGTGTGCCTTCAGATACGTCCAATCGTACTCCTGCGCCACCCCCTTCACAATCATTCCCTGAAAGTTATCAGCAGTCATGATCATGCCCGGTTTCGTAGCGTAACGCTGCACGTGACTCACCTGAGGAATATTCCATATCACCGACAACAGGCTGTCGTTTGCCACCACCGGATTCATCTGGTAAAGCTGAGCTCCTTCAATGCTGGAAACCACAATATCAGAGCCCATGCCTATCACCTTATCGCGCACCTGATGCTTGAAGCCGATGACCACCGCCACCGACACAATCATCACAGCCAGTCCGATAGCAATACCGGCCATCGCAATGCGTACGGCCGGTTTTGATACTTCTTTCTCTCCTTCCCTGCTACGGTAAATCCGTCGGGCAATAAAAAATTTCCAGTTGCTCATCATTCATCCACCCTTCCCGGATAGGCTTCGAGCGCCTTACGCAGAATGAACAAAGCCCGTACCAGGTCTTCTTTCTTCAATACATAAGCCACACGCACCTCGTTTTTACCGCCGCCCGGTGTAGTATAGAATCCGCTGGCAGGTGCCATCATAACGGTTTCTCCTTCATAATTGAAATCAGACAAACACCATGCGCAGAATTTCTCGCAATCATCCACCGGCAATTTAGCTACGGTATAGAAAGCTCCCATCGGTATCGGAGAATAACGCCGGGGATGCGATTCAATCCGTCAATCAAACATTTACGGCGTTCCACATATTCATCATACGTTTCGCGAGCATATTCTTCCGGTTCATCGAGCGAAGCCTCAGCTGCAATCTGGCCAATCAACGGTGGACTCAAACGAGCCTGACAGAACTTCATCACCGCCTTGCGCACTTCCGGATTCTTCGTAATCAGTGCACCGATACGAATTCCACATTCCGAATACCGTTTCGATACGGAGTCAATCAATACCACATTCTGTTCGATGCCTTCCAGATGACAGGCAGAAATATAAGGAGAACCTGTATAGATAAATTCACGATATACTTCATCGGAGAAGAGGAACAAGTCGTACTTCTTCACCAAATCCCGAATCTGGTTCATCTCCCTGCGAGTGTACAGATACCCTGTCGGATTATTCGGGTTACAAATCAAGATACCCTTGGTGCGTTCATTAATCAACTCCTCAAACTTCTCTACCTTCGGCAAAGAGAAACCTTCGTCGATGGTAGTCGTCACCGTACGGATAACCGCTCCTGCCGAAATCGCAAACGCCATGTAGTTGGCATACGCCGGTTCCGGCACGATAATCTCATCCCCCGGATTCAGACAGCTCATAAACGCAAACAGCACAGCTTCCGACCCTCCGGTAGTAATGATAATGTCATCGGCATCCAGGTGAATGTCGTACTTTTCATAATATCCCACCAGACGCTCTCTGTAGCTTCTATATCCCTGGCTGGGACTATATTCCAACACCTTGCGGTCAATATTTCGAATCGCATCGAGGGCCGCTCGTGGAGTAGGCAGGTCAGGCTGACCAATATTCAAGTGATATACATGAATTCCTCTCTCTTTCGCAGCTTCAGCCAAAGGCGCAAGCTTACGTATCGGCGACTCCGGCATTTCAGTTCCTCTGATGGATATTTTTGGCATATTTTGTAGTTTAAAAAAGATTCTGAAATGCAAAGATAAAGCGATTGTCGAAATTAAACAACTTTGTGCTCAGAAAAATACGGCTACTCCTTTCTTTTGAGAAAAAGGCCCTCCAAGTAAAGTTTAACGCCTTTTCAGGCATTTTCCAAGTCTTCTACCCAAAAAATCCGTATGTTTGCTATCGATAACCAAACACTCAAGCATTATGAACCTTTACCTAATTATATTTACAGCCGGCACATACAAGGTGGAGCAAGTCTACGAAAAGCATAAAGACCTGTTCGTGGAACTGGAAAAACATTTCACCCTTCACCTTGTCAACTATACAGACTCTGAAAGCATTCCCAGCCATGAATACAAAATGGCATTCATTGCCAGCGGGGGTGTAGAGAGCGCCGTGGTGCGTTTTTTCAGTATCCTGCCCTATCCCATCACCCTGCTGACGGACGGCCTGAACAACTCACTGGCTGCCGCCCTTGAAATCTCGGCATGGATTCAGTCGAGAGACATGAAGGTAAAAATCATCCATGGATTAGTGCCCGATATGGTAAATCAGGTACTTTTACACCACCAGGCGTTTGCCGCCAAACGTTCCTTGAAAAAGAAACGCATCGGCGTAATCGGCACTCCAGCCTCCTGGCTGGTAGCCAGTCATGTGGATTACCTGTTAGCCGGGCAGCGTTGGGGAGTGACTTACACGGACATCTCCATTGAAACCGTAGAAAAAGCGTTCCACGAAATTACGGAAGATGAAATCGGACCTGAAGCTTCCTTGTTTGCCCACCGTGCCAAAGGGATTCAGGAAGCAACCCCAGAAGAACTGCTTCGGGCCATGCGATTGTATAAGGCCATCCGGCGCGTATGCCAGGAAGAAAACCTGGACGCTCTTACCCTATCCTGCTTCTCGCTAATCCAAAGCCTGAAGACCACAGGCTGTCTGGCCCTCTCATTGCTGAATGACGAAGGAATACCTGCCGGATGCGAAGGTGACTTGCAGTCCATCATGACCTTACTGATGGTAAAAGAGCTCATCGGAAAGCCCGGCTTTATGGCCAATCCCTCGTTTGTAGACCTTGCACGCAACGAGGTACTGCTGGCACACTGTTCCATTCCGACCAAAATGGCCGAAGAGTTTATTATCCGCAACCATTTTGAGACAGAAAGCGGCATTGCCATCCAGGGAATTGTACATCCGGGCGAAGTCACCCTTTTCAAATGCGGAGGAGAGTGTCTGGACGAATATTATCTGTCCTCGGGACATCTCATCGAAAACACCAACATGGTGACCTGTTGCCGCACGCAGCTAAAGGTACGACTGGACAAGCCGGCAGACTATTTCCTGCACAATCCGCTGGGCAACCACCACATCCTGATTCAAGGGAATTACACCGACCTCATTCAGGAATTCATGCAACAAAACCGCTGCAAACCGAGAATTGACTGATTTTTCAAAACCATTTATTCTCACATTCAATTTATAATCGTATCTTTGTGTGAAATATTACAAATTGAAAAGCAAGAAAAATTATGATGCATAATTGGTTTGAATGCAAAATCCGTTACGAGAAAGTAGCCGAAAACGGAATGAACAAGAAAGTAACGGAACCCTATCTGGTGGACGCACTCAGCTTTACCGAAGCCGAATCGCGTATTATCGAAGAAATCACTCCGTTCATCAGCGGAGAATTCACTGTATCCGACATCAAGCGCGCCAACTACAGCGAGCTCTTCCCCAGCGACGAGGAAGCTGCCGACCGCTGGTTCAAGTGCAAGCTCTACTTCATCACCCTCGACGAGAAAAGCGGTGCGGAAAAGAAAACAGCTACCAACGTACTGGTACAGGCTGCCGACCTGCGCGATGCCGTGAAGAAACTGGACGAAGGCATGAAGGGCACAATGGCCGACTACGTCATCGCATCTGTTGCCGAAACTGCACTGATGGACGTATATCCCTACTCTGCAGAACCTGACGTAAAACCGGAATTCCCGGATGCAGACAAACGATAAACAAACACCTATCACACCATGGATATTCAGTCTAATTTAAAAGAAGTACGGGCACAACTTCCTCCCCAGGTCAGTCTGGTTGCTGTTTCCAAATTTCACCCGAACGAAGCGATTCTGGCTGCATACGAAATCGGGCAGCGCATCTTCGGAGAAAGCAAGGAACAGGAACTGAGCAAGAAGCAGGCTTCCCTGCCCGCCGATATTCAGTGGCATTTCATCGGCCACCTGCAGACCAATAAAGTGAAGTACATCGCACCCTACATCGCCATGATTCATGCCGTAGACAGTTACAAACTGCTGGCTGAAATCGATAAACAGGCGGCCAAATGCAACCGGGTGATTCCTTGCCTGCTGGAAATCCATATCGCAGAAGAAGAAAGCAAATACGGATTTTCTTTTGAAGCCTGTCGCGAAATGCTGGAAACCACCCCGTGGAAAGAGCTGACACATGTATGCATCAGCGGAGTCATGGGAATGGCCACCAATACAGACGACGAATCACAAATCACCAACGAATTTGAGAGCCTTCACCGTTTCTTCACTGAACTGAAAGCTACCTATTTTAAAGATTGTGATACCTTCAAGGAAATTTCCATGGGCATGTCGCACGACTATCCGCTGGCTGTTCAGGCAGGAAGTACAATGGTACGTGTAGGCAGCAAAATTTTTGGAGATAGAGTATATTAAAACGAGAAGAATATGGCACAACTAAAAACAACTTTGACAGGGTTTAACTCTGAACAACCCGATTATTATCAGCAGTTCTGGACTGACTAACAGCCTGGCTAAGATTCAGAAACTGGAAGAAGCCGGAGCCGGTGCAGTAGTACTGAAATCAGTATTCGAAGAACAAATCAACATGCAGGCAGGAAGCATGCAGGGCTATGGCTCACCCGAAGCCGACGACTATCTGGGAGCATACGTACGCTCACATGCGCTGAATGAACATATCACCCTGATTGAAGACGTAAAGAAACACTGCAAGATTCCGGTAATCGCCAGCATCAACTGCTACAGTGACAGCGAATGGACAGACTTTGCCCGCCTGATGGAAGAAGCCGGAGCCGATGCATTGGAACTGAATATCCTTTCTTTGCAGACCAGCAAGGATTACACACCGGGAAGCTTTGAACAGCGTCACATCGACATCCTGCGCCACATCAAGAAAGTAATCCGCATCCCGGTAATCATGAAACTGGGCAGCAACCTGACCAACCCGATTGCACTCATCAACCAGTTGTATGCCAACGGTGCTGCTGCTGTGGTATTGTTCAACCGCTTCTACCAGCCGGACATCCAGATTGACAACCTGACTTTCACTACAGCTAACGTCATGAGTTCACCTTCTGAACTGTCTGACCGCATCCGCTGGACAGCCATTGCTTCGGCAGAAGTTCCTCAGTTGGATTATGCTGTTTCAGGTGGCGTACACAACGGAAAAGGCGTTATCAAGTCCCTGCTTTCAGGCGCTGCTGCCGTAGAAGTTTGCAGCGTTATCTACCAGCACGGCAACCAGATGATTGAAGAGATGAAGAAAGAACTGACCGAATGGATGGACGACAAAGGCTATGATTCCATTGCACAATTCAAAGGAAAGATGAATGCCTCAGCTGCAGGCGACATCAACCCGTTCGAACGTACACAGTTCATGAAATATTACAGCAACCACGAAGAATAATTCCCTTCACGGAAATGTACAAAAAAACGGATTCCCTGACGTTTCAGTCGGAGAATCCGTTTTTCTTTTATCTCTGTCTAAGACTTATCGCTTCAGCAAACCGATTTTCAGATTCAGTTTAAAATAGTACACTCCATTTTCACGTTCCAGATAACCATACTTGTCTTTTTCCGTAGAACCTTTCTCCAAGCGGCTGTTCTGGAAAAGGAAATCGGCAAATGTCTGGCGGAAAGCACGCTGATAGCACAACACTTCCCCGTCACCCGTCACGAAAAGGAACCCTGCAATGGCAGAATCTGTTCCATTGTACAGTTTTGCCGGACGAAGTCCCATGGCCAAAGCCAGCAGCAACTCTTTCACCTTATATTCATAGAAGCCGTGCTTGGTAATCAGCTCGTCCTTTATCTTCAGCGGATTCAGCTTTTTGATTTCCTCCGTCAGTTCCGACACCTTTGTAATACCGTCCAGCCACATCAGGCGTGTCATTTCCGCCATCAGTCGTCCCATGTGCAAATCAATCATGGACAGGTTGCTGCGGAAAATCTTATCGGCCACATCACTGTACTTCAGTGTGCCTCCTAAACGCTCTATCATCAGCATACGGGATATGACATCATCCTCCTCACCTTCCGCATTGATTTTGTTGACGGTCGGGGTAGCAAACTTCACACCTGTCTGCTCAAACTTGAAATTGGCGGTTCTTCCCCCGTCAAGCAACGGAATCATCATTCCCAAACGGGAACGGACACAGAATCCGGTGAGCGGAGCATCTACCGAGTAAAAAGCCACGCTGAAATCCGTGCGGTCGTCCGTCTTGGCTTCCAAATCAAAAATGGCTACCTCATCCAGAAACTCCTCTACGCCATCGGGAGATGTGACATCATCCTCCCGGCTCTGACGAATCGCTGCATAGATAAGCTCTGCCACCGTAGCAAAGTCTTCACGAGGAATCCGCTTGTCTATATTTTCCCCTTTCAGGTGTACGGTATCTTTTTCCAAAATATACTGACGCGTACCGTCATGTTCTTCCCGCTGAACCATTGCCACCGGAAGACGGAGCGCTTCGTTCTTCTTCACATCAGGAGTACCGCCGTACACGTAACCGTCGGCCAGCAGCCGGAAAAACGCATACAGTTCTCCCCATTCTCTTTTCGTCGCTTCAAATGCCATAATCTGTCTATTTTTAATTGCAAAGGTAGTAAAAGAAGCGTTAACAAAAACCTTTCTGGCAAATGCAAATTATAATAGATGTTATAAAACAGATTTTAAGCATCATTTTACTTGCAGAGAAACAGAAAATGCGTACCTTTGCAATGTGTTTTTCATAGTATTAGATTTAAGGTTAACAAAGGTTGGAGTTCAGCGGAACTCCTTTTTTTATGCCCTTATGCGAGATGCTTCCTTTCTCCTCTCTCCAAAGACTCTTATCAAACTTCATTTTACGGTGTCGCAGATTGCCGTACTTTCGGCCATCTCTCCTACTTCAGTCTACCAGCAGAAATCGCGGATGAAGAAGCGCATCCAAGCACTGGAGCCCGAGCTCTTCACGGATGGAGAAACACTGGACGAGTGGCTGAACGAATGGTAAAAGGAGGTTTTTCACGCTATATTCCCTCCTTCTGAAAGATTTGTGTTATCTTTGAGCAGATAAAATCCGTAATCTTTCATACCGTTTATTATTATGATACAACAAACTACTTTCACACTCCGGGCACGCGCGCGTGGCTTTCACCTCGTGACCGACGAAGTACTCAGTCACCTGCCTGCCTTACCCAAAACCGGACTACTCAATCTTTTTATCCAACATACCAGCGCCGGACTGTCGGTCAACGAAAACTGCGATCCTGACGTACGCAGCGACATGGAAAAGATATTCAACAACCTGGTGCGCGAACGCGAATCCTGGTACGACCATACCTTGGAAGGCTGGGACGACATGCCTGCCCATGCCAAATCCTCACTGGTGGGCGCCAGCCTATCTATCCCCATCACCGATGGACGACTGAACTTAGGTACGTGGCAAGGGATTTACCTCTGTGAATTCCGCAACCATGGAGGAGGACGACGCATCGTGGCTACCATCCTCGGAGAATAACTCAAGGAACAGGCTGTGGCGTGGAGAGGCTGAGACTGTCAGCGAAACATTTTCCGGCTTCTCCAGTCAACACCACACGCGACAAATCGACTCCTTCTGCAGCCGCTTCCGAAATCACTCCCTTAGCTGCCATCCTGCGGGCTACCAGCCGGAAGTGTCCTTCCTGATTTTCTTTCAACCGTCCATTAGCTTCGAACGAACTGCGATAATGCTTCGGCTTCGGAATAATGGAAGCCAGGTAAATACATTCTTCCAGCGTCAGTTGCGACGGACGCTTGCCAAAATAAAACTCTGATGCCTCTAACAGCCCATACACTCCCGGTCCCCCATTCAGCGATATTGAGATACACCTCAAACATACGTTCCTTTGAGGTAAGCCGGTTCTGTTCTATCAGCCAGACAATTAATGCTTCCTCCAGTTTACGCGCGATATTTTTCCGACGATTCAGAAACACGTTCTTAACCAGCTGCATGGAAATTGTACTTCCTCCGCGTGCAAAACGACGTTTCTTTCAAATCGTAAACCATCGCTTCACGAATGGCGTCGGGAAGAAATCCCTGATGATAAAAGAATCCTCCGTCCTCGCTCTGCAATACGGCCATGCGCATCAGCTGCGGCACACTGTCAAGAGGAAGGAAATGATTCCACGACGGCCCCACCGGAAAAGTACGTACGGGCATTTCATTCTCGTAAGCCGTATACTCAAACTCTTCTGACATCTTGCCAAGATTGGTTGTTCCGTAACCCAGTATCCGGAAATGCTGCGGACGCAGGTCGGAATAAAACTTCAGGCTGTCAGGACAAGCCAAATCGGCATCCAGTTCGAAATCGTATGCCAGTTCTCCTTCCACCCGAATCCCTTCCAAGTTCTCAAAAAGTCCATGCGGAAGGGAATTGAAAAGCTCCTTAGCCGGAAACAGGGGTTGATGTATGGAAGCCATAAGGTGGCTAGGAGGTTCTACCCGCAGGTAAGGATGAAACTGCAAGTCATTGAAACGTATCGTACTGCAACTGTCCAGTTCCAGGGCATGCGGTTCCACATTCAACTGAAAATCCAACTTCCCATGATTCAGGTTAATACGCTCCGGCGACAAGCGACGATGGAAGACTTTCAGTCCGTCTACCTCCGTCTGCCCAAGCAATACCATTTTTTCATCTCCCTCCTGCTGCGTGAAACTTAACCACAACCGGTCGAAGGCCACTTCCGCTCCCAAACGGCGGCGAATGTAAGGCACAGTCAGTTCAGGTGCCTGAATGCAGACCGACACACGGCGCTCACCGGAATTGATTTCTCCCTCCGTTTCCCAATGCTGTGTATGTCCTTCTTCTACAAAAGTAAGCCGACTACGGAACCGGTGATTCTCAATATTGAACTCCGGCACATACAGACTGACGGAATCGCTGTCCTTCCGTTCGCGCACATTCAGACGGGTGAGACGCCCCTCAGAAGGCAACAAACGGAACACTCCATTCAGCAAGGTTTGCACACGCTTGTCATATCCCGCCTTTTCGGGGGCCCGTTCCGTTTCTTTTTCACCCTTCGGTCTGCTTCGGAACAAGAAATCATAATTAGCCTGCTGATTTTCTTTGACAAAATCCACCGTCAATCCGTCCAACGCCACGTCCATCACCTCCACATTTCCTTTCAGCAATTGCCAGAAGCCTAAATTAAACGTAGCCGACTGAAGTGTCAATAATGTATCCCTCTCTTCAGGAACGACTGACAGCCCGTTCAAGAAAAGACGTCCGGTCCCTTCAAAGCGCAACTCATCATAATTCACTTCCAATCCGTAGCGCTCCTCCACTTGAGCAATCTTTCTTTCTGCTATCCGGTTCAATATACGGTTACGGAAAATCCATAGTCCACCGGCCAATAACAGCAATAACAGCAGCAAGCCTGCACCTGTATAAATCAATATTCGTTTCATAACGTCCTTATTCCATGCTGCAAAGGTAAAAAATATTCAGCTAAAATATCATAGATTTTTCGCCCGGATAATCCATATTTTCGTATGAATAGTTTTATCTGACAACGACTTAGGTACAGCAATCCACATTCGGATTTGGAGGAAAATGAACAGACGTTTATTTTTGAAAAAAGCAAATACAAAATCACATTCATACAATCTCTCTTTACTAATTTCATTCCGTACGTTCCGGTGACAAATTCTTCACTCAATACAGGTCGCCGGAACAGTACGGAATGTTTTTATCTACAAGAATCGGGCACTGTTTCATGGATATTCCAAAAGAAATCGTATCTTTACACCATAATCATTTTTTATTAACTAAAAACTTTAGAATTATGGCTAGTAGAAGATCATTGAAAAAACAGTCAATTATATTACAGAACTGGCAGCAGGACTCTGTCTGGTGGAATCAGCAAACGCAAATGCAGAAAAACGGGAAGCTTACAGCGAAGTATTCCTGCAGATTATCAACCTGCGTAATGACATCATCAGCCGCATCAGCCACACAGAGCCGGGCAGCGTGAAACTGTTCTACAAGAAACTGAGAGCTGACTTCAATGCTGAAGTAGACAACGTATTCAAGAAACTGGAAGAACTGTCGAAATAACAGCACATGAAACAAGCTATCTGCCGGTTTATCTACCACAAACTGCTGGGCTGGAAAGCAGAAGTGAATGTACCCGATTTTAAGAAGTGCATCATCTGTGCGGCTCCGCATACCACCAACTGGGACTTGTTTATCGGAAAATTGTTTATCACAGCCATAGGGCGTGAATCGGGTTTTCTGATGAAAAAGGAATGGTTCTTCTTCCCATTGGGAATCATATTCCGAAAAATGGGAGGTATCCCCGTACACCGCGACAAGCGTACTTCTATGGTAGACCAACTGGTGCAACGCATTGAAAAAAGTAATACATTCCATCTGGCCATTACACCGGAAGGAACACGTTCGGCTAATCCCGACTGGAAAAAGGGATTCTATTACATTGCCTTGGGGGCAAAAATTCCGATTGTACTGATTGGAATAGATTATGAAAAGAAGTACATTACAGCAGGAAAATACCTCTTGCCCACGGGTGACATTGAAAAAGACATGAAGGAAATTAAGTTATATTTCAAGGATTTCAAAGGGAAACACCCTGAGAAATTTACCATAGGAAATATTGACTGAAACGAATCAAAAAAACGTCCTTGCGTTTCATTACGAACGCAAGGGCGTTTTCTTTTAAACGCAAGTACGTTTCAACCAAAACGCTTTGACGTTTTAGTTCAAACACAAGGACGTTTGAAAATAAACGCCCTGACATTCTGAAAATGAATGCCAGGGCGCCTTTTATGAATTTGCAAGCTATTGATTTACAGCAACGAAGAAATATACTCCTTCATTTCAGGAACCGCACGACGTGCTTCCTGATACAGCTTATACTGTGCCAGTGTACGCACATAGTTGTGTTCAGCATATTTTATCTGATAATATGTATCCCCGTTGATATAGTCGGCCAAGAAACGCACGGCCTGCATATATGGGAACAACATCACAGCGTATGGCAGCATCTCTATCTCCAGCGGAGTAAGGAAACTCTTGGCCGATTCGATGTATCCTTTGGCAAAGGCACGGAAAATGTCCATGTTGAAATGAATCTTGTTCAAGTCAGGTTCATCTTCAGGAGCCGTATTTCCGGCAGAACGAAGGAAATCACCGAAATCAGAGAAGACGAAACTTGGCATGGTCGTATCCAAATCGATTACGCACAATACGTTTCCATCTTTATCAAACAACATGTTGGATACCTTCGTATCACAATGGCAGATACGTTTCGGAAGTTTTCCTTCCCGATACAGACGTTCTGCAGCACACATTTCATCTGCATCTTTCTCAATATCATTTACCAGTGACTGAACTTTCTCCATACGTCCGGCTGCATTCTGTGCCACAGCTTCACGCAACTGCTGCATACGGAATTCCATATTGTGGAAATCAGGAATGGTTTCCCCTAACTTTTCAGGCAGGTCGGCCAGCATGGCTTCAAACTCACCAAACTTCACACCCACCAGGTAAGAAGATTCGGGAGTTACCGCTTCCAGTGTCTGTGATTCCGGAATGAACACACACACACGCCAGTAGCGTTCGCCATCAAAATAATATGTTTTTCCTTCGGCAGTCGGTACAAAGCGAAGCACTTTGCGGTCTATATCCGTTTCATGAGCCTTTTCCAGCTTTTCGCGAATATGACGGGTCACACATTCAATGTTGTGCTGAAGAAGTTCCACATCCTTGAAAACCTGATGATTGACACACTGCAATATATAATCGCAAGCCTGCGGATCTTCTGTCTGAACTTTATAAGTCTGATTAATCAAACCGGCTGTCAAAGGAATTATTTCCCCTACCTTTCCAACCTCTGGAAATTGTGCAATAATTTCATTAAGTGACTTCATGGTTAGCAAATAAATTAGGTTTATTATATCATTTAATTAGAATCTATACTTATTCAATATACCTTTAAAATATTCTGATTTTCTACACTGCAAATATAGGGAAGTTTTTACGGATTACCTTCATCTCATTGTAATATTTTCTACAAAATCTTTGCAGAATAACAAAAAGTTTATAGATTTGCGCCCGTTAATAAAACTAGACTCTATGAAAGCCACCATGAAAACACTCTCAGCAATTCTGATTTGCTGTTTTATTTCTACTATACAAATGTATGGAGAAAATATTCAACGCCCTGAAAGCGAAAACTAACGTAAAAGGAGTAGAAGCTCTCAATGAAGGAAACCCTGAAGCAGCTTATACTTATTTGAATGCAGAAATCAATGAGCACCCGGACAACGGATATGCGCATTGCTACATGGCACTTATCTGCAACTTCTGCAATGATACCAAACTGGCACTGCAGGCATTGAACTCCAGTCTGGAACTTATTCCGGAAGCCGATACGGAATATCGTTCGTTCGCACACTATTCCAGAGGCGTGCTGCTGACCAATCTGAAAATGTGGGAACGGGCCGAAGCAGACCTGAATGAAGCGATTCGTCTGAATCCGGAAGATGTGGAAAACTACAAATCACGTGCGCAACTCTATTTTGAGACTGAACGCTATGAAGAATCGCTCGACGACCTGACACGCGCACTCAAACTTGACAACAAGGCTGATGTAAACGACCTGGTATTGCAACTTATGGCAGTAGCTCCTACTTCCGAATTCATGGAACGCATCACTGCTACTTACCAGCAACTGGATCAGGTTACGATTCATTGATAAATCCATACAATTATATTATACTTGAAAGCCATCTCACTCTTTGGGATGGCTTTTTCATTTGCAGGAGAGCGAATGATTTTCTATTTTTGCAAAAGTACCGATTTACTAACATTTTATCAATAAAAAAAGAATGAATCAAACAAAAGGGCATCCAAAAGGACTTTATTTACTCTTCGTAACTGAGATGTGGGAACGATTCAGTTACTATGGCATGCGCGCACTGTTCATGCTCTACATGGTACAGGCGTTGCTTTTCGACAAAGAAATGGCTTCACAAGTGTATGGCAGTTACACGGGACTGGTGTACCTCACCCCGCTCATCGGCGGATACATTGCCGATCGCTACTGGGGTAACCGACGCTCCATCGTGGTTGGCGCACTGACCATGGCACTCGGTCAGTTCCTGTTGTTCCTCAGTGCCTGCTATTTTCAGGAGGTGGCATTGGCCAAATACCTGATGTTCTGCGGACTGGGACTACTGATTTTAGGAAACGGCTTTTTCAAACCCAACATCTCGACTATGGTAGGACGGCTCTATACACCCGATGACAACCGGAAAGACTCTGCCTTCACCATCTTCTATATGGGAGTGAACGTCGGTTCTACCCTCGCCCCACTGGTATGCGGACTCGTAGGAAACACCGGTCATCCAGAGGATTTCAAATGGGGATTCTTAGCTGCCTGCATCGGCATGATATTAGGAGCAACCGTGTTCCAGATTTTCAAGAACAAATACATCTGCGACCCCGACGGCAATCCGGTAGGTGTTGCCCCACAAAGAAGCGCATCAACCGCACAGCAATCAGAAACTTCTTCGCAGAAGTCCACTTCGCGCACCCTTCTAATGCTCGGAAGCACCCTCCTGCTTACCTTGCTCTTTTCCATCAACTGGAGTGCAGACAGCGCGCACCTGTTTGCCGACGCCGACTGGATTGGTTCACTGATTTACGCCACTACCATCGTCATGCCGGTGATTATCATTACCGACCACTCACTGAGCCGACACGAGAAACTGCGTATCGGAGTGATTTACATCATTGCATTTTTCGTTATCTTCTTCTGGGCAGCCTACGAACAGGCCGGTGCTTCACTCACCTTCTTTGCCGACGAACAGACCGACCGCCACATCGGAGGATGGGAAATGCCAGCTGCCTACTTCCAGTCATTCAACCCTATCATGATTGTGACACTGGCCCCTATCTTTGCAGCAGTGTGGTCATTCTTGGGTAAAAGAGGCATTGAACCAAGTTCTCCCCGCAAGCAGGCCATCGGATTGGGACTATTAGCATTAGGTTATCTGTTTATTGCCTTCGGAGTGAAAGACATTGAGCCGGGTGTGAAAGTCAGCATGGTATGGCTCACCGGCCTTTATCTGATTCACACCATGGGCGAACTCTGTCTGGCCCCTATCGGACTTTCATTGGTGTACAAACTGTCACCTGCCCGTTTTTCTTCACTGCTGATGGGCGTATGGTACCTCAGTACCTCGGCTGCCAACAAATTTGCCGGTCTGCTGAGCGGTTACTATCCGGAACATGGAGTAAGCAAAAGCTTCATGGGCTATCCCATTGAGAATCTGTTCGACTTCTTCATGCTTTTCGTGTTCATGAGCGGAGCAGCTGCCGTTATCCTTTTCCTGCTCTCAGGAAAATTTGAAGAAAATGATGGAAGTATAAAGAACTTTCTTCACATACCTACAAAAAAACGCGGGCCTCTCTGTCGAAAGGTCCGCGTTTCTTTTATAATAAGTTCTTACTTTGAAGAAACTGATTATTTCATCAGTTCTGCAAGTTTTGCTTCCAAGTCCTCACCACGCAAGTCACGAGCTACGATTGTACCGTCTTTTGAAACCAGCAAAGTAGCCGGAATGGCACGCACGCCATACAAAGCTGCGCCTTCACACTGCCAGCCTTTCAGGTCAGACATCTGCGGCCAAGTGATGTTCAAATCTTTGATTGCTTTCTTCCAGCTTTCTACATCGTTATCCAAAGATACACCTACAATACCGAAGCCTTTTGCCTTATATTTCGCATAAGCTGCTACTACATTCGGCATCTCCATGCGGCAAGGTCCGCACCAGCTGGCCCAGAAGTCAATCAGTGTATAATTGTTGGCAGCAATGAAGTCAGACAATTTCACCGGTTTGCCTTCCGGAGTATTCAGCGTAAAATCGATAAATTTCTTTCCTACTGCTGTCTTAGCCACTGTCTCTACATGTTCCTTCAAAGCCTTTACCTCTTCATTGTTAACAAAAGCAGCCGGAATTTTCTCCAACAAAGGCTGTACTTTTTCTACTTCGAAAGAAGAACCGAACATGGTCAGCAAGTGTACACCTGCAGCACTTGCAATATTTTCAGACACGAGCTGATAAATACGGTCCATACCTTCTGTCTCTTTCTTGTCGAGTACTTCCATCAGTGAATCACGCTGAACTTCAGTCAACAAGGTATCACCCTTAATCTTCTGATACATGTCGTTCATTTCCTTACCTATCTTCTGGTATTCATCCATGAATCTCTGATAAGTATCGTTGTTCGGTGTTCCTGAAATACGGCTTTCCATCGGGCTCAGATTTACCTGAATATTTCCTTTTTCTACAAACACCATGGCAGCCATACGGGCATCTCCCTTCATGTAAGTTACGAAACGAGATACAGCCACTGAATCGGGAGTTCCCTTAAACTCAAAAGTACCGTTTTTTACAACTACAGAATCAAGTGCTTCAAAACCTTCTTCTGTCTGTTTCTGCAAGAATACGGTATCACCATCGGCCACACCTTCGGCTGTACCCTTAATGATATAGCCTGCTTTTTCCTGACAAGCAGCCAAAGACATCAGTCCGGCTGCTGCAAATAATACAATTTTTTTCATCTTATACGTTTATTCCGGTTTTTGTTGAAAATAACGGGGGCAAAGATAATCGTTTCAGAGAAAACAGCCCTATTTTTTACAAAAGAAAAAGCACACAGCAAAGCAGATAAGCACCGCGACACACTTCATCCGGCAATCCAGCATAATCTGTCAGTCCGCTAAACTCCAGCGATGAGAAAAAAAGCGTAATGAAAAGAAGCACGACAAAGTACGTAGCCCGGTTCTTGTAAAGATAAGCCATTCCTTCTACTACATCCGAATCGTCCAGATAGGAATCGGAAGCAAAGCCATACACTATGGAGGGCAGAGCTATCCCTAATGAACACACGCCCCAGAATCCATCGGCCAACGGAGAATCTGACAACGTACCGATGGCACTACGCACCGTATTCCAAGGACCAAAAGCCAACAATACACACAGTCCGACGTACACTAAAAAAGTGACGGCAGCCAGTCCCATTCCACGTTTCTCCTTTCGGGAGAATTTTCGGGTGCCCGACACCATCCTGTGACAGGCATCACCCAATCCGGAATGGAGAAATAGACCTCCCCCAAAGAAAAGACACACCACGGCCTGAAATACGGGAGAAAGAATATAGTCATCTAAAAGCGTACGCAAGAGCCATCGTAGTCCTTCGTCACTCAAAAGACTGCGTACACCTTCCCACTCATAAATACTGCCTGTCCATGACAACAAGGCAGCCAGCAAAAACAGCAGCAGGAAGCAGGTGGCCGGATGCAGACTGAATTTATTCTTCATCGGGTTCCAGATTGTCGATATCAAGTATGCGCAACTCAAACGCACGGGTTACCAGGCGACAGGCATTGACTCCGGTCCGTTCATCGGAGCGGAACAAGCGGTTTACAAGTTCATTCTGCCGTTTCTCTATCGATTTTACCCCGAAAGGCATGCCTTTGAGGTTAGTTATCATTTCCTTGGTATAGCCCAGAGCCAGGTGACGAAGCAGACGTTCGTCGTACTCGTCAATGTCATAATCAATAATTGCCTCCTGACGACGCTGTTCCACTTCCACCGTCTGCATGAAACGAGCCACAATCTTTTCCAGTATCGGCTCATTAAATACCATCTTCTTTCCATCCATGACGGCCTGTACATCGGTCGCAGTCAACAATTCGCCGGTCTTCAAGATGATGCCTACTGCTCCAGCCCGAAGCGCATCCACCCAGAGTTTCTCGTTCAGAATCTCTCCGGTGAAGATAAGCACCTTCAGCTCCGGACGTTCCCGGTGAAGACGGGCACAAATCTCCACGCCAATGGTGGTAGAACCTCCCAACCCCAAGTCAAGCAACACCATATCGGGCGTGCACGTCTCCATCAGTTTCCAAAACTCTTCCTCGGTCATGGCCGTACCGATGACCTCCGCATTCGGTATTTCGTGACGGAAAATTTCTTCCGTTCCCTTTAATTCCAGTTTGACATCTTCTACTATGACAACCTTAAACTTCCCATTTGTCTTGATTTTATGTTCATTTCAATTCGTTATTTCTTTTGTCTGAGCGGCAAGGTGAACCACACACTGAATCCCTTTCCTCCTCCGTCTCCCTGCCAAGGACTGGCATTGATGCGACAGCCTCTTCGCCCTCCATACTCGTCGTGGTCACGGATAACCTGCTTGCACACCAAATATTCTGTACCCGTCAGCCGTTGCCCGTCACCTGAAGGACACATCCGCTCTCTGTCGGGATAAAACAAAGCGTTCAGTTCCTCCTGCGAGTAAGTCCGTCGCATATCAATGAAATCCATGCGCATAAAACCGTTTTCAGCTTTCGCTTCCAAGCGCAAGGTTCCGGAAACCTCATAACGCGTCGCCTCATCAATCAGATTTTCGAGCAGGAAAAGCAACAAAACCCGGTCGCCCGTTACCCATAGTGGAGGTACATCCATCTGCCATTCCAGCGTAAAGTTACGCTTGCGCATCACCTTACGCAAATATTTCTCTGCACCCTCTGCCAGCTCGGTCACCCCCACTTCCGAACGACGGAAAGTCACCTCCTCCAGCTGACGCGAAGCACACGAACTGAGGAGCGTAAATATATCCTTGTAATACCCCACCAGTTCCGACATATTCTCCAACAACTCCGTCCGTTGTGCGGCCGTAACCTCACCGTTTAATTTATCGGCTACCTGCTTGATTCGGCTCGGATAATAGATTGTTTCATGCTTGATGGTAGAAAGGCAATTGTCGAGCACCATATTCTGCACATGCAATTGATTCTCCTCAAAGAGTGAGCGACGGGCCTCATCCTGTGCCAATTCAATGTCATGGAACTTCCGGTTCACCTGCACAATGGCATTATACAAAATAACAGCCAGATAGTTACATACCATTTCAACCAGCAAACGGTCTTCTTCCCGGCTATAGGCACGCGCCAGCTTCAAGGCCAGTACCCCCACACAATGTTTGTCGCCTCCTGTTTCTACCCACAAAGGCAGGAAACTCCATTTCATGACACCGCTCCACTGCATCTGTCCCGAATCGTAACACCGCTGGAGACGTTCATGCAATTCTTCCTCATTCTCTTCCGTGGCAAAACATGCCGTTTTCAGGTGAGTGGTTTCCTCGTCATACACAGCCAATGCCAGATTCTCCAGCAACAGCATCTCGTTCAACTCGTTGAACATACTCCGTACAATCCGGTCCAGCACCTCATCACCAAGTCCTTCCGTACAAGAGGCAGCCGAAAAGATGGTACGGTTCACCACAAACACCTGCTCCATGTTGTAACGATAATGCAAACGATGACGAAGATAAAGTGCATAATAGGCTACCAAACATCCGCAAACCAGCAACACGAACAGAGACAAGGCAATACGCTTGTTGCTGGCCGAGCGCTGCATCTGCAGACAATATTCTTCCAAAGAATTATCCTTGCTCAAACGTTTTGTAAAGAGCCGCGTAAGCCGCATTGTTATAGCGGTATTTCCGGAAATCTTTTACGGCCAAGGAAGCCACAGCCGCCTCATTACGCACATCCAGCAAAATAAAATAATCCGTATCGAACGACTGGGCCAGCCAGGTCAACTCTGCTCCCTCTCCTTCACTCTCCAGCCGAAGCAACGGACTGCTCTTTCCCGAATAACGAAGATAGTGGGCATTCATATAATACAATACGCTGTCGGCTAACACCAGCGCCGTGGCATGGTCACCGTTTACATTGCACTCATACACCCAGTTGGCATAGTCATTGGCAATGGCCAGCAAACTGTCATACGGAGCTACTTTTCCGTTGCTGACCGTATGCGAGGCTGGCTCTGGTTTGGAAGAACAAGCCACCCCCCAACAACAGGCACAAGCCTATCCACAAAAGTCCGACCATTCGCCGCGCTCCTTTAGGCAAACGGAAAGAGAAACGACTGCCCTTTCCTGGCGTACTTTGTATGTCGAACCGGCAAACCGCAAACAAGCTGTTCGTCTTCCGGTACTTTTCAATGATACCCTTACAATTCATCAGTCCGAAACCGTGCCCTTTCTGACGTTGCAGCTCTGCCGCATCCGTGGCAGTATCCATACCAATGGCCCCCGAATCATACACTTTCTCTCCCAAGATACGCATACGGTCCTTTTCCGAAAAGACCCGGTCCGTTATCTTCCACTGCAATCTCCACATAGTCGGGTGTTTCTTCTGCGGAAAGATTCACTTCCCCCCCTTCCTGCGTATATTTACGGGCATTTTCTACCAGCGTATTCATCATAAAGAGTGTCAACGCCTTATCTGCTTTCACATAGGCCGTCGTTTCTCCCACGGTCAGTGTCTGCTTTTTCAGTTCGAACGAACGACGCCCCTTGGCAATCATTGCAAACAACTCCTGCAACTCAAAGTTTTCAATATTCAGACTCAGCGTACCCTGCCGCATCTTAATCCATAAAGCCAGAATGTCGTTATATTCATTTATTTTGGTCACCAGCTCATCGATATAACCTAACTTCCCCTGCTGTATAGCTTCTGCATTCGCTGCCGGAAGTGTACGGAGCTTCCGCACTTCGTTTACCATACGGTCAATATAAGGTACGATTCCTGTCACAATCGACAGACACGCCTTTTTCACTTCATTCTGACGTTTGTTCTCCATCAGGTGAAGTTCGTGGACGTACTGTTCCTTTTCCAGTCTCTTCTGTTCCTCACCTAACGAAACCAAGTTCATGCCATGTTCCAACGTCCAGGCCAGGTAAGGTAACAGCAATCGGATAAGTGTCTGCTCCTCCTTCCGCACAGGAACTGCAAACCACATCCACAGTTTTCCCACAATCACCTCCCTGTCGGGTAATTGAAGGTCGTACACCAACGAAGTGCCCTCATGCAATTCCCCGGTTTCTTCTTCCACCTCTTCTTCATCGCAGAATGTAATGCACACGTCACGCACCCCAAACAATTCCGACAGCTCCGGTTTCATCACCTTCACTACGGCATCGGCCACCTCTTCCCGGCTGGTTGCCGAAACAGGTACCGCTCCCGTAATCTGCTGACAAAGCCCTAAAATGCGTTTGAGTTCCGTGAGATACATCGTATTCTTCACCCTCCAGGAACGGTTCAGCCAGACAAACAATACGACCAGCACCAAAAAACCCGCCGCCACAAGCCACAGCAACACATTCAGCTGTCCGGTCTCCTTTTCCAATGCCAGGAAACGGCTCTCCAATTCCTTATCCTGCCGGGTATAGTCCAGAATATCCAGGTACACATTGCGGTTATAATCCGACTCCGCCTTGCACCCCATGGCAGAATACGTACGGCTCAACTGTTCCCGCAACCGGGCTATCCATTCGGGTACCGTATTGATGCCCTCGTCATTAATCCATTTCAATTCGATGGAAGTGCCGTCTCCCGGCAAATAGGCCTGCAAACGGTCGAGCGAGTCCTTGCAATGATAATATTTCTCATGATGCAGATTGACATAATTCAAGGCTCTCTTCAAATTGACCAAAGCCTTTTCGGGCTGTCCCGTATAATTATAGAATGTCGCAATGGTACGATAAGTACCCGAAATCTGATACCAGTCACCATAGCGCTTAAACAAGCCCAACGCATCTTTAGCAAAGACCAGCGGCAAACTGTCCACCGGCAAGTTGTCAGGATTGACCAGGCGAAGCATGCCCGCCCTCTTCTCGCTCAGCAACAGACGGTTGCTGCGGAACACCAACAGCTCAGCCATAGCCTGAAGTGCATTGGCCTCAAAATAAGTATATCCCCTGAGTTGGGCCACCTGCAGACATTGCACCAGATACCCAAATTCTCCGATGGTCACTTCTTCACGCGTAGGTGCCTCGTACATACCACCCGACCCGCGCATATACGCATA
>ENA-OPZN01000028-OPZN01000028.1-human-gut-metagenome-genome-assembly--contig:-NODE-28-length-66155-cov-5.419322_pt1 | contig 66155 bp, 53 predicted proteins | sample MGYA00242483_ERZ504503 | MGnify/ENA primary metagenome ERZ504503 (study PRJEB26092, sample SAMD00036285) | human gut metagenome | host: Homo sapiens | study: EMG produced TPA metagenomics assembly of... | reverse complement strand
CGCTGAACTCCAACCTTTGTTAACCTTAAATCTAATACTATGAAAAACACAGTACAAAAGTATTTATTTTATTCGGAACAGCAAAATACAAGGCTAAAAAAGAATGTTTTACAACATACATTAACCACCAAGGAAAAATATTCAATGTGGTTAACAACAAAGTAAAAAAGTCTTTTGGGTTACCCCAAAAGACTTTTTCGCTATTCTTCAGAAATTCAAAAATTAAAATTCACATTCTTCTTCATTTTTCCACGGAAGGAATGGTAACCAGGACTTTATCGATTCGCGCTCCATCCATATCCACCACTTCCAGCACAAAATTATTCCACTCCAGTGTTTCTCCACTTTGTGGGATATGCTGTAAATGCTGCAGAATTAAACCTCCTACCGTATGATAGTCTACATCTTCCAAAAGGTCCTGACGATTAAAGTAGCACAAGAAATCATACAACGGACACTGGCCGTCTACCAGCCAGCCATCTTTATTGATTCGCTTGATAATATCCGGTTCTTCCCCAGCATCATCCATAGAACCAACTAAGCCTTCCAAAATGTCACGCAAGGTGATAATTCCCACGCAAGCTCCAAACTCATCACAAACCAGGGCACGACTTATCTTCTGGGCCTTCATCTGCTCCAAAGCCTTATACACATTCATGTTTTCATGAAAGAATGTAGCCTCATGCGTCAGAGCCGGCAAATTGAAATTCTCTTCAGAAAGATGTAACACCAAATCCTTCAGGTTTACTACCCCTTTCACCTTATCCAAGTCACCATCTTCCGTCACCGGATAAAACTCATACAATTCATTCACCAGCACAGCTTTCACTTCAGCCGCCGTCATTCCACTCTCAAGTGCCACAATGTCACTCTTATGCGTCATAATGGAGCCTACTTTCAAATCGCCCAACAAGAATACACGCTGTACAATGTCCTGTTCTACAGGCTGTACTTCTCCATCGTCTGCTCCTTCTTTAATAATAGACTTGATTTCCTCTTCTGTCACTTTACTGTCGGTATCCTTGATGCCCAACAGATTAAAGATTGCTTCCGTACTCTTAGATAACAGCCAGACAAAGGGTAAAGCCACTTTTGCCAGCACATTCATAGGCCGTGCCACCAGCTTAGCCATTCTCTCGGCCATGCTCATACCAATACGTTTAGGCACCAGCTCACCAAAAATAATAGTAAGATAAGTCACTATCACTACAATTATTCCCTGTGCCAGTCCAAAAGCATAAGAAGAAGCAACTCCCCATGAGATAAGCAGATTCGTCAGGTCGACCGCAATTTTATTTCCCGAATAGATACCGGTCAAAATACCAATTAATGTAATACCAATTTGAACTGTAGAAAGAAAACGATCTGGGTCCCCTGCCAGTTTCAATGCTACGCGAGCAGATTTATTCCCTTTTTTTACATCTGTCGACAACCGGGATTTTCGGGCTGATATTAATGCCACCTCGGACATGGCGAAAATACCGTTCAGTACTATCAACCCGATAATAATGATTATTTCATCCATATATAAAAACAAGTGTGTTTCAGGGGAACAAATTTATATGAATGTTCATAGCAAAAAAAGTGAGCTGCCTATAATTATATTGTTTTAACAAACAGACAGTTCACTTTTTTCATTTCTCTTTTCACCTTACACACATGAAGTTAGCCGGCTACATCAGAATTTTTTCGATTGCATGAAGTTCCTCTTCTTCAAATGAAAGATGATTCAACGTTTTCAAACTATCTCCCAGCTGTTCTACCGAACTGGCCCCTACAATCACGGAAGTCACAGTTTCGTTTTTCAACAACCAGGCCAGAGCCATTTCGGCCAGTGACTGTCCGCGCATAGCCGCCCGTTCATTCAATGCTTGTATCTTACTCAACACCTCCGGCGTAAGCGCCTCTTTTTTCAGGAAACCACCCCTTGCTATACGAGAATTATCCGGAATACCGTTCAGATAACGGTTAGTCAGCAAGCCTTGTGCCAAAGGAGAAAAAGCCACAAACCCACTTCCATTCTCCTTCACAGCATTCAATATCCCCTGAGATTCCGGTTCGCGTACCAGCATGCTATACCGTCCCTGATACAGTAGGCAAGGCACATCCCGTTCTTTCAGATAACGAGATGCAAACAGATAGGCATCCAACGGGTATTTAGACAAGCCGACATACAAAGCCTTTCCCTTACGCACAATATCAACCAATGCCTGAAGAGTTTCTTCCAACGGCGTTTCCGGGTCATACCGATGAGAATAAAATACATCCACATAATCCAGATTCATCCGCTTCAAGCTCTGGTCCAGGCTGGCCATCAGATGTTTTCTGGAACCCCAGTTGCCATACGGGCCTGGCCACATGTCATGACCTGCCTTCGTGGAAATAAACAACTCATCCCGATAGGGAGCGAACGATGACTTCATAATCTGCCCAAAGGTTTCTTCGGCTGAGCCATAAGAAGGTCCGTAATTATTAGCCAAGTCAAAATGTGTAATTCCATGATCAAACGCATAGTGCAATTTTTTCCGGCTAAGTGAAAGTGTATCTACATCACCAAAATTATGCCATAATCCTAAAGAAATAGCGGGCAGCATCACTCCACTACGACCGGCACGGCGATACTGCATACCACATTCGTAACGATTTTCAGCAGCAGAATAAACAGGTTCTATCATTAGACTTAATTTTAAGGCGTACAACTTTATTTTATCATATCAATGACAAAATAATCTTTTCTTTTAAAAAAGAAATGGGCCATTCCTTTTCATAACGATTCCTCCGAACCTGATTCACAAAAATGAATGACCCATTGACCTGCCACAAGTTATTTTCCTGTCTTCACTTTATCCCATGAGGGAGGAGTGACTCCCATCAAATGGCGGACAAAGAAGTCATAACGCTTGTGTTCGCCAAAGTCCTCTCCCATCGTGTGGTGAGCTCCCGGGATAACCACCAGTTCAAAATCTTTATTGGCTTTTATCAAAGCATTGGCCACCTGCATGGTAGAAGCCGGATCTACATTATCGTCCAGTTCGCCTACCACCAGCATCAACGGACGACTCAGCAGATGAGCATTGTCTACATTGGAACAAGCACTGTAGGATTCATCTACCGGATATCCCATCCAAAGTTCATTCCACCAGATTTTGTCCATACGGTTGTCGTGACATCCACATGCCGAATAGGCAGCCTTGTAGAATTCCGGATGGAACAACACGGCCCCGGTAGACTCCTGTCCTCCGGCAGAGCAACCGAAAATTCCTACCCGGTCAATATCCATATAAGGATATTTCTGCGCAGCGGCTTTAATCCAGGCTATATGGTCGGGCAATCCGGCATCTTTCAGGTTCTTGTAACAAACTTCTTCAAATTCTTTTGAGCGGAAAGAGGTCGTCATACCATCTACCTGTACCACAATGAATCCCAGTTCAGCCAGCGATGTCATCCACCAGTTATAAGAAGAGAAAGTCTTCGGCACATACTGGTCGCCCGGTCCGGAATAAATGTATTCAATTACCGGATATTTCTTCGACGGATCAAAGTTAGACGGGCGATAAATCACTCCCCACATATCCGTTTTTCCATCACGTCCTTTGGCAGAAAATACTTCCGGGGCTTTCCAGCCATTGGCCAGCAAAGCAGAAATATCGGCTTTATCCAGCTGCATACGGATTTTTCCGTTCTTTGCATCACGAAGCACAGCAATCGGAGCCTGGTCTACTTTGCTATACACATCTACCAGATACTTATAGTCGGATGAATACCAGCATTGGTGCATTCCCTCTTCCGGAGTCAGTTCCACCAGGTTACTTCCATCAAAATTGATTTTATAATAATGAATCAAGTACGGGTCCTCGCCTTTCTTCATACCATTAGCCGAAAAGTAAATCACTTCATTGGCCTCATCCACATGCTGCACTCCACGAACATACCACTCGCCTTTCGTAATCTGATTCAAAGGCTTTCCGGTAGCCCGGTCGTAGAGATACAGATGGTTGTAATTATCCCGCTCACTTGACCAGATAATCCGCTTGCCATCGCTCAGGTAGTTACGGTAAATGCGAGGATAGTTCACGTATTTTTCTTCCTTTTCTTCAATCAACGTACGCACACTGCCATCCACTGCCGACATTTCCAACACGCGATATACTTTATGCCCGCGTTCATTGTATTCGAAAGTAATGGCCTTACTATCCGCATTCCACATCGGACCAGACAATTCATACTGATGGCTGAACAGCTCCGTAGAAGGAATCAAACGACGGCCGGATTCTACTTCGAAAATACAAGGCACCTTGAAACGCAGCTCGTCTCCAGGTTTTGCATATTCTTGCTTATGCAATTTGGGTTGCGCCTGATCGGCAGGAGAAGATTCCACATAATATACATAACGTTTTTCTACCGGACGAATCCGACAAGATACCACCGACTTGGAATCGGGCGACCACTGGATATACGAAGAATAATAATTGCTCAACGTTCCATCCTGACTCAGCTGCTTCTCTTTGCCTGTAGCCACTTCGCGAACATATACGTTGTCATTTTTGATAAAAGCGGTCCACTTACCATCCGGTGAGGTAACCGGGCTACCTTCTTTCTCATCGTCCACTTCCATCCAGTGGCGTTCCTTTCCACGAGAAGGTATTGCTCCTTCATCCAACAAACGGTTATTTTTGATGCTGTAAGCCCAGAACTTCCCGTCCAATTGGAAGCGTAACGTATCCAATGAAATATTTAACCGGCAATTCTGAAGCGGAAGGTTATAAGCATTTATCTCACGTCCTGCTTTTTCTGTCAAAGCAGACGCCATTTTCTGCTGGTCAAACAATGCCGTACGTTTTTTCGAAGCAGCATCTACCTTCACATATTCCTTTCCCTTTTCTGTCTGCCGTACATACCAGAAAGCAGAAGTCTGATCTACCCAATGCGGAACCACACCTGCATACAGCACGTGCTTGGCATTGTATTTCTCTCGCAGCGCATACGCACGGTTGTAATCCTCTACCGTACCTTGTGCCCAAAGTGAGATACAAGACATACTTCCTAATGCAAATAACAAAACGCCTGATTTGAATAAGTTATTTTCCATTTTATCATATTATATTAAAGAATTCGGGATTTCAGATTCTCTTCAGTCACCCCCAAGAAAACCCAAAACCCCGAATCTGATTGCATTATTATCTATTAATTCTCATGGTTATTTCACTTCCCACTCATACAAACCTGAAGAATTCTTATCCGGCTGTACCACTTCCAACTTCACAGCCTTTGTCTTCACCGGTTCAAAGTCTACGGTATTCGGATTGCCCTTCTGTACCCCATACGCTGTAATATTCTGAACTGGAGTCCAATTGCCAGAAGCATCTTTATAATAGATTTTCCAAGACTTCGGTACACGGCAACCTCCCCCAAGGAGCATCATCATACCAATACACTGTAGAGCTGGAAACTTCCATTTCTTCCGGGAATTCGTATGAAATCCACTCTGTAGTACCTTCTTTCGGCCACCAATGATAATACGGAATCGTACGGTCATTTTCATCCTTCGGCACCAGTCCGTCAGAAATAGAAGACAGTGATTTCACTTTATGTGAAGCATCTACCTTACTCTTCGATGCCAGTGTCGGGATAGCAACCGGACGAGTAGCACTTACTTCATTCGGCAACCATACAGCCATATTTCCCGCTCCACGATGTGCCCATGCATAATATGGAATCATGGTCAGTGTATGATCTTTTGCGACCAGACGGCCTGATTCATCGTATTCCAATGTCTGAGCCTGAGTCTTAATCTGATTGATACCGTACAACAAATCCGGTTTTTCTACGACTTCAAACTTCGGAGTGCGGTTCATCAATACACTCAATACATCAAAATCATTGTCCGGCCATTCTGCACAATACACAATCGGACCACGTTCTATAGAAACCCGGCCACGGTCAGCTTCCACCTTTCCATTAGCTCTTACCGTACGCACGTTCATATCGAAGTGAACTTCTACCTTATCTCCCTTCTTCCATTTACGGTCGATGGTCAGGTAACCTTTCTGCAAGTCTGATTTCACTTCTTCACCGTTCACCTTCACACTGTATTTCGGACGTACACCATCGGTGTAAGTATACAAATCGCTCGGAACTACCTGATTGCGTACCCACCCCGGGATACGAATCTTCATGGCAAACTGTCCGGCTGAATTACGGTCTACTGCCAATGTTATATCCCCGTTCCATGGATAAGATGTGGTTTGTGAAAGTGTAACCTTCTTTCCGTTTACCTGCAAAGTAGCATTATTGGCAATGAACAAGTTTACGTATACATCTTTTCCTTTTACTGCATAAACATAGCCCGGAACAGAAGGAATGAAACGGCAGATATTAGACGGACAACAAGCACAACCGAACCAAGGCTGACGCTGGTGCTGGCCCATAGACTCCAACGGATTCGGATAGAAGAAACCACCACCATCCAAAGATACACCTGAAATCAATCCATTGTACAAAGTACGTTCCAGCACATCGTAATACTTGGACTCTCCGTGCAAAAGGAACAAACGGTAATTCATATATACATTACCGATAGCCGCACAAGTTTCACAGTAAGCCGACATATTAGGAAGTTCATAATTCTTTCCGAAAGCTTCCCCGTTGTTCGTCGCACCAATACCTCCGGTGATATACAATTTCTTAGAAACAATGTTATCCCAGATACGGTCGATGGCATGAATATAAGCTGTATCACCTGTCAGGGCAGCCACATCGGCCATACCAGAATACATATACGCTGCACGTACTGCATGTCCTACTGCCTCATCCTGTTCAATTACCGGTTTGTGAGCCTGACTGTATTCATCCCGACGAGAAGTATAGCCGCGCTTATCCAGGAAAAATTTAGCCTGATCCAGGTATTTCTGGTCACCCGTTACCAGATATAGTTTAGCCAATGCCATTTCTGCAATCTGATGACCTGGCACACGTACCTGCTGTCCCGGTTTGTCACCAATCTCCCGGCAGACACAGTCTGCATAACGAATGGCTATATCCAGGAAATTCCGTTGTCCCGTAGCCTGATAGTGTGCAATAGCACCTTCTACCATGTGACCTAAGTTATAGAACTCATGGCTCAGTTCTTCCACCTTTTCCCAGCGTTTACTACCGGCCCATTCATGTGGATGCTTAGGATTCATGGTACGTGAAGTGTACAAATAGCCGTCAGGCTCCTGCGCAGCAGCCACAATTACCAGCACACTGTCAATGTACTTTTTCAGCTTCTTATCCGGATAAGTCTGAAGCAGATAGCTGGCTCCTTCAATAGTCTTATACACATCCGTATCATCAAATGAATAGCCTGTCACCTTATTATTTTCACTCGGATGAGCTGCCATTTCAAAGTTCTTGTAACGTCCGGTTTCTTCACATTTGCTAAAAGCCAATGGAATAGTTACTTCACGGCTGGCTTTCAAACGCTGTCCCCAAAAAGAATCCGTCAGTTTTACCGAAGTAAACGGAACCGGATCAATCGGATAGCCGTGTGCAGAAGCCTTCTTCTGCGCGTATGCCCCACCTCCTATCAACGAAAAAAGCAGAGCAGAAATCACAAATTTTTTTCATGGTGTTACTCATATTTTATAGGTTATTATTCTCATTTATCTTTCAAGGGAAGTGCCTCATCCCAGATCTTCAACGCATGCAGATAGCCGCTAAAAGGCCAGTTACCTTCTGCATTCTGTCCCAAAGTTACAAATTGTATCGGTTTAATCAGCAGCTGAATATCTTTTGAACTGATTAACTGCCCGTTTATATATACCTTCTCGATACGTCCGTCAAAAACGACATAAATATGTTGCCATTTTCCTTCCAGTGACTTAGCCTCCTTATAACCGACATCTTCGTACCAGCCATAATGGTTCAGCATTCCGCAACGAGGTTCTGTGCCATTCACCAGCATGATTTTTTCCATTTCATCGTGCGAGCTGGTAAAATCGGCCACACATTCATTCTCAGCCATTTCCGGATTCAGCACCCAGGCTTCCAACGTATAAGGAGCATTGTCACGAAGAGTAGCCGGCAAGGTAAAGCTGGAACGGAAGAACTGCTCGCCTTCAAAACGGAAAGCTTTCTTACCCTGCTGTTCTTCTACAATTACCGGAGCCTTTTGAGTCTCAAAATAACCTTCTACAACTCCCTTATTCGGAATATATCCTACCGTATCACCTACTGCAAAATCATCTGCATCCAGAGATACCAGCAATCCTCTTTTCATCTTATCAGAAGCCTCTACACGTACCAACCCTACAGTTGCATCGTAGGTCTTTTCCACTTCTTCCTGTTTCCAGTTATAATAACGGAAATTTGTCAATGTCAGTTCCTTGTCCTGTGACTGAATAACTACCTTTCCCCGTTGTACATACTTGTCTGCCGATTGGGAAACCCAGCGGTTATTTTCATACACCCAGACTGTAGTTGTATGCTCCTCTTTTGGATTAATAACCGGAGACATAAATTCCAAGCATGTACCTGGGGCCAACACAATGGCCTCCTGTCCGTCAATACGCTTACGGGAAACTTGTCCGGATTTCAATTGGAAGACACCGCCCAGCATACCGCCGTCGTTTCTCCACTCCGTACCGTTCCAGTCCAAGCCCGAGAGTCCCATCCACAACTGAGGAGATGCCGTTTCAAACTCGCCGAACACTTTAATATTCCACAAAGCACCGGCAAAACCATTTTTCTGTGTTCCCGTTGTAGTTAATCGTACATACCGTGCTTTCACATCACCGAAACCTACCATCGGACTTCCAGCCAGATAATTGGAACGCTTATCCGCAAAAACATCCCACTTCTTTCCGTCTACTGAAGTCTCAATTACATACTGATAATACGACGTGCCATATTCAAATTGTGTCCACACCGTACGGATATTCTCAACCTTCTGCAAGTCAATCTCAATCCACTCCTGCCCCATTGTCTTCGGACGCCACAACGTACCATTATTATCGTCTACCGCATATTCAGGCACAAAGTTGGCATCATAATACGAAGAAGCTTTGACCGGTTTCCGATAGGCCAGGTTTTTCGATTTCAATACACTCTTGGCAAAAGCGCCCACTCCGCTGTGTGTTCCTTCTACAGGAGCGATGGAACCATCGGCATTAAACTCCAGCTTGTCAATACAAACCTGACGATGAAATCCACGGTTGGAATGAGGATTATCATGACGATGGTATACGATATAATAATCGTCTCCTTCCTGCAAAATGCTGTGATGACCCGGTCCGTGCACTGTACCGTCGGCGGACGTCTTCAGGATTGTACCTCTATATGTATAAGGTCCAAGCGGTCCTACCGTGCTCGTAGCGTACTGCACATGATAGGTGCTGTCATGACACGAATCGGAAGAATACATAAAATAATAGATACCGTTTCGTTTCATCACAAACGGCGCCTCAAAGAAATCTTTTACTTCCGTATTAGGAATCAACTTTGTTTCCACAAAACCTTTCATATCAGGCGTCATCTTTCCAGCCCCGCAGCCAAAACCTTTATAGATACCCCATGTACCCCAATACAAATATACCGAGCCGTCATCGTCTACAAACGTCTGGCCATCCAGCGTAATGGCATTCTTCACAAAACGGTCGGGAACCAGTACGGCTTCACTTTCTCCCAGTACATTCTTCCATGGTCCACGCGGTGTATCTGCAACTCCTTCATATACATTGCAAGGCTGACAATAAAACATACGATACGTGCCATCGGTATGCTGCATTACATCCGGTGCCCAAATCCAGTGGCTGTCCGGCCAGTTCATCGGCATGATGGTCCAGTTCTCAAAATCCTTGCTACACCATACCTGCGAAGGACCAAATCCTGCCCCACTGCCATCAGTCGTAGCATAGACATAATATGTATCTCCGAACTTCTTTATCGTAGGGTCTGCAAAATACCCTGGAATAAACGGATTCCCCGCACCCGGAGTATCCATTCCACCTTTTGTGAATAAGCAGTACTCAAAACTGTACCCAACAACAAACTTGTCAATACATGTTTTTTCATTCTTTTCCTCCTTTTATTATGGGTGCACTTCATTCAATATCGGAATTTCAATTTCATAGAAATACTCTTTCAGCAACTGATACATGTCAGGATCATACGATTTCAATTTCGTACGACGGTTCATGGCATTGTGTACTTTATTCGGAGTCTCCGAATAGCGGTTACAGTTGAAGAACGACTGCACACATTCTGCAAAATACTCTTCTTTATTTGAAATAGCATACGTATCCTTCCACAATCCCTTGGCAATGGCATTTTGTCTACACTTCTCCAAACGGTCATCAAAATCAGGTTCTACACCTACAATACCAATGGTATGGAACAAATGTGCAAACTCATGAATCAGAATATTCTCTCCCACATACTTATCACCCGGGAAAGCCAGCACATTCTCTTCTCCACAGCTGGCCGAAAAATCATCTTCCGGAGCACCGCCAAAACCTCTGGCACGCTTATTCCAGAAAACGATATTCTCCGGTGTGTTGCAGATATGCGCATATTCCGGCAAATCACACACCTCTTCGTGCTCCCCGATAATCATCACATGACATCCTTTGCTCACCATGTACTGTTTAACATCCGGACGCTTCGCCAGCATCAGCGAAACAATCTCATACGCCTTTTCCAGAGCCTCATCGCGTACCTTATCAGATGACACGATATATAATCCGTCTACTTCCAGGTATTTTTTATAGAAAGAAGGGATTCCCTTTCCCGCAGGCACAGCCGAAGGTTTCACTTCTGTCACAAAAGTACGTTCCAGTTTCAAGGCAAATCCTCCTCCAGAAGCCAAATGGATAGGCAGTTTGGTATGGGCATCTACCACAAAAGTTTCCTTCACATAATCTTCTGCCTGGCGAGACGCATTGACACCGTCCTTGAACAAAGTACATTGGTACTTCTCTCCTTCACCCAAGAAAGAGAAATCCAGTGTCACCTCACGCTCATCCCAGTTTGTCATACCTCCGATATACCAGTTAATATCTTTTTTGCGAACCGTCACAATCGATTCACCCAGTTTACCTGAATAAATAAAAGTAGAATCTGTCTCCACCGGAATCGAGCTGATGAAGTCGACACATTCCTGTTCTTTCAAATAATTTGTCGGCGCATCACACAGCATCGTAAACGGAGAATCATGTACAATGTAAGCAGCCAACTGATGACAACGCGTACCCATACTGGCCGGACTGGAATACATAGGCTGGAAATCACGCTTCGACAAGTTCCGCATAGCCCCCGGTGTATAGTCCACATAGCCAGCCATCAAACGGATGTACGGGAAAGTCACGTCATAAAGCGGCATATTCTTCTCCACCTCACTCCATTTCATCTCTTCCATACCGAACACGCTTTCATAATTTACCACATTCGGATAGGTACGATTCAAACCGGTTGGCTTATAGATACCGTGATAATCCAATATCAGTTTATATTCTGCCGCCTTTGCCGCAATACGATAAATCATTTCCACCGCAGTCTGGTCATCCCGGTCAAGGAAATCCACCTTAAAGCCTTTGATTCCCATTTCAGCATACTTCCGGCAAGCCTCATCCAACTGTGAATCCAGCACATTGAACACCGTCCAGAGTACCAGCTCCACTCCCTTGCTCTTTCCATATCGAATCAATTCCGGCAAATCCAGTTCAGGAATCACTGTCAGCATATCCCCGCTCTTCGCGTCATACCAACCTTCGTCCAATACGACATATTCCAACCCGTTCCGGGAAGCAAAATCAATATAATACTTATATGTATCCATATTGATACCTGCTTTGAAAGGTACCCCTTTCAGGTTCCAGTCATTCCACCAGTCCCATGCTACCTTGCCCGGCTTTACCCAGGAACAGTCTCCAATGCGGTTAGGAGAAGCCAGCGCATATACCAGATTATTCACCGGCATTTCTGTATCCTTTTCAGTTATAGCCAGGATACGCCACGGATACGTACGGTTTCCTTTTACGTGTGCAATGTAATCCTCCGTTTCCGTCACATACTCCTGCTTACGCCAAGGATAGAAATCCGTTTTTTCGGATAAGGAGCAAACACACCTTTCAATGCCTGCTTTCCATCCGGCTGCACAAACATTCCCGGATAAGCTTCCAAGTCCGACTCCAGCAGCGTCACCTTTGCCTGCTTGCAGTCCACCGTTACCGGCAAAAAAGCCAGTTCCTGTGAAGCCTCTGACAACGGTTTCACCTCATACGTATTTTGAAAAGCCATTGCCATCGGTTTTTCCTTATTCGTAGAATACGGCAAATAAGCTGTATAATTACCGGCAAACCGGAATTCCGCAATCTCATTCTTGATAATCAAGTCCTCTTTGGAAGAGGTATAAAAACGATAAGCCACTCCTTCGTTGTAGACACGGAAATACACTCCATACTCACCTTTCAGCTTCAAGTTCATTTCATTGCAAACTGCCTGAAACGACTTGAAGCGATAAAAAGGTGCATCAATGTCCTGAAAAATCTTTTTAGTCTTGGCAGAAATCACTTTCGCCCCACCCGCCAGAGCAGGTGTCTTTCCTTCTTGAATTAACCCTAATTTACTATCAACAACAATAAGAGAGTCTTTATGATATACAGAATAAACCAGTCCGTCCGTACCCGCAGAGATTTCCACTTTCACCTGCTTGTCGGGCGACTGCACCACATATACTTTATTTCCGGCTGCCATCATGGAAAGACAGCTGCAAAGCCATAAAACAGCACTTACGATTAACGATGTATTTTTCATATCATAGAATATTTTTCCAATTGCAAAGAAAAAAGATAAACGGATAACTCTCTGCCATTGAAGTCTGAAACGATAACAATATTATCCCAAAATCGCCCCTCCTGCACTCAGGAGAGGCGATTCTATACTATTTTTTCATCCTATTGGACGATTTTTGCCTGATTAGAACTTTTTACAAAATACTGATTGAAGACGATTCCCAACACAATCATCACCAGTCCGATGTAAGTAGTAAACACAATCTGCTCGCCCAACACGACAGAAATAAAGAACAATGACATGAAGGGCGACAAGTAACACAACTGGTTTATCAAAGCCGGATTGGAAGTTTTCCGCATGGCCAGTCCGAAGAAAATAAAAGGAATTCCCATTTCAAATCCTCCGACGTACATGCCCGACAACACACCGGTCAGCGAACTCAAGTTCAACCCACAGAATAAAGCTCCTACTGACAAATAAACCGAACCAAATAAGAAAGTCAAAAACAAAACCACACTACCATCCGTCTGTACCTTATTCCGGTTATTCAGCATCCAGTAGGTAGCCCACAGCACAGCACTCAGTGCCGCCAATAGAAACCCCTCGGTCGATACACTCATCTCTCCGTTAAATCCGGTACCGATTGAGATCAAAGCGACTCCCGCCAAAGAAACAAACATACCGATGTATTTCTTCTTAGGTATAGGTTGTCCGGCAAACAAAGCCAATAAAATCAGCAGCACAATCGGCCAGGCATAGTTAATAGGCTGCGCCACCTGCGCAGGAAGCAAATCGTATGCCTTGAACAGCACCAAGTAATAAGCCACCGGATTCAGCAGTCCCAGTCCGGCATAATACAGCCATTGTTTCCCAGTCAGATTCCCAAGCAATCTCCATTTCCGCTGTGCAGTCAGCAACACCGCAAATATCACCAGTGAAGTCAGGCTGGCTACCCACAACATCTCGAAATGCGTCAGATAACGCAAGGCCATCTTGAAAGCCGTGGCCACCGTCGACCAGCTCAACACCGCCACACAGGCGCACGCAATCGCTTTACTATCGTTCGTCATCTCATTGCCTCCACTTCTTCCGTTGTCAAAGGAATCTTCTTACCCAGTCTCCGTGCTCCGGTAGCCGTAATCAGGTAATCCTCCTCATTACGCAGCCCCGTAAAGTCCCGATAACTTTCCAGTTTCTCATAATTAATGAAATCGGTAAAACGATGCTCTGCTTTCCAGTAATCCATCAGTTCCGGAATAAAATAGATACCCGGCTCAATGGTCAGCACAAAACCCGGTTCCAGCTTACGAGCCAGACGCAACGACTTACGCCCGAACTGCGTACTCTTAGGCTGTCCGTCATAGCCAACCCATACCTCCCCGAGATTTTCCATATCATGCACATCCAGTCCCATCATGTGCCCCAGTCCGCAAGGGAAGAACATGGCATGTACCCCCTGTTCTACCGCATCTGCCGGATTTCCTTTCATCAGTCCCAGCCCTTTCAAGCCTTCACAAATTACCCGACAGGACAAGTCATACACATCACGGAAATATACCCCGGGCTTCAAAGCATTCACCGCTGCCTGATGCGCAGCCACCTGAATATCATAAATATCCTTCTGCCGACTGGTAATTTTCTTTCCCGCACAGATAGTAGAAGACATATCACCTGCATACCCCATGGCCGTCTCAGCTCCGGCATCCACCAGCAACATATCCCCTTCCTTTACCGTATGCCCATGATAATGATTATGAAGAGTCTGTCCGCATACCGTAGTAATGGTCGGGAAAGACAAGTTACATCCATGCGCCTGAGCCACTGCTTCCAATGCCGCAGCCACCTCATGTTCCTTCATCCCGACACGCAGCACACGCATTGCCTCCAGATGCATTTCAGCCGTCACATCACATGCGCGTTCAATCTCTGCAATCTCTTCTTCCGTCTTATAATTTCGCAGGTTCACAATCCCTTTGATAAACGGAATAGAAGGCATCTCTGCTCCCGGCTTTACCCCTAACAGGTCCATCAGCTTCAGGCGATGCTCTGCCCGATAAGGCGGAAGATAATGCACCGTACGTTTCTGTGCCACCACCTTCTCTACGTACTTCTTCAGTTCAGCCAGTGGCAAGGTTTCCGTTACTCCCACCCGCTGTGCCTTCTCGTGTAAAGTTGGCTGCGTTCCCATCCACACGATATGGTCAATGGTCAGTTCATCACCAAAAATGATTTCACGGCCCTCGTCAATGTCAATCACAGCCGCCAGACCAGCGTATGACAATCCCCCAGAAATAGAGGAATGAAGAATCCTGCCGATAATTATACGTGTTGTCTTCATAATTCATTCCACACTCGTCATTCCCTAAAAAGAGCAATAAGCCGGAGCCTATGCTCTCCTTTAATTGCCGCCTGCGAGCGACATACGTTTCTTTTGCAAACATACCCCAATAAAATTAGTTCTTTAAATCCGTTCCTTTCAGTCTGATGCGATAAGGCCACTGTGCATCTTTTTCCCCACTTTCCGGTGAGGGATTTATCCAATGCTCCTCTGGTGCCCCCATCACTACCAACCACAAATATACTAACTTCTCGTTTTCAGGCACCTTAAAAGTGAGTTTTCCTTTCTTATCGGCAGACATTTCACCATATATACTCTTCCCGTCAGCTTTGACGGCTACAAACCCATATCGCCAACCGGCCTTTTCCGGATGTACCGATACATATCCGCCTTGCTTTCCATTTAATCCTTCAAACTGCAACTCCACCTTTGCTCCCGGTTCCGGCACCCTCAACGGAATGGCATTAAATCCATAATTCTCCGGACAATTTTCGGCGGCCACCTGATACCATCCATCCGATTGAGCTGTCAACTTGCAAGTGTACTTGTTCGCATAAGGACGCGTATTTTTCCACACCCTGTCAAAATCCCAGTTAATCAAATGCCGGCAGGCATCAAACATCTCATCACAGAAAGCTTCCTGCGACAATCCCGTCATGCGCTTGTAAGTCATCACCGGGTCTTCCCCTCTCTTGCCCTGACGGAAAAGCTCTGCAATAATCGGGCGTCCTCGCTTCATCCCCCAAGACTCCAGAATATACGGTGAGTGATAAATATTCTCCAAGTGCAGATAAGCCTTGTGCGTCAACTTTGTAAAAGCTTCCCAGTGATAGCGTTCATCCGTCTGCCAGTCCGGATTCACCTGCCATAACATCCACTGCGATGCCATTTCGAAAAAGCCGGAACCACCCCAGGCCTCTCCCTCTCCGTCACACGAAATCTGTGCCTGAAAGCTATGTCCTAATTCATGTGCCACGCAGTTCAATTTCTCATCCTGTATACGATTAGGAGCCGCCCATAGTGCACCAATCTGCTGGTCATAATCCCCTCCGTAGGCCGTTCCTTCCAGTGAATAATTAATCATCACCATCATCCGGTAACGGTCACTTTTCGAACCCGGTTTTGTGAACCGCAAAGAATCACGGAAGAACGTATAGAAGTATTCCAGTTTGTCCGTCAGGTTATTCAAATCTACATGCATGTCATGCCCTTCCAACTGAGGAGGATTGGCCAGATCGTTACCGAAACCTTTCTCCCAAAACACCACCACATTATCCGTACAACACATCCGATGATAGCTCCATTTAGATTCCGGGTCCTGAAGGTCCATCCCCTGCAAATCTTTGGGAATGTAGATTTCCTTACCCCTCAACTTATTGTTACATAAATCAACGGGACATACCGATTGAGAAAAAACAACAGAAGCCCATACCGCAAAAAGACAAGCAACAATATATCTCATAAGCATACAATAAATTCTAAAAAAAGAATCCCACTATTCAACTTATAGCAGGATTCTCTTCATTACTATTATTAAAACAACGTCACTACTTTCCTAATGCGCCAATATAATAACTAATCATAAATTTCATTGCTTTACCCTCGTCATTCTTGTCAACGAAACCTACACAAATTTGTCCGGTTGTACCTTCAGCCAATGTATTATTATACTTAAAGATTAAAGATTCAACTCCATTCGAATTCGTTTCATACGCAGCTGAAACCGCGAAATCATCCGCATCTGCCTGAGTAACCTGTCCCGCTAAATTTGTATAATATGTCGTTGCAGGAGTTCCTCTATTAATCCATTCTTGTGTAGCCGGATCGGCCAGTGCAAACTGAATCTCTCCCGCATTTAGCGCATCATTAAATTCACTGAAACTCATCCCAAAGACATCCTCGATATTACTTGCGTAATCTTCCGGAAGTTCAATGGTATAGGCTCCATCATAAGAGAAGGTATAATCCATATAGATGTATGTCGGATCGTCTACTGACAGATTAAATGTAAAACGAACGTAATCGTCAAAATCCGGACCGTTTTTCGCAAAACCGACATTCAATTGCAAAGAAGTTCCTCCTCCCGCTTCCGGAGTAACCGCAGCTATTAATGACTTGGCTGTTTTATCCAAAGTAACAGTTGCTTTTCGGTCTGCATCATCTGCCGCACAAGGCTGGTTGGCTGAGTTAAAATACCAGCCTGAATCATCCTTTGTATAAGCAGTCTTCGTCCATTTGTTTCGAGAGGCATTAATCGGATAAAAAACTACGCTTCCATCTTCTAAACCGCTCAACACTCCATCTACACTCATTCCCAATTGAGTTTCAAACTGTTCGGCATAATCCTCCAATTTGACCACAGTCTGAGTAGTAGAAGAGGCGATATTAATCTTGAAGGTTGCAGTCTGAGTAATCTGAGCGTCTTCATCTACCTTCAAATAAGGGTCCTCATTTTCCCCATATACATGTTTTGTTGAAGCATCGTTATAATCGTCACTACATGAAGCAAGTGTCAACAACGCAAACAACAAAAATATTGATAATATATTTTTTTTCATAATCTCATATTTTATAATTCAATCACGTTTACTTTCCGTATGAAATAAGATTCCTTATTCTGAATATCCAGGATTTTGTACCAAGTTCACGTTTCCATTCAAAATATCTCGATAAATCGGGAAAATATCTGCCTCATGGCCATTACCGGTAATCGCTTTCTTACAGAACCAAGATTTACCGTTATACACATTCTGCTGTGGATTGTTTTTCAGACGGAAACGAATCAAGTCCTGACGACGATGGTGTTCAGCAACAAATTCCCATGCCAAATCATCCAGCAATCCTCCTAATTCAATATCACCATTAGTATCCAGTTCGCTTGTGATATTATCACTTTCGTCTTGCTTGGCTGTGTTTTCCCAGTAGCCATACTTATATACACTATTTCCTTCCAGGTCTGCCACAGTACGCTTCGCATCAGCCTCATTGTCAAAGGCACGTCTACGCACTTCTGTTACCAGTTCTGCAGCATCTTCTTTTGTCTCACCTTTATATCCGCCCAAACGAAGCAAGCATTCTGCTTTCATCATTTTGGCATCGGCCAGACGGAAGAACGGAATATCATCGTATGAACTTCCCCAGTCACCTTCCAGAATTTCATATTTCTGCAAACGGTAACCTTCCATTGAATAACATCCCGGATTATCAATACTACGCATATTATATGTATAGTTCAACTGAGTACCGTCTACCATAATCTTCTCACCGGCATAGTCCACCTGCGGACCACCAATCCAGCATAAACCAAATCGTTTGTCTGTTGCGGTAGCTTTATTTGTAGCATAATCTACCTGAATACCTTTATAAGTATCCAGGAACTGGTTCAACGCACCACCACCGCCGGTTGCCCATCCTGTAAACTGCCATGTAGCACGTCCGGCCTCGTTCATCCAAAGGTTAGCAAAATAGTTACCACCTGCATACAAATATTCAAACGGAATACCGAAAATAATTTCCGGAGAAGTAGTAATGTCTTCCTTGAAGTTGTCTTCATAATTAGGAGCCAGCTGATATTGACTCTCTGCTAAAATTGGTTCAAGTTCATCAATACATTTTTCGTAATATGAATTATCTGAATGGTTATTGAACCATGCATTGTGATTCAGATACATTTTTGCCAGAATCATGTGCACCACATAATTGTTCATTTCTCCATTCTTTCCGGCTTTTATATCTGTTCCGCAAGCATTTTTCACATCGTTTAATTCCCCAATAATGAAATCCCACATTTCTTGTGGAGTAGCCTGTTTTGGCTGATAACCTTCCGGATTGTTATAGAAAGTAGTCTCCAACGGAATGTTACGGAACAAATCAAAAAGGAGATAATAGTACAATGCACGATATGCACGTAATTGAGCAACCTGTGAATCGGTCAGTTTCAAAGACTCCGTTTGATCCAGCAACTTATTGCAGGCCGTAATTCCGGCGTACCCGTTCGTCCACAAACCACTCAAGTGACCTAACCCGGCATGAAACTCATGTTTGTGGAAACTGATATACAAATCTCCCCAACCTACACCAAGGCGCAAGGGAATACACCATAAGTCTGTACAGATGTCCAGGTCCGCATAGCCATACCATGCCCAGTAAAAGTCACGCAAAGAAGAATATACCGTAGCAAACTGGCCCTGGTTGTCACTTTCGGAAAACTCATATTGCTCACTGGCAATCTCACTGTAAATCGTTTCGCTCAAGTCGGTACAACTGCCTAAAGTAAGCATACTTGCACCTAACATTGAACATGCTAATGATTTATATAATTTTGATTTCATAATCAGCTTAATATTAGAAGGTTAAATTAAGACCAAAGGTAAATGAACGAAGTGAAGGATATTTGTCACGCGCATCAATTCCTGCATAAGTAGGATACGGATTTGACAATTCCGGATCCAGTCCTGAATATCCTGTAATGCAGAACAAGTTATCACCAGACAAATAAGCACGTACACCTTTAATCCACTTATTATCTTTCTTGAGTGGGAAAGTATAGCCCAAAGTCAAGTTTGTCAGTTTCAAGAAATTACCATTCTCAAGATAGTAGCTTACGAACGTCTGAGCCTGTGAAGAAGACAAAGTGTACTGACCACCATAAGGAGCTTCTTCCACTGATTTCAGTCTGTTATAAGCGTGGGAGTTATTTTCATAATAAGCACGCGGTTCATTCAATATCTTGAAGCCTAACTGACTGGTAAACTGCATGCTCAAGTCCCAGTTTTTATAAGAGAAGGTATTGCTCCATCCTAAATAAACTTTTGGCAGACCATTACCCAGATATTGCTTGTAAGCATCATCCTGTGCCATCGCAGTGGTAAATTCAACCACTTCTCCATCCGGTTTTTCAATCAGGAACAAACCGTTTTCAGAAACTCCCACTGATTTCAGTCCCCAGAATTCACCCAAAGGACGTCCTTCTTCCATACGATGGGTAGTTACACTGATAGGCTCTCCTAATCCACCTACATTCATGTAACTGTCTGTTTCATAAAGCTCATTTGACAGGCTCAGCAGTTTACTTGCATTATGTGCCAATGTCACTACCGTTTTCCATTCAAAGTTCTTTGTCCGAACCGGTACGGCATTGATAGCAATTTCCACACCATGGTTACGTACGGAGCCACCATTTGCCAATGTCGTATTATACAAGTTTGGAGGAGTCGGTACACTGTACCAGAACAGCAAATCGGTAGTCTTTTTATTATATACATCGATAGAACCACCCAAACGGTCATCCAATACACTCCAGTCCAAACCCACATTAAATTCCGTAGATTTTTCCCATTTCAATTTAGCATTAGGATTAGACTGCACTTTCAACCCTTGCTTCCAGGTATCTCCGTCTTTATAATACGTTTCATACGCATAACGTGTCAATGACTGGTAAGGCTCATTCGGAATTACACCGGTAATACCGAAACCAGCACGCAACTTTAAGTTATTCAACCAGGTAAGATCTTTCATAAACTGTTCATTACTGATAGTCCATCCCAAAGATGCAGAAGGGAACGTACCCCATTTATTGTCGGCACCAAATTTTGATGAACCTTCCCGACGTACGCTTACCAACAAGTTATAACGGTTATCGTATGCATAGCTCACACGACCAAAGAAACCAATCAATGTATTTTCACTCGCTTCACTTCCCAATCCAGCCTTTCCTTCTTTCAGGTAAGTACCAGATGCCATATTATTCCACAAGAAAAAGTCATTAGGGAAGTCATAGTTGCTTGAATAGTTACGTTCGTATTTATAATACTGATAGCTATAACCTACCAACGCATTCATACGATGTTTTCCTTTTGTGAAATCATACTTTGAAGTGATTTCCAGGTTATCTGTTCGTGTATCATCATTGGTATGATAAGCATACCCATTATAACCTCCTAATTCACTTCCATAATACTCACTTGTATTATACCCTTTATCATGCGCTCCGAAACGACTGGTAGCCAGCATCAAATTAGTCTGCCATCCCTTAATCGGTTCAAAAGTGATATTACCAGTTGCACGTGTTTCTTCGTAAGTATAATCTCCCAAACGTTCTTCCAGCATACTTACAGGATTATAATAGTAGCTTACTCCGAAGTCTTCATTATATGAACCATCCTCATTATAAATAGGAGCTGTCGGATTACGGGCAATTGCCTGACGGTAAATGTTAGACTGGTCTGTATTGGTTGCATTTGTCGCACTATTCTTATGCCATTTCTTCACCATATTCAAATTCACCCTCAACATATCATTCAGCATCCAGTGTGATACATCGAAACGCATACGCATATCTTCCGCGTAGGTATTCATGATAACACCATCTTCCTTACGATAGGTAAAGTCAGCAGAATAAGTAGTCTGCTTGGTTCCACCCGTGATATTAAAGTTATGATTGTGAGTGAAACCAGTCCGGCTGATGGCATCCAGCCAGTCGGTATCATATCCTTTATCCGTAAAGTTTGTCTTTCCTGCACGTACATCTTCTGCCGTCATAAATTCCAGTTTTTTACCAAACTGAGAAGCTGAAACGTAGCCCGAATAAGAAGCAGTAGTATGTGCTTCACGCTTACCGGTTTTTTGTAGTAATCAAAAATCACACCATTTTGCACCTCGTGTACCGTAAAATAGCTGCGGCAGAGGCATCCTTCAACACATCAATAGCCTCAATATTTTCAGGAGCAACCGTACCTAAATCACCTTCTACTCCATCTATCAAAATTAAAGGAGTGGTACTACCATTTACGGAGATAACACCACGCAAACGAATGGTAGAAGTGGCATTCGGGTCACCAGAACCTTTTGCAATGGTCAAACCGGCAACCTTACCTTTAATCAAATCGGCAGCATCGCCCACTTTACCTACTGTAAAGTCTTCCGCTTTTACAGAAGAAATCGCACTGGTCACATCACCTTTACGCTGTGTACCGTAACCGATTACAACGACTTCGTCCATCACTTCCGTATCTTCTTTCAAGGTAATGACAGCACCTGCCTTCAACTGACTGGCAGGAATTTCCTGCGTCTTATAACCAATATAACTAATCTGAAGTACTGCATTGGCAGCCACATTCAAACTAAAGTTTCCATCAAAATCTGTAATTGTACCATTCGTAGTGCCTTTTTCCATAATATTCGCACCAATAATGGATTCTCCTTTCGAATCGACCACCTTACCAGAGATTGCCTTTTGCTGCAAGACACTCTCTACCACCGGTGCTTCAACAGATTCCGCATAAGCTGCCATTGGTAAACAACCTGCAGAAAGCACCACACATGCCGACACTTTTACAAATGCGCGACTAAACAACATGCGATTTAAATGTGTATTCATTTCGTTTGTATTTAAGGGTTAATAATCACTCTACTTTCCATTCAATAATACCTCCCGACGCTCCTTTCTGAAGCTGTGCCGAGATTTTCAATCCGGTAGTCTGAACCGGTTTGAAATTAACCACGTTGTACTTGTCTTTTTCTACACCATATTTATCACTTGTTTCTACTTCTTTCCAGCTGTTTCCAGACTTGTAATACAATGTCCAGCTTTGCGGTACACGGAAATCACCGTCGTAATGGTCGAAATCCAGCCAGTAAACTTCCACTTTTGATACGGTGTAAGGCTTGTCGAACTCGTAGGCCAGAGACTCAACCGTACCATCTTCAGCCACCAGTAGAAATAAGGTTTGGAAGTATCTGAAGAACGTTTCGGCTCCCACTGGTCGTTCACGCCCCATGCGTAGGACATCACAGCTGCCGACTCGGGCGCATCTTTCTGGATTGCAGCCTGAATGGTGAATGTCTGTGCCTTTGAAGCAATGGTCGGCTCGGGAGTTGGAGTTGCATATTCTTTTGATTCCGGAATCCATACTTCCATCTGGTCGGCTCCGCGGTTGTTCCATGTAGAATAAGGAATGGCCTTGAATGCAACGTCTTTCACTGTACCGTCTTTTTCAACTTCCTTTGCGGTACCTTTCAATACCATCACCCCGTTCAACAGATTGGCTTCGTAAGAAGCTTCTATCGGAGTATCATTCGGAATAAATTTATTGAATACGATGCTGTCAGGCTGATCTTTTCCTTCCAGGCAGAACATAATCGGTCCACGTTCCAATGCTACCATTCCACGGTCTACTTCCACTTTATCGTTGGCTTTGATGCGACGGACGTCCATCGGCATTTCCAGTTCAATTACATCACCAGCCTTCCATGTACGTACGATAGTTTCGTAGCCGTCACCTTCTGCTCCACGTGTAGCCGAGCCGTTTACCTTCAATGTATATTTCTTGGCCGCATCGGTATATGCATACAAGTCAGAAGCTACAGGAGCTGCTTTAGTCCATCCCGGGATACGGAGACGAATAGCGAATTTACCTTCTTTTTCAGAAGTAACCTTGATGGTTACTTTTCCGTTCCACGGATATTCGGTAGTCTGTTCCAATGTTACCTTATTGTCTGCGGTCTGCATTTCTGCCTTACCCTGAATATAGAGGTTCACATAAATGTCATTCTGCTGGGTGGCATACGCATAACTTGGTACGGAAGCCATAAAGCGGGTTACATTACCCGGACAGCAGGCACAGCCAAACCAGCGCTGGCGTTCGTGTTCTCCCATAGATTCCAGCGGGTTGTCATAAAAGAATTTGTCACCGCTCAGAGAAACACCTGAAATCACGCCGTTGTACAAGGCACGTTCCAGCACATCCACATACTTAGAATCACCCGTGGCTAGGAACATACGGTAGTTCCAGTACACATTGGCAATGGCTGCACAAGTCTCACAATAGGCAGTATGATTCTGCAATTCATAATTCGGGCCGAAACCTTCTCCCTGAGCTCTGGACCCCATCCTCCGGTGATATACAGTTTCTTGCTCACCAGATTATCCCACAAACGGGTCAACGCATGAAAATAAGCCGTATCATTTGTCAGAGCTGCCACATCGGCTACACCAGAATAAAGGTATCCAGCACGTACCGCATGACCTACAATTTCATCCTGCTGGAGAATAGGTTTGTGGTCCTGGCTGTATTCGCTCAATTTGTGTCCGTCTGTTCCACGTCCGGTTTCTTCCACAAAATAACGGGCCATGTCAAGGTATTTCTTGTCACCCGTTACCTTATATAATTTACACAATGCCATTTCCACAATAGGATGGCCTGACGGCACATGTTTCTGTCCTTCACCCGGTCCGAATACCTTGCAAACCAGGTCAGCATTCTTGATGGCTACATCAAGGAATGTACGCTTGCCCGTAGCCCGATAATGTGCTACGGCAGCCTCATACATGTGACCACTGTTATACAACTCATGACTGTTCAGTTTTTCCCATTTAGAATGTCCCCACCAACCAGAAAGTCGATAGCACTTATTTGTCACACAGGTAGTCAGGTATCCGTCCGGTTCCTGAGCTGCTGCAATGATATTGATTACACTATCCAAATAATGATCAAGCTGAGGGTCATACTTCACCGCCAATGAATAAGACGCTCCTTCTATTACCTTATACGGGTCAGTATCATCAAAAGAAAAATCACCACGATGTTCCCCTTTTTTAAAACCGCCTGCAATAGCAAAGTTATCGAAACGGCCGTTCTTCTCACATTCCTTGAAAGCGGAAGGAATAGAAACCGTACGGTTTGTTTCAATACGGGGCAACCAAAAACCATCATTAATATGTACTTGGGTAAACGGAACTTCCTGAATAGGAGCATCCGGTTGCTGATAGGCCGGTTTTGTGCAGGAAGTGATTCCCAGCACAGCGACACCACTCATCAATATCAAAAGCTTGTTCTTCATATTATATAAATTGGGTTCTTTATTCGTTTGTTGCAAATGTAGAAGTTTAAAGATTGGAGTGATAAAAATATCATCCATTCCACTACCAAAATAGTCGGTATCCTACGTATATCTAAAACATGATAACACTCTATAATCCAACTAGTTATACAATTACATTAGATTTTTTTGATATGTTTCAGGACTATTTTAGCATCTATCATGCAGACACTCATTCTTCCTGCCGCCATTATTATACTGACAGCTGAACAGCATCAGCACCTTGTAAGAATAATATCATAGTAATAATTCTTCCACACATCCTTAGATAAAGAAGGAAATATGGAAACAAATTCTCTGTTTCACACTGTGAAATACAAAAACCACAGTGTGGGATATATATTTCACAGTGTGGGATACAAATCCCGCACTGTGAAACAGAGAATACACCAAGGTGTTTCACAGAACAGGATGAAGACTTCTGAAGAATATACCGAAGAGTTCAAAACAATGCTCCAGAATCTTTAATTAGATTTTACATTATTTTCTATACTATTTTATATGTTTTATTCGTATGTTTTAATCATCTTTGTAAAGATTTAAAAAGAAAACAACACGTATGAAATCCTTTTACTGTCTAATCATTAGCCTATCAATCCACCTATGTGGCTATGCTATATTACCTACCCAGTTCCATTTTCGCCATTATAATATTGAAAACGGAGTTTCATCCAATAATATTTCAACTTTATTCCAAGACCAAAAGGGATATATCTGGATAGGTACAGAAAATGGATTAAACCGTTTTGACGGTAACCAATTTACCCTTTATCAAAAACAATCCACTCTATTCCAATTTCCACGCCAATTCAATCAATACCATTTGCGAAACTACCGACAAAAGCTATGGTTAGGAACGGACAACGGCGTATTCATCTACAATCAAGTTAAAGATACATTTACCCCATTTGTCAAACAAACAAGTGACAAAACCTCTATCACTTCATGGATTACACATATTATTCAAGATAAAGCTGGAAATATATGGATTGCCACACACAAACAAGGTATCTTTCTATTTAACACACAAACCGATAAACTCACCCAGTTTGAAATACCACAAAACGACAATATTGTAATCCGTATACTTAATGACGAACAAAACAATATATGGCTATCAGGGCCTTACCAACTATGCAAGCTAAATAAGGTAAACAATACATTCGAGACTTATGCCATCGAAGAGAAGACAGAAAGCATCTACTCCATGGCACTATGGGAAGACAGTTCCAACCACATCTGGATAGGAACTTGGGATAAAGGACTCTGGAAACTCGACCCACAAACAAAACAAGTAGAGAAATACCTGACAGAAGGAAAAGGAATATTACATATTCATTCCATTCTTGAATACTCTCCAGAACTGCTGTTTATAGGTTCAGACGACGGACTTACGATATTTAATCCAGTTACTAAGGAAAGTTTTCTCTATGATAATTACGGAGATAGCGAAAAATCATTGTCCGATAAATTTATCTATCCTATCCTAAAAGACAGGGAAGGAGGAGTATGGATTGGAACCTATTACAATGGGATAAGCTATCTTCCCCCCTACTGCGGACAATTCAACGGCTACTCCGAATCCAGCGACATTCCTTACTTCAACAGTCGAATTATCAGCCGTTTCTGTGAAGGAGAAAACGGAAATATCTGGATTGCATCCGATGATTCAGGACTAAGTTGCTTCAATCCTTCCACAATGCAATTTTTAGATTTTAATGGAAGAGAAAAGTTGAATAAACATAACTTACATGCACTCTGCATGGTAGATAAGGATTTATGGATAGGCACATACGGAGACGGAATACAAATTCTAAATATACAAACCGGAGTAATAAAGAACTATAGCATCTCCAACGGGCTGGATGAGAATAGCATCTATTCTATTTTTAAAGATAGCCAAGGACAAATCTGGACAGGTTCAATGAATGGAATTTGTCAGTACGATGCCCAAAAACAGCGTTTTACCCCAATCAAATACCTGGAGGCACTCGTCATTGAGATTGCAGAAGATGCTAAAGGCAATCTTTGGATTGCAACTCAAGGAAAAGGATTATTCCGATACTCTCCACAAAAGAATAAGGAATGGGAAAAATATGGTCTGGAAAAAGGTTTCAATAGCCTAACTGTCAACCATCTATGCATTAATAAAGACAATGAAATCTGGGCTGCAACCAGCGAAGGACTGTACTTATATAATCCCCTTAAAGATATATTTACTTACCAGCCACTTAGACTTCCCAACGAATGTATCAATGCCATCTTGGAAGGAGAAGACTGTCTGTGGCTTACCACTGCCAAAGGACTGGTGAAATATACTCCAGCTACACAAGAGACTCAAATTTTCACCAAAAGCGACGGGCTGCAAAGTGAGGCATTCATCATGGCCTCTGCGTTGAAAACCCGTAACGGTGAATTTTATATCGGAAGTATCAATGGTTTCAATACGTTCTATCCGCATCTGCTGAAACTCAATACACAGAAACCCAACGTGGTATTAACCGGACTGGAGATTTTTCAATCAAAAAAATTAATACACAAAAAAGACGGCATATTACCGGAAGCCATTGACCATCTGAAAGAAATTCATCTTTCCTATAAAGACAATGTCATCACCCTGAATTATGCGGCATTAAGCTATTGCACTCCACAGAAGAACCAGTATGCCTACATCTTAGAAGGATTTGACAAAGGCTGGAACTATGTAGGTTCACAGCACAGTACCACTTATACCAACCTTCCGGCAGGTACGTACACATTCAGGGTGAAAGCGTCCAACAATGACAATATATGGAATGAAGAGGGCACTTCCATCCGCATCATCGTACATCCGCCTTTCTATCTGTCCCTGCCCTTCAAGATTGGCTATGTGGTGCTGTTCCTTCTTGCCTTGGGACTTTTATTACGCTATGTCATACACCGCAGTGAGAAGAAGCATGCCAAAGCCATTGACGAACTGAACAGTAAAAAGGAAATAGAAATCCACGAAGCTAAAATTAATTTCTTCACCATGATTGCGCACGAGATACGCACACCGGTATCACTCATTATCGGACCGCTGGAGAAAATCATGCAATCGACCCATATCCCTGCCAACGAACGGCAGGAACTGGAGATTATTGACCGTAACAGCCAGCGGTTGCTGTACCTGGTAAACCAGCTGCTGGATTTCCGGAAAGTGGAACAGAAGGAAATGCGGATGAAGTTCACTTCGCAATCCATCAAAGATTTGATGCAGGCTGTATGTGAACGTTTTTCACCAACGCTTCAGCAAAATGGAGTCAACTTCTCCGTGACTTATCCCAATGAACATTTTCATGCGGATGTGGATAAAGAAGCGATTACCAAAGTACTGAGTAATCTGCTGACCAACGCCAACAAATATACAGGAAGCAGGATTGAGGTCCGTTTTCAGGAACATCCCGAAAAACAGACCTTCTCCATAGAAGTAAAAGACAATGGAAAAGGAATGAATGAAGAGGAACTGAAAAAGATTTTCAAACCTTTCTATCAGGCTTCAGAGAACAAACCGGGAACCGGTATCGGACTCAGCATCGTAAAAGGGATTGTAGAAGCACATCATGGACAGATCAAGGTAACTTCCCAGCAAGGGCATGGTTCTTCATTTATGATTACTCTTCCTCAAAAACAGGAAAACCTATCGGCTGAAGAGGAAGAAAATCAGGCAGGCAGTCCGCTTCCGGAAGATATTATCCCAGAGCAGAATGCCACAGCTTCCATGTCGCAGAAGGTGCTCCCCATCATGCTGATTGTAGATGATAACGAAGATATGCTACACTTCCTCTCTTCTCACTTTCAGACCAGCTATACCATTGTGACGGCTGTAGATGGGGTGGATGCGCTCAACAAGCTGAAGGAACAGGAAGTGGCCCTGATTATCAGCGACTGGATGATGCCGAACATGAATGGAATTGATTTGTGTAAAGCGGTACGAAACAATCAGCTGACCAGTCACATTCCGTTTATCCTGCTTACGGCAAAGACCGATACGGAAGCCAAGATTACGAGTATGAATTGTGGGGCAGATGCCTATATCGAGAAACCGTTCTCATTGCAATATCTGGAGGCATGCATCAAAAACCTGTTAGAACTGCGTTTGCAGTTACGACAAAAGTTCTCACAAATGCCGACTGTTTCCATCAACTCCATTGCGGCCAACCAGAACGATAAGGTATTTTTGGAGAAGATGAACCACCTAATTGAAGAGAACCTGAACAACGAAGAACTGTCAGTCGACTTCTTGGCCGAGAAATTGTGTATCAGCCGTTCCGGATTGTTTGTGAAAATCAAAGGACTGGCCAATACGACGCCGAATGAAATGATTCAGATTATCCGACTGAAGAAAGCGGCTTCCCTCTTGCTGGAAAACCAGTACCGCATCAATGAGGTAAGCTACATGGTGGGATTCAATAATCCGTCTTATTTCAGCAAGTGTTTCCAGAAACAATTCGGAATGAAACCGGGAGAGTATATAGCCAGTCATGCACATAAAGCAGAATGAAAATTTTATGTATCTTTGCGTCACAAAGATTTGATTAAACCATGAAGTGTATAGAAATCACCCCACCGGCTGACATACAGACTTGTATTCAGTTGCCTTCTTCTAAAAGTATCTGCAACAGGGCACTTATCATCAATGCACTGGCGGGCAGTACATGCCGTCCGGAGAACCTGTCGGACTGCGATGATACGCGCGTAATGATAGAAGCATTGACACACATGCCGGAAACGATTGACATCATGGCTGCCGGTACGGCCATGCGTTTTCTGACGGCTTATTTGTCCGTAACTCCCGGTACACATGTACTGACCGGAACCGAACGGATGAGACAACGCCCTATCAAGATTTTAGTGGATGCCTTGAGAAGTCTGGGGGCGCAGATTGAATACACGGAAAATGAAGGTTATCCCCCGTTAAAGATTACGGGAAAGGCACTGGAAGGACATTCACTCTGTCTTCCGGGAAATGTCAGTTCGCAATATATCTCGGCCCTGCTGATGATAGGACCGATGCTGGCACACGGCTTGAACCTGGAACTGGAAGGAGAAATTATTTCACGCCCTTACATCAACCTGACGCTGAAAGTGATGAAAGATTTTGGGACAAAAGCCGAATGGACATCCGACCATACCTTGCAGGTGGCTCCACAGCCTTATCATCCTGTTCCTTACTACGTGGAAAGTGACTGGAGTGCGGCTTCCTACTGGTATGAGATCGTAGCATTATCCAAGCATGAAGCTGTCGTAACGCTTCCCGGACTGTTTGCACAGAGTCCGCAAGGGGATGCTAAAGTGGCTGAGCTGTTTGAGCAGTTGGGTGTCTGCACGCAAAGAGAAGGAAACAGCGTGACATTGAAACAAACACATACGCATACCGACCGAATGGAATATAATTTTGTGAACCAGCCAGACCTGGCACAAACTTTCGTGGTGACTTGCGCCATGTTGGGAATCCCCTTCCGCTTTTCCGGACTGCAAAGTCTGAAAATCAAGGAAACCGACCGGATGGCTGCCTTAATTGCCGAAATGCGTAAATTAGGTTATGTACTGGAAGAAAGTGAAGGTTCCGTACTTTCATGGAACGGTACCCGATGTGCTCCGGATGAATCGCCTGCCATCGACACGTATGAGGATCATCGCATGGCCATGGCTTTCGCACCAGCTGCCCTCTGTAACAGTGCATTACGCATCCGCAATCCGCACGTCGTATCCAAGTCTTATCCCCGGTTCTGGGAAGATTTACTGACGGCAGGTTTTCGTATCACCCAACTTTAATCTGATTCATTATGTGGATTCTTGTCATTATTTTAATTGGAGTAGTCATTTTCGGATTGATAGCCGGATTCTTTTACAACCGCTCTATCCAGAAAAAAATAGAACGAGGGGAACTGAAAGAAGCCCCCGAAATAAAAACCGTGGACGAAGAATGCTGCGGACAGCATGAGATTTGTGAAAAAGAGAGTCTGCTGGCAGCTGTCAGCAAACAAATAGAATATTACGACGATGAGGAGCTGGACCGCTTCAAGGGACATCCGTCGGACAACTACACGGAAGAGGAAATCAATGAGTTCCGGGAAATCATGTATACCATGAAGGAGGAAGAGGTAGCCGGCTGGTGCCGCAGCCTGCAACTCCGCGGAATAGAAATTCCTGACGAACTGAAAGATGAACTGTTCCTGATTGTCGGAGAACGTCGTTTTCACTAAGCTGCTATTCACCAATGAATGTATTAGAACTATTTCATTATACGTTTTTCCAACATGCCCTGCTGGGAAGTCTGTTTGCCAGCATTGCCTGTGGAATTATAGGCACGTATATCGTTACCCGCCGACTGGTGTTTATCAGTGGAGGAATTACGCATGCCTCTTTCGGAGGAATCGGTATCGGCTTATATGCAGGTATCTCCCCGATTTTAAGTGCGGCCATATTCTCTGTGCTGTCAGCTTTCGGAGTGGAATGGCTCAGCAAGCGCAGTGACATGCGGGAAGATTCTGCCATTGCGGTATTCTGGACATTTGGTATGGCAGTAGGTATCATCTTCAGCTTCTTGGCTCCCGGATTCACGCCCGACCTGTCGTCCTTCCTCTTCGGTAACATCCTGACCATCAACCGGAGTGACATTACACTGCTGGCTATCCTGAGTGTGGCACTTATTCTATTCTTTACGTTGTTTCTAAGGCCTATCACAGCCATTGCTTTTGACCGGGAATTTGCCCGTTCACAGCGCATTCCTGTGGCTGCTTTCGAATATACGCTCATGGCTTTCATCGCCCTGACCATCGTAGCCTGCTTACGCATGGTGGGTATCGTACTGGCTATCTCTCTGCTCACGCTTCCGCAGATGACGGCCAATCTCTTTACTTATAGTTTTAAACGCATTATCTGGCTGTCTGTCGGCATTGGTTACATAGGCTGCTTGGGGGGACTGCTACTTTCCTACCAGCTTCGGGTACCTTCGGGAGCAGCAATCATATTTATCTCAATTTTAATTTATGTAGGAGCTAAGTTAATTTGCATGCTACGCAAGAAAACGGCTCATTAGGAATATCGGAATCAAGTTAAAATCACAGTATTATGGAAATAAAAATCAACTCACTGGACAATATCCACGAAGCTGCCAAAGAATTCATCGCAGCGATGGGAGACAATACGGTCTTTGCCTTTTATGGTAAAATGGGAGCCGGAAAGACTACATTCATCAAGGCCGTATGTGAAGAATTGGGCGTAACGGATGTCATCAACTCACCGACATTTGCCATTGTCAACGAATACCGCTCAGATGAAAACGGAGAACTGATTTACCATTTTGACTTCTACCGCATCAAGAAGCTGGAAGAAGTGTACGACATGGGATATGAAGATTATTTCTACAGTGGCGCACTCTGCTTCATTGAATGGCCGGAACTGATTGAGGAACTGCTTCCGGGCAATGCAGTGAACGTGTACATTGAAGAAAAAGAAGACGGTACACGCACAGTCCGCTTCGACGAGAATAACGCATAAAAATGGGAATACACTATTTTATACAAGGGCTATTTGTCCTGGTTGGACTTTTGTCTGTACTGGCGGCCATCTGCAACTGGAACTGGTTTTTCACGGCACAGAACACACAGTTCATCGTGAGAAACGTAGGGCGGAAACAAGCACGCTGGTTTTATGCCCTGATTGGCATACTGATGATGGGAACAGGAATCTTTTTCTTCCTGTCCATTCAGGGTACAGTGTAAAAACGAACAGAGTTTTCAACAGCTTGTTAATAACTTTCTCCGGTTATTAACAGGCTGTTTTATTTTTCCACACTTCAAAAATCAAGGGAAAGCTGACCGTCGCCCAGCAAATTAAAGCTCATACGGTGATAGGGAGTCGTGCCATAGGCAGCAATGGCAGCCCGGTGTTTTTTGGTGGGATAACCTTTGTTACCCTTCCAATCGTACACGGGATATTCCTCATGCAGACGGTTCATGTAATCATCACGGTAGGTCTTTGCCAGAACAGAAGCAGCGGCTATGGAAAGATATTTCCCGTCTCCTTTCACTATAGTGGTATGCGGAATTCCCGGATAAGGATTGAAGCGGTTCCCGTCAATCAGCAGATGCTGAGGAGTGACCTGCAACTGAGATACGGCTCTGTGCATGGCCAGAAAGGAAGCATTCAAGATATTAATCTTATCTATTTCCTCGGGAGTCACTACCCCTACAGCCCAGGCTGTAGCTTCTTTCTCGATTACCGTACGCAATTCATAACGCTGTTTCTCTGTCAGTTTCTTGGAGTCATTGAGCATTTCATTCTGAAATCCGGGAGGAAGAATGACGGCTGCAGCATAGACGGCTCCTGCCAGACAACCACGACCGGCCTCATCGCAACCGGCTTCTACCAAGTCTTTATGTAAATAGGGTAACAGCATATATGAATCATTCTATTTTTTCGGACTGCAAAGGTAGTGCTTTTTTCAAGTGTGGCCATTTATTTTCAGCAGAAGTTATCCCTGTGTTATTCACCGATTTTCGTATCTTTGACTTCTCCAAGATAGGATGCGGTTCGGAAGTAGAACTGAAAAACAAGTTTTTCGTTCGTACTTCTCTCACCTTTCGCTATCTTTGCCGCACTAAACAGAAACTTATGGTACAGATTGACGACGTAATAGTAAGCCTGGATGTATTCCGGGAAAAATTTCTATGTGACTTGCACGCCTGCAAAGGAGAATGCTGTATTGAAGGAGATGCAGGTGCACCCGTAGAACTGGAAGAAGTGGAGAAACTGGAGGAAGTGTTGCCCGTAATCTGGGATGATCTGGCTCCGGAAGCTCAGGAGGTAATCAACCGCCAGGGCGTGGTCTACACAGACGAAGAAGGGGATCTGGTTACTTCTATCGTCAACAGAAAGGACTGCGTATTTACTTGCTACGATGAGAAAGGCTATTGTTATTGTGCCATCGAAAAAGCATACCGGGAAGGGAAATGCAACTTCTACAAACCGATTTCCTGCCACCTGTATCCGATACGCATAGGAGATTACGGTCCGTATAAGGCAGTCAACTACCACCGATGGGATGTATGTAAGGCCGCAGTTTTGTTAGGAAAGAAAGAAAACCTGCCGGTTTATAAATTTCTGAAAGAGCCGTTGATTCGCAAATTTGGTGCTGAATGGTATCAGGAGCTGGAAAATGTAGCCAAGGAACTGGAAGCACAGCATCTGATTTAAAACAATAAGAATCCCGCCACAAGATACTCTCCTATGAGATTTCTGTGGCGGGATTTTTCATCTTTTATTTTGCTTTTTCTACGCGTACTTTTTTCACCAGACGCAAGGCATAGTCTACGGTTTCTCCGGATTTAACAATTTGAGTATTATAGAAGCAAAAGGTGGAATTAAAGTCATTGCACAAATAGCGGCAATCATACTTATTAAAACGATCCAATCCGTTTTCCCAAAACATCTCACTTAGCGAATAAATCGTATCATCATACTGGTCGCGGAATTCTTTGGCTTCGTCTGTAGTAAAAGTTCTCCAGCCCGATATTCCATCTTCCTCATAAGCCTCGCAAACAGATATGGCTTCCGCTTTTTTCAACAGCCACTGGCGGGGAGAGACAAGCGTAGCCATCACCTCATTCTCCGAAAGAGATTCTACTTTCCACACGAAAAAAGGTCCCCAAATGGTTTCTGATTCGGGCAATACCTCGGAAACAATCACATCGGTATCCTCCTCTGTATCTTGGCCGTCATCTTCTTCCTCGTTACCTTCCGTATTTTCTCCTCCATCAGGGACATCCGGCTCTTCCAACTCTCCTTCTTCGGTCATATTCTCAAAGGGAAACTCTTCCGACACTTCCGGTGTCCAACCAGCTATCTGGTTGTTTCCTTCCAAAGATATTTCCCCATCGCCCGTACTGACAAAACGATAAGGCTTTCCGGCCTCCAACGGATAATTAAAGAAACAGCCATATACCGTCTCCTCAGACGCAGTTTGAACATTCAAAGAAAGATGAGTCTGCAGGCCTTCCGAAGGGAATACATATATAGGTCCAGCCTTCCACACTCCTTTTACTTTTTCACAAGGCACAGAAGCAAATGTGCCATCATTACTCAGAGTTCCTTCCAATGTTATTCCAGAACTGACAGGAGAAATACGGGCTTCTACCGAAACAGCTTCGGCAGGAAGACCTCCAAAGGAAAGATACAAAGCCGCCACGGCATAAGAAAGAGAGACGGAAACTTTTATATCCTTCTGCAATTTAATGACATTCTTTCCTATTACCAAAGGAGTTTTTGCATGATTTCCCTCAGAAAAAGTCAAAAACTGTTTGGAATTTAAAGACATCGGAGGGAGATAATCTCCAGACGACAGACCTGATAAAACAGAAAATACATATTCTCCTTCCGGCATGGAAAGGACGGGCCATTCTGATTGAGTCAACACCTCCTCATTCCAAGTAACAGCGCCTTGTGCATCAAAAAAATAAAGATGAAGAGGATACAACGGAGTAAAAAGCTGGGCATTGGATAAGGTGACATCAATTCCGTACGGACCGGACGTGTCAGTCGGTTCATCCTCTCCTTCTACCTGATAAGAGCCGCATCCCACGAAAAAGAACATGCAGGCCAGCATCATAAAAAACGATTGAGTCTGATAGCGCAATTCCATAGTCTTTTTCTCTTAAATAACGCTATCAGACTCAATCGTCTACCCTCAGTGTTCAATTATTTACGGCTAAAAATATTTTTCCAGTTTCTTAATCATCATTCCTAAACAGAAAACAACGACATGGTCATTTTCCTGTATCATCGTATTACCAGTTACCAGAATACCTTCACCGTTACGAATCAATCCTCCGATTGTCGCACCTTTAGGCAATCCCAAATCTTTTACTGCCTGCTTGGTAATCTTTGCTCCTGGTTTGACTGTAAACTCTGCCACATCGGCATTGGCAAAAGTCAGACATTTCACATTCGATACATCGGCATCCAGCATCATCTGGTAAATATGACTGGCAGCAATAAACTTCTTATTAATTACCGTACCAATATCCAGACTTTCGGCCATACTGATGTAATCCACATTCTCCACTTCGGCCACTGTCTTGGTTACGCCCATTCGCTTAGCTGCCAAGCAAGCCAGAATATTGGTTTCGGAATTACCGGTTAAAGCAACAAAAGCTTCGGTATTTTTTATTCCTTCTTCCATCAGCAACTGCATGTCACGGCCGTCGCCATTAATGACCATCACTCCATCGTCTACCAGCTCAGTCAGACGATTGCAACGGGCAATATTGCTCTCAATGATTTTGGCCTTCATGTAATCGGGCATGTATTGCACGGTACGTACGGCAATACGGCTTCCTCCCATAATCATCACGTTACGGACATCTGCTTCATTTTCCTTTCCAGAAATCTTACGAATATAAGGAATGTACTTTTTCGTCGTGGTAAAATAGACAATGTCATTCAACTTTATCACATCATCTCCACGTGGAATGATTGTTTCGTTGCCTCTCTTAATGGCTACAATGTGGAAAGGAATGTTTCTTCCTCCCAGTTCATGCAAAGGAACGTTCAGGATTTCTGCCTTTTCGTGCATTTTGGTTCCCAACAGGACCAATGCTCCTCCTGCAAATTCCCACCACTGACGAATCCAGCTCATTTTTACGGCATCCACAATGTCACGGGCCGCCAGCATCTCCGGATAAATCAATGAATGAACTCCCAGCTTAGCAAAAAATTCCTTATGCTTGGGCAGCAGGTATTCATAGTTGTCAATACGAGCCACGGTTTTCTTGGCTCCTAAACTTGTAGCCAACATACAGGCCGTCATATTACGGCTCTCATCAGGCATAACCCCGATAAACAAATCGGCCCCAGCTACTCCGGCTTCTTTTAATCCATTTATCGAGGTGGGCGAAAGATTGACAGTCATAAGGTCCAGGTTGTTTCCCATGGCACTCAACTTGCTCTCGTCCTCATCCATGAGGATAATATCCTGCTTTTCGCCCGACAACAGTTTGGCCAAGTGAGTTCCTACGGCACCTGCACCAGCTATAATAATTTTCATAAATTCATTATCTGTGTAATTGAACTAAATATCCCCTTTTCATCCAGACCGCAAATGGCATACAAATCATTAACTGGTCCGTGTTGCACAAAAGCATCGGGAAGTCCCAACCGCGTCACACACGGTTTGTAACCATGGTCGCACAAGAATTCAAGTACGGCACTTCCCATACCGCCATTACGTACTCCGTCTTCGATGGTCAGCACCCGCGTAAATTTCTGTCCTACTTCATGCAGCAAATCTTCATCCAACGGTTTCAAGAAACGCAGGTCGTAATGTGCGATACTACATCCCAGCTTTTTTTCTGCAGAAGCAATGGCTGCTGCGGCTTTATTCCCTATCGGGCCAATCGTAATCACTGCCAAGTCATTACCATCTTTCAGCTTACGCCCCTTCCCTACTTCTACAGCCTCCAGCGGACACTCCCAATCTGTCAGTACACCCCGTCCACGAGGATAACGGATGGCAAAAGGTCCTTTATCGGGCAACTGAGCCGTGTACATCAACTTTCGCAACTCATGTTCATCGTACGGAGAAGCAATTGTCAAATTCGGTATCGGTCGCAAATAAGCCATATCAAAGGCTCCATGATGTGTAGGTCCGTCTTCACCCACCAATCCGGCGCGGTCCAAACAAAGTACCACATTCAACTTCTGAATAGCTACATCATGAATTATATTATCGTATGCACGCTGCATGAACGAAGAATACACATTACAGAAAGGCAAAAGCCCATCTTTCGCCATTCCTCCAGAGAAAGTCACGGCATGTCCTTCCGCAATTCCTACGTCAAACACACGGTCAGGCATTTCCTTCATCATAATGTTCATGGAACATCCGGAAGGCATGGCGGGAGTTACCCCCACGATTTTCTCATTCTTGCGGGCTAATTCCAGCAGTGTATTTCCAAAAACGTCCTGAAACAACGGCGGCATACCACTTATATCCGAGACGATACGCTCTCCCGTTTCCTTGTCAAAGATACCGGGCGCATGCCACAAAGTAGCTGCTTCTTCAGCCGGTTTGAAACCCTTTCCTTTACGGGTATGGATGTGCAGCAGTTTAGGCCCCTTCATGTCCTTTATTTCTTTCAGAACCTTTGTCAAGGCAGTAACATCATGTCCGTCCACCGGACCGAAATAACGGATATTCAGTCCCTCAAAGATGTTCTGTTGCTGCATCAGCATGGACTTCAGGCTGTTGTTGAAGCGTATCAGGCTCTTACGCCGTTCATCGTTCAGGATTCCCCAGCGATAAAGCTTTCTCGACAAGGCATTTCTCAACCGGTTATATCCCTCGGAGGTATGCAGATTCAACAAATACTGCTTCATTCCACCCACACTGCGATCGATGGCCATATTGTTATCGTTCAGGATAATCAGCAGATTATTAGGAGTAGAAGAAGCGTTGTTCAATCCTTCAAAAGCCAGACCGCCACTCATGGAACCGTCGCCAATAACGGCCACCACATGACGGTTGTCTTCTCCTTTCCGCGCGGCTGCCACTGCCATACCCAATGCAGCCGAAATAGAATTCGACGCATGTCCACACGTGAAAGTATCATATTCACTTTCTGAAGGAGAAGGGAAAGGACAAATACCATTCAACTTACGATTGGTACAGAAACGGTCACGACGGCCAGTCAGAATCTTATGTCCGTATGCCTGATGTCCTACATCCCAAACGATACGGTCGTAAGGAGTCTGGTACACATAATGAAGAGCCACAGTCAGCTCTATCACCCCCAAACTGGAACCAAAATGTCCCGGATTACGAGACAATTCATCTATAATCTTATTTCTAAGCTGATTACAGACCTCTGGCAACGCTTCGACAGAAAGTTTCCGTAAATCCTCTGGGCTATCTATCTTATTCAGCAAATCGTATGAAGTCGTCTGTTCCATCCTGTTCCTCATTAACTTTAATCGCACAAAAATAGCATAAATATATATAATGTACTTACATTTGCAGTAAATTTTCTCTTGCCATGGAATTCAGAACCAAAGTTGAACTACCCGCCAAAGGTCCCAAAATTCAGCATACCGACCGGCTGATGATATGGGGTTCCTGTTTTTCCGAACATATTGGGAACTTACTGGCCGAACATAAATTCAATTGCGATGTGAACCCTTTCGGGGTGTTATATAACCCCATGTCAATAGCGACTTCCATACAATGCTTGTTGAAAAAGGTCCTCTATCAGAAAGAAGATTTACGTGAGGAGCAAGGAGGATGGTACAGTCTGATGCACCACAGTACCTTTTCATCTCACGAAGCGGAAGATTGTCTGCTGAAAATCAATCAACGCATCACACAAGGGCATGAAAATCTGAAGCAAGCCGACTGGATTATTTTTACATGGGGCTCATCCTTCGTCTATACCTGGAAAGAAAATGGGGAAATTGTAGGAAACTGTCATAAGCTTCCTTCCCGGTTATTTGAACGTAAGATGGTCAGTGCAGATGAAATAACTGCCATATATTTACCTTTATTACAAGAGCTGAAAGCAGTACGTCCGAATCTGCAATGTCTATTTACTGTCAGCCCGATACGTCACCTCAAAGACGGTTTGCATGGCAACCAGCTCAGTAAGGCGAATTTGCTCATCGCAATTGACCAGATTTGTAGTCAAATGGATTTCTGCCACTATTTCCCTTCTTATGAAATCATGATAGATGAGCTGCGTGATTATCGTTTCTATGCTGACGATATGATGCATCCCAGTCCGCTTGCCATTCAATATATTTGGGAATGTTTCTGCGATTGCTATTTTACCCCTTCTACTCTCTCCTTCCTGAAAGAATGGAACAAAATACGTCAGGGACTGGCTCACCGTCCTTTTAATCCTGAATCAGAAGCCTACCAAACCTTTTTAAGTCAAATACTGTTAAAGATAGAGGACTTAAAAGAAAAATTACCGTACTTAGATGTTCAAAAGGAAATAAAGTTATGTCAAGCACAATTGAAGAAATAGCCTCCATTTTAGGAGCTCAACGCATAGGAACTACCCCCTCTACAATCGACTGGATTCTAACTGACAGCCGGTCATTGTGTTTTCCGGAAGAGACACTGTTCTTTGCCTTAAAGACAAAACGCAATGACGGACATAAATATATCCCGGATCTTTACCAGAAAGGGGTACGTAATTTCGTTGTCAACGAAATACCCGAAGCGGCCTCATCATATACTGATGCTAATTTCCTGATTGTACCCAACCCGCTGAAAAGCTTACAACGTCTGGCATCCAGACACAGAGAACAATTTCAGGTGCCGGTCATTGGTATCACGGGAAGTAATGGAAAGACTGTGGTAAAAGAATGGTTATACCAGATACTAAGTCCGGACCGTACCATCACCCGTTCTCCAAGAAGCTATAATTCACAAATCGGAGTGCCTCTTTCCGTATGGCTGATGAATGAACATACGGAATTGGGTATTTTTGAAGCCGGTATTTCCGAAATGGGTGAGATGGAAGCATTACGTCCTATCATCCAACCCACCATCGGTATTCTGACCAACATCGGAGGAGCACATCAGGAAAACTTCTCTTCCGTACAAGACAAGTGTATGGAGAAACTGCAGTTGTTCAAGGACTGCGACGTGATTGTGTACAACGGTGACAACGAACTTATCACCAGCTGCGTGACCAAATCATTGTTCACAGCCCGTGAAATTGCCTGGTCGACCAAAGATTCCGAACGCCCGCTTTTCATTGAGAAAATCCTGAAAGACGATACGGGAACCACCATCAAATACCGCTACTTAGGATTCTTCAAGGAATACCGTATCCCATTCATTGACGATGCGTCCATTGAAAACTCACTCAACTGTCTGGCCGTAGCACTTTACCTCATGGTACCCCCTGAAACAATTGCTGAACGCATGCTTCATCTGGAACCCATAGCCATGCGTCTGGAGGTAAAAGAGGGTAAAAACGGTTGTACATTAATTAATGACAGTTATAATTCAGACTTTGCCTCGCTCGATATCGCACTCGATTTTATGATGAGACGCTCGGAAGACAAAAACCGGAAGCGTACACTCATCCTGTCAGACATGCTGGAAAGTGGACAAACAAGCAAACTATTATACAGACAAGTAGCCGACCTGGTACATAGCCGGAAAGTAGACCATATTATCGGAGTAGGCGAAGAAATTTCTGCTGCAGCCAATCGGTTTGAAATACAGAAAGACTTTTTTGCCAATACTTCCGAACTTTTAAATTCCGGTTTGCTGAACCAGTTGCATAACGAAGATATTCTGATAAAAGGGGCACGTGTATTCCACTTCGATGACATTACGGATGCGTTGGAATTGAAGGTACACGAAACCATCTTGGAAATCAACCTGAATGCACTGGTAGACAACCTAAACTACTACCGTAACAAACTGAAACCGGAGACTAAAATCGTTTGTATGGTAAAAGCCTCAGCTTATGGGGCCGGCTCATTTGAAATTGCCAAGACACTGGAAGACCAGCGAGTAGATTATTTGGCAGTAGCTGTGGCCGATGAAGGAGCAGACTTGCGTAAAGCAGGTATCAACAGTTCCATCATCATCATGAACCCGGAAATCACGGCTTTCAAAACGATGTTTGATTATCGCCTGGAACCGGAAGTATACAGTTTCCACCTACTGGAAGAACTTATCAAAGCCGCGGAACGTGAAGGAGTCAGCAATTTCCCGATTCATATCAAGATTGATACAGGTATGCATCGGTTAGGATTTGCTCCAAATGAAATCCCTCAACTCGTACAGCGCTTGCAGAAACAGAGTGCAGTCATCCCCCGTTCTGTATTCTCTCACTTGGTAGGCAGTGATGCAGAACGTTTTGATACCTTCACACGCCATCAGATAGAAACGTTCGAAGCTGCCTCGACCACGCTTCAGGAAGGTTTCAAGCACAAGATTATTCGTCATATCTGTAATACGGCAGGTATTGAGCGCTATCCGGGTGCACAATTCGACATGGTCCGCCTGGGAATCGGATTATATGGGATAGATCCGTTTACCAACAAGATGCTGCACAATGTCACTACCCTGAAAACAACCATCCTGCAAATCCACGAGGTACCAGCAGATGAAACTGTAGGCTACAGCCGTAAAGGTGTACTGACACGGGATTCACGTATTGCAGCCATCCCCATCGGATATGCCGACGGATTAAACCGCCATCTGGGTAACGGACATGCTTACTGTCTGGTGAACGGACAGAAAGCTCCCTACGTAGGAAATATCTGTATGGATGTATGTATGATTGATGTAACGGATATTGATTGTAAGGAAGGTGACAAAGCCATTATCTTCGGCGATGACCTCCCGGTAACAGTACTTTCCGATATATTGGAAACGATTCCGTATGAAATCCTGACCAGCGTATCAAACCGTGTAAAGAGAGTCTACTACCAAGATTAATCTTCTATCTCATTCATAACAATACGGCCCTCGACGTAAGATGGTTAATTTCTTCGTCGAGGGCCGTATTTTATTCTTAAAAAAACGACTCATCAAATAGAACAAAAGAAAGTGACCAAAAACGGTACACTGAAATCCGTCATAAAGCCATGAAATATGGAAACGACCACAAATTGCTGCCCTGAACAACGGGTAATGATAGGCAACGTAGTATCCATAGTAGTAGCTCCTCCAGCCGATATAGGAGCCAGATTACCAAACCAGCGCACCAACAGAGGAGCACAAAGCAAAGTAATAATTTCACGCATAATGTTGGATAGCAAAGCAATGGTACCCAGTTCCGGCCCCTTATACTGCGTAATAAAAATACTGGAAAGGGAATAATATCCGAAACCTGCTCCTACAGCCATACAATCAGGAGCACTACGATGCGGAAGAATCAAGCTTACCAAAGCTGCAGCAGAAACAGTCCCCAATATAGTAGCTACCGGAAGAAATATCAGGCGTGGATTCAGCGAACGAAAATTCTTCAAGGTCTGCGGGTCATGCCCCACACTCAATCCTACACTGAACATCAGGGCACACAAGGCATAAAAACTGATATTGCTTTTACTTATATCAAAAGGAATCAGATGAAAAAAGCCACACAATGTACCCAAAATAAAAAAGCCGATAATAATCAAACTTCCTTTCATGCCTTTTCTCCTTTCTTTTTATACAGCAAATACCATAACCCCCAAGCCAGAATACAGCTGCCCAACACACAAGCTAATGTAATCACAAAAGCCTCTACCCCCAAAGTGGCAAGTCCCTCTACAATCCGGCGATTACCTCCTACTTCTATCCCCAGTAGAAACAACAATGCCCAAATTAACAAGGTAATGACTTTACCAATCCACGAAAACTCCTGACGGCGAAGGAGAAAGCCTATCAACATCCCCCCCAACATAACTCCAATGACTGTAAACATGTGTTCTTATCCAAATTTTGCGGCAAAAATAGTGAAATATTCCAAATAAAAAAGGACTACTGCTCACGCGGTAATCCTTTTTTATTTAGTTAGTAATTTAATTTTGAGAGAATTGAAACTTCACAGCCTCGTTGTTGTTTTAAGTTTTAATAAGCACTAACTATTTATATAAAAGCAAATGAAAATGTTCTATCTGTTACTGTTTTCTTCCAGTCTAGGTTTGGAAGATGTTTCCCGAATCAGCGTCTTCACCGAATCACCTTCATAGGCAACCTGCGGATTCTCCTGTCGGTTCTCAAACTGATCATGTACATATACAATACCTGAAGTGCCTCCCTCTTCTGTCGCATGTTTCACTACTCCTCCTAATGTGAAAAGCAGCAGCATCATAGCCGCAGCCTTGAACAGAGGCATAAAACGTGAATAAAGCGTCAGCTTTCTGGCTTTTACTACCGGACGTCAATTTCCGCAAGCACACGCTTGTCAAAATCATCACCCAGCTTCATCCCGGCAGCTTCTTCCTGGTAAGTAAACAAAGAACGGTAGCGGCGCAAATGGGCAGGAAGCTCTTTCTGCTGAAAGAAAATCCGAAGAATCTGCTCTTCCTCTACCGAGGTTTCACAATTCCAATAGCGTTCCAGAAGTTGTTCAATGTACTTATAGTCCATAATCGTTAATCTCACTGTATTTTAATTTGACGCGTTGTCGGGCCCTGAAAAGGTTTACTTTCACCTGCTCTTCCGTAATCCCCAACACATCAGCAATTTCTTTATAACTCTTACCTTCAATGTCCCTAAGCTGAACAATAGTTCGTTGCTTTTCCGGGAGTTCATTCACCAGCCTGTGTACCAACTGAAACTGTTCGTTCCGTTCAAACTGGCTTTCGGGAGTCTGTGCATCCGGCATTTCCTGCGTTTCCGGTGTCAAGGTCAGATTCTGGGCCTCTTTTTTCTGACTTCGGTCAATAGCTAAATTCCGAACTACTGTCAGACAATAGGCTTCTATGGATTCCAACTCTCCCCACTCGTCACGCTTGTTCCACACCTTAATCAGTGCATCCTGAACAATATCTTCCGCCTCTGCCCGGTCGAATGTAATACGCAAGGCCAACCTGAAAAGCTTATCTTTCAGCGGCAGAATATTGTCACGAAAACTGATCTCTTGCATGGCTCTCTATACTAATGACGGGTGAGTTTCATAAAAGTTACACCCACCCGCCAATTTTTTTTGAATTATTTTCTGATAATTGTTCCGGAATCTTTGTGAATTGCTGATGCTAAGGTTATTACGACCTGCGACACACCGGCATCCAAGGCTGAAAAAGAATTTTCCAGTTTAGGAATCATACCACCTTGCACTATTCCTTCCTCCACATATTGCTTGAACAAATCGGGAGTCAGCACTGGAATTACGCTGTCATCATCATTCTCATCGCGTAGCACCCCTTTCTTTTCAAAGCAGTACACCAGTGTCACATCAAAATACTCGGCCAAAGCTTTTGCGGTTTCCCCGGCAATGGTATCGGCATTCGTATTCAGCAGGTTTCCATTCCCGTCATGCGTCAATGGTGCCATCACAGGTACAATCTGACGATGGATCAGGTCAGCCAAGGCCTTTCCGTCTACTTTCTCTACATCTCCTACATAGCCGTAATCGATGTCTTTCACCGGACGTTTCACAGAACGGATTACATTCATATCTGCTCCTGTCAGACCTATGGCATTCACCCCTTTTGCCTGCAAGCCGGCCACAATATTCTTGTTGACAAGTCCGCCGTAAACCATTGTCACCACCTTCAAGGTTTCTGCATCGGTAATACGACGTCCGTTCACCATCTGGCTTTCAATTCCCAACTGTGAAGCAATACGAGTGGCAGAGCGGCCTCCTCCATGCACCAGCACCTTATAGCCAGACAGAGATGAGAAATCATCGAGCAACTGATTCAATGTATCAGGCTCCTCTACGATTTTTCCTCCTACTTTTATAACGGTCAGTTTTTCTTTCATAATGCTACTTTCTTAAATTACTCCAGATAAGTATATCCATACAATCCGGAACGATAATTTGCCAGGAATTCCTTTCCTTCCTCCAGCGAGATACGTCCTTCTTTCACAGACTTCGTCACCCAAGTTTCCAGCGTACGTACCAGCTTCTTCGGGTTATACTGCACGTAGTCGAGTACTTCGGCCACGGTTTCTCCATCAATCACCTGGTCAATGCTGTAACCTTTCTCATCCACACTGACATGTACGGCATTGGTATCGCCGAACAAGTTGTGCATATCTCCCAGGATTTCCTGGTAAGCTCCCACCAGGAACACACCGATATAATACGATTCCTTTGCCTTGATGGTATGTACAGGCAAGTCGTGTGCCACATTACGGCTAGTCACGAAGTTGGCAATCTTTCCATCCGAGTCGCAAGTAATATCCTGCAAGGTAGCCGTGCGGTCAGGACGTTCATCCAGACGCTGAATTGGCATGATGGGGAAAATCTGGTCAATCGCCCAGGAATCCGGCAACGACTGGAACAGAGAGAAGTTACAGAAATATTTGTCAGCCAACAGCTTGTCCAAATTGCGGAATTCATCCGGTGCGTGTTTCAAGCCCGATGCAATCTGATTAATCTCACGTGTAACCGACCAGTACATACGCTCAATCTGTGCACGAGTCTTCAAATCGACAATACCGTGGCTGAACAAGTCCAACGATTCTTCACGAATCTGCTGGGCATCATGCCATGCTTCCAGCATACGGCTCTGATTCAGGTTATCCCAAATCTGATAAAGTTCCTGCACGAGTTCATGATCGTCTGCACTCACCTCAAAGTCTTCGTCCATAGAAGGCAGTGAAGCTGTTTCCAGCACCTCAAAAATCAACACCGAATGATGGGCAGTCAGTGAACGGCCACTTTCTGTAATAATGTTCGGATGCGGAATATTGTTTTTGTTGCTGGCATCCACCATGATGGAAATAGAGTCGTTCACATATTCCTGGATGGAATAGTTCACGCTACTTTCACTGTTAGCAGAGCGGGTACCGTCGTAATCCACTCCCAATCCTCCACCTATATCTACGAATTCTACCGGGAAGCCCAGTTGATGCAACTGCACATAGAACTGAGAAGCCTCACGCAATGCAGTCTTGATGCGACGTATCTTTGTCACCTGACTACCTATGTGGAAATGAATCAGCTTCAGGCAATCTTGCATTTCTTTCTTTTCCAGGAAATCAAGTGCCTCGAGCAACTCACTGGAAGTCAATCCGAACTTGCTGGCATCGCCTCCGCTTTCTTCCCACTTCCCGCTACCGGAGGAAGCTAATTTGATGCGGATACCAATATTCGGACGTACATTCAGCTGCTTGGCCATCTTGGCAATCAGTCGAAGCTCGTTCAACTTTTCTACCACCAGGAAAATACGTTTACCCATTTTCTGCGCCAGCAAAGCCAGTTCAATGTAGCTTTCATCCTTATAGCCGTTGCAGATAATCAGTGAATCAGAATCCGTATTAATGGCAATTACAGCATGAAGTTCCGGCTTTGAACCGGCCTCCAGTCCTAAATTAAATTTCTTTCCATGACTGATAATTTCCTCCACTACCGGTCTCATCTGATTTACCTTAATCGGGTAAATAATGAAGTTTTGAGCCTGATAGCCATATTCTTCAGAAGCCTGTGTAAAGCAATTGGAGATTTTCTCAATCCGGTTGTCCAGAATATCCGGAAAACGTACCAGCATAGGAGCGGTTACGTCCCTCAACTGCAACTCGTCCACCAGTTCCTTCAAATCGACGGCTACTCCGTCTTTTCGTGGAGTTACTACCACATGACCTTTGTCATTGATACTAAAGTATGAAACGCCCCACCCCGTGATGTTGTAGAGCTCTTCAGAGTCTTCAATACGCCATTTTCTCATTTCACTACATAAAGTCTAGATTTATACTTCTTTAATTTATCAATTCATTCAAGCGGCTTACCGCTCTGTCAATCTGTGCATAACTTTCAAGTTCTTCTGCGTTGAAACGCCATTTGGCCTTAGAATAATAAGGAAGTCTTTTTTCCAACGCAGAAGTAATAACCTGCATCAGCTCTTCATCCGTTTTATTCGCCAACAGCGGACGTTTGGCCTTTGCTATCTTTAAACGACGGAACAGTACTTCCGGACATACATCCAGAAATACTGTTTCGCCTGTATGATTCATATAGTCCATGTTATCGAAAAAGCAAGGAGTGCCTCCTCCGCATGCAATCAATACATTCTCAAACTCTCCCGCCTCGTGCAGCATCTTCTGCTCCAGCAAGCGGAAACCGTCTTCTCCTCTTTCCGCAAACAAGTCGGAAATGGATTTATGCATGCGTTCCTCGATGTACCAGTCGAGGTCGACAAACTGTAGTCCGGTAGCCGCACTGTAAGCCTTGCCCAGTGTGGTTTTTCCCGAACCCATATAGCCAATCAGGAAAACTCTTTTCATTTCTTTGTCTTCGCCTTTGCTCCTTTCGCCTTGCGCATCTCGGCTTTCTGTGCCTGCAGTTCTATCACCTTGAAGCAAGCATCCAGGTTCAGGTCTGCCGGATTCACGTTTTCAGGAATCTTATAATTTTTCTTCTGGTAAGCAATGTAAGGTCCGTAACGACCATTCAAAATCTGCATATCCGGATTTCGGGGAACTGCTTGATAATTTTCTGTGCCTCTTTTCTTTCTTTTCGGACAACATCCGTACGGCTTCTTCAAAAGTCACAGCCATCGGATCCATCTCCTTCGGAATAGACACATATTCATTGCCGTGGCGCACATACGGGCCAAAACGTCCGACTCCTACCGAAACGGTTGTTCCGTCAAGTTCGCCCAATACACGCGGTAGTTTAAACAAATCAAGCGCTTCTTCCAGTGTAATTGTTTCCAAGGAGTGTTCCTTGTTCAGCTGGGCAAATCTTGGTTTTTCTTCATCGTCTGAAGAACCAATCTGTACCACAGGTCCAAAACGTCCGATTTTCACCGAAACAGGTTTACCGCTTTTTGGGTCAGTACCTAACATACGTTCACCCACTTTATGCTCTGTCTTCGTTGCCAATGTAGTTTCCACCAGCGGATGGAAGTTCTCATAGAACACCTCCATCAAATCGGTCCATTTCTTTTCCCCTTCGGCCACTTCGTCGAATTCCTTTTCCACACTGGCCGTAAAGTTATAGTCCATAATTTTCGGGAAATACTGCATCAGGAAGTCATTGACTACACAACCTACATCGGTAGGAATCAATTTGGATTTCTCACTTCCACTCATTTCCGTCTGCACCGTTTCCTTAATTTCTTTTCCCGTCAGTTTCAGCAATGAGTATTCACGCTTCACTCCTTCCTTGTTTCCCTTTTCTACATATCCTCTTTGCTGGATTGTGGAAATAGTAGGAGCGTATGTAGACGGACGACCGATGCCTAATTCTTCCAGCTTACGCACCAGGCTTGCTTCTGTATAACGTGCCGGAGCCTGACTGAAACGTTGCACTGCAGCAATTTCTTCCCGCTGCAGAACCTCTCCTACCTCCATTTTAGGAAGTCCGGTAGCATCTTCCTGTTCTACTTCTTCATCAAATGACTCTTTGTAGACTTTCAGGAAACCATCGAATGTGACCACTTCACCTACAGCCTGGAATTCATCCTCACAACCACTCACCGAAATGGTAGCTGTCGTCTTCTCCAGCTCTGCATCAGCCATCTGTGAAGCTAGCGTACGTTTCCATATCAGTTCATACAGACGTACTTCCTGCGAACTACCTTCGATGGATTCATTTGACATGTACGTCGGACGAATGGCCTCGTGTGCTTCCTGAGCCCCTTTTGTCTTTGTAGCATACTGACGTGTATGTACATAACGCTCACCCATCAGAGAAAGAATGGCATCCCGGCTTGAAGACAAGGCCAGTTCAGAAAGGTTTACCGAGTCGGTACGCATGTAGGTAATCAATCCGCTTTCATACAAACGCTGTGCAAGCATCATCGTCTGTGCCACGGTAAAACCAAGCTTACGGGCTGCTTCCTGCTGAAGTGTAGAAGTAGTAAAAGGAGGTGCCGGTGATTTTTTAACCGGTCGTGTAGTAATATCTTTGATTTCGAAGGTAGCATTCTTGCATTTTTCAAGAAAACGCTGTGCTTCTTCTTTGGTTTTGAACCGTCTGCCAAGAGTGGCACGAATCACAGCCCCTTCCGCATCCTTAAAGACAGCCACTACCTTATAAGAAGCTTCGCAGGTAAAGGCATTGATTTCGCGCTCACGCTCTACAATCAGGCGTACGGCTACCGACTGCACACGTCCGGCTGAAAGAGCCGGCTTGATTTTACGCCAGAGTACCGGTGAAAGTTCAAATCCCACAATGCGATCGAGTACACGACGAGCCTGCTGGGCGTTGACCAAATCAATGTTGATATGACGCGGATGCTCTATAGCCTTCAATATAGCCGTCTTTGTAATTTCATGGAATACAATCCTTCGTGTCTTTTCGGGGTCCAGTTTTAATACCTCAAACAAGTGCCAGGAAATAGCTTCTCCTTCGCGGTCCTCATCGGATGCGAGCCATACCATGTCGGCCTTGGCAGCTTCTTCCTTCAATTCTGCCACCAGTTTTTTCTTATCTTCCGGTATTTCGTAAATCGGCTTAAAAATGCGACTTTATATCAATACTGAACGCTTTTTGCTTCAAGTCACGGATATGACCATAACTTGACAATACTTTATAACCCTCCCCCAAAAACTTTTTCAATAGTCTTAGCTTTTGCCGGAGACTCCACTATGACCAGGTTATTTTGCATGATATTCTGTATTCCGTTTTATATAATTCCGTGACAAATGTAGAAAAAAATTATAACATACACGATAAACAAACTGAAAATAACTTACTTTGCAAGGGAATATACATTATAACTACCTTAATTATGAACAACAAAAGTATCAACAGCAACAAACAATTCATGATAGGAAACGGGATACTGGCTTTCGGGGTATTCTTTATCGTATGCCTTTTTTTGTACTTAGGCTTTCGTAACCAGTCTAAAAGCAATGACAAGGAAAAAACATTTGCCGGAATTTACACGGTAGAAATTGCCGATTCCTTCACTGGTGACAGTATTTCTATTTATATTAATGATAGTCTGTTATTTAACTCAAACATCGGGGATGCAGCTATTAAATTTCAAGTGAAACGCTTTGCGGAAGAAAGCACGCTGATGATAGTAGATAATCACACCGATGAAATCACTCCTTTCAACCTGAATCCGGAAGGTAGCCAGATCGCTGTGGAAAAGAAAAACGGTAAAATCTTTATTCAGGAAACGGCAAACGACTAAAGAAAAAAACGACACACGTTACTCCATTTACAAGTAAACTTTTTGTTATTTTTCTACGTTTCTCGAAGCGGATCCCTATGTTTTCCTTATCGGAAACGTAAGGCTCCGCTTCGGGAAACGTATGTTTCAAGGCAGAGAAACATAAAAAATCATCCTGACCTCAGAAAAAAATCCCCTTTGGCATTTTTCTTTTATTTTTTCACATTTCAACTTTCTTTTTTATTTCCTTACAAAAATTCCTCCCTCTTCAAATTGAAACAAATCAAACAAGGTTTCTTAGAGAAAGTCCGCCCGTGTGCGTAAACGAAAAAATGTTATTAAATCAGCAAAGTTTCGAAAATAACGGATTTGCAATTGGAAATTAGAATAAAAGGCTGTACTTTTGGGTCGAAATCATTTATTTTTAACCTAAATCCACATTTTTAAAGGACAAAAGAAAAGACATGGAACAAGTATTTAGCTATATCATCGGGCTCGGGGCAGCCGTGATGATGCCTATTCTGTTTACCATTCTGGGAGTATGTATTGGAATTAATTTCGGCAAGGCGCTGAAAAGCGGTTTGCTGGTCGGAGTCGGATTCGTCGGACTTTCTGTTGTAACAGCTCTTTTGACCAGCAGTTTGGGGGAACCGTTGAAAAAGGTAACGGAAATCTACGGACTGGAACTGGGTATCTTTGACATGGGGTGGCCTGCTGCAGCCTCTGTAGCCTACAACACTTCTGTAGGTGCATTCATCATTCCTGTATGTTTGGGAGTGAACATCATCATGCTATTAACGAAGACAACTAAAACTGTCAATATCGACTTGTGGAACTACTGGCATTTTGCCTTCATCGGCGCAGTAGTTTATTTCGCCACTGAAAATATCTGGTGGGGATTCTTCTCAGCAATTATCTGCTACATCATTACCCTGATTATGGCTGATTTGACCTGCAAACAGTTCCAGTCATATTACGATAAAATGGACGGTATCTCTATTCCGCAGCCTTTCTGCCAGGGATTCGTTCCCTTCGCTCTTGTCATCAACAAAGCATTGGATATGATTCCGGGATTTGACAAGCTGAACATCGATGCAGAGGGTATGAAAAGAAAATTCGGTATCATGGGAGAACCACTGTTCCTCGGAGTAGTAGTAGGTTGTGGTATCGGTGCTCTAGCCTGCAAAAACAGCCAGGAGCTGGTTGACGGTATTCCGGCTATCCTGGGGCTAGGTATCAAGATGGGAGCTGTAATGGAACTTATCCCGCGTATCACTTCTTTATTTATTGAAGGTTTGCGTCCGATTTCTGATGCAACTCGCGAACTGATTGCCCGCAAGTTTAAAAACAGTGCAAGCCTCAACATTGGTATGAGTCCGGCACTGGTAATCGGTCACCCGACTACACTGGTAGTTTCTTTGCTGCTTATTCCCGTTGCTCTGTTCCTGTCAGTAGTATTACCCAACAACCAGTTCTTGCCATTGGCTTCACTGGCTGGTATGTTCTACTTGTTCCCAGCCGTATTGCCTATCACAAAAGGTAATGTGCTGAAAACATTCCTGATTGGTCTTGTATCGCTGATTGTAGGTCTGTATTTTGTAACCGACCTGGCTCCATTCTTTACACAAGCTGCTCAGGACGTATTTGTCAGAACAAACGACCCGGCTGTACAGATTCCGCAAGGATTCCAGGGAGGTGCACTCGACTTCGCTTCCAGCATCTTCTCTTGGCTGATATTCCACGCAGTATACAACTTCAAGATTGTAGGTTCAAGCATACTGGTTATCGTGGCACTGGCAATGGCTATCTACAACCGTCGCCGCATTATCAAAGAAGCAAAACACATTGAAGAATAAAAACCAATAAATAAAACAAACGCTTATGAAAAAATTAGCTATGGCTATGATGCTGGGCGTAGCAGCTCTTTCTGCTAATGCTCAGGTTAACTACCGGATGCAGACTGCCTGCAATCCGCAAGACGTAAAAACATACGACACACAGAGACTGCGCAGCAGCTTCATGATGGAGAAAGTGCTGGTAGCCGATGAAATCAACGTAACTTATTCTATGTACGACCGTTTCATCTTCGGTGGTGCCATGCCAGTAAACAAAGAGCTGTCACTGGATACTATCGACCCGCTGAAAGCTCCTTATTTCTTGTTCAACCGTGAGCTGGGTGTTATCAACATCGGTGGCGACGGTATCGTAACTGTAGATGGCAAAGAATATGAGCTGAAATTCAAAGAAGCCCTCTACGTAGGACGTGGCAACCAAAAAGTAACTTTCAAGAGCAAGGATGCCAGCAAGCCGGCTAAGTTCTACATCAACTCTGCCATTGCACACAAGGAATACAAGACTCAGTGGATTACCATCGATGGACGCAAGGGTTCTTTGAAAGCTAACTCAATGGCTGCAGGAAAGATGGAAGAAAGTAACGACCGTGTCATCAACCAGCTGATTGTAAAGAACGTACTGCAGGAAGGTCCTTGCCAGTTGCAGATGGGTCTGACAGAATTGAAGCCGGGAAGCGTATGGAACACCATGCCTGCTCACACTCACAGTCGTCGTATTGAAGCTTATTTCTATTTCAACGTTCCTGAAGGCAACATGATTTGCCACCTGATGGGAGAACCGCAAGAAGAACGCCTGGTATGGCTTGCCAACGAACAGGCTATCATGTCACCGGAATGGTCTATCCACGCTGCGGCCGGAACTAGCAACTACATGTTCATCTGGGGTATGGCAGGTGAAAACCTGGACTACGGAGATATGGACAAGATTAAATACACTGAAATGAAATAACATACATACCTCCTACCTAGAGGTATCCTAATACATAAATTCCACAGACTTACACAGAACTCTTAAATTAAGAATCTGCCAAGTATGTGGAATTTGTCATTTCATTGTGGTTGTAAAAACACACCTGACCAATTAATGCAGGTTTTTTGCCAATATTTACAGGCTTTTCGCTTGTAAGAAAATTATCTTTGTGCCAAAACAAACTAATCTAATATCATATATGAGTACAACCAAAACATCAAGCGAAACAATGAGCAATTACCGATGGATTATTTGCTCCATGCTCTTTTTCGCTACAGCGGTCAATTACCTGGACCGCCAAGTACTGTCACTGACGTGGAAAGATTTTATCGCACCAGAATTCCACTGGACAGATACGCACTACGGAACTATTACTGCCATTTTCTCAATTATTTATGCGATTGCCAACCTTTTTGCCGGACGCTTTGTGGACTGGCTGGGAAGCAAGAAAGGGTATCTCTGGGCTATTGCCATCTGGTCGCTAGGTGCCTGCTTACACGCACTTTGCGGATGGGCTACCGAAATGAGTCTCGGACTTAAGGATGTCAATGAAATGATTGCAGCCTCAGGAGCCCTTACTTCTACCATTGCCATTACCAGCGTGTACTACTTCATTGCGGCACGTATTGTGCTGGCCGTAGGTGAATCGGGTAACTTCCCTGCAGCTATTAAAGTCACCGCTGAATATTTCCCTAAAAAAGACCGTGCCTTTGCGACATCTATCTTTAATGCCGGATCTACCATCGGTGCCCTCATAGCCCCAGTGAGTATTCCTCCACTTGCCAGCTATTTCAAAAGTATCGGTGTGGGTAACGGATGGGAAATGGCTTTCATAGTAATTGGCGCGCTGGGATTTATCTGGATGGGACTTTGGATGTTCATGTATAAAAAGCCCCAGGAAAATCCGCAAGTCAATGCAGCTGAGCTTGCCTATATCCAACAGGATAAAGAAAAAGAAGAAGCTGACGTTCACACGGAAGACGAGCCTAAAATCTCCCTCTGGCAATGCTTCAAGTTCCGCCAGACCTGGGCCATTATCTTTGGAAAATTCCTGACAGACGGAGTATGGTGGTTCTTCCTTTTCTGGACCCCCGCCTATATCTCCGACGTATATGGATTCTCTTCAGACAGTGCGACAGCCCAGTTGCTGATATTCGTATTGTATGCCATTACCATGCTTTCCATTTACGGAGAAAATTACCTACTATCATTATCAAACAAAACAGGAAAGAATCCATACGCAGCCCGCATGCAGGCTATGCTGATTTTTGCCGTATTCCCGTTATTCGCACTTTTTGCACAGCCATTGGGTAACATTTCTTATTGGTTCCCCGATTATCATCATCGTATCGCAGGAGCTGCCCACCAATCATGGTCTGCTAATATCTATTCTGTAGGAAGTGATATGTTCCCTAAGAGTGCAGTAGCCACCATTATCGGTATTGGAGGTATGGCAGGTGGTGTAGGAGCATTCCTTATCAACATGTGCTCAGGAATCCTGTTCGACTATGCAGCAGAAACTCAAATGGTATTCTTCGGTTTCGAAGGAAAAGAAGCCGGTTACTTCATCATTTTCTGTATCTGTGCCGTAGCCTACCTCATAGCATGGTGTGTAATGAAAGCGCTTGTGCCTAAATACAAGCTGATTAAAGTATAAATACACAAAATTCCAGCTATTTGAAGAATTATCGAGGGATATGTGGGTATCAAATCTTACATTTGCCTCGATAATTTTTTATAGTTACTGGTATTTATGAGAAACACATTTTGTTTTTTATCTCCTGCTTATCACCCAATTGCTTCATGCGCAGAACGTTATTGATTTGGCTGGAGAATGGTCTTTTCAGATTGACAAAGAAAATAAAGGAATTGACGAGAATGGTACGCCCGTCCTCTTAACGACAAAATCAACCTGCCCGGTTCTATGCCGGAAAAACTGAAAGGAGAGCGCCCTTCATTGCAAACCCAATGGACAGGATCGCTTTACGACAGTTCTTTCTATTATAATCCCGAACTGGAAATGTTCCGACGTACAGGAAATATAAAGTTTCCTTTTTTCCTTACCCCTGAACGACGTTATGTAGGAGCTGCCTGGTATAAACGAGAAATACACATACCTTCATCCTGGAAAGGCAAACGCGTGATGCTGTTTCTAGAACGTCCACATATTGAAACAACAGTCTGGATAAACAACCAGCGTATAGGTTCACAAAACAGCCTGAGTACTCCTCATGAGTATGATATTACTACAGCCGTTCGTCCCGGAACATCAACACTTACTCTACGCATTGACAATCACGACAGTTGTGCTAAGGTAGGTCAAAACTCCCACAGTATCACAGACCACACGCAAGGAAACTGGAACGGTGTGGTAGGCCGCATGTATCTCTATGTTCTTCCTGAAATATCCTTTAAAGACATTCAGGTATTTCCGGAGCCCGACAAACAACAGGCCCGTGTACGTATGGTCATACAGGGGAGTAAGCATCCTATAAAACTCTCCTTGAAGGCTGAAAGTTTTAATAGTGACATTCCTCATCGTGTACCGGAAATCACACAAACCTTCTCTAAAAATGATTTAAAAGATACCCTTGAGATGGTGTTGCCCATGGGAAAAGATGTACAATTATGGGACGAATTCCATCCAACACTCTATAAATTGACAGCCACGCTTACACAAGCGAATCAAAGTGACACACGCGAAATAGAATTTGGCATGCGTACATTCACAATCCAGGGGCGCTGGTTTTATGTAAATGGAAGAAAAACCATGTTGCGAGGCACTGTAGAAAATTGCGACTTCCCGCTGACTGGCTATCCCCCAATGGATGTAGAAAGCTGGGAGCGCGTATTCCGTATCTGCCGGAACTACGGCCTCAATCACATGCGGTTCCACTCTTATTGCCCACCGGAAGCTGCCTTTAAAGCAGCCGACCGCGTAGGATTTTATCTGCAACCAGAAGGTCCAAGCTGGCCTAATCATGACGTCCGTCTGGGACAAGGACAGTACATTGACCAATACCTGTTGGAAGAAACTATCCGTATGACGCAAAGATACGGGAACTACGCCTCATTCTGTATGCTGGCTTGCGGAAACGAGCCCTCAGGAAACTGGGTTCCATGGGTTTCTCGCTTTGTGGATTATTGGAAAGCCAAAGATTCACGCCGGGTATATACCGGTGCCTCTGTAGGTGGAGGATGGGCATGGCAACCTAAAAGTCAGTACCATGTAAAAGCAGGAGTCAGAGGATTGAACTGGAAAAGCCAGCGTCCGGAAACGATGACTGATTTCCGGGAATATCTTGATACGGTTAAACAACCGTTTGTTTCACACGAAACCGGACAGTGGTGTGTATTCCCGAACTTCAATGAAATTAAGAAATATACCGGAGTCAACAAAGCAGGTAATTTCGAAATCTTCCAGCACCTTCTGCACACGCACGGCATGGAAGGCAAAGGGCAAGATTTTATGATGGCTTCCGGGAAATTACAGGCACTATGCTATAAACATGAAATCGAACGTACCTTACGTACCCCAGACTATGCAGGATTCCAGCTACTGGCTCTAAATGACTACTCCGGACAAGGCACGGCATTAGTAGGTATACTGGATGTGTTCTTTGAAGAAAAAGGTTACATAAACGCCGATGAGTGGCGTCGGTTCTGTGCACCGACCGTTCCACTCATGCGCACAGAAAAGTTCGTATACACCACTAACGAAACGTTTCATGCTGATATAGAGATCTCTCATTTCGGAGCAGAACCGATTCAGGCAGCTAAAGTAAGCTACCGTATAACCGATGCATACGGAAAAGTCTATTCACACGGTATCATCGGTCAGACGGATATTCCAATCGGTAACCTGAACCATATTGGACAAGTTGATTTTCCGCTAAAAGATATTCCATCGGCTATGAAACTCAATATAGAGGTACGAGTGGAAGGAACAGATGCCGTTAATGACTGGGATTTCTGGGTGTACCCTGAAACCATCAATTTCACCTCTGAAGAAACAGTATATCAGACAGACACATTAGACAACAAAGCACTGGAGATACTGGAAAAGGGAGGAAAAGTACTTATCAAAGCCGGAAAGAAAGTGACATACGGAAAAGAAGTCGTACAATATTTTACCCCAGTATTCTGGAATACGTCCTGGTTCAAGATGCGCCCACCTCATACGACCGGTATCTTGCTTAATCCTCACCACCCTCTTTTCCGGGAGTTCCCGACCGAATATCATAGCAACCTGCAATGGTGGGAATTACTGAATCGTGCACCAGTCATGCAATTCACCGATTTCGGGAAAGACTTCCAGCCACTTGTCCAAAGCATTGACACGTGGTTTATCAGTCGTAAAATCGGGGTGTTGTTCGAAGCAATGTATTAAATGGCAAACTGATTATGACCACATTGGATTTGGATAGTGCACCAGAAAAACGAATAGTAGCCCGGCAATTAAAGAAATCAATACTTGATTACATGAATTCGGATAATTTCCATCCTGAACAAAAAGTGGAAATCCAGCAGGTTCAAGAGTTATTTACAAAGGTAGCAGGTTCACCGATGTTGTACACGAAAGACTCTCCAGACGAATTAAAACCTAAAATAAAATAAGAGATACAGAAAAGCCACAGAATATTTTACTCTGTGGCTTTTCTTATTTCCTAACTGCCTATTTCTTCAATTCCGGATAACTGATGCGAGTATGATACATCGTTTTCAGTTTTTCCTTAAACACGGCTTTCACGGTAGCGATGTCCTTAAACGTAATCGGACATTCCTTGAAGTACCCGTCCTGTACCTGACTGTCGATAATCTTTTCCACCAAAGCAGAGATGCTTTCTTCTGTGTACTCAGCCAGACTTCGTGAAGCTGCTTCTACCGAGTCTGCCATCATCAGAATGGCCTGTTCCTTTGTAAAAGGATTAGGACCCGGGTAACGGAAAGCTTCCTTGTCTACTTCCTCACCTGGATGTTCGTTCTGGTATGAAATATAGAAATACTTGGTCAATCCTTTGCCATGGTGAGTACAGATAAAATCTTTTATTACCTGTGGAAGGTCGTGCTTGTCGGCCAGTCTCATGCCGTCAGTCACGTGACTGATGACAATCTGTGCACTCTGCTTGTAGCTCAACTGGTCATGAGGGTTCACGCCCGACTGATTTTCGGTAAAGAAGGCAGGGTTCAGCATTTTCCCAATATCATGATACATGGCTCCCGTACGTACCAGCTGGCTATTGGCCCCAATACGGTTGGCAGCCGCAGCAGTCAGATTCGCCAACTGAAGAGAATGCTGGAATGTGCCAGGTGCCACTTCCGACATCTCACGCATCAATTTATTATTGATATTTGATAACTCTACCAACGTAACATTCGAGGTAAACCCGAACATCTTTTCCAGGATAAACAGTAAGGGATAAGTAAACAGCAACAACAGACCGTTAATGATAAAATTGACATACATGTGTGTACTCAGCTGCGCCACATCGCTGACGTGTATCAAATCGAGTGCCAGATACATCAATGCATACGTACAAGCCACAATCAGCGCACTGCGCAGCAATTGTGAACGCTGAGAGAGCTCCCTCAGACTATAGATACCGGCCATACCAGCTGCTGTTTGCAACAATATAAAACTCGTGCGGTGTACGAAGGCAAATCGAACAAAGCAGAATCGTTATGATATGGGCCACAAACGCCGTTCGTGAATCCAGAAAGATACGAATAATCAGAGGTATCATGGCAAACGGCACAATGTAAACACTCATAAATGCATGCTCTACCATCACAGAAGACAACACCGGGAAAGCTACAATGATGACAAAAAGCAGGGCCAATGTCCGGTGCTTCTTATAATAGTCATTCCGGAACAAATCCAGATAAATCATGAAGCAACCTATCAGTAACGCCACAAAAAGAGTTTGCCCCAGCAAGGTAAGTCGCTTTTCCGTTACCGTTTCACTACGTTTGTTCCACTCTTTCTCCAATGATTTCAGGATATTATACGTATGGCTGTCGATAATTTCTCCACGGTCTATGATTTTCTGTCCGTTCATTACAAAACCGTTAGCCCATGACAAATCGGAAAGTAAATCCTGCTTTGCAGCCTCTGATTTGGAAGCATCATAAGAAAGGTTAGGTGCAATGTATTCATTCAGATTGCACCGCTGCAGTAACAGTCGATGATAATGTACCGTATCTGAATAAATCAATGTTTCGTATGCCGTTTTAAAACTATAAAGGTCGCTCACATCCACTTGGTTTGCCGTATTCTTGTCTACCAATTGGATGGAACGTACACTGTCTTTACGCAACTTTTCCCAATCATTTGGTGCAAAGACTCCTTTCTCGTACACTAACTTCAGCAATCGTTCAATATGATGCTGATACGCTGGAGCGGGGATAATACGATGTAAACTGTCGGTATACGCTTTCTTGAACTGCTGAATCATCCGGTCGGCCACCGTCTTGTCCATCTGATAATACGGACTGTACAAGCGCATGATACTGTCCTGTTCCCGCTGCACTTCCGCATCATCCTTGTAGATAGGAAAATCGAACGAAGCCTGAAGCAGCCCGTACTTCCAAGGTTTATTAATGTCAAATTGATAATTAAAACGCCCCTCTCGTGGCAAGAAATACACAATTACACACACTGTTACCACGAAAATGGCCAGTTATATAACAGTCCTTTATAAGAAAACTGTTTCTCAGTTTGTAAACTTTCATGTTAAAAAGATATTTTGCGTGCAAAATAAGAAAAAAACGGGAAAATTAGATTAATTTTGCGGCGTATTTTTAGATAAAAACCACAATGTCAGAAAGAAAAGTAAGAGTCCGTTTTGCACCAAGTCCCACCGGTGCATTGCATATCGGCGGCGTACGTACCGCTTTGTACAATTATCTGTTTGCTCGTCAGCATGGCGGGGAACTGATTTTCCGTATTGAAGATACTGACTCACACCGTTTCGTTCCGGGTGCTGAGGAATACATTATCGAGTCATTCAAATGGTTAGGCATCCAGTTTGACGAGGGTGTCAGCTTTGGAGGAAACTATGGTCCGTACCGCCAGTCGGAACGCCGTGACATTTACAAGAAATATGTACAGGTGTTGCTCGATAACGGAAAGGCTTACATTGCTTTTGATACACCGGAAGAACTGGAAGCTAAACGTCAGGAAATTCCGAATTTCCAGTACGACGCTTCTACACGTACTTCCATGCGCAACTCTTTGACTCTTCCGAAAGAAGAAGTGGACAAGCTGATTGCAGAAGGCAAACAGTATGTAGTCCGTTTCAAGATTGAACCGAACGAAGACGTACATGTACACGACCTGATTCGTGGAGAGGTAGTTATCAACTCTTCTATCCTCGACGATAAAGTGTTATATAAATCAGCTGATGAACTGCCTACTTACCACTTGGCGAACATCGTTGACGACCACCTGATGGAAGTATCACATGTGATTCGTGGAGAAGAATGGTTACCTTCAGCTCCGTTGCACGTATTGCTGTACCGTGCTTTCGGTTGGGAAGATACAATGCCTGAATTCGCCCACCTACCCTTGCTGTTGAAACCGGACGGAAACGGTAAACTGAGCAAGCGCGACGGTGACCGTTTGGGATTCCCTGTATTCCCATTGGAATGGCACGACCCAAAAACAGGAGAAGTCTCTTCTGGATACCGTGAATCAGGCTATCTGCCGGAAGCGGTTATCAACTTCCTGGCTTTGCTGGGATGGAATCCAGGTAACGACCAGGAAATTATGTCAATGGATGAACTCATCAAATTGTTCGACTTGCATCGTTGCAGCAAAGCTGGTGCGAAATTCGACTATGAAAAAGGGAAATGGTTCAACCATGAATATATCCTGATGAAGAGTGACGAAGAAATCGCACAGTTGTTTATGCCGATTCTGAAGGAACATGGCATCGAAGCTCCGATGGACAAGGTAGTTACTGTAGTCGGACTGATGAAAGGCCGTGTAAGCTTCATCAAGGAATTGTGGGATACTTGCAAGTTCTTCTTCGTAGCTCCGACAGAATATGATGAAAAGACAGTGAAGAAACGCTGGAAAGAAGATTCAGCAGAACGCATGACCGAACTGGCTGCACTGTTGGAATCATTGGACGATTTCTCACTGGCTCACCAGGAAGAAGTAGTCATGAAGTGGATTGAAGATAAAGGTTACCACTTGGGTAATATCATGAATGCTTTCCGACTGACACTGGTTGGAGAAGGCAAAGGCCCTCACATGTTTGACATCTCGGCTGTATTAGGAAAAGAAGAAACAGTGGCTCGTATGCGCCGTGCAGTAGAGGTCCTCAAATAAGCTAAGACATGATTTATAATCTTATCATCGCTCTTTATACAAGTGCAGTCAGACTGGCTGCACTTTTTAATAAGAAAGTGGCCCTGATGGTCAAAGGAGAAAAGGAATCTTTTGACATTCTGCAAAAACAGATTATCCGCGGAGAAAAATACCTGTGGTTTCACGCAGCTTCTTTAGGGGAGTTTGAACAAGGACGTCCGCTGATAGAAGAAATCCGGAAAACCTATCCGCAGTACAAGATTCTCCAGACATTTTTTTCCCCCTTCCGGATATGAAGTGCGAAAGAACTATAAAGGAGCTGACATTGTCTGTTATCTTCCGCTGGACACCCCGGGCAACGTAAAGCGTTTTCTGGATCTAGCTCAGCCTTATATGGCCTTCTTCATCAAGTATGAATTCTGGCAGAACTACTTAAATGAACTTCAACGGCGAAATATTCCGGTTTACAGTGTATCTTCCATCTTCCGGAAAGAACAGATTTTCTTCCGCTGGTATGGCAAAAGTTACCGAAAGGTACTGAACACGTTTACTCATCTGTTCGTACAGGATGAAGCGTCTGTACAATTACTTCGTACCATCGGTATTACCAACACCACTGTAGTAGGTGATACACGTTTTGACCGGGTATTGGAAATCTGCCATCAGGCTAAAGAACTTCCATTGGTAGAGAAATTCAAAGGAAATCATACTGCTTTTGTAGCCGGCAGTTCCTGGGGACCGGACGAGGATATTTTCATTCCATATCTCAATGCGCATCCGGAGGTAAAGCTGATCATTGCACCACATGTGATTGATGAAAGCCATTTGAAGGAAATTATCAGCAAGTTGAACCGTACCGTAGTACGCTACACGCAGGCTACGGAAGAAAAGGTGAAAGAAGCCGATTGCCTGCTGATTGACTGTTTCGGTCTGTTGTCTTCCATTTACCGCTACGGAGAAATTGCTTATATCGGAGGTGGATTCGGCGTAGGTATCCACAATGTGCTGGAAGCTGCTGTATATGGTATGCCGGTCATTTTCGGCCCTAACAATAAGCGGTTCCGTGAAGCTCAGGGCTTGCTTCAATGCAAGGGTGGCTTTGAAATACAAGGAGCAGAGGACTTCAAGAAGATTATGGACAACTTCCTGAACAACTATGAAGCCTTGGATAAAGCAGGAAAGAAAGCCGGAAACTATGTACGAGACAATGCCGGTGCATTGGAAAAGATTATGCATACAGTGACTTTATAAGTCGCAGAATCATACAATAAAACGGAGCTGAAGCAAAGAGAATCTATTCCTCTTACTTCAGTTCCGTTTTTCATTATTATCTTCTATTATTTATTCCTGAGACTTCATCCGTTCTTTCTTATAATTCTCAAATAGTTCAGATAAAGTTTCCATCGGAATATGCAGCAAATACATTTCCTTAAATACATCGGGTAATACTTGCTGGAGGAAAGCAGCCTTCCGAAGCTCAATAATCTTCTGAGCAGCTCCAGTTGCCACAAAATATCCTAACCCCCGCTTATTGTAAATAATACCCTGACTCTGCAGATAATCATACGTACGAACTACCGTATTCGCATTCACCTCCACTATTCCTGCATATTCTCGTACCGACAGGATACGTCCTTCTTCTTCATACACTTCCTGAAGAATCTCATCCATGATACGGTCGGCTATCTGCAAATAAATCGGTTTATTCTCTTTAAAAGTCATAGGCGCCACAGTTTTCGTTTAACAACTTCCGAACGAGTAAACAGCCGATAAGACAGCCACCAGTTGAACACAGTAAACAGAAGAAGGACAACTGAAATAATGGTCAGCAATCCATTTACAGTCTGGGGAGAATGTGGATAATTTTCATCTACTCTCCGAATAAGAAAAGACCATATTCCACTATCTACTGAGCTCGCAAACAAAATTCCTCCTAAGATAGTTACAGCCAAACAAGCCCCTATTGTTTTCAGGAAAGGATGTTTGTACCAGAAACTACCTCCCAAGATAAAAAGTGAATGATTCCATAAGCAGAATATCCATACAAGTAGCTGCATCAGCCACCAGGAATAAACAGACTCTCCTGTTGCGTCTACCGAAGCATGAGCCCATTTCATGGAAAATACTTCCACCAACATCGGCTGGCTATACACAGCCGGTAAATCAAACAAAGGCAACAACAGATAATGGGTAAGTTCCAAAGCCAGCAAGGCAACCAGAATCATCAATACAGTGCCTACTGTCACGAACAGGGCACGAGAGAAGAACTTCTCCAATTTCGTAGCCGGCAGCAATAAATAAGAAATACGTTTTTCCTTATTGTCCATACATTTCATGATGCGGGAAGCATAATATATCATTGCCACACTAACCACCATACCAATTATCCCCAACATATTGCCGCAAAATCGTTCAAAAGAATAAACTTCAGGATAGCCTTCTTCCGTCCAGCGTTCTGCCGACCATAAAAAGCCTAACATCGGAAAAAAGCAGGCTGCAAAAATACCCAGCAAACCATAAAGGTTACTTTTCCAGTTTTCTATCAAATCGCGTCGCATGATATGCTGTACGCGTGTCATACTAAAAGTTGTCTCCATCATGTCGTGTCATTTATTTATCATTAAAAATCGCTTGTATTTTCTCACGTTCCGTCAGCAAAGCATTAAACAGAAGTTCCAGGTTCAACGGGCTCTCTTCTCCTGCAAGATTGGGCCATATCACACTGTTTCCATGCACAGAGGGCTGCACGAAAAGAGCATCATCTGTCGGTTCATTCATGCCCTGCTCCACAAACAACAGTTTATCTGTAATGTCTACTACCGAGCGGTTCAACAACACTTCATTTCCGTCAATCACTACCACCTGATCCAGCAAACGGTCAATATCCCGTACCTGATGAGTAGATACCACTACCGATTTCTCTTCCGTCATACCTGAAGCTATCACTTTCCGGAATTGACTTTTGGAGGGGATATCCAATCCATTGGTCGGTTCATCCATCAGAAGCAAGGAGGTATTGGCTGCCAGCGCGAAACACATATAAGCCTTTTTCTTCTGTCCCATGGACAACTCTCCTAGATGAATATCTTCATTCAAATCAAAATCGGCCAAGCATGTCCGCAACAACTCCTGACTGAAACGGGGATAAAATGGTGCATTCACTTTCACAAACTGCTGTAAGCTTAAATTGGGTAAAGTGAATTCTTCCGGAACCAAATACATATCCTCCAAGGTTACCGGTAGACGCTTTTGTACGTCTACCCCTTTCATCCAGACAAAACCACTTTGTGGACGTAACAAGCCACTCATCAAATAAAGTAAAGTAGATTTTCCGGTCCCATTCTTTCCCAAGAGACCAATTACCTTTCCAGCTTCCATTTCCAATGAGAAATCTTGAAAAACGGAAGCTTTCTTTCCATAACTGAAGGTTAACCCTTCGATTTTTATCATAGACGTGTTCATGTTGTAAATAAATTATATTAGTGTATTAGTTTATTAGTACACTGCAAATGTAATTCTTTTTCTTTAATCTACAAGCATCAACAAAACTTTTAACAGATAAAATGAATTATCTCCAATCGATTTAATTCTTAAAATTACAGGAATAGAAGTTATAAGCCCGATGATTCAGACCCATGTTCCCCAAAACAGGTTTCTTTCCAGGCTGATTTTCGTACGTTTTAAGCCTGTTTGAATGCTCCGATAAAGAATGACCCTCCTTTCCGGAGAAAACGTCTCCAGAGGCATTTCTGAAGGCCGTCCGGGTAAGCGGTAAGGAAACAAAGGAAAGCAAAGGGGAAAAAGAAGAAAAGAAGAAACCGGCAGCAGAAGGAGGAAGTTGCCTGCCGCGGAAGGAGCGGAAACGGACGCAGACGCAGACGCACGGACAGTACGGACACAAAAAGCCCTGAAGCGTTTCTGCCTCAGGGCCTCCGTTAAAACGGCGACTACCTACTCTCCCACTTGCGCAGTACCATCGGCGTGACGAAGCTTAACTTCTCTGTTCGGAATGGGAAGAGGTGGAACCTTCGTGCAATAGTCACCTGAATACCTTTATATTATTCATGACTCACAAGCAAGCAATTTCAGCACTTCTTTCATGCTAAACGTATATATCATCCTTTCGATGACTGTTCCATCCGCTCCGCGCGGATAAGGAAAGCTGACGGGCAATTAGTAATGCTCGGCTTTGCTGTCTCCAGCTTTACACCTGCATCCTATCAACGTTGTCGTCTTCAACGACCCTCAAGAAATCTAATC
>ENA-OPZN01000027-OPZN01000027.1-human-gut-metagenome-genome-assembly--contig:-NODE-27-length-66459-cov-5.725638_pt1 | contig 66459 bp, 59 predicted proteins | sample MGYA00242483_ERZ504503 | MGnify/ENA primary metagenome ERZ504503 (study PRJEB26092, sample SAMD00036285) | human gut metagenome | host: Homo sapiens | study: EMG produced TPA metagenomics assembly of... | reverse complement strand
CGGACTTTTCGGGCCGTACACCAACATTCTTTTATCATCAGTCAGATTATTCATTACTTTTGTGGTTCGTCCTCCCAGTCTATCTCTTCGTACTCGTAGTCAAAGTCATCATCCTCATCCACATCCTCATATTCATAGTCAAAGTCTTCGTCTTCGCCCATATCTTCCAATTCCTTGCGAAGTTTGGTCATATCTTTCGGACGATGTACGATGGCTTCCCGACGTACTGCTTCCAACTGGTTACTGTCTTTATTCAGTTCGGCCCAAAGTAAGTCTTTCAACTGCTGGATACCCATTCCAGACACCGAAGAAATAAAGACATGAGGTATATCTTCAGGCAATGTAGGTTCCAGCATCTGCATCAGTTCCTCGTCCAGCATGTCACATTTCGTAATGGCCAACACCCGCTGCTTGTCCAGCATCTCCGGATTAAAGGTAGCCAGCTCGTTCAACAGAATCTCATACTCCTTACGTATGTCATCCGTATCACCCGGTACCATAAACAGCAGCAATGAGTTGCGCTCAATGTGACGCAAGAACCGCAGTCCCAGTCCCTTTCCTTCACTGGCTCCCTCAATGATACCCGGAATATCCGCCATCACGAAAGACTTTCCTTCGTGATAAGACACAATTCCCAGGTTCGGTTCCAGCGTGGTAAAAGGATAATTGGCAATTTTCGGACGTGCGGCAGAAACTGAAGAAAGCAAAGTGGATTTTCCGGCATTCGGAAAACCGACCAGACCTACATCTGCCAATAATTTCAATTCCAAAATCACCGTCATCTCCTGCATCGGTTCACCCGGTTGGGCAAAACGGGGTGCCTGACGGGTTGCTGTACGGAAATGCCAGTTTCCCAATCCTCCGCGTCCGCCTTTCAGCAAGATGACTTCCTGTCCGTGCTCCGTTACGTCGCACACGTATTCCCCTGTTTCGGCATTATATACTACCGTTCCACAAGGCACTTCAATGACTTTATCTGCCCCGTCCTTTCCGAAACTTTTGTTTTTCGAGCCGTTACCTCCATGTTCCGCAAACACATGACGGTCGTACTTCAGGTGCAGCAATGTCCAGTAATTGCGGTTTCCCCGCAAAATCACATGACCTCCTCTACCACCGTCGCCACCGTCCGGACCTCCGTTGGGCATATACTTCTCACGGCGCATGTGCACCGAGCCACGGCCTCCCTTTCCGGAGCGGCAGTAGATTTTTACATAATCAACAAAATTCGATTCAGCCATAAATTCAAGTTTAAGAACTGGCAGACCGTCACCGGCCCGCCAGTTTTTTATTATTTAAAGTTTATCAATAGCCGCGCAAATATCAGCGAAGATACCGTCCATAGTACCCAATCCCTGAATGTGGCAATACTTACCGTCGTTCTTGTACCAGTCAATCAACGGAGCAGTCTGAGAGTGGTATACCACCAGACGCTTCTTGATAGTTTCTTCATTATCGTCAGCACGACCAGATTCCTGTCCACGTTTGATCAGACGAGTCATCAGTTCATCTTCAGGAACTTCCAGGTCAAGCATGATAGAAACTTCCTGTCCGCGTACCTTCAACATTTCTTTCAAAGCCTCAGCCTGAGCGATTGTACGAGGGAATCCATCGAAAATCACACCTTTGCTATCCTTGAAGCTGTCGAATACGCTAGCCAGAATATCAATCATCAATGCATCCGGAATCAACTGACCATTGTCGATATAACCTTTTGCTGTTTTACCCAGTTCCGTGCCATTCTTGATTTCTGCACGCAATACATCTCCCGTAGAAATATGGTTCAAACCATATTTTTCCACAATACGAGCACTCTGAGTTCCTTTACCTGAACCCGGAGCACCAAAAATTACAATATTCAACATGTTGTCTTATAATAAATAAAAAAATTACTCTATCACTGTATAGATGTCACGATAGTTCCGTCCGAAGCCATCGTAATCCAATCCGTAGCCCACGATAAAATCATTCGGAATATTCATCGCCACATAATTTATATCCAAATCCACCTGCAACTTATCCGGTTTCACCAGCAGCGTGGCAATACGGATTTCTTTCGGATTGCGTGCTTTCAGGGTTTCCAGCAAACGCTGCATGGTCAGCCCCGTGTCCACAATATCCTCCACAATTACCACCGTACGTCCTGAAATGTCTTCATTCAGTCCTACCAGTTCTTTCACCTTTCCTGTAGAAGCCGTTCCCGCATACGAAGCCAGCTTCACAAAAGAAATCTCACATGGAATCGTCAGATGTTTCATCAAATCGGCCGTAAACATGAACGAGCCGTTCAACACACTCAAAAACAACGGATTTTCACCCTCCAAGTCATGATTGATTTCATTGGCCACACGTGCCACCTCCTTCAGGATATCCGCCTCTGGAATAAACGTTTTGAAACGCTTGTCTTTAATCTGAATCGTATCCATGTTATAATCTAGTTTTAGAAATTGTGCAAATTTACGGATTTTCCCTAAAACCTCCACACTTCCCCCTGAGTATTTAAAGATATTTTCAATAGAATATATATCCCATTCGAGGCTTTTTTCGTACTTTTACCGACAAAATAGCTATTTTATATATACAATGAAAATTTTAAGTTGTACACAACAAAAAGAGGCAGATGCATATACCATCGCCCACGAATCTATATTGTCAATCAACCTTATGGAAAAAGCCGCCGGTCTGCTGGCACAAGCTATCAGCGAGCGATATGACAAGTCACACCGTCTTGTCGTATTTGCCGGTCCGGGCAACAATGGGGGCGATGCACTGGCTGTAGCCCGCATCCTTTTCCTGAAAAACTATCCGGTAGAAGTCTATTTGTTCAACGTAAAAGGTACCCTTTCTGAAGAATGCCTCACCAACATCCAGCGCCTGAAAGAAAGCGGATTTGCCAACTACACCGAAGTCAGCAACCAGTTCGACCCGCCTCATCTAGGCAGTCACGACGTAGTAATCGACGGTCTGTTCGGTTCCGGGCTTCAAAAACCGCTGAGCGGAGGATTTGCAGCCGTAGTACAATACATCAATGCTTCTCCAGCCCAGGTGGTATCCATCGACATCCCTTCCGGACTGATGGGAGAAGACAATACCCATAACATCCGACAAAATATCATCAAGGCCGACCTGACCCTGAGCATCCAGTTGCCCAAACTCTCCTTCCTCTTTGCCGAAAATGCAGATGTGGTAGGCGAATGGCAGTTGCTCGACATCGGTATCAGCCGCGAATTCATCGAATCAGCCAAGACGAACTATTACATCACCGAAGCCAGCGAAATGCGTGCGCTCATCAAGCCGAGAAAGAAATTTGCCCATAAAGGCATGTTCGGCCACGGCCTGCTGATAGCTGGTTCATACGGTATGGGAGGGGCCGCCCTGTTAGCTTCACGTGCCTGCCTGCGTTCGGGCATCGGACTACTCACCGTACACACCCCTGTATGCAACCATGACCTGCTACAGAGCAACGTGCCCGAAGCCATGGTACAGGATGACGTACACGACCGCTGCTTTGCCGAAGCTGCCGACCTCGACAACTTCCAGGCCGTAGCCATCGGCCCGGGATTAGGACAGGAAGAAATCACGGTGCAGGCTCTGTTCGACCAGGTAAGCAACTGCTATATTCCTTTGGTCTTAGATGCAGATGCGCTCAACATCTTCAGCAGCTACCGTAACTACCTGACCCGTATTCCCCGCCACAGCATTCTTACTCCACATATCAAGGAACTGGAACGCATCATCGGACGCTGCAGCAACAGCTACGAGCGTTTGTCAAAGGCGAAAGAACTGGCAGCCCACCTGCAATGCTACATCGTACTGAAAGGAGCATGGACGGCTGTCATTACCCCCGACGGAGTGACTTACTTCAACCCCACAGGTAATCCGGGTATGGCCACAGCCGGAAGCGGCGACGTACTTACCGGCGTCATCCTGTCACTGCTCTCACAAGGCTACACACACGAGGAAGCCTGCCGCTTAGGTGTCTATGTACACGGTCTGGCTGGTGACATCGCCTGCCAGCAAAAGGGAGTAATCGGTATGACCTCCGGTGACATTGCAGACGCATTGCCGGCCGCATGGAAACAACTAATGGAAACTAAATGACAGACAATATGAAAAAAGGAATCATTGCATTGGGACTGCTGGCCTCTCTGAGTGCCTATTCCCAGGAAAGCTATGTGCCACAGGCAGGCGAAGGCATCGTGTACTTCCTGCCCAAAACCAAAGTAGCCGTTGACATCATTGCTACCAAGGTAAACTACCAGCCAGGCGAATTCAGCCTGTATGCCAGCCGCTACCTGCGCCTGAACAATATCAGCTCACAACCTGAAAGCCATTGGGAAATCAAGGATATTCAAGTCCGCCTTGTAGGAGTGCCCGACTCTACGAAAGCCTACATCATAAAGGTAAAAGATAAAAGTGTGGCATCCAATGTAGAACTGACCGACAAAGGGATTGTAAAGGCTATCAACACGACCTCTACAGAGAAGGAATCTGCTCCTGACTACAAGCTGGAAAAACCTGAGCTACATGAAAATGTCCGTAAATACATGACAGAAGACATCCTCATGGCCGGTTCCAGCGCGAAAATGGCAGAACTGACAGCCCGTGAAATCTACAACATACGCGACAGCAAGAACATTATCCTGCGCGGTCAGGCGGAAACCATGCCTAAGGACGGAGCTTCTCTTCAACTGGTTATTGACCAGCTGAACAAACAAGAAAAAGCCCTGACACAAGCTTTTACCGGCACTACCGACCGTACAGATAAAGTCTTTACGATATTGGTAGAGCCCAATAACGATGCACAAGAGCAGGTCGCCGCCCGTTTCTCCACCCAATTAGGAGTACTTCCGACCGACAATCTGGCCGGTGACCCGATTTATGTTTCCATCCGCAACACTTCTACCCTTCCCATGCCGGAAGAAGATAAGAAAAAGAAAAAGCAGATGGTGCCATCTACAACGTGCCGGGCAAGGGAAATGTCACCGTGACCTATCAGGGCAAAAAGCTTTTCGACGGTGAAATGCCGTTCACCCAGTTCGGCTATACCGAAGTGCTGGTAGACGGCTTGTTCGACAAGAAAGTAAACACCCGCGTGATTTTCAATACCACCACCGGCGGTATTCTGAAGATTGACAAAGACTGATTTTATAATCTAAACATACCCCAAAGGTCATTTTCTACCATACAGGTGGAAAATGGCCTTAAAAATAATCATTTCGTATTCCCTCTTCCAGTTTCGTCATCCATTCATTAAAGCGAGGGCAACGTGTACGAATATCATCTATGCTCAATGCTTCAAGAATCATTTCTCCATCAGTCGTTTTTTCATAAGGGAAAATATGCATCAATCTCTTTGAAGGTGCAGTCTCCTCCCCTCCGTTTATATCTTCCGGAGTAGGATAAGAATCCATTATATGTTGCAGCAACACGTGCCACATCATTCTTAAGATAATCAAATCCTACATTACCCCCCCTTTTTATTCAGTTTTCTGTTAGTCAATATCTTTTGGGCATTCATCGGGTTGGTAAATCCTTTCAAATACAGATAAGGAATCACACACTTCTGGATAAAACTGACTTCCGTATCACCTTCCACTATAAAAACAACTCTCTTCATACCCGCTCACATTAAAGGCTGCCCGCCAATGACATTCTTTTCCCAGATTTCTCCCAAGCTATAATCCTTCAGCCATACATCCAGACTTTCAGCATCCAGCCGGTTAAACACCGTAGCATTATCCTTTCTGTCTACCACAATAATATCCTGTGGTCCAAAATTATCTACCAGATTTACCGATTGGGTAGAAATAATAATCTGTGTTTTAGCAGAAGCTTTCTTGATCAAAGCAGCCAGCTTATTTACCGCCACTGGATGCAACCCCAACTCCGGCTCATCAATAATAATCGTCTGCGGCAGATTTGGCTGTAACAACAATGTAGCCAAACAAATAAAGCGCAACGTACCGTCTGAAAGCTGATATGCGTTAAAATAAGTATCCACTGCTCCCGCCTGCTTCCATTCCAGTTGAATCAACTGTTCATTCAGGCGATTCGGCATCAGATTAAACCCATCAAAAAAGGAGAAACCGAAGCCACCGTCTTCTCAATACGCGCAAAATGTTTAGGAACTTCTCTTTCAAATAATATAAAAAAGCTGCTATATTCGCCCCGTTGCTTTTCAGGCTTATATTATCTTCAACGTTGCATTTTCCTTTCATTGGAGAACGGTCGCCCGTATCGTGAAAATGATAAACCTCAAATTCACGTAAAAGGCTGTTCACATAAAACGCCTGCCCGGTATAATCATTTTGAAGGAAGACTCCTGGCGGTTCGCTTCATGCAACTGTCCGTGCCATACTCCCCCGCTGTTAAACGCTGTTTCCACACGTTCAATGAACAAAGAATCCTGCGCCTCCTTTAATTTCACAATAAAGCGATTATGGGCTTCCTGATCACGTTTGGCAAAGAACAAGTCGAAACCGATATGTTCCGTCTCTTTTTTCCCCATATACAACAAGCAGTCTGCTCCCCCCTTAGTCAGAATATAGTTTTGCAGGTTCTGCTCATATAAGTTACGTATAAGCGTAAAAATAGAGATGAAGTTACTTTTTCCTATTCCATTTCCTCCGATGAGAATGTTTATGGGCAGCAACTCCACCGCCTGCTCCTTTATTGATTTATAACCCTTAACAACAATTTTGTTTATCATTCCATTGCAGATTTACATACAAAGACCATTTTGCAAAGATAAGCTTTTACGCGGATTCACCGCATTTTCCGGACAATAATTGTTTGTTCCGGAAGACCCTTTATAAACTTCCGTTCCCCTGTTTCCTTTCATCCCATATACCTTCATTCTCCCAATTCTCAGGGAACCCCATAGCCCGAACATCAATCAAAGGATAACGTTTCAACAACTCTTTGAATCTCGTGACAAATGAATGGTTCGGATTGATTGTATTTAGAAAATAGACAATGTTCCGAACGATGTAATCTCCATTGTCATCCAGCTTGGAGGAAAACGGTCGGAATATTTAGACTTAAATGCCGTAACAAACTCTTCATCACTACGCTGGTACTCTTCATCAATCTTTGCCAGGATTTTAGCATGACGCATTGAATTGGAAAAAAGAGAAGTGTCTGTAAACCAATAGCCACTTAACCGATAGTAACTGATATTCTGCAATAAATGCAAAGCCTTTGCCTCATCCTTGAAGGACAGACCACGTTGTTTAAGTAAGGAAATTTGGTCAGCAAACGATATGAGATGCTTGGGATAAGGAACTTTCACCATAGGCATATAAAAAATAAAAGGCTTACCCTGAGCGCGCTGATCTGACGGGAAGCGGGGTAAGCATGTTGTTGCAAAATACGATGATTATCTTGATTCACAAAATAAGTTCACATAAATATTTCATCCAAATGGCAGGTCCAGCTTTTACACGGATTCACCGCCTTTTCCGGACAATAATTGTTTGTTCCGGAAGACCCTTTATAAACTTCTGTTTCTCCGTCCGTATTCTTTCCAAGGCAAAGAAAAATTCTCTGTTTCACACTGTGGGATACAAAAACCACAGTGTGGGATATATATTTCACAGTGTGGGATACAAATCCCGCACTGTGAAACAGAGAATATGCAAGAGCGTTCAGAAGAATGTGACGGGGTATGCTGAATTAATAAATCGTGCGGAAAGGATAATTGTCTGAAGTGCCTGCATGGAAAAAGTTACGACAATTTTATAACAACAAAAGCTGCAACTTTTCAGGTCACAGCTCTTGTAGTTATAAGATGAAGAACAATATTGTACTTCTATTAATGTTTACTTTGCATAATAATGGAAGATAAAACAAACTCTAAAAATTGATTTCCTGTTTTTTTTAGAAAATAAATTTTATTCTTCTGTATATGTAAAATTAGACTTAGTCAACTTTATGTTACGAACATACAGAGTCGTTTCGGCTCCAGATTTGTTATTATAAAATATAATATTAACTCCTTTATTCACGTCGTCATCTGTAGTTGCGTCATAAGTAGGAACTTGACTACCACCACTTCTTCCCTCTTTAGCAGCTTGTCCTAAACTAAAATATACAGTCTTTGTAGTCCAAGCAGCATTCTTAGCAGCAGTGAATATTGTAAGAGTTCTAGACCAATCTGCCAAAGACTCCTCTTTCGTTTCTTCATCTTCAAGCTTTTGAAGCATTTGAAATAATTTATTATCACTTTGATGATGATAAACCAACTCCCAATGCCCCCAAATCTTCATCTAATCCATCATCTTTAAATTCAAATGAAAGCTCATATACACCTCTATCGAATGGTGCACAGGAATGGAAAACAACAGGATTATTATTCCAACCTCCATTAGAGTCACTAAATCTTTTTATTGTCAAAGCCTGCTCAGCTTCATCATATCCAATTTCTGCCGGCGAAGTTATTGCAACAGGATTTTCACCGGTGGTAAGACCATTCCGTTTGTACCACCCTTCCGCCTTATCAGCACCAATCTGGTTCGCAGTTGTTGACGAACTCCAGTTAAGTGCAATTGTCTCAAGCACTTGTCCGTCCGTTGGCAGCGGAATGCTCAACTCAGCCACACTAATTGAAGCATCACCACCATTTGAGGTTCCTCCCGTCCAATTATTGATACTTGCTGAAGCTGTAATTTCGATTTCAGCATCACCACCCTGTTCACCTAAAGTAACGGTCATGGCAAGATATTTACCCTGCTCGAAATTTATCTCACCTGAGTATTTAGCCTGGTAAGTTCTACCATTTACTGCAATTTTGAAAACCGGAGTAGAAGCAGCAATTTTCTGTGCAGGAACAATGGCACGGTATTTCAAACTAGGCAATGCATCCATTGTTACAGTAGCTATAGTACTTCCTGTTGTAACGGGAGTCTCCGCTGTAAGGTCTATTTTCGCATCTGTAGCCACATTGAGAAGGTCTACGGTAGCCCCTTCAGCTGCTCCGCTTCCTGCCAATGTCACCTCTATCAAAGAAAGCGCATGATCAAATGCAAGCTTTACATCAGTCTGTCCCGCAGTTGCAGAAAGTTTACTATACAGATAATCATTCTTAATATAACCCTCTGTATCCTGATTGGTAGCTACCACAACAGGAATATTGTTAGCTGTCATACCTTCTGCATAAGGATAATATGCATAGTAAGTATATGCAGCATCAGCAGATACTTTCACGGGACCACCCGTCCATGTCGTTCCGTCTGCTGTAGAATATTTCACATTTGTATAAGAAGGTACCTCAGCTACAAAAATACCAACCTCATCATTACCTGTAAATGAAGCAGTATAACTATCTTCCGGCATAGAAATTCTGGAAGACGGTGTGTTTCCAATACCCATAGTGAAATTTACATTTCCTCCATTGTTCAAGGCCTGTTCGCTCAACTCGTTGTTACAAGCAGTCATTGATGCTGCTGCAATGGCTGCTATAAAGATTCTATTCAATGCTTTCATATTATTAATTTTGGTTTTAGTTTATTCTTATTATTCCTGTTCTATTAAACTAACATCAGTTATATAAAAAAATCGTATTTTTACTTCTTGGCGCCAAATTTATGTAATAGTCATAGACTGAAACATCCGCCCATTCCTTATATGCATCACATTTATTTCCACTTCCAGACTTATTTCCTAAAAGAGAAAATTTAAAATTACAACTGAATTCCTTCCAATCTGTTGACAAAGTAAAGTTTTTAAACGTTTGATTTTTTTCAGTCGTAATTTTATCGGTCGTAGTTGCTTCAAGAGAACAAAAATAATTCTCCGTCGGTAATTTTATACATGTCCAGATTTGAGCGTCAGCAATATCTGCTTTAGCTCTAAATGATAAAGTATAAATTTTATTTGGTTCAATAATATTCTCTTTATTAGGATTAAAGTAACCAACAAAGTTATCATACCAACTACCATCTCCCTTATAATCTATTTTTATCACATTACCATAAGTATCATCTGATACAAGTTCACAAACCGTTGCGTAAGTTGATTTAATTTCAGAAAACCAAAAACTTTCAGTATAATTAGCTTGTTTCGGATCTGCTGTCAGAGCCCTAAAATTACTACTGCTAATATCTTTAAGTTTTAAAGGTATTAAATCTGAATACACTCTATCTACATCACCTTCTCCCGGGTCAGAAGTACTCGCATCCCAATCCGTAATTGGACCGCCAATTGTCACTTCATCACCGTCCGGCAAAGCCACCAAACTATTTACTGTAATCTGCAAAGCTTTTCCCGCTTCATAAGAAACAGCCTTCCCTTCTGCAGAAGAATAAGTAACCGCATAAGTCTTTCCTTCAGCCACGATTGTCAGCAATTTACTGCCAGAAGCAATATCCTGAGCCGGAACGATAGCTCTATATTCCCATTTATCCGCACTTGTCTTTTGCATTTGAATAGAAGTCTTCTCACCTGAAGCCGTTCCCACCGTACCAGCCTTAGCATTTACTACAGCTGTGGGCAGAATGCTTTCCAATGTGACAGTCGCCCCCGCATCGTCTGTAAGACCGCTCTTTATTCCAACCTGCACCATAGCAAACGCATGGTTAAATGTAAGCGTAACATTCTCCGCTCTAGCCTCAGCAGTTGTATTCTGAGCAGTCAGCACGTCATCTTTACTGAATCCGCTAGTTTGGTCAGCATTTACCGTTATATTAAGCTGGCTCGGGTCGGTCACGGTCACACCATCCATATAAGGATAATAAGCATAATAACTTAATTTCGTGCCATCGGAGGTAATCGCTTTATCTGAAGTCCAGGCAGACTTAGAAGCATCATATGTATATTTTACATTCGTATAAGCAGGTTCAGTCTTACCTTCTTTATACGCAAAAATACCAATCGCATCTTCATTTACAAATGTGGTTTTTAAAACCCCTTCACCTTCTGCAATGGCAGTACGCGACAAGTTTTCAATGCCGACAGTGAATTTCACTTCCTGCCCGCTATTGCCACTACCCTCGGCCAACTGCTGTTCCATGTCGTTTGAACAAGCGGTCATCGCCAATGCGCCTGCCAGGGCAAATATCAAGTTCTTGAAATACATTTTCATAAGGTTATATTATTAAGGTTATTATTATTCCGGTTGTTCATTTCCTTCCACTCCAATTTCACCACTTATTTCCCAGTCTTCCACCGTAATCGGATAACTGGTTACTTTCACGGTCGGAACGAAGTTCACATCAATTTTTATCTCAAATTTTGTATTGATAGCGCTAGGTATCGTAGCTATGTAATCCGTCACTTTCACCTCGATGGGGTCGGCAATCTGTACGTTGTTTTCATCCAACAAAGTAATCACAATGACAGGTGTTACAATAGCTGCCGGTGTTTCAGTTGCACCTTCCCCTTCATTCCCATTTTGTTCTTGTGACTGAACCGGGAACAGCATAGCTCTAAACTTATTACTTGCAGTAGCTGTAGCTCTGGAACGTCCCGCAGTACTTGCGTCTGCCAGTGTCAGCGTACCAGTTTCCGATTCTGTCAATGTTCCGTTCAACACATTCAGGCTACCTTTCAAGGCCGTATTTTTAACTTCTACCTTCATTCTGGAATAAGATACTTCCGGAGTAATGTCTGCAGAAACCATAGCAAACACATGCTTCAGTTTAAAAGCAGCCTCACGGTTATCTTTGTTCAACCCGCTCACTCTGTCAAACTGAAGATTGAAAGCCAATTCCTGCTCCGTAGTCAAATCTACATTTAACTGGTTATCGGTGACTTCAGCCATATGCGGATAATATGCAGCTAAATCCCTTTTATCTCCATTGGAAGGAAACACGGGAACAGAGTCGCTTTGATTAGCTGTAAAATAACTTCCGATACCCCCTGAATTAAAACCGACATTAAAATAGGGTTCTACCAGATTATCGGTACCCTCTTCCAACATAGAAACGCCAATATTCTCCCCTTTTGCATAAAGCTGCGCAGCCTTATCGGCTTCAAAGCCCACATTCTGAGCCGTCACCACCAACGGAAAGGCATTCTCATACACAGCAGTAGGCCCATCGTCTTTTCCACACGCTGCCAGCAAAAATGCCAGAGACAGCGCCAAGAGATAATTCCTTTTGTTTATCATGCTATTATGAATTTATTTAGGTTATAATTGATTGTCTCGTTGCCATAAAATGTTTAGCAAGCAATGTGTTTTTCTTGATTATTGCGCAGCTTGAACCACTACAAAAATACGAAATTTGCGTTATAAAGACTATACTTCTTTTGTTTCAAAAATGTGCTATTTTTGTACAAAAGAGCAATCTTTATAACACACCAAATTATCATAGAGCACTGACAGAGTTTTCCTGCCAGTACCCTATCAAAATTTATTTCTGTTTCACCAGTTTCATATACACAGGAAGTCCGTTTCGCAACAAACAAGACACTTCCGTATTTCCATTCTCCATTGTCTTTAAGAACACACCAGGCACATTTCCATCCATCTGCCAGACACCTTTCAGTTCAATAAAGGCAGGGGTAGGAATTTCCTTCCAGTTCTTCTTGTCCAGCAGTTTAGGACGCAAGTTCGGATTAGCCATACCCAACGACAGACTACCATCCGTATTCTTTTGTTCTATCAGTAACAGTTCCGTAGCCGAAGAAACTACCTCACCGGCTGTCAATCCCTTCGCAGGAGTAAAGAATGAATAAGCCAGCACATTCTTCGGTGCATATTTAATAATGTGCAAGGAATCCTGCATTTCCACTACCGAGAATAATTCTCCTTTTGTCTGACGGTCGGCCACATCCTTCATCTTAGCTTCATCCGCTGCCGGAACTACAACAAAAGAATAGGACTTTTTCTCCGGTTTCACCCCGTGGTTCATATACGCTTTTGCCACCACTTCTTTAGCCGGTTTGCCAGCCATACCTACAGAAGAAGGCGTCTCCTGTTCGTCATAAATCACTGTAAGTTCATCGTGACCTGCCGGAATAAAGAAGCCGGTTGAAACAGGATTAATCATCGTCACAGGTTCTGAAGAAGCATAATTCTGACGATTTCCCTTCGTTACCTCCTGGCCGTTCACAGTCAACTTATTGTACTGTTTACTTACTACCGACTGGAATAAGTTCGTAGCCGTAATCATGTTGTCCGCATAATCACCCTTTGCAGAAATACCATTTCCAATACTGAACAACATACCGTCAATAGCCAACACCGACTTACAGAAAGTCAAATTGGTAGGAGTGAATCGCTGGCTTCCCCAACGGTCATCCTGATCAAAAGCGGTAGCAAAGAGTCCGTAATCCTTCATGGATACAGCCCCGGCAAAATTACTCGTTCTGGCCTTCTGGTCAAAACGATCCTTATCGTTCTTATAAGGCATCATTTCCGCCCAGTCGGTATAATGCACTGTCGTACTTCCCGGCATCATATTCCAGTCCCATCCGGCACCCTTATTCTCATTGTTAGAAGGATAACCTGTAGGAACCAGTCCCCCCTCGTACAGAATTTCCAGTGTACCGTGGCTCTGGTAACGTCCGAAACGATTGGTCTTGTTATAAATTTCACTTCCCCACAACATAGCTGTAGGCGACTTCATCACAGCCACCCATCCCGGCTGGCGGTACACTCCTGCCGAGCTGTAGTTATACTGATAGAATCCGTTAGCATCAGCAGCCGGTACCGGATACTTATCCGTCTTAAAGAAGTAATTATAATAAGCAGCCAGTTCCTTATCTAAATCAGTACCTGTGGCATCCGCTCCAATCTCAATCAACTGTTCGAACAATTTCTGCGTAAAGGGTACTTCAATACTATAGAAAGGATGGCGTCCTGCCATACTGTTGGCATAAATCCGGTTCTTATCACCTTCTGCACGCACAGCAGTCATGTAAATCGTTACGACAGCCTTTTTCAGTCTTTCGTACGATTTAGGATCAATCTTGAAGGAAGTCCCCTTGAAACGATAGAAGTATTCCACCCACGTTTTGTAAGAATACATGTATCCGTTATAGTGCGCATTGTGGTGGAAACCTGTACCGTCCGGCTTCAGAATATCCTTATTGCCCACATTATAGCGCGTACATACCCGCAGAAAGCCGGAAAGCAACTGCAAGTCCTGCACAGCCTGCTGGTCATTCGGGTTAGCCAGTGCCAGATTAAACACGTATGGCACAATATTGAAAATATAGTCCGAACTAATCCAGTTCAAGATAGCCTTATCTCCTTGGCGAATCACATCCACTTCCAGTAATTTCTGTACGGCGGCAATCATTTTAGCCTTACGTACCTCATCACATACCGGAATGGCACTCATCAAATCAGTAGGAATCTTTCGTACATCACTATAGTTGCTATATACCAGCTTAGGCATTCGAAGGAAAAAATTGTGTGTAAACAGATAATCCAGATATAAATCCAAATCGCCTTTGGCTGATTTACCGTATTTCTGCACTCCGTATGACAACGCACGTACCGTTTTTGCCACATCCCTCAGATGCTGATTCATCACTTTTTCACCCCATAAATCTGCTCCTGTCACGGTATAGTCTCCCGTACGCTGCAGCATCAGCATCTTTAGCCCCATCTGTGCGGACTTCAGCTCACTCTCAGAAGCCTTCGGTTCTGGAAACTTATATTTCTTACGAAACTCTGCAAGTTCTTTCAGCTTCGTTTCGTTCGCATCCTGATTCACCGTCTGCTGTACTGTCTCATCTGCCGTTATGTTACCGGCTGCATACACAGCCGGAATACACATTCCACACAAAAAAAGCAAATAAAGATTTCGTGTTAAGTTCATGATACTCGATTTTTAAATTTCGTGTTTTTACAAAATATTCTACTCGCATATACGACATTGTCTTTGTACTCCAAGCCTTCCCAAGAGCACAAAGACAATGCACTACCAACCTTATTTCAAGGCACTAAGCCAACCCGGCACATAGCCCAAGCGTCGTTTCAATTGTGCTTCATAAAGAGAATTTGGTGACACCGGTGCATCCAGACTTTCGTAATACTTAATCTGGTTTTCAGAGGTATCAAATGGGACTGATGTACCTTTCCAACCCACAATGATTGGCGGCATGTTTTTCCACCATTGGTTATTGTCATCCCACCAGATCCATTTATTGTTCCAACCATCATCACATTTCACTCTGGTAGCCGTCATGTTCCATATCGTCAGGTCATTCAAGTGATTCGGCAGCTGAGCCTCATCACCCCCTTCTCTCCATGCCACAAAACCACCTTGGCAAATATCAATCAAAGTAGCACGCGGCTGAGTAGCATGCGATTCAAAGCAAGAATCATCTCCCCATCTCACGTTCCAGATAACAGCTCCCATACTTTGCTTCGACACACCACATCCGTGATACTGACCTGCACCTTCCATATAGTCACCCAACTGGTTACCGCCGGAATTCACAGCTATATATCCGTTACAATGATCATACACCTTACCAATAAACACACGCGAAGAAGCCTGTGAACGAATAGCAGAGTGACCTCTGTTACCTGAGATTTCTATATCATAAGCTGATACATTGGCACACGATACAAACGAATGAGCCTCGCTCACGCTCTCAAAGTTCACCCGTCGCATCCAGGAGTTTGTCAGGCGAATCATCTGTATGGGCTTGAAGGCACCGTCATCATCCGCGCTGCCATGGTGTCTAAAGTCATCCTTAGAGTGGCCTAGGAAAGTCAAGTCTTCCACTCCCACATTCTCATAATGCGGATACTGGTTTACCTTCCATCCCCATTTCGCCTCTATCTTACGCATAATCGGTTCGTAGAAAGTCAGCGTATTGCCGGAAACCTGCTTTACCTGATGATAATCATAAATTTGTACTCCCTTGTTATTAAGTTCTGTCCAATTAGAAGAAGTTGCATGAGGAGCCAATTCTTCAGCCACAAGTGCCGGATCATTATTCTTCAATGACACGCAAACCCAGTCACCCACATTAATACCTGAAGTAGAAGCAACTTCTATTGAGAATGTTCCTTTCTCCGCATTTCCCGTCACAGTTGTCAACTCTGTCAAATCTGAATTATGCTTAAATTCCAACAGATTAGGAGTCGACCACATTTTACTTGGATCTGTTGCATTATTCTTAACTGCCATTTCAATGGTAGTTTTATTCCTGCCTGCTCCCTTGAAGATAATATTTCCCATGGTCAGACGCAAGGTTTCTACAGTTTCAGCCTTATCTCCTCCACGCAAAATATATTTTCCGACTGGGAAATAGATAATTGCATTGGCATTATCTCCTCCAATATAATATCTTAGTGTCTTACCTCCATCTTCATCAGTTCTTTCCTTACATCCCATCGCTTCTTTCAGAATCTTAATCAGTGCCGGACGGTCAGAAACCTCATCATTTCCATTGGCTCCATAGTCTTCAATATTATATACCTTATAAATAGCACTTCCCTGTGCTCCACCGGTGATGTAACCGTTATAATATTTATTACCACTGGCATCTGCAAGCGGAGTATCAAAATCTATCATTACATCCGGAGGAGCTACTTCGCCATGCATATATCCTGCATACGAAAAGTCCAGCAACACATTATCCTCCGCTTTCATCATGAATTTCTTCCAAGCATTAGCTGAAGTAGAAGCTGAAGCATCCATATTTAGAGAAAGTTCTCCCACTGCAGTCTGTAAAGACAATACACCATCCGTTACAGAAGCCGACTTAAACAATGAATAGCTGGCAGCCGTTTTCGCTTCCAATGAAGGTACCACATCAGTAGAAAGATTTTTCCACTGCACACCGTTCAAAGACATCTTCCAGCAACCGTCCTCCCCCAATGCAATCTGCGGCGTGAACACTCCTTTTCCTGTCTTTCTCAAAGCGGGAACCGCATTACCACTCACGTCTGTCAGTTCCACTTGCGTACCGTTCAACTGATATACCCAATATCCGGCTTCATTAATTCCCATTACCGGAATATCGTTGTCCACCTCAGCAGAACTGGAAGCCCCCACCATCCAATTATTGTCCAATGTCAACTTATATCCAGACTCGCCATCTTCCGTATAGTCTACAATATTAACATCTCCTTCAGCCATCAACTGAAGTGCTGCCACATTGGTATTATATTGCTGCAACAAACTTGCTACTTCTTCCGGCTGTTCAGGAATGACAACCGGTTCTATCACTTCTTCGTCTGAGCAGGAAAACCAGAACAAAGAAGCTAAGAGAGTTATTCCAATATTCAGTTTTTTCATAACAATATATCTAATTATTTGAGAGGGAGTTTACTTAATTCCATACCCCTTATAACTATCCTTTAAAGTGTATGTAAAACTAGTCTCATAATATGTTTTATTAACAAATGGTTCTTCACTCATTAAACTAATATTGTTAACGACTCCTTCTGTTGGATTATTTCTAAAAATCTTCCATGTCAATGAATTTTTATCATAAACCATATTATCAGTAAAATTTTCCCCTTTTGTTGGCGAAACCGTAGGATTGATAAAATAGCAATTATCAGTCCAAGACGATTCTACAAATATAAGATTCTTTGATAATACACTATTCTCATGCATATTAGCCTGCACATATGCCTGACTAGCATCTGGAAAAACATTTACCAATGTATTATTGGTAATTTGAACATTTAAAGAATTTTCTGGATATGCTACTAATTTTACAGAAGCTGATGCCGGGGAAACATTTCCTTCATTCACACTACAACAATACAATAGATTATTATCTAATACATACGTACAGTTAGTACTAAATCCTGTATTAGTTTTTGGTACATAAAATATTCTATTATCTGTTGTTGCAGAGTTAAATAACAATATAGAATTGGTAATGACAAAGTTAGTAACAGATTCTAAAGTAAAGCTATTACCTACGCTTAGCAATGCTCTATTAGTTCCAGATTTATTAAATCTTATTACACAATCATCAAATATAAAATTCTCTATCATTCTACTTGCTGCAGTTCCTTCGAAAACATGCCATATAATTTTTATTTTCAGACTCTGTAATCTCAATATTCTTACATAATAAACCTTTTGAACTTGCCTCACTTGGATTCAAAGCAAAATATCCATTATTTCCAGACAATGTCAATTTACATTTACTTTCTATTTATCCCCTATAATAATTACAGAATTATCAACTCTTTGCTTTATTGACATCTCAAAATCACTTTGCAAAAATAGACTGTTCCATTAGTAAATTGAGTTGTCAAATCACTTTGTTGTGTAATAAGCTTAACGTCTTTATATTCTTTCTTATTAATTTTTACATTACCTATCTCAATATCCAACCCAGCCATATAATCATCATAATAGCTCTTTGTTTCCGTCCTTGCCACAATTTCATCCGTAATAGTATTTACTCCACGGTTCACTTCCATGGTTACCACACACTTACTAGCAGTAGCCGGAGCTGTCACCTCTACCTCCAAAGTTTGTGCACCAGACAAACTAGAATAATCAGTTTTTATTTTTGCTTTCCACTCTGCAGGAACTACCGGACGAATAATATCCCCCGACTGAATATTTACGTTGACTTTCAACGTTTCAGTAGCCTCACAACCAATATACCACATCTCGCCGTCGGCAAGTTCGGGGTCCGTAATCTCACATACCAAGTCCTTAACTACAGGAATAGTATATGAATTATTATCTGAAAGTTTTATTGTGATGGAATTACCATCAGATGCAGGCTCAACGTTTGAAATCGGACTTGTACCAGATGCAGTGCCCGTAGCCTTTACACCAAGGTCTGTCCATGTAACACCTCCATCATAACTCACCCACCAGTTTTCATTTTCAATCTTGAATTGCGGAGTATAAGGAGCATCCTCACCATCTTTCGCTTCTGCTTTCTTACCTGAATCTACACCGGCAATAATCCAATTTCCGCTTTCTTCGTCAATCGTAATGGAAGGGTAATTGGCTCCCACAATTCCCTGAGTCAAAGTCAACGTTTCCCCGTTACTCAATGTCAGGGTATAATTTGTTCCATCAAATGAATAGCTGGTGATGGTTTTGTTTCCGTCCAGCAGCACACGGATGATGTTCATATCGTCATTCAACTTCTGTACCTGTGCTTCGTAATCCTCCACACGGTCTTTCAGCGAATTTATGTCTCTTTCCAAATCGGTCGTGTCGCATGCAGCCATTCCGCACACCAACAAGCCGAACAATAATGATTTATATAGTTTCATAGGATTACAGTTTTAGTTATTCCACAGTTACAGTCAACTTCTTCACCAGACGATGGCCGGCGGCATTGTATATCTCAAAATAGATAGTATATTCTCCAGCAGATATAGTAGTTCCAGATGGAATACTTATTGTAAGATTTCCATTGTCTTCCAGTTTCACTTCCAGCGGTGTGGGACTTATCACTACATCAGCCACTTCCTCCAAGGTTGCCGTAAGAGTCAAAGAAGAAGAAGTACCCAACGTATAAGGGCCGGCTGAAAACGTCATATTCAGTCCGCCCAGCAAAGCAACTTCCACATAGCTGTCGGAGCCGTAAGGCTTGAACTGCAACACGTTCTTATTGCCCTCTTTCACCTTTACCTCTTCGAAGATGCTGGGATTTATCTTATCCACCTCGGCCACATTATAAGGTCCGGGCACCCGTTGCACTGCTCCATCTCCAATCTGATAGCACCAGTAGCCCTCTTCGTCAACAGACATTTTAGGAGTCGAGCCAGACTTTCCATCCACGGGATTGGCAGTAGCCGGATTTCCCGCCTCATCTTTCAGTTCAATCACTTCACCATTATAGCTGAACACCCACTTTCCTTCCTCACTGATGGTCACTACCGGGAGTTCTCCTTCCGGCATTCCTCCATACACCGTCCAGGAATTACCGTCACTCAGTTTCAGCGTATAATCTCCATTCTCACTCTGCGTATAACTTGTGAAATAAGTTTTTCCGTTCGACAGGTTATAGAAAGTATTGATATTGCTGTTCAGCTTGTCAAACTCCACCTGCAAGGCATCCAGACGTGCGGACAAGGCATTGATGTCATCACGTATCTCGTCCCGGTCGTCACATCCGGAGAATGCAACGAGGGAGAATATGCTTAGAAATAGTAATATATGTTTTTTCATAACGATTCTTTTTTAATTAAGCTCTTCGGTAAACATGCGTTTCTCAAGGTGCAGAAGTAATGGATACCTGAAGTTTGTCTACTGCCCACAGCGTGCCCTGGTTGACACGCACAATGATTTCGGATGTGTTATCGGCTGTGGCACTCCTGCTTCCTGCCGGGGCATACACGGTCAGTGTGTAGTTATATCCGTCTGCATCGGGCGTTTCCTTTTTGACCAGTTCTGCCCGCCAGCCTGCCGGATAAACCGGAGCCAGAGGTTCTCCACCGGAGATTTTCACACCGAAGTCTTTCACCTCGTCGTACGCAAATGTCGCAGTGGCATCTTTTATCTCACACGTCAAGGCCGCGGCTACCGGCAACGCATATTCCGTTCCGTCCGTCCTCAGTATGGTGAAAACAGTGCCGTCTTCACTCAGTGAAGCTGATTCGAAGAACTGGTCGCCCAGGCTGGCTCCCGTACCTAAATCACCTCCGGTCACGTCAGTCCATTCGCCCTCTCCGAAGCGAACCTGCCATTTTCCGTTCTGCACCCGGAACTCGGGATAGCCGTCGCCGTCCTTACCGTTTTCTCCTACCGCCTTCACGCCGGTAGACAAGCCATTCACCACCCAGCAGCCGTTTTCCACTGAGATAGCAGGCTGCACGATGCTTCCGGCTTTTCCCACGTTCAGCGTCATGGTATATCCATCACTCAATGTAATGGTAAATTGAGACTTATCCGCTGATGGTTCTACTTTACTGATGGTCTTTTGCTGAGTATCCAGCACGTAGGCCATCACCTCCACATTGTCATTCAGAATCTTGACCTGCTCCTCCATCAATGTCACACGATTCTTCAGGTCGTTCACATCGTCTTTCAGGTCGTCTACCTTACATCCCACCAGAGATACTGCCATCCAAGTGAGAAGAATATACGATTTTATATGTTTCATAGAACAAGTAATTTAAAGTTATTCAACGACATTCACCGTCACTTCATACACACCGCCATCCTCATGCTTGTAGTTGGTGTTATGAATCAGGAAAGTAGCTTTGTAAGTACCTACCTTTTCATAAGTATAAGTATATGAACGGATGTCCTGCGACAGGTTCTTGATACTTACACCCTGATCCGGTTCGCATGAGGTGATATTAATAGGGTCTGACACCAGCCAGGCAGTCTTCCAGGGATTTTCGCTGGCCGTGCTGTGGATATAGAATCCTCCGTTTGCCACGTTATTCATGTTCCACATGCCCGGCACATTGGCTGTCACCGTGCCATAATCCATATCTTCGGGCAGATAGCTTTCCAGCGCCTTTCTGTCTGCATAAAGCGAATCCTTGAAGTTCAATGCGGTAAACATGAACTCACCCGCATACTGACGGGTCACACTGTTGTTACGCAGTGTATTCTCTATGTTCATCCCATCAAAATAGTATTTCAACTGGGCTGTTGCATCCGGCTTGTTCGCCTCACCCGGATTCGGCCGTCCCTCTCTGTTGTAAGCAATCGCTATCACCAGATTCTTTCCGACAAGGTTCTTCACATCCAGTTCACAAGACTTTGCCGCAGTTATATTGTCTCCCAAGTCATCATACGCTGCTTTAGGAAGGATTTCTTTCCAGTCGTAACCCACGACTAAGGTTGAATCCGCATCAAAATCACTTTTTGACAATCCGGGGAAGCCTTCCACTCCCTTGTCCGGATCACTGTATGCATAGTACACGTCGATGCAATTAGTGTAGCGAGGATTATCTTTAGGATAAGACGTCCCTTCCCGGTAAATATTGAATTTCAGTTTGGAAGAAACTATATCCGAAGCCTCCGTCTCCACACGCTGGCGATATATATACTGGTGTCCTATTTCCCCACTGAAGAAAGTGATAAAGTCCGGTTCTCCGGCAATGGAGAATTCCACCGGAGTTCCCTTCCTGACTGTCACGATGCCTCCTTCCATAGTGACATTCTCAGATGCCACTACATTTACATCCACCTTATCCAGCCCCTCTGTCAAATCTTTTGTACAGGCTGTAAAAGCCAATGCAGAAAGCAAGAAGATATATAATTTTGAAGTTTTCATTTATTACTAACTTAATTATTGTCATTAATACATTTACATTACCATCCCGGATTGTTGCTTGTGATGGCTTTATTCACAGCCATTTCCGCATCGGGTATCGGGAAATAATTCTGCGCAGATGACACCTGGAAATAGGTATATACATTCGACGGTCCCTGGTTCCATTCACCTCCGGCACGGGCATTATCCACCAATGCCTTCATGCTCGATTCAAACTCTCCCCAGCGAATCAGTCAAAATGACGGGTGTACTCGAAGCAGAGTTCACGCGCACGTTCATCCCTTACCATCTGGCGGAATCCTTCTTTATCCAAAGAACCTTTTGCGACGGTACTTGCTCCCGCACGCTCTCTCACTTTATTCAGGTAGTCATAAGCGGCATCCGGACCGTTGAGCTCATTTTCCGCTTCCGCCACCATCAGCAATACATCGGAGTAACGCAAAATCGGGAAATTGATGGCCGTACTGTTCTTGTCTTTCTTGTCGGCCTCATACTCACGGCGGAACTTGGCACACGGACGGGCAATATTCTTGGTGAAGTAAGACTTATAATCGTAGTCCCCGGCCAGCGGCTCGGTATCTCCATCCCATGTGGCATCTCCATACGAGTAAGAACGGCCCATGTCATGCGCATTCACCAGGTCACGGAATCCATACTCATAGAATCTTCTGCCGGTTACTCCCGTATTCTTTCCATTTGCTTCCACGTATGCAAACGGAGCAATGTTCCAGAGGAAGCGGGTATCCTTCGTTTTAATCTGATAACGTTTCCACACTTCATTCTCCGAATCCTTATCCTCGCATATCTTCTTGGTCAAGGTCAAGTCGCACGACATATAATCAGACACCTGAGTGCTCGGTTCTTCTATGCAATACAAACGGTAAAGCTTGGGAGTGGCAAAGATGAATTCATAAGCATATCCCGGGTCGGCGGAACCGATGACATTGGTTTTGGACGACATGTCCGGTGCTGCCAGTCCGATGATGTTTCCAATACGTCCTTCTGCCTTTACATCGGAAGTGTTGTTTCCGGAGAACTCGGCTTCCCAGATACTTTCATTGGCAGTCGTGTTGTATTCGTCTGAACACAAGTCAATGAAATAGTCCCAATAGTCCCTGGCCAGGTCATGACCCTGGTTGGTACATACTTTCAGCGCATAATCTTTTGCAGCCTGATAATAGTCTGTTCTTTCAGCCTCCGTAGCCGCACGGTTATCGCGATGGAATTCTCCGGCACGGAAAAGGTAGATGCGTGCCAAGATGCCCCAAGCCGCCGATTTCGACACCCGTCCCGGCTTGTAGTTCAGCTGTGCCGCAGTCAGCAGGCCTCCGGTGTTCTCGTCAGACACTTCCTGCATTTCCTTGATGACGAAATTGTAAATCGTCTGCTTGTCCGTACGGGCGATGTCCAGCCCTACGACATCCTTGGTAGATTCCGTCTTGAAAGGCACGTCTCCCCAGCACTGTATCAGGTTGAAATAGTAGAACGCGCGCAGGAACCTTGCTTCGGCTATATACTGGGCTTTCAGTTCCGGATCAATATCGGAAACCCTGTCAATATTTTCCAGAAAGATATTGGCACGGTTGATGCCCGAATACAATGTGTACCAGAATCCCGTCACGGCGGGGTCGCTGGAGGTGGCGGTATTGCATATCAGCCCTTTCGTGGCAGGAGCACGTCCGGAACCTCCGTAGTGGGACAAATCATCTCCACCGGCAAGGTACATGTAATCGGCTCCGTAGAATGTGGACTGTCCCAGTTCCGCATAAATACCTGTCAGGAAAGAACTGGCCTCATCCGCCGTATTGAAATAGTTTGGCAACGTAATCTGGTAAGGGTCCTTATCCAGAAAGTTACAAGACGTCAGCGCACCGCCAAGCAACAACGTGAAAATCGTATATTTTAATGCTTTCATAATTAATTCCTTAAAACTTTGATAAACTGTAATTAGAAACCTAAGTTCACTCCGAAACTGAGAGAATAAGCCCTCGGATAAGAAGAAAAGTCAGTCCCGGAGTCAATGCGCTGTTACGGACTGACACTTCAGGGTCATAACCTGAATAGCTGGTCCACGTCCACAGGTTCTGTGCGGCAATATACACCCTGGCATTGCTCAGCCTGGCTTTTGCTATCAATGCCTTCGGGAAAGTGTAGCCCAACGTCACTGTCTTCAAGCGCAGGAATGAACCGTCTTCCACGATACGCGAAGAAATCACGCGGTTGGAGGCGGAAGTGGTGGCTGCCGGAATGTCACTGTCCGGGTTTTCCGGTGTCCAGCGACCGGCATAGCTGGCATACTGGTTCAGCTCGCGCGACTTGTTGTTCGAGCTTTCAAAGAACAGACGGTTGGCATTCATGATGTCATTGCCGTATGACCACTGGAAGAACACGCTCAGGTCAAATCCTTTGTACGTAAAGTTATTGGTGAAACCGCCGGTATGAATCGGCAGACCGCGGCCGATGATGGTACGGTCGTTGGCATCGATGATTCCGTCGCCGTTCACATCCTTGTATTTCGGCATACCCGGCTGGGTATTGGTTTCCGTGGAATAATAAGGTACTCCCTTCTTCAGCGTATAGGTATTGCCCGACTTGTTGAAGTCATCGTACTTATAAGTTCCCTCATACACATAGCCGTACATCATCCCCATCGGCAAACCTACCTGGGCTATGTAGCTGGACTGTGAATTATAGTTCTGGTCGAATGAAGCGGCTGTCAGCAGGCTGTTCTGCCCTTCGGACAAGGCCAGCACCTCATTCTTGTTGAAGGCAATGTTGAAATCGGTAGACCAGGTAAAGTTCTTGGTCTGGATATTTACCGTGCTCAGGCTCAGTTCCAGTCCGTCGTTACGCACCTTACCGATGTTCTTGGTCGCACTGTAGAAGCCGGAAGTCAGCGGCAGGGAAGCTTCCAGCAGCAGGTCGCGTGTAGTCTTGCGGTACACATCGGCCGTAAAGTTGACGCGTTCCTTGAAAAGGCTCAAATCCAGCCCCACGTTCCACTGTTCAGTGGTTTCCCACTTCAAGTTATTGTTGCCTATGGAAGTAGGCACCGTCCCGGCACTGGTGTTGGCTCCGTCAATCGGATAGACACCGCTCGGAATACTGCCATTGGATATATAGTCGCCCACTTTCGACTTCAAGGACTGCAACAAGGCATAATATTCGTATTCACCGATACGGTTGTTACCGGTCAGTCCCCAGCTCACACGCAGCTTGCCGGCATCCAGCACTTTGCCCAGCGGTTTCATGAAATCTTCTTCCATGAAGTTCCAGGCCAGAGAGCCTGAGGGGAAGTAACCGTAGCGGTTCTTCTTGCTGAACTTGGACGAACCGTCGGCACGGAACGAAGCGTGGCATAGTATTTTGACTTGTAGTTGTAGTTCAAGCGTGCCAGATAAGACATCATCGACCAGGAAGTCTTGTAGGAATTGGTCGTACTGGCCTGTCCTTCATACATACCTGCCATGCCCAGCGATTCGTTCGGGATATGGATGGTCTTGAATGAATAATATTCATAGTCCGAATTCTGGAAGGTGATACCTACCAGCGAATTGAAGAAATGCTTCTTCTTGATGTTGGTCTGATAGGTCAGCGTGTTTTCATTCAACCAGGTCAGGCGTTCGTTACGGATAACCTGAGCGTTCACCTTGTCTGTAGAAGTGTCGCCTCCATAGCGTGTCTTGGAGTTGTTGAACTGGTCGTTCTTGCGTGCATCGTATGTATAACCTCCTGAAATCTTCAGTTTCAGGCCTTTGATAAATTCATATTCCACGAAGCCGTTCAGCTGCAAGTTGTTGATATAATTCTTGCGGTATTCATTCTTCAACGACATGATGGGGTTGAAACGGTAGTCGTTGCTGTTGTCCACCGCATCATCCAGTACATTGTCCATCAGGGAGCTGAGCGGCTTGTTCGGGAAGGTGACCGGACGATAGCCCCATACGCTGTAGAACAGGTTGTTCATACCACTGTAAGAGTTCTCGGAAGGAGTGGAGCCGGTCTGGATGGAACGGGAGTAGTTGGCAGTCAGGCTCATGTTCAGTTTGTCCCGGCGTACCACCGTATTCATACGTGCCTGCAAACGTTCATAACCGGAGTTCAGCAGCACACCGTCCTGGTTATAATAAGAAAGAGAGGCATTGTAGCGGACGCCTTCCGTACCACCGCTCAGGCGCAAGTTATGGTTGTGCTGGAATGCCGTGCGGAAAATCTCATCCTGCCAGTTATACTGGTCAATATTGCGGTAATCGTCCAACTTCCACTTTTTCCCTTCCCATTCCATTAAATAGCCGCCATTGGAAGAGGTCATGTACGAAGGATACATTTCGGCCTGCAACTTTACAAACTCGTAGGCATCCATCATCGGGATGGTGCGGGTGACATGCTGCATGGTCACGCTGCCGTCGTATGTAATCTGCGCCTTACCTACCTTGCCTTTCTTTGTCGTAATGATGACCACACCGTTCGCACCACGGGCACCGTAAATAGCCGTAGCCGAGGCATCTTTCAGGATGTCCAACGATTCAATATCCGAAGGGTTGATGGTGCTGGCAATGGCCGCGTCTTCCACCGGGAAACCGTCGATGACATAAAGCGGAGAGTTGTCCTGCGTCAGGGAGTTGTTACCACGAATCACGATGTTCATGGTTCCGCCCGGCGTACCCTCGCTGGAAGACACGTTCACTCCGGCAATACGTCCTCCCAGGTTCTGGTCGAACGAGCCGACCGGCGTATTCAGCAATTCGTTCATGTCCGCCTTGGCCACGGAACCTGTCAAGTCTTTCTTTCTCACCTCCTGATAACCTACCACCACGACTTCATCCAGCACCTTCGTGTCTTCTTCCAGTACGATGGACATCGGTTTGGTAGTATCCACCTGAAGTTCCTTGGTGGCATAGCCGATAAAAGAAACGATAATGACAGCTTTTTTGTCGGGCACTCCCAATGAGAACTTACCGTCAATGTCGGTAATGGTCCCCTGAGTAGTTCCTTTCAGCTGGATACTGGCCCCGATGACGGTTTCGCCTGTCTGGTCAATCACAGTACCCCTCACAAGTAGCTGGGCCGTGGCCACAGTTACAGAGAACAAGACGAACAGCATCATGCTCAATCCCCTTCTCCATAGAATAGTTCGGAATTCGGTTTGCATACAATGAATATTAGATTAAATTTAGATTTTAAAGTTTTCGCGACAAATGTACCGTTTTATTATAGAAAGAGGTGACAAAATAGTTCATTTAAGGGTGCAAAAATATTCATTACCTTAATTTCTATAAAAAAGAAAAAATCATAAGATATTAATTTACAATGACATACAAAATAAAATATGATAAAGAACATCTATTAAACGCCACTAATTTCACCTTTCAAAAAACGCTTCGACGTTTAGTCCAAAACGCAAGTACGTTTTAGTTAAAACGCAAGTGCGTTTGACTTCAAACACAAGGACGTTTTAATCCAAACGCACTTGCGTTTTCAGAAGGTACCAAAAATCATCTTTTTTCCTCTTTTAAAAGAGGAAATACGTATTCGGAATCGTTTTTCTGTTTCTATTATTTGCAGAGTTCTCAATTAGCCCTATCTTCGCACGATAAAACATTCAACTTTTTATGACCCGGATGAACAGAATAAAGAAACTAAAAAAAAATCCGCCTCCACCATGAAGGAACCCACATCCTGATTACCAGTGCAGTCCTGCTGCTGCTTATCAACGCGGCTTTATACTGGGGGATAGAGTGCCGGATACCTTTTTATATTGTGGCAGCAGTAAGTATCGTAGTGTACTTGCTGATGGTCAATTTTTTCCGCTGTCCCATCCGATTGTTCAAAGGAGATACGGAAAAAACCGTAGTCGCTCCTGCCGATGGACGTATCGTGGTAATTGAGGAGGTGGACGAGCATGAATATTTCCATGACCGCCGACTAATGATTTCCATTTTCATGGACATCACCAATGTACATGCCAACTGGTATCCTGTAGACGGAGTGGTAAAACATGTAGACCATCACAACGGACGGTTCATGAAGGCGTGGCTACCCAAAGCCAGTACGGAAAACGAACGTTCCATGGTGGTAATTGAAACTCCTGAGGGTCATACGGTAATGGCACGGCAGATTGCAGGTGCGGTAGCAAGACGCATCGTAACATACGCCGTACCGGGTGAAGACTGTTATATTGACGAACACATGGGATTCATTAAATTTGGTTCGCGAGTGGATGTGTACCTGCCGTTAGGTACGGAAGTTTGCGTCAGCATGGGACAAAAGACAACCGGTAACGAAACGGTAATTGCCCGCTTGCCTTAATCCTGCAATACAATATTTACACCTTATTATATTTATACCTTTTATATATAGGATATGGCTAATGTGATAACCCGGAATATTCCCAATACGATTACGAGCTGCAACTTGTTTTGCGGATGCATAGCCAGCTACATGGCTTTCCATAGCAAATATGAATTAGCCCTGCTTTTCATCGTGTTAGGAGCTACATTCGACTTTTTCGACGGGATGACCGCCCGTCTGCTGCATGTTTCTTCTCCCATCGGAAAAGAACTTGACTCTCTGGCAGACGACATCACGTTCGGACTGGCACCGGCTGCCATTGCCTTTTCCTTGTTTAAAGAGGTAAATTACCCGGATTTTCTTCAGCCGTTGTCAGGAATCATGCCTTATACGGCTTTCCTGATAGCAGTCTTTTCTGCCCTGCGACTGGCTAAGTTTAACCTGGATGAACGGCAGACCTCTTCCTTTATAGGGATGCCTACTCCGGCTAACGCATTATTCTGGGGCTCACTGACCGTAGGTGCACACAGTTTTTTGGTGTCCGACCATTTCAACGCTTTATACTTGTTCATCTTGGTAGTAGTCATGTCACTGCTGCTGGTGGCAGAACTCCCGATGTTCTCCCTGAAGTTCAAGGACCTGTCATGGGGACATAACAAGATAAGCTATATATTCCTGATTGTCAGCATTCCTCTGTTAATCATCTTCCAACTGAGCGGATTTGCAGCTGTCATTGTCTGGTATATCATTCTGTCATTACTGACATATAAGAAATAGCTGAGAAATCGTATGGCACATTTTTGCATATATCACATTAAAAACAAAAGACAATGTTCCATATTTTAGGCTTTCTATTTTTTATCATACTGGTTGTTCTGGTGATTGGATTGCTCATTCTTTCCAAAGTCGTCAGTCTGGTATTCGGATTCAAGCGTCGTATGCAAGGTAAGAATTCGGGTCAAAGAACAACTTACTCTTCTCAAAACTATCAGTCGAACCCTCGTCAGGAAGAGACAACAGATTCTTACTCCACACAAGGAGATGTGCCTGTGCGTCAACGTAAAAAAGATTTTCGATAAAAGACGAAGGGGAATACGTGGAATTCGAAGAAATCAACTAAGAATCCTTATCTTTTCTTCCGGAAGAAATCTTTCATCAGTCCGGCACATTCATCGGCCAGCACTCCTTTCACGACTACGGTCTTCGGATGCAGGGCTTGAGGTGCATAGCGCTGGTAACCTCTTTTCTCGTCTTCCGCACCGAAAACGAGCCGACCGACCTGCGACCAGGCAATAGCACCGGCACACATCACACAGGGCTCCACCGTAACGTAGAGCGTGCAATCGGTCAAATATTTTGCTCCTAACGAATTGGCAGCGGCAGTAAGTGCCTGCATCTCGGCATGAGCTGTCACATCGTGCAGTGTTTCGGTCAGGTATGCGCACGTGCCAGAATACGGTCACGACAGACCACCACGGCCCCCACCGGAACCTCTCCTCTTTCGGCTGCCCGTGCGGCCTCAGCCAGCGCCTGTTTCATGTAAAAAGAATCGTCTGCCATAACTTATCTGCGCATATCGTGTTCCTTGAAAAGAGTAGGATAATCTTCCTCCATATTCTGATGAATAAAAGCCAATACGGTCTCGCGAAGCCAGCGTGCCTTGTTGGTTATCTGGTATTTCTCCAGATAACGGTCTACAATTCGCACCTCTTCTTCGCTCATCAGACAAACCATCCGCTGGCGGCGGGGAGGATCACTGACTGGTACTTTTTTCTTTTTTTCCGCTATTTACCATCTTTCCTGCAAAATTAGCGTATTCTGTTAAAATGGAAGCATAAAAATGCGTATTTTTGCGAAAAAGCGGAAAAATGGCATCACATAATGAACTGGGAAAAGAAGGAGAAAATGCGGCCGTGAAGTACCTGCTGGAGAAAGGATATGAAATCAGGCACCGAAACTGGCACTCCGGACACCGCGACCTGGACATCGTGGCACAGAAAGACGGTGAGCTGGTCATTGTGGAGGTAAAGACGCGAAGCGATGCCTGTTTCGGACAGCCGGAGGATGCGGTGGACAGGCGTAAGATAAGAAGCATTGTGGCCTCTACGGATGCGTACGTCCGAAAGTTTGCCATTGACCTTCCGGTTCGCTTTGATATTATCACGGTAGTAGGCAACCGGCCTCCGTTCCGGATTGAACACATTGCAGACGCCTTTTTCCCGCCCGTGTGGAACTAACTTTGAAACAGAAAAGAACAATGACATATCCTGAACCTATTGTATTGGCAGAAACGACTTCTACCAACACATATCTGGCGGCACTCTGCCAGAAAGAAGCGTGTGCGGAACTGACCAGCGTGTATTCATCTTTCCAGTCGGCTGGGCGCGGCCAGCGCGGCAACAGCTGGGAGTCGGAAGCCGGAAAGAACCTGCTCTTCAGTTTTGTAGTTTATCCGGAGTTTCTGGAGGCACACCGTCAGTTCTACCTTTCACAGGTGACTGCCCTGGCACTGCATGATGTATTGTCCTCTTACACAGAGGGTATTTCCATCAAATGGCCGAACGATATTTACTGGAAAGACAAAAAGATTTGCGGCACACTGATTGAGAATGACCTGACAGGCATCCATATCAGCCGTTCCATTTCGGGTACCGGCGTAAACCTGAACCAGGAACGTTTCCTCAGCGATGCCCCCAATCCGGTATCATTATGCCAGATTACGGGCAACCAATATAACCCGCGGGAGATACTGGAACAGATTATGGAAAAAGTGACGGAGTACTATCAACTTCTGAAAGAGAACCGGACAGAGGTGCTGGAAACACGCTACAAAGAGGCGCTTTACCGAAAAGAAGGATTGCATCTGTTCCGCGATAAAGACGGGGACTTCCGGGCACGCATTGCCGACATTGAACCGAACGGACGACTGATACTGGAAGACGAGAACGGACAGACAAGGGGGTATTTATTTAAGGAAGTGGAATACATCTTATGACACGTACTGACCGACAGATTCTTCACATCGCACTGCCTTCCATCGTTTCCAACATTACGGTGCCACTGCTGGGACTGATTGATGTCAGCATCGTGGGACATTTGGGAGCGGCATCCTACATTGGTGCCATTGCCGTGGGAGGCATGCTGTTCAATATGATTTACTGGTTGTTCGGTTTCCTCCGCATGGGTACCGGAGGGCTTACCGCACAGGCCTACGGAAGACACGACTTGCAGGAAGTGACGCGCATCCTGCTGCGTTCACTGAGCATCAGCCTGTGGCTGGCTCTTGCCCTGCTGATACTGCAATATCCGGTTCGAAGCCTGGCGTTTATGCTTATGGATACCAGTGAAGAAGTGCGGAAGCTGGCCACGCTGTATTTCCATATCTGCATCTGGGGAGCACCTGCCACCCTGGGGCTTTACGGGTTTACCGGCTGGTATATCGGCATGCAGAATTCCCGTTTCCCGATGTATATCGCCATCACACAGAACATTGTCAACATCGCAGCCAGTCTGTTTTTCGTGTTCGCACTGGGGATGAAAGTGGAAGGCGTGGCATTGGGCACGCTCGTGGCACAATATGCCGGACTGGCCATGGCCTGCCTGCTCTGGCTGGCTTACTACCGTCCGCTCCGGAAATACCTCCGCCAGAAAGCCTTGTTCGACCGTATGGAAATGAAGCGTTTCTTCCAGGTAAACCGGGATATTTTTTTCCGCACGCTCTGCCTGATTGCAGTTACCGTATTCTTCACTTCCACAGGTGCGGCTTACGGGGATGTGGTATTGGCCGTAAATGCCCTGCTGATGCAGCTATTCACTCTCTTTTCTTATTTCATGGATGGATTTGCCTACGCAGGAGAGGCACTGACCGGGAAATACATCGGGGCCAAAGACAACCAGTCGCTAAGACTGACCATACAGCACCTCTTCAAGTGGGGAATCGCCTTGTCACTGCTGTTCACCTTACTCTACGGAGCAGGAGGAAAAAGTTTTCTCGGCTTGCTCACCAACGACACTTCTGTCATTTCGGCTTCTGAGGAATATATCTATTGGGTACTGGCCATTCCGCTGGCAGGATTCTCGGCCTTTCTGCTCGATGGAATCTGTATCGGCGCTACAGCCACCCATTTGATGCTCCGTTCCATGCTGGTAGCCTCGGCCAGCTTCTTTCTGCTCTATTATGGATTGCATGACACATTAGGAAATCATGCGTTGTGGATGGCTTTTATTGTCTATCTGGCACTACGAGGAATTGTGCTAGGAGGAATACTCTACCGGATGCCACACACCAACCTCCACCGACAGGTATAGTTTTAACGACAAGCCTCAGGATATAAGCAAATTATTATTAACTTTGTGGAAATCTAAAAACAAATACGATTATGGCAAAATTCAAACGCATCCTGTTAAAACTCAGCGGCGAAAGCTTGATGGGAGAAAAGAAATACGGTATTGACGAAAAAAACGTCTGGGCGAATATGCACAGCAAATCAAGGAAATCCACGACATGGGGGTACAGATTGGTATCGTGATTGGTGGCGGTAACATCTTCCGCGGACTGTCTGGAGCCGGAAAAGGTTTCGACCGCGTGAAAGGCGACCAGATGGGTATGCTGGCTACGGTTATCAACAGCCTGGGATTAAGTTCTGCCTTGGTAGCAGCCGGTGTAAAAGCCCGCGTGCTGACAGCCATCCGCATGGAACCCATCGGTGAGTTCTACACCAAATGGAAAGCCATTGAAGCCATGGAAAACGGAGAAGTAGTAATCATGTCGGCCGGAACAGGTAATCCGTTCTTTACCACAGACACTGGTTCTTCTTTGAGAGGTATTGAAATTGAAGCTGACGTGATGCTGAAGGGTACGCGCGTGGACGGTATCTATACGGCCGACCCGGAAAAAGACCCGACTGCCACCAAGTTCGATGACATCACTTACGATGAAGTACTGGCAAGAGGACTGAAAGTAATGGATCTGACCGCTACTTGTATGTGTAAGGAAAACAACCTGCCAATTATTGTATTCGACATGGATACAGTGGGCAACCTGAAAAAGGTAATGTCTGGCGAAAACATCGGTACGCTGGTACACAACTGATTATTCATTTGAAGCAAAAAATATACGGCAAGACTGGAAACGCATCCTGGTCTTGCGTTTTTGTTTATTCACGTGTCAGTTCGTAACGGTGAAGTTCTGCATTTTTCATCAGTGGAACCGTACGCAGTTCATCCAGCGGGACGCCTGTAATACGGGCTTCCAGGCAACGGTTGATTTGTCCATGTGCCACTACCAACACACGCTTCCCGTCATAATGCTGCCACAGATAATCCAAGAAAGCACCGGCCCGATCGTACATCATCTGGCGGGTTTCCACTCCAACGGGAGGATTACTTAAATCGACACTACCTACAGACAATCCGGTCCAAGGTCCCCAGTCTATTTCTCGTAGCAACGTAGTCTGCTGCCAAGGAAGCAGCCGGTCGCCTACAGCCAGTTGCACGGTATCCACCACCCGTTGCAGATCACTGCTGACCACTGCATCCAGTGCAATATTCCGCAGGGACTCTCCTAAATCCATCGCCTGCTTTTTTCCTTCTTCTGTCAATGTGCCGGGCAAGTGCCCTTGAAAAATACGGCTCAGGTTTTCCACCGTCTGCCCGTGGCGCGCCAAATAAAGTGTAATCATACAACCGTGCTGTTTTATAGTGATAAAACAAAGATAAGAAGTTTTTCAGGATATTTCCGAAACCGGAAGACACAAACTTATTTTCAGAAGTATTGCAAGGAAATAAAAAAATAGCTTATTTTTGTTCACATAAATACTTATCAACGAATATAAAACCTATAAATGCAAGAAATATATGGCAGATTCTAAAACAATTATCAGCGAAGCTGAAGAAAAAATGGATATGGCAGTCATGTACCTGGATGAGTCACTGGCTCACATCCGTGCCGGAAAGGCTGACGTACGTTTGTTGGACGGTATCCGCGTAGATTCTTACGGAAGCATGGTGCCCATCAACAATGTAGCGGCAGTAACTACTCCTGATGCGCGCAGCATCGCCATCAAGCCGTGGGACAAGAGCATGTTTCGCGTAATTGAAAAAGCTATCATCGACTCTGAACTGGGTATCATGCCGGAAAACAACGGTGAAATCATCCGTATCGGTATCCCGCCGTTGACAGAGGAACGCCGTAAACAGTTGAGCAAGCAGTGCAAGGGTGAAGGTGAAACTGCAAAAGTAAGTGTGCGCAACGCACGCCGCGACGCCATCGACGCTCTGAAAAAGGCTGTGAAAGATGGTATGCCGGAAGATGAACAGAAGAACTCGGAAGCCAAACTGCAGAAAGTACACGACAAGTACATCAAGCAGATTGACGACATGCTGGCTGCCAAGGACAAAGAAATCATGACAGTATAATCTTATTCACCATACACGAGGAGAGAGGAGTCCTTATGGTCTCTTCCCTCCTCTTTTTAATTTTGCACATATTCATTTTGGAAAAAGGTCTGGTCATTAAAAATACGGGAAGCTGGTACCTGGTCAAGACGGACGAGGGAAAGCTGATTGAATGTAAGATAAAAGGAAATTTCCGCCTGAAAGGAATACGCAGCACGAACCCCATTGCGGTGGGCGACCGTGTACAAATCAATGTCAATGCGGAGGGAACCGCATTCATTACTGAAATTGAAGACCGGAAAAATTACATCATCCGCCGTTCTTCCAATCTTTCCAAACAGTCACACATCATTGCAGCCAATCTGGACCAGTGCATGCTGGTGGTTACAGTGAACTATCCGGAGACTTCGACAGTCTTCATCGACCGCTTTCTGGCCTCTGCAGAAGCCTATCGTGTGCCAGTCTGCCTGGTTTTCAACAAGGTAGACCGCTATACGGAAGAAGAACTGCATTACTTGGATGGCTTGACAAACTTATACACGCACATCGGCTACCCGTGTTACCGGATTTCTGCCTTGGACGGTACGGGAGTAGACGAAATCAAACAGGCATTAGAAGGAAAAGTAACCTTATTTTCCGGCCACTCCGGTGTGGGAAAATCCACCCTTATCAATGCCATCCTGCCCGAACAGAACGTCAAGACGGGAGAAATCTCCACCGCACATAACAAAGGTATGCACACCACCACATTCTCAGAAATGTTTCCGGTGGCAGGCGACGGCTACATCATTGACACACCGGGTATCAAGGGATTCGGTACGTTCGACATGAAAGACGAAGAGGTGGGGCACTATTTCAAGGAAATCTTTGAATTCTCTGCCCAATGCAAATATGGCAACTGTACCCACCGCCATGAACCGGGATGTGCCGTACGGGAAGCTGTAGAAAACCACTACATCAGTGAATCAAGATATACTTCTTACCTGAATATCTTAGAAGATAAAGAAGAAGGAAAATACCGTTCCGCATACTAACAGCAAATAAAAACAGACAGCCCCGCTCCGATAATATGTTGACATCAGAGCGGGGCTGTTTTTATAATATAGGGTAATATCAGAAACGTCCTCCTCCCAAAGAACGGTAAAGAAGAGTATGAAGCTGACAATAAGCCACATTCAAGTCGATACGCTCCAGCTCGCAATCCAGATAACGTTCATCGGCCGATAACACATCCAGATAACCCACAAAACCGGTACGGAACAATTCGTTCGCATTCTCAATGGAACGGCGATGCACACGACTTTCCTTGGCTTTCAACAATTTACGTTCGTCCATCCGTTCAGATGCTTCCAGCAAATCGGCTACTTCCTGATAAGACTTCAACGCCACCCGGTGATATTCCAGCAATGCCATACGCTGACGTGCTTTCGATTCATTCCACAAAGCCCTGATTTCATGGCGTTTGAATAAAGGAGCACTGATACCAGCTGCTAAGTCGTAGACCAAAGAGGCCGGTGAGACAAACCATTTGCTCAAATCAAAGGCATTGAATCCAGCTCCTCCCCCGATAAGCAAGGAAGGGAAGAAAGTCTTACGGGCTGCAGAAGCATCGGCCTTACAAGCCAACAGTTCCAGTTCGGCCGCTTTCACATCCGGACGGTTACACAGCAACTGGGCCGGTATACCGGAAGCAGCAGGGAACTGCGATGCAGAAATTTCCTCAAAAGTGGAACGTTTGATTTCAAAAGGCAGCTTTCCCAGCAACAATGCCAATGCGCGTTCTGCTTCTGCAATCTGCTGACGCGTGTCGAGAAGCATCTCTTCCAGCTTCAGTCCACGCGACTGGAACTGGTCGACTGACAAACGGGAAACTTCACCTTCCTTCATCAGCTCATTGGTCAGTTCATAAGCTTCCTGTGCCTTCTGGATTTCTTCTTTCAGAATGACACATTTCTTATCCAGTCCTACCAAGTGATAATACTGTACGGCCACTTCGGAAACCAACATGGCTTGTGCCAAGCGTGCAGCCTCCACCGAGTTCATCCAGCGAAGCGCTGCTGCACGTTTTTTATCTGTCAGTTTTCCCCATACATCGGCTTCCCATTGAAAGTTTACGCCCAAATTCAGGTTTTTATAAGGATCAGGAATATGCTTATCCTTTGCCAAATCGGGGGTATTGGTCGTACTGTTTCCTACCCCATCCATGGTGTATTCACCAAAACGCTGCACACCGGCACTCAAGCCTAAAGATACTTCAGGCAGCAAAGCGCCCCGGCCCACCCGTAATTGTTCACGGGCAAGCGACACCCTCTCCAAGGTTTGCAGGAAGCTATGATTTCTTACCAGTGCCGTATCAATATATGCCTTTAAATAGGTATCCGGAAAGAATTCTTTCCATGACAAGTTGGCCATACTCAGCGTGTCCGAGGTTCCCCCGACAAAAGTCTCGGGCAGAGCCACCTTCTCTTCCGAAAGGAGAGAAGGCGACTTACAGCCACTCGACAACAGTATAACAACGGCAATTGCGATATAATTTCGTAAACAATTAATCTTCATCTTCATCATATTTTTTATCGGTCTTTAAACGAGACGACCAAGTTTCAAACAAGATATACAAACCGGGGACTAGGAAGATTCCTACAAAGGTTCCTATAAACATACCTCCGGCAGCGGCTGTACCGATGGAACGGTTTCCTAACGCACCTGCTCCGGTAGCTACCAGCAACGGAATCAATCCGCAGATAAAGGCAAACGAAGTCATCAAGATAGGACGCAGACGGCTTACCGCTCCCTTTACTGCGGCCTCCATGACTGAAAGTCCACTCTGACGATATTGGTTGGCCATTTCGATAATCAAAATCGCGTTCTTACCCAACAAACCAATCAGCATGACCAGAGCCACCTGTGCATAAATATTGTTCTCAAGTCCGGCCAGTTGCAGGAAGAAATAAGAACCGAAGATTCCCGCAGGCAACGAAAGGATGACAGGGAAAGGCAACAGCAGACTTTCGTATTGTGCCGCCAACAGCAGGTACACGAACAACAGACAGATTCCAAAAATCAATATGGTCTGTCCGCCCGAATCTTTTTCCTCACGGGTAATACCCGACCATTCCACGTCGTAACCACGAGGAAGCACTTCCTTACTGATTTCTTCCACGGCTTGTATCACCTCACCCGAACTGATTCCTCCTTCTCCTTCACCTGTAATCAGGGCAGAAGTAAACATGTTGTAACGGGTAATCTGGCTGGGGCCGAACACACGGTCCATGGTCATGAAGTTTGAATAAGGTACCACGTTGCCGTCATTATTCTTCGCATACAAGCGATACAAATCCTCCGGATTCATACGATACTCCGGTGAAGCCTGAATCATCACCTTATACATCTGTCCGAAACGGATAAAGTTGGACGAATAGAAACTTCCGATATACGCCTGAAGTGTTTCCATGGCCTTATCCAAGTCTACACCTAACTTGGCAGCTTTTGCCAAATCCACTTTCAACAAATACTGCGGGAAGTTCGGGTTAAAACCAGACGTCACTCCCTGAAGACGCGGGTCGGCATTCAACTTCTCCACCAATGTATTGGCCACTTCCGCAAAATCATGGAAATCGCCTGCCGTCTTATCCTGCAAACGAAGCTCAAAACCACTGGCATTACCGAAACCGGGCACGGAAGGCGGCAAGAAGAACTGTATGTCGGCGTCTTTGATATGAGAAGTACGCTCCTTATACAGCTGCATCAGTTCCTCTACTCCCTTATCACGCTCATTCCAAGCTTTCAGGTTGATCATACCCATACCATAGCTGGCTCCTTCTGTCTCCGTCATCAAACTGTAGCCGGCCAGTGTAGAGATGCTTTCAATCTCGTCAAAAGGCAGCAAGGCAGCCTGAATCTGATTCAGCACCTTTTCGCTTCGTTCCACCGTCGCTCCCGGAGGAGCATCCACATTCACATAAATCATACCCTGGTCTTCATTCGGAATAAATCCGGTAGGGAGTACCAAATTGATGCCATACGTAGCCAGGAAGAACAACAGTAACGTAGCGTAAGTAAAAGATTTCCGTCCTAAATACTTGTGCAATCCTAACTGATAGCTGCGTTCAAAGCGGTCGTAACGGCGGTTGAACACCACAAAGAACTTGCGGAGCCAGGTAGCTTTCTTGCGTCCGTGACCTGCCGGTCGGAGCAGCAAGGCACAAAGTGCAGGCGAAAGCGTAAGCGCATTCACACCCGAAATGACGATAGCCACAGCCAGCGTCAAAGAGAACTGACGGTAGAAAATACCTACCGTACCTTCCATGAAGCCCACCGGCACGAATACCGCCGACATGACCAGCGTAATGGCAATGATGGCTCCACCAATTTCTTTAATAGCCGCCACAGATGCCTTATAAGGGCTCAACTTTTCTTCGTGCATCTTGACATGAACAGCCTCGACCACCACAATCGCATTATCGACCACAATACCAATGGCCAGTACCAGTGCAAACAAGGTCAGCATGTTAATGGAGAAACCTAACATCTGCATGAAGAAGAAGGTTCCAATCAAGGAAACCGGTACGGCAATGGCCGGAATCAACGTAGAACGTAAATCCTGCAAGAAAAGATACACTACGACAAATACTAACAAGAAAGCCTCCAACAAGGTCTTCAACACAGAAGTAATGGAAGCATCGAGGAAACGGGATACGTCGTATGCAATGTTATAGTCCATGCCGGGAGCAAAACTGCTCTCCTTGATTTCCTCCATGCGCTGCTTGATGTTTTCAATGACTTCACGCGCATTGGAACCCGGGCGCTGCTTAATCATAATAGAGGCAGAAGGACGCCCGTCGGTCATGGACACCATGTTATAGTCTTCTGAGTCAAACTCGATGGTAGCCACATCCCTCAGACGCAGCAATGAACCGTCGGGGAGGGCCTTGAGCACAATCTCTCCATACTCTTCGGGGGTACTGAACTTTCCGGTGTACTGCAATACGTACTGCAACTGCTGGGGCAATTTATCGGAACTGATACCAGTCTTTCCGGGAGCCGCCTCAATGTTCTGCCGACGTATAGCATCTGTCACATCCTGTGGCACCAGGTTATAGGCCGCCATACGAGCCGGATTCAGCCATACACGCATGGCATAGTCACGGCTTCCCATGATTTCTACCAGCCCCACTCCGTCAATACGTTTCAACTCACGAAGCACATTGATGTCGGCAAAGTTATACACAAACTTCTCCGTATGCGTGGTATCTGTACTGAACACATTCAAGTACATCAACATACTGTTCACTTCCTTCTCTGTCACCACACCGGCACGGATTACCTCTTCGGGCAACTCATCCAGTACGGTGGTCACACGGTTCTGCACGTTTACTGCGGCTACATCCGGGTCGGTTCCTACCTTGAAATAAACGGTTGTGAGCGACATACCGTCATTCGTACATACCGTGGTCATATAGGTCATGCCCGGTACGCCATTGATGGCACGTTCCAGCGGAGTAGCTACCGTCTTCGCCATCACATCGGCACTGGCTCCGGTATAACGGGTTGTCACCGTTACCGAAGGAGGCACAATATCCGGGAACTGCGTAATAGGCAACGATACCAATGCCAGTCCTCCCAAACAAACGATGATGACAGAGATAACTGCCGAAAGAATCGGGCGACGAATAAATAACTTAAACATAGGCCCTTATCTTTGCAACATGTTCAACTTCAATTCCTTTCTCACGTCTTCAAACGGAATGGTATCTGCCTTAATCTGCATACCGTCCTTCACCAACTGTACGCCCTCGTACACAATTGTCGTACCCGCCGGGAAATCCTGCGTTACATAATAGTTCTGGAAACGCTCAATCGGATTAAAGCTGCGCACCTCCACCTTTCCTTCTTCATTAAACAAATACACATACGTAAAGTCCTGAATTTCAAAGGTAGATTTCTGAGGAATCATGTACACATCCTCCATGTGAGTCATCATACGCACCTTTCCGGTTACTCCATGCTTCAACAATCCGTCAGGATTCGGGAAGCGTACACGGAATGCAATAGAACCGGTTCCCCGTTCAAAGTCTCCTTCCACGGTTTCCTGCTTTCCTTTATGTGAATATACCGACCCATCCGGCAAAATCAGTTCCACGTTATCCAGCTGCTGCAGGTTTTCTCCGCTCAACTGCGCACGCTTCAGACGCAAGTATTCGCTTTCATTCACTTTGTAATAGGCAAAGATTTCCGAAATATCACTCACGGTAGTCAACAGACTTTCCGGGTTCACCAGACTTCCCACTTTATAAGGAATACGGTCTACATAGCCGGTAAAAGGAGCGGTAATCGTGGTGTAACTATATTCCATCTGCGCCCGTTGCATTTCTGCACGCGCCTGCTCCACTTTCATCCGAGCCACTTCCCGCTCACGTTTCACCTGGTCTAGACGAATCGGTGAAATAATCTGTTTGTCCACCAGGCGCTGTACGCGTTCGGTTCATAATTCGCCATCTCCAGCTGCGCCTGGGTCTGTTTGTAGTTAGCCTCGGCTGCTTTTAAGACTTCCATATAATTCTCTGAATTCAAACGAAACATGGGCTGCCCTTTCTTCACCAACTGTCCTTCGTCAACCAATACTTCACGAATAAAACCTTCCACACGGGCTTTTATCTCTACAAACTGAATCGCCTGAATATCGGCCACATACGAACGTGGCAAGTCAATGGTAGTAGGCTGAAGTACCGTCACCGGTATGGTTTCCTTACTCTTTACTTGTTTTTCGCCTGACGACTGACAGGCAGGCAGCAGCCCGGCCACACACGACCAGATTGCAACCTTGTGAATAAAATTTTTCATAAGATGACAAAATAAAGATTACTATGTTATTTGATTTTTAAAAACAAGAATAACCTTCCGGTCTGGCATACACCGGACCGGAACACGCTTTTTTACGCAGTGTGCGAAAAGACTAAATCAATAAGGTACAAAAAGTCACATACGGGCGTACAGGAAATACGCGTAAGGATACAGTACGGACTATTACAGAAATATCAGCAATAATATTTCGAAAGCAAATGAAAAATAAAGGAAGCGAACCTAATACAAACCACCAGAAAAAAGAACGCACAGAGGTTTTTGAATAAGATAAATCTTCCCACTCAAGGACATTCACATCTTCTTCCTGAAAAGTATCAGCAGCAGAAGGTATCGCCATTTCGTCCTGTGTATCAACCTGGCATGCACTGATTACCTCATACGCATACGCATCCAAATGTATGAGTAACAACATCATCATACATAAGGCACGGAAAAGCTTATTTTTTCTGACAATATGAGATAACATAGTATAAATACACAATCGGTATGCAAAGATAGTAGTACAATAACTAATATAAAAAAAGCCTTTCTCAGTTTTCCATAAAATTAACAACCTAAGCCTCTCTTTTTCACAAATTCCCCTCTGATAATTATGATTTCACTTCCCTAAAAGGGCTCTTTTAACTATAAAAATATAAAAACATGGTATTCTTTCAATAAATCAATATGTTTGCCAAATAATTATTTAACCAGACTCTAATAAACACATGGACAAACGAATTAAATGGGGAATTATCGTTTGGTAGGTGCAGGGCTGACCGCCTTGGGCATTCATACATTTACTCCCGGAGAGAACAAGGAACTGGCTGCTGCCGAGAAGAAATCGCCAGTCGACAAAAATAAGGCGCTGAATGTAAATGCGAAGATTATCAAGCCTCATCTGCTTACGGACCAGTTGTTCGTAAGCGGAAAGCTGATGCCGGACGAAGAGGTGGACCTTTCATTTGAAACCTCCGGAAAGATTACCAGCATCGAGTTTACGGAAGGTAGTTTCGTATCAAAGGGACAGTTGCTGGCCAAAGTGAACGACAGCCAGTTACAGGCTCAGTTGAAACGCCTGGAAGCTCAGATGCCATTGGCCGAGGACCGCGTGTTCCGTCAGAATGCCTTGCTGCAACGCGATGCGGTTAGTAAGGAAGCGTATGAACAAGTAAAGACGGAACTGGCCACCCTCAATGCCGACATCGAGAATGTGAAGGCCAATATTGCCATGACGGAACTCCGCGCCCCATTCGACGGCATCATCGGGTTACGACAAGTCAGCCTGGGAGCCTACGCCTCTCCGACTACGGTCATTGCCAAACTGACTAAAATCACTCCGTTGAAAGTAGAATTTGCCGTACCGGAACGTTATGCCCGACAGATTCAGAAAGGTACCAACCTGACCTTTAAAATTGAAGGCCGACTGGAAACCTTCAATTCGCAAGTATATGCTACTGAATCGCGCATCAACGAGGAAACACATACCCTGACCGTACGTGCCCTCTATCCGAACCGGAACGGAGAATTGCTCCCCGGACGTTATGCAGACATCGCACTGAAACAACAGGAAATTCAAGATGCCATTGCTATCCCCTCGGAAGCCATCGTGCCGGAAATGGGAAAGAACAAGGTATTCTTGTATCGTTCGGGACTGGCTGAACCGGTGGATGTAGAGATAGGTATCCGCACGGAAGCAGAAGTGCAAATATTGAAAGGCTTGTCTGCGGGAGATACCATACTGACCTCCGGAACGCTGCAGTTACGCACCGGCATGCCGGTGATTCTTGACCAAATCAACTAACTTTCTGCCGTATGAACATATCCGAACTTAGTATACGAAGACCGGTATTGGCCACCGTACTCACCATCATCATCCTGCTATTCGGACTGATTGGCTATACGACCTTAGGAGTACGTGAATACCCGTCGGTAGATAACCCGATTATCTCTGTAACCTGCAGTTATCCGGGAGCGAATGCGGAAGTCATTGAAAACCAGATTACGGAACCTCTGGAACAGAACATCAACGGTATTCCGGGCATCCGTTCCCTGTCGAGTACCAGCCAGCAGGGACAATGCCGTATTACGGTAGAGTTTGAGTTGTCTGTGGATTTGGAAACAGCTGCCAACGACGTACGCGACAAGGTATCACGAGCACAACGCTACCTGCCACGCGACTGTGACCCTCCTACCGTTTCCAAAGCCGATGCGGATGCCAGCCCCATCCTGATGGTAGCCATCCAAAGTAATACCCGTTCGCTGCTGGAGCTAAGTGAAATAGCCGATTTAACGGTCAAGGAGCAGTTGCAGACCATTCCGGATGTCAGCAGTGTATCCATCTGGGGAGAAAAACGATACTCCATGCGCCTGTGGCTAGACCCGGTGAAGATGGCAGGCTACGGCATTACGCCCGTAGATGTGAAAAATGCCATCAACGACCAGAATCTGGAACTTCCTTCAGGAAGCATCGAAGGAAATACCATAGAACTTACCCTGCGCACCATGGGGCAGATGCACACAGCCAAAGAATTCAACGGCATTATCCTGAAGGAACAGAACGGGCAGGTGGTACGTTTCAGCGACATCGGGTATGCAGAACTGGGACCTGCTGACATCAAAAGCTACATGAAAATGAACGGTATCCCCATGGTAGGTGTGGTAGTGATTCCCCAGCCGGGAGCCAATCACATCGACATTGCAGATGCGGTGTACGAACGCATGGAACAGATGAAGAAAGATTTACCTGACGATGTGGAATACACCTACGGTTTCGATAATACCCGCTTCATCCGTGCCTCTATCGCGGAAGTGGAAAGTACCGTATACGAAGCCTTCGCCCTGGTAATTATCATCATTTTCCTTTTCCTGCGCGACTGGCGTGTGACGCTGATACCCTGTATCGTCATTCCGGTCTCCCTCATCGGGGCTTTCTTCGTGATGTACGTGGCAGGTTTCTCCATCAACGTACTCACCATGCTGGCCGTCGTACTGTCTGTAGGACTGGTAGTGGACGACGCGATTGTAATGACAGAAAACATCTATATCCGTATTGAACGGGGCATGAAACCTTTTGAGGCTGGTATTGAAGGAGCCAAGGAAATTTTCTTTGCCGTCATCTCTACCACCATTACACTGGCGGCTGTATTTATCCCGATTGTGTTCATGGAAGGAACCAGCGGACGTTTGTTCAGGGAATTCAGTTTCGTGGTAGCCGGTTCAGTCATCATCTCCGCTTTTGCCGCACTGACTTTTACCCCGATGCTCGCAACCAAGCTATTAAAGCACCGGGAGAAACAGAACTGGTTTTACCGGAAGACAGAGCCTTTCTTTGAAGGAATGAACCGTATCTACTCCCGTTCGCTCAATGCTTTTCTCCGGAAACGGGTCATTGCCATTCCGTTTACCCTGATTACACTGGCAATCATCGGCTATTTATGGGGAGAAATCCCTGCTGAAATGGCTCCTCTGGAAGACCGTTCACAAATCAATATCCGGACCCGTGCGGCAGAAGGCGCCAGCTATGAGTACATACGGGACTATACGGAAGAAATCAACATGCTGGTAGACTCCATCGTACCGGATGCCGCCTTTGTTACCGCCCGTGTATCCAGTGGAAGCGGAAACATTCAGGTAACGCTGAAAGACATTAAGGAACGTGATTATACGCAGATGCAAGTAGCCGAACAAATTTCACAGGCTATCCGCACCCATACCAAGGCACGTTCTTTCGTACAACAGCAATCCTCCTTCGGCGGACGAAGATCAAGCATGCCGGTCCAGTATGTATTGCAGGCCGTCAGCATTGAAAAGCTACAGGAGGTACTACCGGAGTTTCTGGCACAAGTATATGACAATCCGACCTTCCAGATGGCCGACGTAGACTTAAAGTTCAGTAGTCCGGAAATGCGCGTCACCATCAACCGCGACAAGGCGGGTACCATGGGAGTAAGCGTGCGCGACATTGGAGAAACTTTGCAATACGGATTAAGCGGACAGCGTATGGGATATTTCTATATGAACGGGAAACAATATGAAATTCTCGGTCAGATTAATCGCCAGCAACGCAACCAGCCTGCCAATATTAAATCCATCTATATCCGCAGCGACAAGGGTGAAATGATTCAGCTGGACAACTTGGTGGAATTCATAGAAGCGGTAGCGCCTCCCAAACTGTATCACTACAACCGTTTTATATCGGCTACGATTCTGCCGGACTGGCTGAAGGAAAAACCATTGGTGACGGTCTGGACGAGATGGACAAGATTGCAGCCAACGTACTGGATGACACCTTCCGTACGGCTTTGTCGGGCGACTCAAAGGAATACCGTGAAAGTTCCTCCAGTCTGATGTTTGCCTTTATTCTGGCACTCGTACTGATTTACCTGATACTTTCCGCACAGTTTGAAAGTTTCAAGGACCCGTTCATCATCATGCTGACTGTCCCTCTGGCCATTGCCGGAGCATTGGTCTTCATGTATTTTGGGGATATTACCATGAACATTTTCAGCCAGATTGGTATCATCATGCTGATTGGTCTGGTAGCCAAGAACGGTATTTTGATTGTAGAGTTTGCCAACCAAAAACAAGAAGCAGGAGAAGACAAGATGCAGGCCATCCGCGATGCCGCCCTTCAGCGTTTACGCCCTATCCTGATGACCAGTGCTTCGACCATTCTGGGCTTGCTGCCGCTGGCTTTTGCCTCGGGAGAAGGAGCCAATCAGCGCATTGCCATGGGAGTAGCAGTAGTGGGTGGTATGCTGGTATCTACCTTCCTGACCATGTACATCGTACCTGCTATCTATTCGTATATTTCGACAAACCGTGCTAAAAAGAAAGAAAATGAAGAAACGGCTTATTTATTTCATGATATGTCTGCTGGGAGGCGGAATAACCGCACAAGCCCAGTACACCTATACGCTAAAACAGTGCCTGGAAGAGGGACTGGCAAACAACTATTCACTCCGCATCACCCGCAACGAGGAGCAGATAAGTAAAAACAATGCGACGTTAGGGAATGCCGGCTACTTGCCCACGGTGGATTTGACTGCCGGATATACCGGAAATGCAGACAACAGCAATACGAAGGCACGGGCAACGGGTGAAACCACCAAGCTTCGTGGCGTGTATGACCAGACCTTGGATGCTGGAGTAGATTTGAACTGGACCATCTTTGACGGCTTCAATATCAGCACCACTTACAAGCAACTGAAAGAACTGGAACGTCAAGGTGCCACCAATACCCGAATTGCCATTGAAGATTTCATTGCCAGTCTTACTGCGGAGTATTATAATTACATCCAGCAGGAAATCCGCCTGAAAAACTTCCGCTATGCCGTATCGCTATCCAGAGAACGCCTGCGTATCGTAGAAGAACGTTATCATATCGGAAATTTCTCCCGACTGGATTATCAGCAGGCCACCGTCGACTTTAATGCTGACCGGGCACAGTATATCAAACAAAGGGAACTGGTGCACACTTCACGCATCAATCTCAATGAGCTGATGGCCGCCAAAGACATGGACCGCCCGCTCAGTGTAAAAGATTCTGTGATTGACGTAAACGAAAGCCTGGAATTCAATGATTTGTGGGAAGGGGCTCTTCAGACCAATGCCTCCTTATTACAAGCCGACCAAAACACCGTATTGGCTCAGTTGGACTATAAAAAGGTATTGTCGCGCAACTATCCGTATGTACGACTGAATGCGGGTTACGGATACACCCTCAACAAATACGACGTAAATGCCACACGCCAACGAAGCAACTGGGGGTTCAGCGGAGGCGTCACTATCGGATTCAATATCTTCGACGGTAACCGGAAACGGGAAAACGAAATGCCAGCCTGGCCATCCGCAATGCACAATTTGCCCGCGATGAACTGGAACAAAGCTTACGGGCCGACCTGAGCAACCTGTGGCAGGCTTACCGAAACAACCTTCGCCTGCTGGAACTGGAACGCCAAAACCTGGTTTCTGCCAAGGAAAACCATGAAATCGCCAAGGAACGCTACCTGCTGGGCGATTTATCAGGTATTGAAATGCGTGAAGCACAAAAAAGTCTGCTTGACGCCGAAGAACGCATTCTTTCTGCCGAATACGATACCAAGATGTGCGAAATCTCTTTACTGCAGCTCAGCGGAAAGGTTACACAATATCTGAAATAAGATATTCAGTAATTTTTCCTACCTTTGTCGGAACAATAAAAAAACAGACAAAGAAATGGGGCTTTTTTATTCGAAAAAGTATAGAGGCTTTACAAGCAGAAGCCAAAGAAACTGGAAGTGGAACCCTTAAACGAGTGCTGGGCCCTGTCAGCCTGGTAGCTCTCGGGGTAGGTGTAATTATCGGAGCCGGATTATTTTCAATTACCGGAACCGTAGCTGCATCGTATACCGGACCAGCAATCACACTTTCCTTCATTATTGCAGCCATCGGCTGTTGTTTTGCCGGACTCTGTTATGCAGAATTTGCTTCCATGATTCCGGTATCCGGGAGTGCCTATACCTACTCCTACGCCACCATGGGAGAACTTATTGCCTGGATTATCGGATGGGACTTAGTATTGGAATATACCGTAGCAGCCACTACTGTCAGTATCAGTTGGAGCCGTTACATGACCGTGTTCCTGCAAGGAGTAGGCATTGAGCTACCCCATGCATTTACAGCATGTCCATGGGACGGGGGTATTGTCAACATTCCAGCTATGATAATTGTGGTCCTTATGAGCTTGATTCTGATGCGAGGCACCGCCGGAAGTTCTTTCTTTAACGGACTGATTGTCTTTCTGAAAATAGCTGTCATCCTGATTTTTGTGGTACTCGGCTGGCAGTTTATTCAAAATGACAACTATACTCCTTACATTCCAGCCAATACCGGTACATTGGGAGAATTCGGTGTTTCCGGTATTTTCCGTGGAGCAGCGATTGTCTTTTTTGCCTTTTTAGGATTCGATGCGGTAAGCACGGCGGCACAGGAAACCAAGAATCCGAAACGGGACATGCCCATCGGTATTCTAGTATCCTTGCTGGTCTGCACCATCTTATATATTCTCTTTGCCCATGTCATGACAGGAGTAGCCCACTATACCGATTTCAGTGGACAGGTGGGAATTGCTCCGGTAGCTGTAGCCATTGAAAAGATGGGGCATCCCGATGCTGCAGGTGTCATACAACCCGCTTATCCATGGTTGAACAAGGCCATCATCCTGGCCATTCTGTTCGGATACTGCTCGGTAATCATGGTCACCCTACTCGGACAAAGCCGTGTATTCCTGAGCATGAGCCGCGACGGTCTTTTGCCACCGTTCTTTTCCAAAATCAACCAGCGTTTCCGCACACCGGTACACAGCAACTGCCTGTTTATGGTACTCGTCAGCCTGTTGGCCGGATTTATCCCGGCACAAGTAGCCGGTGAAATGACCAGTATCGGCACACTTCTGGCATTCACCTTGGTCTGCGCAGCCATCCTGATTGTACGCAAGACCATGCCCGATGTACCCCGTGCCTTCAAGACTCCCTTCGTACCCTTCGTTCCGATTATGGGTATCCTCACCTGCCTGTGCATGATGAGCTTCCTTCCGGCCGATACCTGGATACGTCTGGTACTGTGGATGCTTATCGGACTGGATGTCTATGCTTCATACGGAATTCATCACAGCAAACTGGAATACGGTCAAAAACACCGGAAGGGAGATATTGTATTAAACCTGACCGGACTTATTTTGTCTATTCTAAGTGTGATTACCGGACTATGGCACCAGCAGACCGTAGGATGGGATGCAGACAAGACCTGCTGACCATCTCTTTCGTGTTTGCCTTCACACACTGCGCTTTTACATGTGGCGAATCTGGAAACATCCGCACAATCGGACCAAGGTTTCTTAAAAGAAGTTATAAAAAATCGTCAGGAACAGAAAATACGAATAATAAACCACAACCAACATATAAAAAGCAGTTATTTTACAGCGATTTATACTATTATGGATAAGAATATATTGTACACGGCTATTCAGGCCGCCCTTGCTGCGGGAGCAGAAATTATGTCTGTCTACACAGACCCGAAAGCAGATTTTGAAATAGAAAAGAAAGCGGACAATTCTCCGCTGACCATTGCCGACCGCAAGTCGCATGCAATTATAGCCCAAGCACTGGCTGCGACTCCTTACCCCGTTTTGAGCGAAGAAGGGGCTAAAATCGCTCCAGAAGAAAGACAACAATGGAAAGAATTGTGGGTAGTCGACCCACTAGACGGTACTAAGGAATTCATCAAGCGTAACGGAGAATTTACCGTAAACATTGCCTATGTAAAGAATGGTTGTCCTGAAGCGGGAGTCATTTACATTCCGGTAAAGCAGGAACTCTATTTTGCCGACATTGAACTGGGAGCCTACAAAATCAAAGACATTACCGATACAGAAGCTTATCCGTCGCTGGATGCACTGATGGAGCAAGCCGAACGGTTGCCGTATGCCAACCGGACAGACGATACGTTCATTATTGTGGCTTCACGTTCACACCTGACTCCCGAAACGGAAGCTTACATCCATGAAATGCAGCAAAAACATGCACACGTGGAAACAATTTCCAAGGGAAGTTCGTTAAAGCTGTGTCTCATTGCCGAAGGGAATGCCGACGTATACCCTCGCTTTGCTCCTACTATGGAGTGGGATACTGCAGCCGGACATGCCATTATCCGTGCTGCCGGAAAGGAAGTCTATCAGGCTGGAAAAACAGAACCGCTACAATATAATAAAACAGACCTGCTGAACCCCTGGTTCATTGCAGAATAACCCCCAATTTATGTCTACTGAGATTATCATCGTACTTCTTTCACTCGTGGCCATGCTGGCCGCACTGATTATGGACAAGATGCGACCGGGAATGATTTTGTTCTCGGTGGTGGTGATTTTTCTTTGCACGGGTATCCTTACCCCTAAAGAAATGCTGGAAGGCTTCAGCAACAAAGGCATGATTACCGTAGCCATGCTGTTTCTGATAAGCGAGGGCGTCCGTCAGAGCAATGCCTTGTCACAGCTTATCAAAAAACTGCTGCCACAGCAGACCACTTCGGTCTTCCGGGCACAAATACGCATGCTGCCCAGCATTGCCTTCATTTCCGCTTTCCTGAACAATACCCCGATAGTAGTCATTTTGCCCCTATCATCAACGGTGGGCCGGCTACGTCAAACTTCCGGCCACTTATTTCCTGATTCCCCTTTCGTATGTGACCATTCTCGGAGGCATCTGCACCCTGATTGGCACTTCTACCAACCTGGTAGTCCACAGCATGATTCTTGACGCAGGACTGAAAGGGTTCAGCATGTTCGAACTCGGAAAAGTGGGAGTCTTTATCGCCCTGGCCGGCATCATCTACCTGCTTCTGTTCTCTAAAAAGCTCTTGCCTTCCGACCGTCCGGAAACCACCAGCGAAGAAGATGGCGATTCTTCATTGCACCTGGTAGAAGCCGTAATCGGCCCCCGGTTCCCGGGAATCAACAAGACGGTCAGCGAATTTGATTTCAAGCGCCATTACGGAGCTGAAGTAAAAGAACTTCGCCGCAGCGGACGCACCTATAAGAATCTGAGCGAGGTCAGTTTCCGGGAGGGTGACACACTGGTGGTGCTGACTGATGACAGTTTCATCCAGACATGGGGAGAATCATCCGTCTTCCTGATGCTGGCCAACGGAAAAGAATACGAACCTGCCGGCAAAAAGAAACGCTGGTTTACCCTTTTCCTGCTCCTGTTCATGATTGTAGGGGCCACCGTGGGCGAACTGCCGGGTATTGAAAAATACCTTCCAGAAGGCATCAAGCTGGATATGTTCTTTTTCGTTTCCATCACTACGGTCATCATGGCATGGAGCAAAATATTCCCTCCACAGAAATACACCAAATATATTTCATGGGATATTCTGATTACCATTGCCTGCGCTTTTGCCATCAGCAAGGCCATGGAAAATTCCGGGGTGGCCGATTTGCTGGCCGGATACATCATCAACCTGGGACATAATTACAGTCCCTACGTATTGCTGGCCGTGCTGTTCATCATTACAAACATCTTTACGGAGCTGATTACCAACAATGCAGCGGCAGCACTGTCTTTCCCCATTGCCTTGTCATTGTCCACCCAGCTGGGCATCAATCCCATGCCGTTCTTCGTGGTCATCTGCATGGCAGCCTCAGCCAGCTTCTCCACTCCCATCGGCTATCAGACCAACCTGATTGTACAAGGTATCGGAAATTACAAGTTCACCGACTTCGTCCGCATCGGATTGCCGCTGAACATCATCACGTTCCTGATTTCCGTTTTCCTCATCCCGCTGATATGGCCGTTTTAAAACTGATTTAAATACGCTTTAAAATATGAACAACCAAGAAACAAATCATATCTATCCGATATTCGACCGCATGTTAGGGCGTGCCGACAAAGAAGAATTGCTGAAACAACACGGACTCATGATCTGGTTTACCGGACTGAGCGGTTCCGGAAAAAGTACCATCGCCATTGCTCTGGAACGTGAACTGCAGCAACGCGGCCTGCTATGCCGTATCCTGGATGGCGATAACATCCGCAGCGGCATCAACAACAACTTAGGATTCTCGGCAGAAGACCGTGTAGAAAACATTCGCCGCATTGCAGAAGTCGGCAAGCTGTTTGTCGATACCGGTATCATCACTCTGGCCGCTTTTATCAGCCCCAACAATGAAATACGTGAAATGGCTGCCGGAATTATCGGAAAAGAAGATTTCTTAGAAATCTACGTCAGCACGCCGTTAGAAGAATGCGAACGTCGTGACGTAAAAGGCTTGTACGCCAAGGCACGCCGTGGAGAAATCAAAAACTTCACCGGTATTTCTGCCCCGTTCGAAGCTCCGGCTCATCCGGCTCTTTCGCTCGACACATCAAAATTATCCCTCAAAGAATCTGTCGACCAGCTGCTCGACCTGATTCTTCCGAAAGTAATCAAAAAATAAACATATATAACCATGCAAGAAGAATACAATTTAAGCCACCTGAAAGAACTCGAAGCCGAGTCTATTCACATCATCCGTGAGGTGGCTGCTGAATTTGAAAATCCGGTGATGCTCTACAGTATCGGAAAAGACTCATCCGTCATGGTCCGTCTGGCTGAAAAAGCCTTCGCTCCGGGAAAAGTACCTTTCCCACTGATGCACATCGACTCCAAATGGAAATTCAAGGAAATGATTCAGTTCCGCGATGAATATGCCAAGAAATACGGCTGGAACCTGATTGTAGAAAGCAACATGGAAGCTTTCAAGGCAGGCGTAGGCCCCTTCACTCACGGAAGTAAGGTACATACCGACCTGATGAAGACACAGGCCCTGCTTCATGCCCTCGACAAATATAAATTTGACGCAGCCTTCGGTGGCGCACGCCGCGACGAAGAGAAATCACGTGCCAAGGAACGTATCTTCTCTTTCCGTAACGAATTCCACCAGTGGGACCCTAAGAACCAGCGTCCGGAACTCTGGGATATCTACAATGCCCGTATCCGCAAAGGTGAAAGCATCCGTGTGTTCCCGTTGAGTAACTGGACAGAACTGGACATCTGGCAGTACATCCGTCTGGAAAATATCCCCATCGTACCGTTGTATTTCGCAAAGGTACGTCCGGTGGTCAACATCGACGGACAGCTGATTATGCCCGATGACGACCGTCTGCCGGAAAAATACCGCGACAAGATTGAAATGAAGAAAATCCGTTTCCGTACCTTGGGATGCTGGCCGCTGACAGGCGCCATTGAAAGCGAAGCCGACACCATCGAAAAGATTGTGGAGGAAATGATGACCACCACCAAGAGTGAACGTACTACCCGTGTCATCGACTTCGACCAGGAAGCCAGTATGGAACAAAAGAAACGTGAAGGATATTTTTAATTACGCAACAACATGGAAGAATTAGATAGAAGCAAATCAGGCAACCCGATGGAAGGAGAAGCCAGAGGCAAAATGTCCATCGAAGAATTCCTGGCAAAAGATGAACAAAAAGACCTGCTCCGTTTCCTGACCGCAGGTTCAGTAGACGACGGTAAATCTACACTGATCGGTCGTCTGCTGTTCGATAGTAAGAAATTGTATGAAGACCAGCTCGATGCTTTGGAACGCGACAGCAAACGTATGGGAAATGCCGGTGAACACATCGACTACGCCCTGCTGCTCGACGGGCTGAAAGCTGAACGTGAACAAGGTATCACTATCGATGTGGCTTACCGTTATTTCTCTACCAACAACCGTAAGTTCATCATTGCCGACACTCCGGGACACGAACAATACACCCGTAATATGATTACTGGTGGTTCTACCGCCAACTTGGCAGTCATTCTGGTCGATGCCCGTACCGGTGTCATCACACAGACCCGTCGCCACACTTACCTGGTATCTCTGTTAGGTATCAAACACGTGGTATTGGCTGTCAACAAGATGGACTTGGTTGACTACTCAAAAGAAGTATTCGACAAGATTGTAGCAGAATATACTGCTTTCATCTCCCCGTTAGGAGTCCCCGACGTACAGTGCATTCCACTTTCAGCCCTTGAAGGTGACAATGTAGTAGAAAAATCCGACCGCACTCCATGGTACGAAGGTCCGGCCCTGCTGGAATTCCTTGAAACTGTACATATCGGTAACGACCATAACCTGAACGACTTCCGCTATCCGGTGCAGTATGTACTCCGTCCGAACCTCGACTTCCGCGGTTTCTGTGGGAAGGTAGCTTCCGGTGTCATCCGCAAAGGCGATGAAGTGGTAGCTCTTCCTTCTGGCAAGCGTTCTCATGTAAAAAGCATCGTGACCTACGACGGCGAGCTCGACTACGCCTTCCCGCCTATGTCTGTAACCCTGACACTGGAAGATGAAATCGATGTATCCCGTGGCGAAATGCTGGTACACCCGGACAACATGCCGCTGATTGGACGTAACTTCGAAGCTATGCTCGTGTGGATGGACGAAGAAAAGATGGACATGGAAAAATCTTTCTTCCTGAAACAAACCACCAATACCAGCCGCACCCGTATTGACAGCATCAAGTACAAGGTAGATATCAACACCATGGAACACCTGTCTGTAGAAAACGGACGCCTGTCCAAGGAAGATGTTCCTATGCAACTCAACCAGATAGCCCATGTGGTACTGACTTCTTCCAAGGAGCTGTTCTTCGACCCATATACCAAGAACAAAGCTACCGGTGCCTTCATCCTGATTGACCCGATTACCAACAATACCAGTGCAGTAGGTATGATTATCAATCAGGTGGCCGACAAAGACATGCACAACCAGATGGAACTGCCTGTCCTCAATCTGCCGAAACTGGGAATTGCTCCAGAACACTACGATGCCATTAAACGTGCCGTAAAAGAACTGGAACGTCAAGGTATCGCAATTGAATTAAAAGTTTAATTGACAAGTTGAGTTATTCAACCGTCAATTGCCAATTATTAATTATCAATTAAAAGAAATGGGATTACTTGAATTCAACAAACTCCCCATCAATACTTTAGTGGGAGCCGACTGGAAGACCTTCAACCAGATAACCGCCGGTCGTACCATTGATCCTGCGTATAAAGGAAAATACCGCCTGACCAAGGCTGTATGCCGCCTGTTATCTACGCTGGCTCCTCTGCAGGACAAACGTTACGAAAAGCTGTTGGCCGACAAGCCACTGGAACACGATCCTGTATTTATCCTCGGGCACTGGCGCAGTGGAACCACGTTCATGCACAACGTATTCTCTTGCGACAAGCACTTCGGCTATAATACTACCTATCAAACAGTATTCCCACACCTGATGATGTGGGGACAGCCTTTCTTCAAGAAGAACATGAGCTGGCTGATGCCGGACAAACGTCCGACAGACAACATGGAACTTGCCGTAGATCTTCCGCAAGAAGAAGAATTTGCCTTGGCTAACATGATGCCCTACACGTACTATAACTTCTGGTTCCTGCCTAAACACATGCAGGAATATGCCGATAAGTACCTGTTGTTCGATGACATCAGCGAGGCCGAACTGAAAGTGTTTGAAGAAACCTTTACCAAACTCATCAAGATTTCCTTGTGGAATACTCACGGCACACAGTTCCTCAGCAAAAACCCGCCGCATACCGGACGTGTGAAAGAGCTGGTGAAAATGTTCCCTAACGCTAAATTCATCTACCTGATGCGTAATCCGTACACCGTATTTGAATCTACACGCAGCTTCTTCACCAACACCATTCAACCGCTGAAATTGCAGGACATCAGCAACGAAGAACTGCAAGAGAACATCCTTTCGGTTTATGCCAAATTGTACCACAAGTATGAAGCCGACAAGAAGTTCATTCCGGAAGGCAACCTGGTAGAAGTCCGCTTTGAAGACTACGAAACCAATGCCTTTGATATGACACAGGAAATTTACCAAAAACTGCAGATTCCAGGCTTTGAAGACGCTCGTGCCGACATCGAAGCTTACGTCAACAAAAAGAAAGGTTACAAGAAAAACAAATACCAATACAAACCTGAGACGGTAGAACTGGTGGAAAAGAACTGGTCGTTCGCCTTGGATCAGTGGGGGTATAAATTGTAAGACTAAACTCAATAGAACAAAAAATGCGGGACATACGTTCCGCATTTTTTGTTACGCATTCTCAATCTGTTTACTTACATACGATTCGGAATCCTACGGCCGTTTTCAGATAAGCAGAGTCAGGGTAAACAATATTCAGTCCATCAGCCTCTTGCTTCCATTCTATCTTATTCTTCTCTCCCAACAATTCCACAGAAGTCACCTGCTTTCGTCCTATACCTGTATCACTCCCTAAAGAGAGGATTTTCAGTTTATCACCAGCCTTTGGCACAGTCATACACCAAGCATAAATGGCCCCATCTTTGCCTACTGTAAAACGAAAATCGGTGGTATAGAAGCTTTCCCCGTCGATCCAGCGTTTTATTATAGAAATCCGCTATCACTCGTTGCATGGTATCACATTTGTATCCAGTACCTGTTCCTGAGCCACTGAAAGGTTGCTGGTCTGTACCGTCTGTATAAATGAAATCCGGATTGTATTTATCTACGGCATCCATCATTCTCAACGCCCACCATTTAGCATACCATTCAGCATACTCCAGATGTCCGCTAAAGATGCCGGCTTGAGGAGGAGACCATCTTGAGTTAGCCGCCTCAGCCACCGTTTCATACTCCCCCAAATTAATCCCATAAAGATATTTAGGGTCTAATCCTTCCCACCATTTACCTTTGCCGTCGGCCAGTGTCAGGTTTCCGTCGTATGGCACTCCTTTCTTATCACCTTTTGTATCACTTTGAAAAGCAGTTTGCCACCACCAGGAATACTCATGATGGAAGGTAATACCAAAACGGATTCCTGCCTTTCTTGCAGCTTTCTCCCATTCACCAATCAAATCACGCTTCGGGCCTAGACGCGTAGAGTTCCAAGGCTGATATTTAGAATCCCACATATCAAACTGGTCATGATGCACACCCTGGATGATAAGAAATCTTGCTCCAGCATCCTTGTAAATATCCACCAGAGCCTGCGGGTTAAACTTCTTCGGATTCCAGTCGCGCAATACCTCCTTGTATCCCACTTCCGAGGGATGTCCATAATTTTTCAGATGATTTTCATACGCCGGTGTCCCCTCCACGTACATTTTTCGGGCATACCAGTCGCCGCTTTCTCCTGCCGACTGCGGTCCAAAGTGTATCCAGATTCCGAATTTGGAATCCCGCAACCATTCCGGTGTACCCGGATAATTTGCTTCAATCGACTTCCACGTAGGTTCATACGGTCCGGAAGTTATCGGCAAATCTAATTTTACCTCTTCAAAAGTCTGAATATTCCCCATCGGAACAGAATTTTCCGCCAACGGTTTATGTACTGACGGTATCGGTCCTAACTGATAATTCACCCCATTAGTCTGTTGCTGGGAAAAAGCCGTCGCACAAGCCCCCAACCACAAACAACCTAACATTATAAATTGGTTCATATCTATTCCTATTTTTATAAAATCACATAATTCCTTTTACAAATATAGATGGGAAATTAAGCGAAAAATAGGATAAAATGTAGGATTATAGGAGGAAATCGATGATTTAATATAGATAAGGTATATTCAAAATCGAAACTCTTAGAAACAAATATAACCACTCCATAAATCCGACAATCTCATAATCAAGGTTACGGTTAACTTACTTCCATAACAAACTCTCCATTCTCTATTTGCAGCTGATTTCTCAAATTGATTCGATTAATTATCACTTTACGCCAATCGACCAAACTCTTTTGTCCGATTTTTTTGTACTAACTAAAAAAATATTCCACAAATCAGAAATGAAAAAAGGAATAAGATACACCACATTTCTCATAAATCATCTAACTGAAGCATCAATCACACAATATATAAAACAAATATTACTCGACCATTAAATAACAATGATCGAGTAATACTTGTCTTAAATTGTGTAAAGCAATATTTCTATAAAAATAATAGATTCATTCTATAGCTATTATTTTTCGGCTGGAGAATCTGCTTTCAACGGCCAATACGGATTCTGATACAGAATAGATTGTTCAACTGTAACTCTATCAGAAGAAGTCAACTGGAACTGTTTAATAGGCAGAGGTTCAAGATAATGGGCCATAGACCAAACAAAACCATCACGATACAAGTTACCAGATGTCATATTCTTTTCAAAAGGTCTCAAATATTCACCTAAATTTACATTTGAAACAGTTGCAGAAGAAGAACCATCATCCACTAAATCTTCCGCTTCATACCAGTTCTGCATTGGAGTATTCCACAAATGGAAACCTTCCACATGATAAGGAGTGGTAATCATCTGATCCATTGCTCTCCAACGCAACAAGTCCATCCAACGCAGTCCTTCTGCCATAAGTTCACAGCGACGTTCACGACGAATATTATACAACACTTTATCCTGTAACAAAGTTCCAGCAGTATAAGCTCCCCAATCCAAAACTTCTTTATCCATTTCTGTAGCGTCAATCATGGTCGTAGGATTAACCGCAGTGCCTTCAAATCCAGCTGCTTCTCTAATAAGTTTCCAATATTCCATAATCTTACCAGAATTCAAGTCTCTGGTCAACAAATATTGGGCTTCCATATAATTCAGCAAAGCTTCTGTTGCTCTAAATACAACAGCACCTGTATAACCATTACCATTTCCACACAAATCTTTATCGAATGTACCTCCCTTTCTAATAGTATATCCTGTACTATAACCTTTTTCCGCATTCATATTCGTAATGTCTGGATAAGGTTCTACTTCTACCCCATGAGTTTCTTGAGAGGTCATATTTTTAAACAAATTCTTTTGATCAGGTTCTTTCAAGAAAATATGCAATCTAGGATCTGCATTTTCTCTAATCTTAGCCAATGTTTCATCATCATAAACAAAACCTGTATGAGGAGCATAATGTGGTTTTCCATCCTTCATTACAAAAGATTCCACCATACTTCTTGTCAATCCCACCCCATTGTTCCCATGCTGAATACCGACTTCTACATTATTTACTACACCAAGTCCCTTACTATATTCACGCCATAACAGAACATCGGGGAAAGTAGACATATCAGTATTTCCGAACATACTGAAATAAGGATTATCTGGATCGTCTTCAGATTGCGGAACTTTCCCTGTATTCTGAGTCAAACTATTCTTATACTTTTCGGCCACAGTTTCGGCACTGGCAACAGCTTCATTCAAGAAAAACTCAATTTCTTTATCTATCGTTCCCAATGGATACTCATAAGAAGTATTATAATCTTTCGATTTACCAGGCCATCCTTCCCCATTTGGAACAAAAGCAGTACCTTTGAAATTTTCCAACCAAGAAGCTTCAAACAAAGCAACTCTAGATTTCAGCAGTTTTGCGACATCCGGAGAGATTCGATTCTTCCGAGTATCAAAATTATCGCTCATGTATTCTACCGCATGCCCTAAATCTTCCAAAATAAACCGAGCGACCTCGTTTCTTGGAGAACGCTTATTCATTTCAATCAAATATTCTTCATCCAAAGGTAAATCTTCTTTAACAATAGGCAAATCTCCCCATTTCTGCAACATAGTAAAATATGCATAAGCTCTCAAAAAGTACAATTCACCAATATATTGACGAATATTCTTTTCAGAACCAGTCACTTCTTTGTTATTATAATTAGTAAGAGACTGTTTCAACGAGTAATTTATATTATGAATATTCTCCCAGTTCCAGTTATCATTTTCCAATGCAACTTTCCACTGGCCTTTTGCATATTTTACATCAGGATTAAATCCGACCTGATTATCCGTACCACTATCCAAACCAAAGATTCCAAAACTCCAGTTTGTATGAGAAGGCAACACCTCAGTATAAAGTTTATTCACAGCAGCCTGAATCTGTGCCTCATCTTTATAATATTCAGTCGGAACAACTAAAGATAATGGCTCTTTATCCAAAAAATCTTCACATGAGCCAAGACTAAATGCTGCAAGAGTTATACAGCTTAAAATTATATTTCTATTCATAACAGTCAACTATTAAAATGAAACATTTAAACCACAAGATAATGTTCTAGACAAAGGATAACCAATACCTCCTACACCGCTAGAGATAGTTTCCGGATCGAATTGTTTGACCAAACTTGTTCCTGTCCACAAATTTTCTCCCGAGAAGTAAATTCTTAAATCTTGAATGCCAATCTTAGATACTACTGATTTAGGCAAAGTATATCCAATCTGCAGGTTTTTCAGTCTGATATATGCGGCATTCTGCAAATAGCCTGTCTGAGTCTGCAAATTCTTATCGTTATACAAAGGACGTGGCAGATAAGCATTAATATTTGCACTCTGGTATCCCTCTTTTACTGACCAAGTATTTTCATCTCTAAAGTAATCATGTACATCTGAAATACCGAAAGAGCTCCACATTCCTCGGCTATTCGCACCAAAGAGATAACCACTACCTTGCCAGAAGTCTCTCTTCATTACTCCCTGGAAAAACATTCTAATATCAAATCCTTTCCAACTTGCATATAAGTCCAAGCCAAACAAGAATCTTGGAGTACTGTTACCGATTACTTTCATATCACCCGTATCTCCCAATCTTCCAGAGCCACTTGAAATCTTACCGTCACCATCTATATCTGCATACATAATATCTCCAGCACGCCAGTCAGAACCCAGTGCATCCTGACCTCCGTTCGGCAAACCTTGTAGATGCTCGATCATCTGAGCATCTGTCCTTGCCAGCCCTTTCGTTACATATCCCCAGATTTCATTAATTTCCCGTCCTTCAATGTATGTAGAAATAGATTGTGTCGGGTTATTAGGATACCTGGTAATAAACGTACGGGCATCAGAAAGATTAAACTTAGCTCCATAACTGAAATCATTCCCTATCATGTCATTCCAACCGATAGAAAGTTCCCAACCTCTGGTTCGCAAGTCGGTATTATTAGTTACAGGCACAGCTGTACCCAAAATAGATGGCAACTCAGGTGCATTACCAATCATATTCTTTGTATTTCTGACATAATATTCAAACTTCCTGTAAGTCTGTTATTCAACAATCCCCAATCCAAACCGATATTGTATGATTCGATTGTTTCCCATGTCAACAATGGAGAAACTAATGCTGGTACAGTTGCTGTATTGGGTCTTCTGCCATTCATCATCCATTCCCCATTTGCCGATCCCACAACCATTGTCTGGTAAGTCTGATACCAGTTGGTTGTATTCTGGTTTCCAAGTGTACCATATGAACCTCTCAACTTTAAAGTTCCTATTACGGACGACAACGGCTCAAAGAACTCTTCTCTGGCAATATTCCATCCTAAAGAGAAAGAAGGGAATAACTTCCACTGATTCCCTTTCTGGAATCTGGAAGTTCCATCATATCTCAAATTCGCTTCAAACAGATATTTATCATTGTAATTATAATTGAAACGTCCAAAAAATCCTGCCGTAGACCATGAATTTCTATATCCGCTCACTTCCGGAGTTATCGGATTTCCGTCATAATCCAAACCAGTGGTCAAATCTACATCCGGCTTATTAGGGAACATAATACCATCTCTTCTCAAACTATAATACTTTTGGTTCAAATTTTCAGCCTGGAAACCAGCCATCACGTGAAGATTATGCACATCATTGATAGAGAAAGTATAATCTGAATAGATATTTACATTAAAGTAATTCTCTTTCAGGTTAGATTCACTTACGTATGAAGTTTTGTCATACACATACGGATTTCCATTTACGTCATGATTATATAACATCTGTCTGTCCACATGCTCATTCTGATTTTTGATTCTATAATTCAAATCAATATGTTGTTTTCCAATTCTTTATCGGCTCTATCAAAAAACCTAAATTGATGGTAAATATTATCTGTCTGCTGAGTAGTCTCACCACCTTCTGCTATTCCCAAAGAAGGAGAAGGGGTAGAATAGTAATAACCATTTGCGTCATACAAGGACAAAACAGGCCATCCCATGGCATCATACAAATCATCATTAAGACCTGTTGGTCGCAAGTAATCTTCACGAGTAAAACGCATTGTATAGTTCATCTGCAACCAATCCGTAACTTTTGAGGAGATTTTAGCTGTTCCATTGTATCTATCCAGGCCATCATCCGCAAGATTCATGAATCCTCCTTGTCCTAAGTAGTTCAAACTTACATAATAGTTCAGTTTCTCACTACCTCCACTCACACTAAGATTGTGCTCTTGAGAAAACGTCCAGGTTTTAAAGATAGTAGAAAACCAATCTACATCATCAATACCTTCCGCGAATCCATCCTCCCAATATCCATCACTCTTAGCAGGTGTACCATATAAAATCGTTCCGTCATCTGTAATACGGGTTCCAGGGCCATAAGGTTTCGCATTGCGGAAAGCCACAATCTTATCCATACGTTCCTTAGAGAAATAAATTCCACCTCCTCCATTAGTATTGGCATCGTTCACCCAGCTACCGAAATCCACAGAATTCATTGAATGAGTCATGCGAATAGGAGTAGCCCATCTAAAACTATTATTATAATTGAATCGTGTCTTTCCTCCAGTCGCGCCAGATTTAGTAGTTACCAGAATCACACCAAATGGAGCACGTGAACCATAAATAGAAGAGGCTGCTGCATCCTTTAAGACAGATATACTCGCAATATCTTGCGGATTCAAAGAATTCAAATCACCTTCCATCCCATCAATTAAAACCAAAGGACTTCCACTTGCTCCTTCACCAATCGTAGAAACACCACGTATATTTATACTAGGTGCGCTATTTAAATCACCACTAGACTGAGTAATCTGTAACCCTGGAACAATACCTTGTAATGCCTGAGAAGCATTGGTAACTGGTCTATTTCGTAATTCCTTATCATCAACCACGCTTACAGAACCTGTTAAGTTTACTTTCTTCTGTGTTCCAAATCCCACTACCACAACTTCGTCCATCATTTCGGTATCTTCTTTCAAAGTAATAGCTAGTGGTCCTGACTTTATCTGAGAAGATGCAAACTCCTGACTTTTGTATCCAATATAACTAATAGACAATGTACCATTCTCTGAAAGTTCCAATGTATATTTACCATCAAAATCAGTCACTGTGCCATTGGTCGTACCTTTTTCAACTACTGTTGCCCCAATAATAGGTTCACCATTTGCATCTTTCACAACTCCAGTTACTGTCTTCTTTTTCCCTGAGGTTGTTTGGTGTTGATTAGTTTTCTTAACAACAATATTTTTCCCCTGAATTTCATATGATACATTTTGTCCCTTCAGTATTTGAGCCACAGCATCTTTCAACTGACTAGCATCAACAGAAACCGTGCGATCTGTATCCAAATCACCTGCTATGTACACAAAAGAATACCCACTCTTGGTTTGTAATTCAGCAATTGCTTTTTTTACTGGAACATTGTTCATTTTTAACGATATACTCTGCGAGTATATGCTTAAATTAAGGCACAACAAAGCCCCGGCCATTAACATGGCTTTCTTCCTGTAATTCATAAACTTAAGATTTTAAGATTAAAAACTTCTGATAAAAGACGTTTTTACAAGAAATGTTTTATTACTTTTACTGCATTCCTTAGAAAACATCTTAAAAACTAATGAGTTAGAAAGGATCTAAGGTATTGCCGGAAGAACTTCCCCTTCTTCCGTTTTTATATCCTCTCCCCAACTACTCAATTAGGTATCCATATTCTGCATAACTTTAAGGTTTTAGTGTGTTTGACAATCAATTAATATAAGGTTATTTCTTTATTTTCTTGTTTATAACATACTTTTCCTGTCTTTTCCAACGCTTGTAATATCTCATTTATACCTTGTTCATCGCGACTAAAACTTCCATAAAAGCGAAAGTCCCGAAGAGAATCTGTAGCAAAAGTTATATGTACATCGTAGCTACGTTCCAATATCTTTACAACTTCCGGTAATGGCATCTCATCAAAAAACAATCTGCCGGAGGTCCACCCTAAGCTGTTTTTTACTTTTGTTGATTCCTTTTTCATGCACCCTTCCGCTTTGTCCAACGTAACTTGTTCATTCGGAAGCAGAATCATCTCTGCTTCTGCCCGCAAGCGATTATCCAACGCCACTTTTCCTTCCAGCAAAGACACTACTGCTTCTTCATCGTTCGGATAGTCGCGGAAATTAAACTTGGTTCCTAATACTTTGACCGACAAAGAAGGAGTCTGCACATGAAACGGCAGTTTCTCATTACGCTCTACCTCAAAATATCCTTCTCCACTTAATTCCACCTCACGGTTGTCCACTCCAAAATCCTGCGGATAGACCAGACGAGAACCAACATTCAGGACTACCAGTGTACCATCGGGCAAACGGAGGCGTGTCTGTGCACCAAGAGGAGCTTCCACCTCTACCTGAGTCAACGCATTTTGCAGGTTGCTTTCTCCCTGACGATAAGAAAAGAAGGAAATAAGTCCTACCACCAACACAGCGGCTGCATATTTATAGATTGTTTTCCAATCTATGACTTTCTTGGATTGCTTCTGAGCCGTACTTGCAGCCACCCGTTTCCGGAAGGTTTCAAAAGCGCGGTCGGCATCATAGCGCGTACGTTCTTCCTCCTGCACGGCAGAAAACCAGATTTCCTGCTGCTGCATGAAATAACGTCGGTTTTCTTCAGAACTGGCAATCCATGCGTCCAGTTCTTCGCGTGCTTCCTTGCTCAGACCTTTACTAAGAAAAGCGGCAATCAGTTCGTCGATATGTGAATTTCTTTCTTCCATTTTCAGGGTTTCTATAGGTGAGACGAAATTTTCGCCTGAGCGGGTAGGCGAAAAACGTAAATTTTTTTATTTGAAAGTCGAAAAAAATAAAATCAGGATAATCAAATATTTCCCGAGTTCTGAGTGAAGAGATGATAATGCACTCTTTATGTGATACTTAACCGTATTAACAGAAATATTCAGCTCTGTAGCAATTTCTTCGTATTTTTTCCCCTCGAAACGACTTTTGATAAAAACTTTCCGGCAAACTTCCGGCAAATTCCGGATGGCATGATGAATTTCTTCCTCCAATTCATGTTCCAGCAAACTTCCCAGAGGATAATCGTCAGATAGCAGATAACGCATCTCTCCTTCTTCCGGAATAGAAGAAAAAACCACTTCCGTACGTTCTTTCTTGGAGGACAGGTAATCCATGCAATGATTCCGCACGGCACGCACTAAGTAACTGCGCAAGGAAACTTGAATGTCGAGTGTCTCATGTACTTCCCACAGATGAAAAACGACATCTCCTACCAGCGTTTCAGCCAGAAAATCATCTCCCACATATTCATGCGCTATATGACACAACAAGGCATAATGATGACGGTAGAGGTATTTATAAGCCTCTTCGTTACCTTGCTTCAGTTGCTCTATGATAATTCGTTCCGTAATTTCCATCTGTGTGTTGTAGCGTAAATTCAATTTATTCAAACATTTTCCGATAATAGACGGCTTTATCTGTTATTTGTTTCCATTGTTCTATCCCATTGATGGAAGAAGAATGTACCCGCTCATAAAACGCGATTTCCTCCTGAAACGGACGGAAATCATTTTGCATTAGTGAAAGATTCAGTGCTTTTTCAATTCGGGCAAAACCATACATCAGAGAATCTTGTGCTACCTGCTGAATTTTTATCGTATAGGCAGAATCGGCTCGCAAAAAATCTCTTCGGGCAGTAAGCGTATCTCCCTTATAATCTTCGAGTACAGCTTTCAGGTGAAGCAATTCGGACGACATGGAATCGCTCATACATCTATCCATTTCACGCAACAAGTCCAATACTTCCTGCAGGCGCCAGCTCTGCAACAAATAGCGATATTTCAACAGATAAGTCTGCTTGTCAGGACGTAAAGCAATCGCACTGTCCAGTTTTTGACGTATAAGTGAGTCATGGATGCATACTTGCGGATGCGACTTGTCAATTGGCCGATTCCAAAACAAAGAATCACTTTGCATCAAGCTGTCAGCCTCCAGCACAAGTGCATGCACAGCCTTTTGTATATCAGACGCATCATCTGATTTCTCATGCATACATGCAGAAACGATTCCAGCCAGACAACCAGCCATTAAAAAGAGTTTTGCATCCATAGTTCGAAGATTGGTTTTGCGCAAAGTTAATTTTTTCATTTATACCAAACATCACTAGTGTCCACTAAAAATTAGAGGACGAGTTAAAAATTATAATTACTAAATAAATTTGGTCCATCAAGACCGCTTTGTTCTTTGACATCATTGAATTTAGTTTTGCTGAAGAGATCCCTTAAT
>ENA-OPZN01000026-OPZN01000026.1-human-gut-metagenome-genome-assembly--contig:-NODE-26-length-68181-cov-4.425809_pt1 | contig 68181 bp, 63 predicted proteins | sample MGYA00242483_ERZ504503 | MGnify/ENA primary metagenome ERZ504503 (study PRJEB26092, sample SAMD00036285) | human gut metagenome | host: Homo sapiens | study: EMG produced TPA metagenomics assembly of... | reverse complement strand
TGCGATTGGCTGCCAGGGCGGCCGTCTGCCCGGCATCCCGGGCGAGGCGCCGAGGGCGTCTCGGTCGCCGTCGATTTCCTCCGCGGCGTGGCCGAGCAGCAGGACGGCGGCGGCGAGGCCGCGCCGATGCCCGGCCGCACCATCGTGGTGGGCGCGGCAACGTCGCCATCGATGTGGCCCGCACCGCGGCGCGCCTGGGCAGCGAGCATGTCGAGATGTTCTGCCTGGAGAGCGCCGAGGACATGCCGGCCAGCACGGAGGAAGTCGTGGAGGCCAACGAGGACGGCGTCCACATCTCCTGCGGATGGGGCCCGGTCGAGGTCCGCACCGGCGAGGACGGCCGCGTGAGCGAGATCGTCTTCAAACGCTGCCTGCGCGTCTTCAACGATGAGGGTCGCTTCGACCCGACCTATGACGAGGGCGAGCTGCGCACCGTCTCCGCCGACCGCGTGGTGTTCTCCATCGGCCAGTCCATCCTGTGGGGCGACCTGCTCGAGGGCGAAGCGGTGGAGCTCGGCCGCGGCCAGGGCGCCGTCGCCGATCCCAAGACCTATCAGACCGCCCAGCCCGACATCTTTGTGGGCGGCGACGTCTACACCGGCCCGAAGTTCGCCATCGACGCCATCGCCGCTGGTCACGAGGCCGCGGTTTCCATCCACCGCTTCGTGCAGGGCGCGACGCTCACCATCGGCCGCAATCCCCGCGCCTACCGCGAGCTCAACCGCGACGACGTGGAGTTCGGCAGCTACGATACGGCGAGCCGTGGCGACGCCGTGCACAACTATGACCGCGAGAAGGCGCAGCCCTTTCGTGAGTATGTCGAGACCTTCACCGAGGAGCAGGTCCGCGCTGAGACCGCGCGCTGCCTGGGCTGCGGTGCGAGCATCGTCGACGAGAACAAGTGCATCGGCTGCGGCTTGTGTACCACCAAGTGTGCGTTCGACGCCATCCACCTGCACCGCGAGCATCCCGAGTGCTCTAACATGGTGAAGTACGAGAAGAAGGTCCCGAGCTTGGCAAAGTACGCGCTCAAGCGCGAGATCAAGATCCGCTTTAGCTCAAAGGGATCCAAATAACTCATCTTGCCTCTCAGGCCGGGGGGGGTGACCAAAAGGTCTAGCCCTCTTCGGCTTTCAAGGCGATCTGGGGCATTTTTGACCCTTTGAGTTTGGAGTTTTGTTCATGCATGAATTGGGCATTGTCTTCCATATCATCCGCAGCGTTGAGGAGGTTGCGGCGCAAAATAACCTGCGTCGCGTCTCCTCGGTCACGTTGGAGCTCGGCGAAGTGTCGGGCATCATCCCGAGTTACCTCACCGACTGCTGGAACTGGGCATGCGCCAAGCATGACCTGATGCGTGGGGCGGAACTTGTAATCGAGGAGGTGCCCGCCGTCACGTTCTGCGAGGCCTGCGAAAAGACGTACGGCACGGTCGAGCACGGGCGCATGTGTCCGTATTGCGGCAGCGAGCGCACCTATCTGGTGCAGGGCGACGAGTCAGTTATCAAGGAGATCGCCACTCCCGACGAGGAGGGGTCCGCTGTCTCGGCTGCTGATGGGTGCGCCCACGAAAGCTTGCATTGAGAGGTGGCGTCGAGGTCGCTGTGGGGCCCCGCGTATTATCCGGTTCCTCGCAACGATGCCCGGTTATCGCTCGAATTGTTCGGCGAACTGCCTCGCGAGGGCGCTCAGCTCGTTGACCTGCTGCTCGAGCTCGGCGATGCGCCGCGCGTTGCCCGCGATGCCCTCGCGGTTCATGATCGAGTCCTCCTCGACGGGGTCGGGCATGTTCTCTCGGTGGCAGCTTGCATCGAAGCTTTCGCTCATCACGCGGCATCCGTTGCGCTTGACCACGCGTCCGGGGATGCCAACAACCGTGCAGTTGTTGGGCACGTCCTTCACCACAACGGAGTTGCCTCCGATGCGTACGTTGTCGCCAATATGGATATTGCCCAAAACCTTGGCGCCCGTTCCCACGGTGACATTGTTGCCAAGCGTGGGGTGGCGCTTGCCGCTCTCGTTGCCCGTGCCTCCCAGGGTGACGCCTTGGTACAAGACGCAGTCGTCGCCGACAATGGTCGTCTCGCCTATCACCACACCCATGGCATGATCGATGAAGAGACGCCGCCCAAGCTGCGCGGCGGGATGAATCTCGACGCCGGTGAAAAACCTCGTGACCTGCGAAAGGACGCGAGCGAGGCCGCGTGCCCCGTGCTCCCACAACCAATGTTCGGGTGTGTGCATCCACTTGGCGTGGAGCCCTGGATAGGAGAGGAAGATCACAAGGCTGCTCTGCGCGGCGGGGTCGTTGGCCTTGACGGTCGCGATGTCCTCGCGGACGGTGGCGATGGCTCCCATGTCTTCCTCCTGGGGCGCTTGGCTTTTTTGGCGTGTGAGGTGCAAGTGTACGCGCCCTCCCGTGTAATGTCGAGAGAATCGCTAGGATTAACAAGATGGAGACAGAGGCGGGGCGCGCGATCGCGTGATGTCGCACACCTCCCATGTCAAGGAGGTTCTGGAAAGACTGCGCACATTACCAAGGCGTTATGCGCGACCGCTATTATGGTGAACATTGCATTTTGCAGCAGTTGATCAATGCAGTCGCTTAGAAGGGCATCACATGCAAGAGGCATTCTTCAGTTTCATCAGCCAGTTTGGCTACTTCGCGGTCGCAGGCCTCATCTTGTTCGAGAACGTGTTCCCTCCCATCCCGAGCGAGCTCATCCTGCCACTGTCCGGTTTCCTCGCAACGCAAACCGCGATGACGCTCCCGGGAGTCATCATCGCTGCCACTGTGGGCTCCGTTGTGGGCGCGTATTTCCTCTACGGCATCGGCCGTCTGCTTTCGCAGGAGCGCCTCGAGGGCTTCTTCGACACCAAGCCCATGCGCATGCTGGGCTTCCATTCCGACGATGTGGCCAAGGCCATTGGCTGGTTCGACCGCAAGGGCCAGATCACGGTACTTGTCTGCCGCTGCATCCCCGTGGTGCGCAGCCTCATCTCCATTCCCGCTGGGACCGCCAAGATGAACATGGTGCGCTTTGCGATCTACACCCTCGTGGGCTCGCTGGTGTGGAACGCCATACTGTGCACGCTCGGCTTTTGGGCCGGCGGCGCCTGGGAGCAAATCACCGCTCAGGCCGAGTGGGTGTCCAGCGTCGTGAAGGTCGTCATCATTGTCGTGGCTGTCGCTGTGGTGGCTTGGTGGATCAAGTTCCGCATCCTGCCGGCGCGTGCCGAGCAGAAGCGCCGTGAGGCCGAGGGCGAGTAGGGACGCGGGCGCGGGTGCATCGCCGCGCGAACCGTTTCGCGGTGATTAATTTTGCCGACACTCCATCGTGGCGGAGTACAATCAAGCGTACATGCCGTTGCCGGGCCATGTGCCCGGCATTCTCGTTTGCAAGGGGCCTCCGCCTGGAGGGCCCTTACGTTGAACGCGCGCCCCCGACGAGGGGCTTCATCGAGTAAGGAGTTCGCGATGACCGTTGAGAAGAAGGACCTGGACTGGGGTAACCTCGACTTCAGCTACCGCAAGACGGACTACAGCTACGTGTCCAACTACAAGGACGGCGCATGGGACGAGGGCGGTCTCACCACCGACCATACCATCACGCTGTCCGAGTGCGCGGGAATCCTCCATTACTGTCAGGAGGTCTTCGAGGGCCTCAAGGCCTACACCACCGAGGACGGCTCCATCGTCTGCTTCCGCCCCGACATGAACGCCCAGCGCATGGCTGATTCCGCCGAGCGCCTCGTGATGCCCGCCTTCCCGCAGGACCGCTTCGTTGAGGCCGTCAAGCAGGTCGTCGAGGCGAACGCCGCGTGGGTGCCGCCGTTCGGCTCCGGCGCCACGCTCTACGTGCGCCCGCTCATGGTCGCCACGGGCGACGTCATCGGCGTCAAGCCTGCCGACGAGTACCAGTTCCGCATCCTCGTGACCCCGGTGGTCCGTACTTCAAGGGTGGCGACACGGCGGTCAAGCTGTGCGTCTCCAAGTACGACCGCGCCGCGCCCCACGGCACCGGCAACATCAAGGCCGGCCTCAACTACGCCATGAGCCTCAAGGCCGGCATGGACGCGCACGCCAATGGCTATGCCGAGAACCTCTACCTCGACTCCGAGTCCCGTACCTACGTTGAGGAGACCGGCGGCGCCAACGTGCTGTTCGTCGCCAAGGACGGCACACTTGTGGTGCCCAAGTCCCACACCGACTCGATCCTGCCCTCCATCACCCGCCGCTCGCTCGTCCAGGTTGCCCAGGACCTGGGCATCACCGTTGACGAGCGTCCCGTCACGTGGGCCGAGGTCACCTCGGGTGCCTTTGTGGAGTGCGGCCTGTGCGGCACCGCCGCGGTCATCTCCCCGGTGGGCGAGATCCACGACGGCGACACGGTCGTGGTCTTCCCCGACGGTCACGAGACCTCCGGTCCGGTGATGAAGAAGCTTCGCGAGACTCTCACCGGCATCCAGGGCGGCAGCATCGAGGACAAGCACGGTTGGGTCTGCAAGATCTGCTAAGGCGTTTCCAGTCCAGGTTGCTCCGCCCGAACTGCATAGATGATGGTGTGGACGTTCGATGGTAGTCGGGCGTCCATGTTTTTCAGCGGTGGACCTCAATTCATTTGACAGATCGGAAGACTCGGGAAGCGAGGCGAACACCGCGCCAAGAGGAACGAGCGGCATGAAATACGGAGCGAACGCAGCGAAAAACGGAACAAGCGGCATGAAACGCGACGCGAGCGGACGAAAAGCGGCGTGAACGGTACCTGCTGTATCGCGGTAAAGACGCTGGGCATGAGGGGTGTAATATGAACGCACGCGTCTGCCGTTTTATGCTGCCTGTGAGGTGCCTGCTATGTTCGTTATCGGAACGAAGTTCGGAAAGGGGGGTGCTCGTCGATTTAAAGACGGGCACCGTCTGCTGATGGGTGCCGGTGTGCGCGCCATTGTCGCCGTCGCGTGTGCTGCGGCGATGGTTTTGGAGGCCATCCCGCCAGGAGAGGCCCATGCGGCTCTCGCGGACGATCTCCAAAAACACCTCATCCAGACGGTCTCGCCTTCGGGCACCACTATCAACCTGTTCGATTATTGGGTGAACGACGCCGATGAGAGCGCGATCTCGGGCGATAACGGCGGAATCAACCGCGGGCACACCCTCAAATTCAACAACGGTGACCTCAACGGCGGCGCTGCCGGCTCTGGCGAAGGTCCCAATGCGTGGACGGGCGGGGCCGACCGCTACGGCGGAATCGTGAAGGACAAGCTGGAGAATGGCTACCCGGTGCTTTCGGGGACGAACTATCTTGATGAGGAATCGCTCGCGTACCTGTTCGACGCCTTCTCGGGTTCGGGCAAGAAGGCTCACATCGGCACCACGGGGCTGCTCAAAGCTGCGAACGGGTATTACGTGTATGACACGACGAATTTCGCGTCCTTCAACGTCGACTCCAATAGCTTTTCCGTCTACGACACATGGGGCATCAAGGGCTCGGGGGCGAGCTACAACGCCAACGGCCAGTTCTTCCCGTTCGCGCCCATCGACGAGGTGTTCGAGGAAGAGCGGGGAGGTGCCCTTGTCCAAACGGACGTCAACGCCGATGCGCCTGGGCTGAACCATCATTTCGGCATGTCCATGTCATCGCGGTTCGTGCAGCCCAGGGACGGCGTGACGCCGCAGGGTGACGCTATGGTCTTCGAGTTCTCCGGAGACGACGACGTATGGGTCTTTGTGGATGACATCTTGGTGGGGGACCTCGGCGGCATCCACAACGAGGCGACGCTGAGCATCGATTTTAAAACGGGCGCCGTCAAGATCAACGGGCGCTCGGATGGCACCATGAGGGGCAAGTTCGAATCTGCGGGGGCGGAGACCTCCGCTTTCGACGGTGGTTCGAGCAGATTCAAGGACGGCACCCAGCACACGCTGCGTTTCTTCTACCTTGAGCGGGGCGCGGGTGCCTCGAACATGAGCCTCAAGTTCAACCTCGTGAACGTTCCCAACACCGACATCGTCAAGGTCGACCAGCACGGCGACCCGGTCGCGGGTGCGGGCTTCACGCTGTATCGTTCGAACGCGAACTGGGACGAGGTCGCGCAGCTCGCCACCGGCGTCACCGACGTCAACGGCGGTATGGTGCTCACGGAGGACGACGGCACGGTGCTGAGCTTCGATGAGCTCTATGAGCGCGATACGTCGCCCAACCATGCCGATAGCACGTATTACCTGCTCAAGGAGACGAGGATTCCCGCCGGCCACAAGGCGCCCCTCGAGTACACGGACAAATGCATGCACCTTCAGTACATCTACTCCGACCAGATGGGAAGCGGTTACTTCGTCGATCCGGCGGGGACCGAAACCTCCGATAGCTGGATGTGGAAGAACGGCGCCTCGATTGTGGCGAAGGAGGTCATCACGGCCCCGAATGACCCCGTCGAGGATGAGACCGGCGAGAAGGTCGATGTGTCGCAGGGCACGCTGTTCGCGGTCGCATTCAAGAAGACGAAGGCGGACGGTGTCGATTCGTGGGCTCCCATATACGGCAGCCCCGTGGAGGGCTACAAGGTGCTTTCGGGCGGCGCCTGGGACGACGTCATCGCGGCGGCAAAAGGCGACGAGCACGTCTTCACTCTGACGGCGAGCGGTCAGCTCCAGGTCGAACTCGACGACTTGCCGGGTGACATAGCCAAGTATTACCTGCTCATGGATGAGGACGAGCGCGATCAGGCCGAATATACGGTGGCGCTGTACTTCACGACTGCCGCAAACGGCCTGAACGGTGCGACCGACGCCAATACGGTGCGTCTGAAGAATGACGGTTTCGAGCGCCAGTTCGCATCGACGATGTATATCACAAACGTAAGGACCGCCTGTTCGTCATGAAGGTCGACGATGCAGGCAATCCGGTCGCCGAGGCCGAGTTCACCTTGTACAAGGCAGATCAGGTGAATACCGACGGCGGTGTGGTGCGCCCGATCGACGAGGACGTCTACTACGATCGACTGGTGACGCAGGAGCAGCTCACCGCGCCCGTCAAACTCTCCGGTGCGGGCGTGTTCCCGATCACGGCGGAGCGGTTCAACCCGCTTTCAAACGGCGTGTACTACCTCAAGGAGACGGGTGTTCCCGCTGGCCATGAGATAAACGACGAGTACGTCAAGGTCATCGTCGATGATACGGGCGTCTATGCCGATGCCGGCGCGAAGGATGACGGCATCAAGACCTTCTCGGGCGCGGGAAACTTACTGGCGTCGCTCGGTCAATACGGGGAAAACGACGATGTGAACAACACGCTGACGTGGATCAGGGGGTCCAAGCAGACGGGCGTGCTGGGCGATGCCGGCGCGATTGAATGGGGGAGCCCGAGCACGGCGCCCGACGACATCGTCGACCTCGAGTACGGGGCTGCCGGAGGCGCCTTGCAGTACGGTCCTGCGGAGCCGGGAGGGGCGTTTCGCATCTACTGCGACGAGGGCATCAATCGCCTGTACATCCAACAGGCCGATGAGAACAAGGACCCTGACTCCAAGGGCACTTGGACGAACCTCGGTGCCATGCAGATCAACCAGCTGTTCACCGGGGCAACATGCGTGCAGGTGACCAATGAGCGCACGGCATCCATCGAGGTGACCAAGCGGGTGTCCGCAGCCGCGGGGCTTGCTCCCGACCCGGATGCCGCCTTCCCCTTCGAGTTCACGTTCGACGGCGCGGGTTCCGACGGTGCGCTTACGTACAAGGCGCGTGTGTTCGAGGCCGATGGCAGTCCCGTGGGCGATGCCGACCTCGATATAGAGACTGGCAGCGTGGTGACGCTCAAAGCCGACCAGACCATACGCGTGTACGGCGTGCCCGAGGATGTGAGGTACACGGTCCGCGAGGTGACGACTGCCGAATCGCCCACGCTGTTCAACCTGTTCGGCCTGCTGAACGCGGCGAATGCGCCCCAGATGCCCGAGGGCTTCACGCTGGTCTCGCGCACCCTCAATGGCGAGGAGGTCGCGGGCCAGGGGGATGAGATCGAGGCGGTCGCGGATGCGGTGGCGGACGTCTTGGTGTTCACGAATCTCTATGAAGTCAAGCCGGTCGTGCTGCCGGACGCCGCGAAGATCTCCGCTAAAAAGGTGCTTACGGGTCGAACGGATGACGTGTGGATCGAGGCGGATGCGTACACCGTGGTCATGGGCCTGCCCTCCGTCCAGCCCGCCGGCGGGGGTGCCCAGGTTGCCGCGGACGACACGGCGAGTGTGACCATCACCAAGGACACGCCGGATCATACCGCGACCTTTGGGCTGCCGAGATACGATGCGCCCGGCGACCACGTGAGCTATATCTATGAGGTCGACCCGTCCGTGGCTTCGGGCGAGCGCGTGCCCGGCGTGACGTATTCCGATGCGCTCTACCGCGTGGCCGCCACGACGGTCGATAACGGCGACGGCACCATGCGGGTGACCAAGGTAGTCCTCGATATGTTGATCGACGATGCGGGCAATGCGGTTCCTGTCGATAATCAACTCGTCGGATCCGTCACGTTTGACGAGGACGGCACCTCCGCGACGCACGGTGCCATGACCGTCGTGATCAAAAACACATTCCAAAACGACACCGCCACCGCATCGCTCCAGGCGTTCAAGGTCTTTACGGACACCTCGGGCGGACATACCCTCGCCGGAAACGAGTTCAAGTTCACGCTGAGGCCCGTGAGCGACACGGTGGATGGCACCACGAATACGGACGAGATCACGCTGGCGAGCATGCCCCGCCCCCGTAACGCGGCAACTCCGGAGGATGGCTCCGCGTGGCCCATCGAGCAGCCCGTGGTCGTCGCGGGCGAGGCCTCGTTCGGTGATTTCACCTTCAGCACGGAGTCCAACGCCGGCCACACGTATGTGTACGAGCTGACGGAGGTCATGCCCGCGGGGGCGACGGCCGAATCCGGCTACACAGTCGACGGCATGAGGTATGACTCCAAGGTGTACCGCGTGGAATACGCCGTGAGCAATCCGGCGGACACGAACCCCGCGGGGGACCTCGTGGTGGGTGTCTCGTGGAGCATCAAGAACGAGCAGGGTGAGTTCGTCCCCGTTGATGAGGGCGACCTGACCGATCGGGGCTTCCCGTACTTTTCCAACACGTACCAGGCTCTTCCCACGGAGTTGCCGTTGGAGCTGTCCAAGGCGGTCGACGGCCGTTCATGGGGCAATGGGGAAAAGTTCATCTTCGACGTGGCCGTGACTTCGGGCGATGCGACGGCGGTCGACCTGCCCGGGCAAGAGGACGCCCAGGAGGCGGGTGTGTATGAGCTCGAGCCCCCGGCAGGCACGGCACTCGCATCCGGTGAGCCGTTGAACATGCCGATCGGCAATGTCGCGTTCTCGAAGGTCGGAACATATGTGCTCACCCTGGCCGAGCGCCCGGGTTCGGCTGTGGGCATGGCGTACGACACCGCACCCCGCTCTGTAACGGTCGAGGTGGCGGATGACGGGACGGGCAAGCTCGTCGCAACGGTCCTCGATGCATCGGGGGCAGTCGCCACCGAGCAAAAGATCGTGGCATCCTTCACCAACATCTACCGCGCAACGGGCGCGTTCGCGGGCATCGACGTGACCAAGGTCATGGAGGGTCATGACCTGCTTGAGAATTCGTATGAGTTCACAGTCGAGCGCACCGCCTATGATTCCTCGGGCAATGTCATCGAGGACAGCCGCCGTTCCGAGAGCATGAAGTGCGGCACTGCCGCCGCTGGCGAGAAGTTCTCGTTCAACGAGGACTACGGTGATGTGTTCTTTGAGGGCAAGCTGACGCAGGAGCAGATCGGCTGCCCGCATATCTTCCGTGTGACCGAGGCCGCCGTCCATCCCGGGACGGTGGGATATGAGGACGATGCGAATGCGGGCTATGTGGTACTGCGCGTGGTGCCCGATGCGGATGATGCCTCGGCGCTCCATGCCGAGTATGCGGTCGCCAAGGGGCCCAAGACTTCCGACCTGGTGGGGAGCGACGGTTCCAAGCGGGCGAAGCTGCTCGATGAAGCGGTACTTGAGGGTCTGGGCGACGAGGTCGTGCGCGGTTCCACCGAGAACGGAGCTGCCGCGGGCGGAGTCATGCCCACGGTCAACTTCGCCAACAAGTACGAGGCAGTGGAACTGGACTACGGTGCCGCTGGAGGATTGGTTATCGAGAAGACATTCACCTATAAAAAACGCCGCGAGCTGGCTTACACGCGACTTCTCCTTCACCGTGACGCCCAAGGCGACGGAGGTGTCCCGGCCCGATGGCACGACTCAGCAGCTGACCTCCGCGGGCGATGCGGGCGCTTTGCTCGGCATGACCGATGAGGAGATTGCACAGGGCAAGACCATCGCCATCCCCGACGCGCAGGCGAACGCCGACGATCCTGCCACGGTGTCGCTTGTTCCCTCGGGCGGGCTCACCTTCGAACAGGGGCACATCGGGAAAACCTACACCTATGAGGTGCGCGAGGTCATACCGAGAACCGCCGACGGCGTGGCATACGACGATTCTGTCTACACGGTGACCATCGCCGTGAGGGACAACGAGGATGGCCGCATCAAGGTCGTCACGCAGGTGGTCAAGGACAGCTATCTGTCGGTGTACACCTATGTTTCGGGCGAGGAGGTTTCTCGGGAGAACGCCGCGCGCGTGCCGTTCGCGAACGCCTACGCGCCGATTGAAGCGGATGTCTCGGTTGCGATCAACGCCACCAAGCAGTTGACAGGGCGCCCCCTGGTCGATGGTGAATTCGCCTTCGAGGTGCGCAATGCCGCTCCCGCCGCGACGGGCGACGGCCCCGTTTCGACGGGCGTAAACGACGCTTCGGGCAAGGTTGCATTCGACAACATCACCTATACGTTGGACAAGCTGTGCGCCGATGTCGATGCCGGCAAGGCGACCGCATCCGCCTCAGGCGATTCCAACGCGGTGACATACACCTATCAGTACTCCGTGTCCGAGGTCACCGACGGCTTGGCTGACCAGGGTATCGCCGGTGTTGCGACCTCCTTTGCAGTCACCGTGAGCGTGACGGATGACGGGACGGGTGCATTGAGCGCGGCTGTCACGTATCCGGAAGGTTCGGGTGACGTTCTGGCGTTCAAGAACGCCTATGGATCCGGTGCCACCACGACGGTGAGTCTCAGCGGCACGAAGGTGCTCGACGTGGAGTCGGGCGACAACGTGCCGACCTTGAGCGACATCGCCGGAAAGTATGAGTTCACCCTCGCTCCAGCCGAGGGTTTTGAGGGTGCACCGATGCCGGGCGATGCGACCGTGCGTAACGATGCCGCGGGCAACGTCTCCTTTGGCGAGATCACCTACACCATGGAGGATGTGTTCGGTGCCGATCCTCTGGATGGGGAGAGCGTGTCTGGAGGCAGCGACGCCTCGGGTGGCGAGGCGGGCGCTCCGTCCGAGATGGGCGCATCGTCCGAGGCGGAGGTTCCGTCTGAGGTGACTCCCACGTCTGAGGTTGCTCCCGCCGAGCGCACCAGGGTCTTTCGCTACACAATCTCCGAGAGCGGCACGGTGCCCGGAATCGCCAACGATCCCGATATCAAGACCGTCGAGGTGACGGTGGCCGACAACGGGGATGGCACCATCTCGGCGATCGCCTCCAAGATCGAGGGCGGCGCGAATTTCTCCTTCACTAACACGTATTCCGTCGTGCCTACCTCTCCTTCATCTGTGAGCGACGCCATTGCCATCACCAAGACGCTGGGCGGGCGCAACCTGCGAGAAGGCGAGTTCAGTTTTGAGCTGATCGAGACCGTTGACGGAGTGGAGAGGGTCGTCTCTGAGGGCGTCAATGCGGCGGATGGCTCTGTGGGCATGCGGCCGATCGCCTATGACGGCCCCGGCGTGCACAGCTACGTGCTGCGCGAGGTGCACGGGTCGGCCGACGGTGTGACGTACGACGATGCGGCCCACCGCGTGCAGACCACGGTGAAGGACAGCGGAGACGGCACGCTTTCGGTCTCCCATGCGCTGCTCGACGCGAATGGCAACCCGGCCCGCGATCAGTCCGTGGTGTTTGTGAACAGCTATACCGAGCCGAAGGACCCCACCGATCCCATTGACCTTCCGATCCCGGAGATTCGGGTGACCGACCCGCTTCGCCCGACGGTGGAAGTGGAGATGGAAAGACGGACGGATCTCGCCTGCCTGGGACGGGCGATCCTGCCGTGCCTTCCGCCATCGCCGCGTGTGCGTTCGTCGGATCTCTTCTGGTGGCGACGGGAGGTGTGCTGGTGCGCAGGCGGGTTCGTGACGACCGGGCTGGGCGTTCGTAGCCGTTCGTGGCCGGAGGGTTTTGTGAACGTGCCATCGGTTTCTCTTGTCCATGGGGCGCGGGTTCTTCATACTGTTCGTATCGCTTCTTGTGGCTTTGCCGCAAACGAATCGCAAACGCACTTCCCTTACGGGGGCAAACCAAGGAGGACTGATGGCTCAGTCACGCAACAAGGCCGTAATCGCTGGCCTCACCGCTGCACTCACACTCGGCAGCGTCACCTTGCCGGCGATGGCGACTACTTCCAACAGCACTCCCATGACGGATTCCGATCCCGACGGCATGGGAGTGCCCCTGCCGGGCGACTACGACAAGGCGGACTATTACGAGGGCTCCGAAGGGGTGACGACGTTCGCCTCCGTGCGCTCTGGCTCCACGCTTACCCCGGTCGCGCTGTCGGACGAGATGAAGTACTTTACCAAGTACGAGAGCGGCTGCAATTACGACAAGGGTCTCTCGTACGGCGACGGTTACAACGCGATGGGCTATTATCAGTTCGATCGTCGTTACAGCCTCCTGTCGTTCATCCAACAGGTATACAGCTACAACCCCACCAAGTACGCCATGTTCCAGGCGGTCATTGCTCAGCGCGATACACTCTCGAATCCGTCGTACAGCATGTACGACTACACGACTCGGCAGCTCACCGCTCCGGCGCAGATTCTGAACGAGGCGTGGCACGCGGCTTATGCGGCGGATCCCGCCGAGTTTTCGGCTCTGCAGGACGCCTACGCATACAACAATTACTACCTGCCGGTTCAGAGCTCGCTGCTCAATACCTATGGCGTTGACGTGCGCAACCGAGCCGATTGCGTCAAGGGGCTCGTGTGGGGCATGTGCAACCTGTTCGGCCAGGGAGGCGTGCAGAAGTTCTTTAAGGCCGCGAACATCAACAACGCGATGAGCGACCGCGAGCTGGTCACGGCGCTGTGTGATACGGTGGTCAACCGTGTGGCGGAGTGGTATCCCAAGCAGCCGCAGTATCACCAGGGCTGGCAGAACCGCTATAAGAAGGAGAAGGCCGCGTGCCTGGCGTACCTGGACCAGCATGATGCGGAGCAGAACGCGGGTGGCCAAGAGCAGGGCGGCGATGCGTCGAATGGTGGCGGCGCCGCCCAACAGAGCCCCGGCACCGGTGCGCCGAGCGAACCCAGCGTGGGCACTCCGGACAACCCCAGCGCGGGCGACCAGGGAACCTCCGGCCCCTCCGGTGGGACGAGTGACAGTGGCTCCGATAACGGCGGTAACACCGGCGGCGGCAGTGCCAGCGACGGCAACAACGGTGGCTCCAGCTCGGGCAGCGACGCCGGTACTGGTGAAAGCGGTGACGCGTCGACTGGCGACACCTCGACCGGCGACGGCGCGGGCGACTCCGGCTCCGGCGACCAGGGGGGCAACACCTCCAATGGCGGCACGACTTCCGAGGACGACAAGCTTCCCGACGACGACTCGTTCGACTCTACCGACGATGCCGGGGACGATTCGGATGAGAGCGCGCACACGCACACATTCGTTAAGGCTTGGAGCCATGACGGGAAGACCCATTGGCATGCGTGCGAGGACGAGACCTGCACCGGGCACGGTTCCGAGGAAGCGCACACGAGCGATACTTGGGTGGCGAACAGCACCGACCACTGGAAGGTTTGTGAGGTCTGCGGTACGGCGTTCGACATCGCTCCCCACGACTTTGGGGAGTGGCGCATTACCAAGCAGGCTACCGAGGCCGAAAGGCGTTCGCGAGCGCACCTGCAATACCTGCGGGAAGGTCGTATCCGAGGAATACGAGGCCGAGTCTGCAAAGACAACGGGCGCGCAATCGACCTCGGGTGGCTCCTCCAAGGAGGGCCTGCCCGGCACGGGCGACATCATCTCGATGGTCGCTGTGGGCGCGACGGGTCTCGCCGTGGCCGGCGGTTCCTTCCTCTCGCTCGCAAAAAAAGAGCGCGACGAGGAGTAGCCTCAAGCGTCGCACAGTCTAGCTACTCAACCTTACAATTCCACCCGTTCCGCGGTGGCCCTCCGGCCAAAGCGCGGGGCGGGTTCTTTCTGGTACCCTTAAGGCGGTAAAACACGTGCTTGGCACGCGTACGCCCGCATTGGACCGGGCGGCGCATGCTATGGGAAGGGAGGCCTCATGGAGGCTTACAAGCAGGAGTTCATCGAGTTCATGGTTGAGTCCGATGTGCTCAAGTTCGGCGACTTCACCCTCAAGAGCGGCCGCAAGTCCCCGTTCTTCATGAACGCTGGAGCTTACGTGACGGGCGAGCAGCTCATGCGCCTGGGCGAGTACTACGCCCGTGCCATCCACGACAACTTCGGCCTGGACTTCGACGTCGTATTCGGTCCTGCCTACAAGGGCATTCCGCTGTCCGTCGTCACCGCCATCGCCATGCACAAGCTGTATGGCAAGGAGGTCAAGTACTGCTCCGACCGCAAGGAGGTCAAGGACCACGGCGCCGACAAGGGCGGCATGCTGGGCTATGAGCTCAAGGACGGCGACCGCGTGGTGATGGTCGAGGACGTGACCACCTCGGGCAAGTCCATCGATGAGACCTACCCCAAGCTCATGGACGCCGCGAACGTCGAGGTCAAGGGCCTCATTGTGAGCCTCAACCGCATGGAGGTCGGCAAGGGTGGCGTGACCACCGCGCAGAAGGAGATCGAGGCCAAGTACGGCTTCCCCGTGGCGAGCATCGTGTCCATGGCCGAGGTGACCGAGCACTTGTATAACCGCGAAGTTGCCGGCCGCGTGGTGATCGACGACGAGCTCAAGGCAGCCATCGATGCCTACTACGAGCAGTACGCGCCCGCGAATAGGATTTCCGTTTGCCGATTGGCGCTTGCCGCCCGGGCGGCGATTTGAGGGGCATCCCCTCAGGTGTTCGGAGGTCGGATACCATCAGGGTAATTTGATGGGTTGGCGTTCGAGTGCGTAAGAGAATGACCCGTCACCGGCATCGGGAGGAAGCGATGAAGAAGAAGTTCTGGGTCATGCCCTTGGCGGCAATCGCGGTCGTATGCACCGTGCTGCTGAGCGCGTGCGGCGGCCCCTCGGTCGAGGAGCTCATTCGTGAGGACGCGAGAAGGCGTTTTCGGAGGTCTCCGCCGACAACGAGGACCTGATGGATGCCATGGTCGCGAGCTCCGACGGTGCGTTCGAGCAGCTCGGCCTCGACACCAAAGAATTCGCCGAGGCGTATCTGGACGGCTTTGGTCACGAGATCAAGGAGGTCGTGGTTGACGAGGAGGCCGGCACCGCCGACGCAAGGTGATCGTCAAGATCAAGTCCCTTACCGCGATCATGGCCGATTTTGCTCGCAGTTCCAGGAGTATGTGAACGGTCTTGACCTATCGACCGTGAGCAGCGAGGAGGTACTGTACGCCCAAGCAGGCCAGATTCTGATGGATGCGGTCAAGAACGCCGAGCCCGCCGAGACCGAGTGCACGTTCTCGTATGAGAAGGACGACGAGGGCAGCTGGTCCGCAACGGAGGATACCGAGACAGAGATCCTCAACGCGATGCAGTAAATGCGGCGAGTAAGAACATATGGCGCAAAGAAAGGGGAGGCGCGAACCTCCCCTTTCTCATATGGTGTTTCGCTGCGCCTGGCCGGTCGCTACTCTTCGCGGTCGAACTCTTCGGTGGCGTCGAGCGTGCGTCCCGAGTAGTTGACGTGCCCCGTCACCGCCGCCGTATCGCCCGTCCCGATGAACCGCGCGGCAGCTTGTTGGTAATCGTCGAGAGCGCGCTCGAACAGTGCCGGGAAGCTTTCCGCGCGAACGGCTTGAGTGAAGGGGTCGGTCCATTCGTTGCGCGCCAAGTTTCCTGCGCCCGCCGGCGGCTCGGCGGTCACGCGATGCGCCAGCGCCTGCAGCAGGGAGTAATCTTTGACGAGGCCTTCGAGGCGAGCGAGGGCGCACGTTCGTACAGAGCCAGCCGGCTCGATCACGCGGTAGGCGAGCTGCATGTCCGCCACGGCACCACCGTATTCATTCGCGCCTACGCTTATGCCGTACACGCTGTTCGCGACAAAGCTCGTGAGCGCGCCCGCCACCTTGTCGATGCGGCGCTTGTGACGAGCTCGCCGGCGGGCGGATAGTCCGCCACGGTCGCCCCATCGCGCTTGATTTGGAGCATGAGCACGTCGAGGTCGCTTTCGATCACTGCATGAACTTGGCTTCCCGCGCCCGTAAGGTCATCGTCCGCCTCTTGAATGTCCCATGCTGCGCATATACAAAGGGATGGGCGTTGCGGTCCAGAATGTAGTGGGAGAGTAGGCCGAGCGTCCATGCGCGGCCAACGCCCGCATCGGCGGGCTGCAGGTGTGTCACGCCGTCGCGCAAGGCGGCAAGCTGCTTTGACATGCGGCTGCGGTGCATGACGCGCGCGAGTTCCATGCAAGTGCCCATGTGGGGCGTGCGGACCCGGAAGAAGAACGGGTCGGGGCCCTGGTTGGCGAGCAGGAAGGCGGCGCGCTCGTCATCTGAGGTTATGAGCTTTGGGAAGACGCTCGATGCTTTCCTCGCCGAACAGTCGATGGGTGATCAGTGCGGGCATGGGGACTCCTTTTTCTAAAAGAAAACAGTCTGTCGCTCATTATTCCCAGCTGGGAGCAGTTATCTCATGCGATTTTGCGATGTGAGGGGGCGCTCTCGCAAGCGGGCTGCGAGGGATGTGCAAAATAGGGACGTATCCCCATTTTACACATCCTCGCGCGGGTGGGCGTTCCGGCGTTGCCCCATCCGACTGCGCCAGAAACGGTATCGAAATGGTTTTGAAATCCATAATGTTGCGCGTAGCTGGGGAAATAAGGTATAACAGGCTCTTGTTTGCACGGAAATAAGGGGGGATCGCATGGCCAACATGATTGAGATACACGGCCTGAACAAATACTTCGGCGACCTGCATGTCCTCAAGGACATCGACCTCACGGTCGCGGAGGGCGAGAAGGTCGTCATCATCGGACCGTCTGGGTCGGGCAAGTCGACGCTCATCCGCTGCGTCGATTACTTGGAGGAGCCCACCAGCGGTGAGGTCATCATCGATGGCACGCCGCTCACCAAGAAGAACCACCTGGAGATGGCCCGTACGTACAGCTCATGGTGTTCCAGCAGTTCAACCTGTATCCGAACATGACCGTGCTGGGCAACCTCACGCTCGCGCCCATCAAGCTGCAAAAGAAATCCAAGGAGGAGGCGAACGCCGCCGCCATGGCGGCTCTCAAGCGCGTGGGCCTCGCCCACAAGGCAGGGGAGTACCCGCAGAACCTCTCCGGCGGCCAGCAGCAGCGCGTCGCCATCGCCCGCGCCCTGTGTACCAAGCAGCCCATCATCCTGTTCGATGAGCCCACCTCGGCACTTGACCCCGAGATGGTCCAGGAGGTGCTCGACGTCATGATCGAGCTCGCGCAGGAGAACATCACCATGATCTGCGTGACGCACGAGATGGGCTTCGCCCGCCAGGTCGCCGATCGCGTCATCTTCATGGACGACGGCCGCATCCTCGAGGAGGGCACGCCCGAGCACTTCTTCGACAATCCGACGAACCCGCGTTGCCGCGACTTCCTCGCGAAGATCCTGCACTAAAGGCGAGGGGATGTGTATGAAGGACATGATGACGTACGGGTGGCGCGACCGCCTGCCATTCGCCCCGGCGCCGGCGATGGGCTCGTCGCCAATGGCCGCGGCGTCTCCTGCACGGGTACTCGATGCGGAATCGAGCCCAGCTTGAGCCGTCGTTCGCTTCTGCGCGGCGTCGCTGCCGCGGCAATGCTCGCCGGAGCCGGCGCGCTGACGGGCTGCGGTGCGGACGGAGCCAGCGCCGGCTCCTCGTCCGTCGCCACGCCCGGCTCCAAGCTCTCCGCCATTAGGCGCGCGGGCAGCTGACGCCGGCGTTAAGAAGGACGTGCCAGGCTACGGTTACTACGACCCCGCCGCTCGCGCCTACGAGGGCATGGAGATCGACCTGTGCTACCAGGTCGCCGCCGCCATCTTTGGCGTGAGCTACGAGGAGGCGCGCGAGCGCGAGCTCGTGGCGTTCACCGACGTCACGCCCAAGACCCGTGGTCCGCTCATCGACAACGACCAGCTCGACGTGGTGTGCGCCACCTACACCATCACGCCCGAGCGTCGCGAGAGCTGGGACTTCTCCACCGCGTACCGCACCGACTACGTGGGCCTTATGGTCAAGAAGCGCAGCGGCTTCGCCCGCATCGCCGACCTCGATGGAAAGATTATCGGCGTGAGCCAGGGCGCCACCACGCAGAGCCTCATCGAGCAGATGCTCGTGGACGAGGATATCGACGCGACTCCGGAGTTCCTGGCGTTTTCCGGTTACCCCATCATCAAGAGCTCGCTCGACGCGGGCAACATCGACTGCTTCGCCATGGACCGCTCCACGCTTGCCGGCTACATGAACGAGACGGTCGAGCTGCTCGAGCCCGAGGTGAAGTTTGGCGAGCAGCAGTACGGCATTGCCACGAAGAAGGGCAGCGACCTGTCCGCCGTGGTCGACCAGTGCGTGCAGGACTGCGCGGCGAGCGGCTGGCTCGACGAGGAGATCGAAAAGTGGGGGTTGGTGTAAATGCTCGAAGGACTACTTGATCCCCAGCGCTGGACGCTGACGTTCGCCAACATGGGACCGTTTTGGGAGGGCTTTGGCGTGACCTTGCGCGTCGTCGCCGCGGGCCTCGCCCTCGCCCTGCTGCTGGGCACACTGCTCGGCGTCCTGTCCACCACGCGCTCGCGCATCCTGCGCGGCATCTCCCGCGTATACGTTGAGTTCTACCAGAACACGCCCCTGCCCGTGCAGGTGCTGTTCATGTACATGGCCGGCCCGCAGTTCCTGCAGGCCATCACCGGCGCGGCGCAGCCCGTGCGCATCGCCCCGTTCGCGCTCGGTGCCCTCGGTGTGGGCCTGTACCACGCTGCCTACGTGGCTGAGGTCATCCGCACCGGCATAGAGGCCGTCCCGCGCGGCCAGATGGAGGCGGCGCAGAGTCAGGGCTTCTCCCGCGTCCAGACATACGCGTACATCGTGTTGCCGCAGACGTTCAAGATCATCCTGCCGCCCCTGTGCAACCAAGCACTCAACCTGGTCAAGAACACCTCGGTGCTTGCGCTGGTCGCTGGCGGCGACCTCATGTACCGCTCTGACAACTTCGTGAGTCTCTACGGGTACCTGCAGGGATACATCGTCTGCTGCTTTATGTACTTCATCATCTGCTTTCCTTTGGCCATGCTCGGTCAGTGGCTCGAGCGCCGCAGCAAGCAGCGCCCGCGCGCCAAGGTCATCCCCGGCGTGACGGACGTCGCCGGCGCTAAGGATGCCGCTGCCGTGCCCGCCCCGGCTACCGGAAAGGAGGCGTAGGCGATGGAGATCTTCAACGCGACCAATCTCATCTACATCTTGGGTGGCTTCGTCAAGACCGTCGAGATCTCGGTGCTGTCCATCATTTGCTCGGTCATCCTGGGCACGGTGCTCGCGCTCATCAAGAGCTACGCGCCCCGTCCGTTCCGTTGGCTGGTGGGCGCCTACATCGAGCTGTTCCGCTGTACGCCCAACCTGCTGTGGATCCTGTTCATCTACTTCACGGTGCAGGGCATTGACATCTTCATCTCGACGCTCGCGTTCACCCTGTTTACGAGCGCCGTCATGGCCGAGATCGTGCGCGCGGGCCTGAACGCCATCCCCGCCGGACAGTTCGAGGCGGCGCGCAGCCAGGGCTTTGGCTTCTTTGCCACCATGCGCTACATCATCCTGCCGCAGACGTTCCGCACCATCACGCCGGCGCTGTTCGGCCAGTGCACCACGGTGATCAAGGACAGCTCGTACCTCTCGGGCATCAACGTGGCGGAGTTCATGTACACCACCAATGTGGTCATGGCGCACGCGATCGCACTCGATCAGGTGCTCATGCTATACGGTTTCGTGTTCGCGCTGTATTTTGCGCTGAACTTTGGCATCTCGCTGCTGGTCCGCCGGTACCAGCGTAAGGCCATCGCGGCATAGTCGGCGCGCCCGGACACCCCGCCTTGGTGCTCAGTTGGCCGTTTTCGCACGGGCCTGGCGCCTCGCAGCGGGCGAGCGTCTTTCCCTGCACGCCAATCTGGGGCGCGGATGCGCCTTGAGCTTTAATCGGTTCTCTCGTAAGGAGAAGGAATGGGTTACCTAAAGAATCGTTTCGAGCGTAGGCTCGCTGCCGAGCAGGAGGCGCGCGCGATCAGCCCGTGGTCATCACCATTGCGCGCGACTACGGCGCGGAGGGCCACGAGATCGGCAAGATGCTTTCCGTCGAGTTGGGCATCCCGCTCTATGACAACGAGCTGCTCGTGCGCTCCGCCACGCGCGCGGGTGAGGCGCTCGACAAGGTTGCCGAGTACGACGAGCGCATGGCCGCGGAGTTCATGGCGTTTCTGCCCGACCGCGCAGAGTCGCGCACGCTCTCGGACAAGCTCTTCAAGTCGATGAGCCAGGTGATCGTGGACTTGGCGGCTACGCGTAGCTGCATCATCGAGGGCCGCCTATCCGATTACCTGCTGCGCAACAACCCCAACCACATCGCGGTGCTGGTGACGGCGCCGTTCGATGCACGCGTTGAGATCGTGCGCGGCAAGCGCGGGCTGGACAAGCGCGCCGGCGCCAAGCTCGTGCGCGAGCGCCAGCATGCGCGCGAGGCGTTCTACAAGCGCTACTCTGCGGGCAAATGGAAGATGACCGATGGCAAGGATATCGTGGTTAACCGCGCCAAGCTTGGGCGCCAGGGATGCGTGGACGTGATCGCGGCTGCGTACCGCTCCAAGCTACGCGAGGCCGAACAGGCGAGCACGTCTACCGATTGCGGCATTGAATTGAGAGGGGGCAGCGGACGGAGCGCCCGCGAACCCCACCGAAGCATCGAGAAAAGATATCTAAGTCAAGTACACTTAGATATGATGACAATATGACGCTTAAAAAACTTGTGCGTCTGTGAATAATAGGCGGCGATGCGGGCATAACCGGATTGTCAAACAAAGACGCGCGCCCCAAAGGGCACGCGCAAAGGCGCGAGACACCCCGCCCCGCGCGCATCACGAAGGAGTGATCGATTATGGCAATGGTTCCGTATCGTCAGGGTTATGGCGTCCTCCCCGTTTCCACCAACTCGCTGTTCGACATCTTCGACGACATGATGGACATCCCGCGCACGGCGCTTGCCGCGAAAGCGTTCCCCATCGACGTTGAGGACAAGGGCGACGCCTACGAGGTCAAGGCGTATCTCACCGGTGTCACCAAGGACGATCTGGACGTTGAGCTCAACGAGGGCCGTCTGTCCATCTCCGTCAACGTTGAGGAGAAGGGAGGAGGACAAGGGCAAGAACTACCTCCAGCGCGAGTTCACTTCCTATAGCGCCACGCGCGGCGTTTATCTCAAGGACGCGGCGAGCGAGGGCCTGTCCGCCACGTTTGCCGACGGCGTCCTCACGGTTAACGTGCCCAAGTTCGTCGAGAAGAAGAACGTCACGAAGATCTCCATCGACTAACGTGGCAGCGCGTTAGAAGATTGATATCGGACGGTTTTGGCCGGCGCTTCGGATGCGGAGCGCCGGCTTTTCGCTGCCTCGGTCGAGTGTGGCGCTCGAGCCCAGCTCGTCGTCCAGCTGTGCCCCTACGGCTTCGGCCAGTGCGCGCACGGCGAGGCTCGGGCGGTTATTCTCCTGCGAGATGTGCATGGCGACCACGTGCTCGGTTCGGCTGGTGATCAGCTGCGGTAGCGCCTCGGCGGCTTGCGCGTTGGAGAGGTGCCCGCGTTCGGAGATGATGCGGTCCTGCAGGTAGCGAGGATAGGAGCCGGTGCGGAGCATCGGCACGTCGTGGTTGCTCTCAAGCGCGAGAATGCGCACATCGGCAAGCAGACGCATGGCGCCAGGCGGCAGGGTGCCGGTATCGGTGGCATAGCCGATCGAGTCTCCATTGCAGGAGAATCTAAAACCCACCGGATTGACGACGTCGTGCGAGGTGGGGAAGGTCTCAACGCGCACTCCGGCGACTTCGAGGACCTCGCCCGGCATGAACGTCTCAAAAGGCAGGCAGGCGAGGTATTTGCGCGCTTCCGCCGTGCCCGAGCTCGCGAACAGAGGCCCGTCGAAGCGTTTGACCCACACGGACACGCCGCTCACATGGTCGCTGTGCTCGTGCGTGAGGATAAGCGCACGCACGTCGTCCTCGTTCAGGTCGAGGTCGTGCATGCGGGTGAGCACCTCCCGGCGGGAAAAGCCGTCATCGATCATGATGAGCCCTTGAGGCCCTTCGATGAGGGCGCAGTTGCCCTGCGACCCGCTTCCGAGGATGTGAAGGTGAAGGGGACGCGGGAACGGCGTTGCGACTGGTTGCTTCATGGCGTTACAGGCTCCTCGCAGATACAATGCGTACAGGTGGATATGGCAGAAGGGGTGGGACATGCCCACAGTTTCCCAACGGTATGGCACGCGACGCGCCACGGCGCCCGCCGCTCGGGCGCTCGAGCGGCGCGCCCCCGTTGTCCTCATGGTATCAGGCGGTGCGGACTCAACGGCGCTGTTGCTCCTGGCGTGCACGGGAACGCTCGATATGGACGACGGTAGGGGCCGCACGCGCATCGCTCGCGAGCGCCTCCATGTGCTTCACGTGAATCATCATCTGCGGGGAGAGGCGTCCGATGGCGACGAGCAGTTCGTGCGCGCCCTCTGCGAACAGCTGGGGGTGCCGCTTTGCGTCGAGCACGCGAGCTTTGCCGATCTGGGCGGGCAAAACCTCGAGGGTGCCGCACGCGAGGTTCGCTATGCCGCAGCGCGCCGGTATGTAGGGGAGCTCTCGCGAAAAGCGGGAACCCCTCGCTCCGCCGCGCGGATTCTCACGGCTCACACCTCGAGCGATCGAGCCGAGACGTTTTTCATGAATGCCATCAAAGGCTCCGGCGCGGCTGGGCTCTCGAGCATCCCGCGCCGGCGAAACATCATCGTGCGCCCCCTGCTCGACCGAACGCATGAGGAGCTGGTGCGCTATTTGGAGGTCGCCGGCCAGCCGTGGCGCGAGGACGCGAGCAACCAAGACACGAGGTATCTACGCAACTACGTGCGTCACCGCCTCATGCCCGTTGCGCAGGAACGCAATCCGAACGTGGAGCGCAGCGTGAGCGCGGCGTGCGACATCTTGGGCGACGAGGACGCGTTCATGTCTCAGCTCGCCGCGACTGCCCCTGCGCGGTTGCGAGCGCCGTCGGGCTGCGGGGCTCATCGGTGCTCGACGCCGCGCGTCTCGCGGCGGCGGAGGTTGCCATCGCGGCGACGCATCGTGCGCCTGGCCGTACGCGAGCTCGATACCGAGGCGCGTTTGGAGATGCGCCATGTGGAGGCGGTCCTTGCCTGCGTGGCTCGCGCGGAGGGCTCCGTGACCCTTCCGGCGGGAATCGATGCGCGCATCGAGTTCGGCACGCTCGCCCTGCGAACGCCCGAGGAGCGCGAACGCGCCACTGCAGGCTGGCTTGCGATTCCCGGGCAGTTGCGCACGGCGGCAGGTGGCGTGGTCGAGGCGGAGTTGGTGGAGCTTCCCGCCGGCACCGACGGCGTCGCCTTGGCGCGGGAGGTGTCGTCCGCACGTGGGGACGCGCTCTCGGCGACAAGCGACGCGCCCGCATCGGTGCTGATCGACGCGGCGGCGCTCGGCTATGCGGCGCACGATCTCCCGCGCTTGGCGGAGGACCAGCGTTGGGGCGTTGCGGGCTCGTCCGTGCCGAGTCGAGACGGGCTGCGCCTGTGGGTGGATGTCCCGGCGCCGGGCGACATGCTCTGCCCCTTTGGCATGTGCGGGCGCAGCAAGAAGCTTTCGGATCTCCTTAATGAGGCGCAAATTCCACGTTCCGAGCGCGCGTACACGCCCGTGGTGCGGACTTCCCCCGGCGGTGCGATCGTGTGGGTGGCACCAGTTCGTTTGGACGATCGCTTTAAATGCACCGCCACCAGCAAAGTCTTGGTAAAATTGACATTTCGTCCCGTTGCGGACGTGCAGTAACTCCCAAACGGGTATGCTGCAATTATCTGCATACGCGCCATGAAAGGGTATCCATGGAAACGATTCATCCCGATGTTGAGAAGGTCCTGTTCTCGGAGGAGGACATCGCCGCCATGGTCAAGCGCCTGGGTGCGCAGATCTCCGAGGATTACCAGGGCAAGGACCTTGTGCTGATCGCCGTCCTGCGCGGCGCGGTCGTCTTCATGGGCGACCTCATGCGCGCCATCGACGCTCCGCTCTCCATCGACTTCATGGCCGTGTCGAGCTACGGCGACGGCGCCAAGTCCTCGGGCATCGTGCGCATCATCAAGGACCTCGACATCGACATCAAGGGTCGCGACGTTCTCATCGTCGAGGACATTCTCGATTCCGGCCTAACGCTCAAGTATCTCATGGCGAACCTCGCCAGCCGTGGTCCCGCTTCGCTCGAGGTCTGCACCTTCCTGTGGAAGGACGTCGAGGGCAAGCAGGCGGCCATCGATCCCAAGTACGTGGGCACGCACTGCCCCGATGCCTTTGTGGTGGGCTATGGCTTGGATTATGCCGAGCATTACCGCAATCTGCCTTATGTGGGCGTTCTCAAACCGGAGGTTTACGCATAGCATGACCGATCGCACAGACGATTACGCACGGGGACCCGTCGCCCTCCTTGCTGAGGGAGGCGGGTCCGGCAATGGAAATGGCGGGCCAACGCCCCCGCAGGGAGTGGGTCCTACGGACGATGGTGGTAACCGGGGCGGCAATGGCTTCGGGCCCTTTGGTGGACCCGAAGGGGCGGGAGGTCCCTCGCGCACGGGATGGATCTACTTTGCCTTCGCCTGCATTCTGCTTGGTTACACGTTTTGGAATCTCGGTGGCGGTCTTCGTCAGGGTGATAAGCCCACGGAGCTCGCTACCAGTGATTTTGTTGCCGCCGTGGAGGCAGGTCGCGTTGACGAGGCAACTTATACGGTGATCGACGGTACGGTGAGCGGCACGTATTGGCCCGAGGGCGAGAGCCGGTCCAAGAAGAACTTGGAAACGTTCACCTCCACCTATGTGGGCTCCGATTCGCTGGCCGAGCTCATGGCCGAGCATCCCAAGACCACGTACAAGGTGGATACCGAGGATCCCGATGCATTGATGAACCTGCTGCTGGCAATTCTGCCCACCGCCGTAATCATCATCGCGATGATGTACTTCATGCGCCAGATGATGGGCGCCAACAACAAGGCCATGCAGTTTGGCAAGACGAACGCCAAGACGACTCCGGCAACGCGTCCCAAGGTCAAGTTCAAGGACGTTGCGGGCATCGATGAGGCAGTAGAGGAGCTCGAGGAGGTCCGTGACTTCCTCGCCGACCCCGAGCGCTTCCGTAAATTGGGCGCCAAGATTCCGCGCGGCGTGCTATTGGTTGGTCCTCCCGGCACGGGTAAGACCCTGCTTGCCAAGGCAGTCGCAGGCGAGGCGGGCGTGCCGTTCTTCACCATCTCCGGCTCCGAGTTCGTCGAGATGTTCGTGGGTGTGGGTGCCTCGCGCGTGCGCGACCTCTTTAAGAACGCCAAAGAGCAGGCTCCGGCGATCATCTTCATCGATGAGATCGACGCCGTGGGTCGTCAGCGCGGCGCGGGCCTGGGCGGAGGTCACGACGAGCGCGAACAGACGCTCAACCAGTTGCTCGTCGAGATGGACGGTTTCGAGGAGAGCGAGAGCGTGATCCTCATCGCCGCTACCAACCGCCCCGATGTGCTCGATCCGGCGCTGCTGCGTCCGGGCCGCTTTGACCGCCAGATCACGGTCGACCGCCCCGACGTACGCGGCCGCGAGCAGATCCTGCGCGTGCACGCGGCGAACAAGCCGCTCGACACGGACGTGAGTTTTGAGAAGCTCGCGCAGCTCACGGTTGGATTTGCCGGTGCCGACTTGGCGAACCTGCTCAACGAGGCGGCTCTGCTCACCGCCCGCCGCAACCGCTCGCTCATCTCGATGGACGAGATCGAGGAGTCCATGGAACGCGTCATGGCGGGTCCGCAGCGTAAGAGCCGCGTGATGAGCGAGGCCGAACGTACGACCATCGCCTACCACGAGAGCGGTCACGCACTGGTGGGCCACGTTTTGGACAACGCCGACCCGGTGCACAAGATCTCGATCATCAGCCGCGGCCAAGCGCTCGGCTACACCATGCAGCTGCCGGCCGAGGACCATTTCCTTAAGACGCGTCGCGAGATGCTCGACGAGCTCGCCGTGTTCCTGGGCGGTCGCGTGGCAGAGGAGCTCATGTGCACGGACATCACGTCTGGCGCGAGCAACGACCTTGAGCGCGCCACCAAGCTGGCTCGCGAGATGGTCACGCGCTTGGGCATGAGCGAGGAGCTGGGCACGCAGGTGTTCGGCGAGGCCCAGCATCAGGTGTTCCTCGGCCGCGACTACGCCGACCATCAGGATTACTCCGAGGAGACGGCTCGTCGCATCGATACCGAGGTCCAGCGCATCATGCGTGAGGCGCATGAACGCGCAGCCGAGATCCTCTCTGCCCGCCGCGATCAACTTGACCTTATGGCCAAGGTTCTGCTTGAGCGCGAGACCGTTGAGGGCGAGGCCGTCGATGCCCTGCTCAACAACGAGTGGGATGCGTATCTGGAGCGCGAGGGCGATATCGCTGCCGCCAAGGAGGCGCGCAACGAGGCAGCCGCCAACGGTGCCGACCCCGCTGTTGTCGAGGCCGAGCGCGCCCGTCGCGCCAGGCCGCGCCAGAGCGACGAGGAGATCGCCGCCGAGGCGGCTGCGTTCGCGCAGGCAGCCGTTGCAGACGAGGGCGTCAGCAAGCCGTGTGCCCCCGACGGGGATGCTTCCGTTGGGGCCGACCCTTCAGCCAAGTAGCCCATGCCGCTCGCCGGGAAAATCAGACCGTTCACAAGAAAAAGAAGGCTCCATCAACTTGACGATGGGGCCTTCTGGTTTTATACTCTCGCCTGCAAACAAGAAATGCGGAAGGTTACCTCGAACCACTCTTGGGCCTCACCAAACTCTTGGACTGCTCGCGGCCATGCCGGCAGTCTGTTTGGTGGGGTTATTTTTATGCCGCGACGCGGCGAAGGAGTGAGAACCATGGGTTTCCTTTCCAATCTCTTTGGCGGCAAGCAGGCCGCGGAAAAAACCGCTTCCCATAACGAGAACGCTGTCGCGGAGCAACCCTCCACCGAGGACGCGCCGGCAGCTGCAACTGGCATCTCGGCGCTGTGCCCGGTTCCCGGCACCGCCATGGATATCGCCGAGGTCGCCGACCCGGTATTCTCCAGCAAGGCCATGGGCGACGGTATTGGCATCAAGCCCGTCTCCGGTGAGCTCGTCGCGCCCTTCTCGGGCACGGTCGAGGCGCTGTTCCCCACGTGCCATGCGCTCGCCATCAAGAACGAGAGCGGCGTGGCTGTTATGCTGCATATCGGTATCGACACGGTCGACATGAAGGGCGAGGGCTTCACCGCCCACGTCGCCCAGGGCGACTACGTCGAGCAGGGCCAGCTGCTCGTGACGTTCGACCGCGACAAGATTGCCGCCGCGGGTTACGATGACACCACGATGGTGATCGCCGCCGAGGTTCCCGCCGGGCTTACCGTTGCTACGTGCGAGCCGGGCTCCGTCGCCTTCGGTGAGCGCGTGCTGAGCTTCGCCTAGGCGTATCGCCAAGACGGGCACGGGATACACGCGGGAGCGGTTATGGTCATCAAGCGCATTTACAACAACAATGTAGCCATGGTCGAGGACGAGGGCGTCGAGCGCATCGCCATCGGCCGCGGCATCACGTTCGGCCGCTCGCGCGGCGACGAGCTTGACACATCCGCCGTTGAGAAGGTATTCACCCTCGACGATCCCGATTCGCTCAACCGCCTCGAGCGTCTCATCAAGGGCATTCCCAGCGAGTATCTCTCCGTTGCCGAGGATATTGTCGCCATGCTCCGCGCGGAGCTGGGAAGCGATGTCGACGACAACGTCCTCATCGCGCTGACCGACCATATCTCCATGGCCATCGAGCGTGAGCGCGCTGAGGTTCCCTGCGACAATCCCCTTCTTATGGAGACTCGCCGGTTCTATAAGAAGGAGTTCGCCCTGGCCCTCCGCGCGCAGGACATCATCGAGGACCGCCTGGGCATTCGCGTATCCGAGGGCGAGGTGGGCTTCATAACGCTTCACATCGTGAACGCCACCATGCGGCAGCGCGCCGACCACCTCATGCTGTCCATCAGCATGATCAATGAGATTTTGGGTATCGTGGCCGAGGCATTCGACCTCGTGTACGACGAGGAGTCCATCCAATACGAGCGCTTCCTGCGCCACTTGCAGTTCTTCGCCCAGCGCGTGCTCGACAAGAGCGTCGTGCAGTCGGAGGACACCTTCCTGTTCCATTTGGGTAAAGACCAGTATCCCGCCGCGTTCGAGTGCACCGAGCGCATTGGCGGGCACGTGGCGAGCACCTACGGGTGCGCGGTCGCGGACGCCGAGAAGGGTTACCTGGTGTACCACATCATGAATCTCGTCAATGCCGCACGCGCCGAAGCGCCAGCGGCCCCATCCGCCGCCGAGTAGAGCGCGGGCAAGAAGAAAGGAGTTTTGGGTAATGGCAAATCTGAAGAGCGCGTTGGAGGTGTTTTCCAAGTCCATCGTGCAGCCGTTGATGTATCTTTCCGTGGCGGGTACCGTGCTGATCTTGGGCATCCTCCTCACCAACCAGACCATCGTGGCGGCCGTTCCGTTCCTGCAGCTTCCCGTGTTCGCCGTCAGCGGCAAGGTGATCTACAACAGCCTTATGTTCATCGTGAACAATCTGGCCGTGCTGTTCTGCGCGGGCATTGCGGGCGCCATGGCCAAGAAGGACAAGGGCCATGCCACTCTCATCGGCCTCATGTCGTTCTTCCTGTTCCTGAACGCCAACAACATCGTGCTCGAGGCGATGGGCATGCTCGCCGAGCCCACGCAACTCGGTCTCGTGGGCACCGGCCAGTCCTCCGTCCTCGGCATCCAGGTCCTCGACATGGGCGTGTTCGGCGGCATCGTGCTCGGTTGCCTTGCCGGCTGGGTGTTCAACAAGTTCGGTGGCAAGCAGTTCCCCGTGGCCCTGTCCATGTTCTCGGGCGTGCGTTTCCCCTTCCTCATCATGATCGTGATCTCCCTTGTTCTGGGTGCCGGTGCTTGCGTGGTGTGGCCGCCCGTTCAGGGCGCCATCGCGTCGCTCGCTGGCATGATCCAGGAGAGCGGCAGCATCGGCCTGTTCGTGTACGGCATGCTCAACAAGCTGCTTGTTCCTCTCGGCCTGCATCACCTCATCTACACCCCGTTCCAGTTCTCCGATGTGGGCGGCACCCTCGCCTTGGGTGAGACCGTCATCGCCGGTGCTACCCCATACGCGTTGCCGAGATGGCCATGGAGGGCGTGCCCTTCTCTCCCACGCACCTACTTCAACAGCTACACCTTCAACAACCTGTGGCCGTACCTGGGCATCGGCGCCGCGTTCATCGTGACCGCCTATAAGCAGAACAAGGACAAGACCCGCGCCGTCATCATCCCGCTCATGATCACCGCGGTCCTCACCTGCATCACCGAGCCCATCGACTTCCTGTTCGTGTTCTCGGCTCCCGTCCTGTTCGTGGTCCACTCCATCCTGTCCGGCATCAGCCTCGTGCTTCTGCAGGTCCTCAACATCCCGGCTTCCACCGCGGGTGGCATCATCAACATCGTGGTATCCAACCTGGTGCTGGGTGTCGAGAAGACCAACTGGCCCATGATGCTTGTGCTCGGCGTGGTCAATGCCGCCCTGTACTTCGTCATCTTCACCGTTCTCATCAAGAAGCTCAAGCTGCACACCCCGGGCCGCGAGGGCAATGAGGACAACGCCTCCGCCGTGTCCGCCCCCGACGCCGCAGCTCCGGCAGCCGCTGTCGACACCGCCGGCGACGATGCCATCCTCGACCTCATCAAGGGTCTGGGCGGCAAGGAAAACATCCAGTCCGTCGAGAACTGTTTCACCCGTCTGCGCGTGAGCGTCGCCGACGAGAGCCTCGTGAACGAGGACTTCGTCAACCGCATGGAGAACAGCGGCATCGTGCGCAAGGGCAACGACGTCAGATTATCTTCGGTATGAAGGTCGCCAGCGTGCGCGGCGCCGTCGAGGACGCGCTCGAGAAGATGTAATCGGCTCCCATACCGTCATGTTTCCCTAACGGCGGTGGGAAACCGGGGCCGGGCGCGCAAGCCCGCTCGGCCCCGCATGGGGGTGCCATCCGGGCACCCATTTAGGCAAGCGAAGTTCGCACTCGTAATTCGTGTCACGAAAGGAAGCGTTACTTCAATGATCATTACTCTGGCTGGTGGCGGCTCCACCTTCACTCCCGGCATCGTCAAGTCTATCGCCCTGCGCAAGGACGAGCTCGAGGTCGACGAGATCCGTCTGTACGACATCAACGAGGAACGCCAGCGCAAAGTGGGCGTGCTCGTCGACTGGATTTTGCATGAGGACCTCAAACTCGACATCAAGCTCACGGTGACCACCGACAAGGCCGAGGCCTTCACCGACGCCGATTTCGTGTTCGCTCAGATGCGCGTGGGCGGTTACGCCATGCGCGAGCAGGACGAGAAGATCCCGCTGCGTCACGGCTGCGTGGGTCAGGAGACCTGCGGCTGCGGCGGCCTCGCCTACGGAATGCGCACCATCTTCCCCATGATCGAGCTTATCGACGATGTGGAGAAGTACGCAAAGTCCAGCTGCTGGATCTTGAACTACTCCAATCCGGCGGCAATCGTGTCCGAAGCCTGCCGCAAGATGCGCCCCAATGCCCGCATCATCAACATCTGCGACATGCCCATCGCCATCATCGACCTCGTGTGCGCCGCGCTCGAAATCAACAAGAAGGACGTTGAGTACGACTACTTCGGCCTCAACCACTTCGGCTGGTTCACCAGCATCCGCCACAAGGGCGAGGAGGTGCTCCCGCAGCTGCGCGCCTACATCAAGGAGCATGAGATCCTGCTGCCGAGCAGCTACCTCAAGGGCATGAGCTCGCTTATGAAGTCCAACACCGACAACGAGGACGAGAGTAAGCAGAATCGTCATACGAAGGGTTCCTGGTACTACGTGTGGAAGGGCGTCTACGAGATCATGGAGCTCTTCCCGGAGTACCTGCCCAACACCTATCTCAACTACTACCTGCAGCAGAAGGAGTTTGTGGAGCACTCCAACCCCGAGCGCACCCGCGCCAACGAGGTGGAGGAGACCCGCGAGGCCAATCTGTTCGCCGGTATCGACCGGTACGAGAAGACGGGTGAGATCGACGAGAGCACCTTCTACGCCGGCAGCCACGGTGACTGGATTGCCGATCTGGCCGTCGCGTTGAAGAACGACACCAAGGCCCGCTTCTTGGTGATCTGCCAGAACAAGGGCGCCATTCCCAACATGCCCTATGACGCTATGGTCGAGCTGCCCGCCTATATCGGCAAGAACGGCCCCGAGGTCATTTCCCGCGACAACATTCCGCTGTTCCAGCAGGGTCTCATGATGCAGCAGCTCAACTCCGAGAAGCTCGTGGTCGAGGCCTGCATCGAGGGTTCCTACGAGAAGGCGCTCCAGGCCTTCACGCTCAACAAGACGGTGCCGTCCATGACGGTGGCCAAGGAGGTCCTCGACGACATGATCGAGGCCAACAAGGAGTTTTGGCCCGAGCTGAAGTAAGGCGGATTCGAACCATCGCATATCTGGGTAGTTTTCCATAATGCGCTGCCCATCCCAGAGCGGGTCTTCCTTGGCGAAGGCCCGCTTTTTCAATTCGGTTGCTATTTCGATATTCGTCTGCTTGATTGCGAACGAGAATGCGTAAAATGCGTCCAATTGTTACCACCTTGGTGTAAGCAACGTCTTGGCACTTAACACCTAGGCCGCCATGCTGTGCATCTCTCTCGCAAATTTCAGTTAATTCGAAGCAACGTGTCAGATTGCTTCGCCGTCGTGGGTATCATGGGGCAAAACCAACCGCACGGAAACGGGACTGCTATGTTGAACGAGACCATGTACGCATACGGCGCGGCAAGTTCGAAGATTCGCGAGATCTTCGCGTACGGATGCGAGCGCAAGGCCCAGATTGGTCCAGAGAACGTGTTCGACTTCAGCCTTGGCAACCCGAGCATCCCCGCGCCCGATGCCGTGCGCGCTTCCATTGAACGCTCGCTTGCCGAGCTGAGCCCCGAGGAGCTGCACGGCTACACGCCCGCGCCCGGCCTGCCCGCTGCGCGTGCCGCGGTGGCGGCGTCGCTCAATCGTCGGTTCGATACGGCGTATGAGGCCTCCGATGTGTTCATGACCGTGGGCGCCGCCGCCTCCATCTCCTGCACGCTGCATGCCCTCACCAACCCCGGTGACGAGGTCGTCGTGGTGTCCCCGTATTTCCCCGAGTACAAGGTGTGGATCGAGTCGTGCGGTTGCACGTGTGTGGAGGCACCGGCGAAGCCCTACACGTTCCAGCTCTCGGTGGGTAGCATCATGCGTGCCATCACCCCGCGCACGGCGGCCATCATCGTGAACTCGCCCAACAATCCCACGGGCGCGGTCTACTCCCGCGATGTGCTGGAGCGCCTTGCAAACTGCCTGCTCGAGGTGAATCGCGACCGAGAGGCCCCCATCTTCATCATCTCGGATGAGCCTATCGCGAGATCACGTACGGTGCGGAGGTCCCGTGGGTTCCGTCCATCTACGAGCATACGGTGGTGTGCTATTCCTACTCCAAGTCGCTGTCGCTGCCGGGCGAGCGCGTGGGCTGGGTGCTCGTGCCCCCAGCTGTCATGAGAGCGCCCGCGTCATGGCGGCGGTGGCGGGCTCCGCTCGCGCTCTGGGGTTCGTGTGTGCGCCGTCGCTGTTCCAGCGCGTGGTGATCGACTGCGTTGACGAGCCCTGTGATGTCGAGGCCTACGACCGTAACCGCCGCGCGCTCATGCATTCCCTGGGGGAGATGGGGTACTCAATGGTCGAGCCGCAGGGTGCCTTCTACCTGTGGGTTCGTGCGCTTGAGCCGGATGCCGAGGCGTTTTGCGAGCGCGCCCGCCAGTTCGAGCTGCTGCCCGTGCCGTCCGATAGCTTTGGCACCCCGGGTTGGGTGCGCGTGGGCTACTGCGTGAGCTACGAGACCATCGAGCGCTCGCTGCCCGCTTGGCAAGCGCTCATGGATTCGTATCGCTAGAACCGGGCTCCTCCGGGCATTGCGTCGCGCTGCTCGTTCGTCGCCATCTGCCATGCGTCCGTGCCCCAGATGCACGGGCGCTTTCCGTGCGGGTATCATGTACGGAGTCCGCAATCGAGGAAGGCAGGCACCATGGCATACCGTATCTTGGGAGACGTCCACACGCACACGCTCTACTCGCGCCACGCGTATTCGACCATCCAGGAGAACGTGCGGGCGGCCTCTGCCGCCGGCCTCGAGATCTTGGGATCGACCGACCACTTGAGCAGCATGCTCTACCCCGAGCAGCATATTCGCAACTTCCAGTTCTTCCTCAACACGGTGATTTGGCCGCGAACCTGGGAGGGCGTCACCGTCTTGCACGGCTGCGAGGCGGACATCGAAGGGCTCGACGGGTCGCTGTTCGGCCAGGATATCCCCTGCCGCGAGAGCATCACCGGCGGCACGTATGCAAGCGAGCGCTCGCTGTTCGAGCGCGTGACCGAATCGGCGGATTACGTCATCGCGAGCGTCCACAACACGGATTTTGCCAAGGGCTGCTCGATCTCCGACATCACCGACATGTACGTCGCCGTGCTTGAACAACCGCGTGTCTTCATCCTCGGCCACACGGGCCGTTCGGGCCTGCCGTACGACCTCGACACGGTGCTCGCCTGCGCCAAGGAGCACCATAAGCTCATCGAGGTCAACGAGCACTCGCTGGAGGGCGGTAGCAAGCACGAGGGCGTGTGCCGCAAGATCGCCGAGCGTTGCGCCGAGATGGGCGTGGGTATCGCCGTGTCGAGCGACGCGCACATCGCCCCGCAGATTGGGCGGTTCTCCGCGGTCGAGCGCATGCTCGAGGAGATCCATTTCCCCGAGGAGCTCATCATGAACCGCGGTCGCGAGCCGTTCCTGCGCGAACTTGCCGCCTCGGGTGTATGCGATCTGTCTCAGGTGCTGGGAGAGCAATCATAGCTTCTTAAGAAACCCCCACCAAAATGTAAGGTTTTCGTCACACGCCGAGCGAGCGCGCCTGATATTCTGAAGCCCGATGCGAGGGAGGCGGCTCATGGCAAGACGATCGGGCAGAGTGCGCGCGGTGCTGCGCCGCGTTCCGCTGGCGTGCCTCTTGCTGCTGATCGCAGGGACGCTCACCGCTTCCGCTCGTCTGTATACGCGCCGCGTCCAGGAGTCTACGCGTGCGAACGTGACGGCTTCTTCCGCTCTGCCCGCGGCGTATGGCGAAGAGGCTCCGCTGCCCGCGCGTTTTAGCGCCGAGCTCACCTACACGAGCCTCGATGCTCCCGGCAGCGGGGAGGCGTCCACAAGCGTGACGTGGGATGATTCGTGGTTCACCGGAGACGAACATGTGTACAACCATGAGCTCGCGCGGGCGAGTTCCGTTTTGGCGGCCCTGGCGTATTCCGAGTCTGGTTATTACCAGTCGGGGAGCAACCAGCCCGCGTATATGGAAGAGGCTCTGGCGCAACTCGGCTTTGACGAGGTGTGCACCGATTCGTATCGGTTTCGCAGCGAGGTGCTGGACGAGGTCCTCAATCTGGTGACGGACGATGCCGACGGCGTGGCGTACACGATCGCCCGCAAACGTCTGGCATTATCGGGCGGTGACGGCCAAGAGGGCTCGCCCCGCGATGTGATCCTGGTGAGCATACGGGGAAGCTACGGGTCCGAATGGCTGAGCAACCTCGATCTCGCAACGGACGAGACGAGCGACCACGGCGGATATTGCCGTGCCGCGCGGGAGATCTGCGGTGAGGTGGCTGCATGGGCGGATGAGTCCGCTGGCGATGGCGCGGAGGTTTCGGTGCTGTTGGTGGGCCACAGCAGGGGCGGTGCAATCGCGAACCTCGCCGCCGCGGAAATCGACGACTGCCGGGCCGGGACCGTCACCTCATCTGTTGCGGGCGCCGATTCCCTCGCCGGCATTGACCGGGTGTACGCCTACACGTTCGCTTCTCCCGCCACCACGCTCAACGCCCAGGCGCACGATGCGCGATACGCCAATATCTTCAACATCGCGAATCCTTCCGACATCATGCCCTACCTGCCATTGCGTACATGGGGATACGAGCGCTACGGCATCGACAAGGCACTCCCCGCGGTTGATGCAGAGGGATTCGATGAGCTCCGCACCGCGATGGAGCGCTTGTATGAGCAATCGGTTGGAGTGGCGTGCGGCGCCGACCCGTCCGACAAACACGTGGTCGATGCGGTGCTGACCGACGTCGCGCAGGGTATCGGGTCGGTTGAGGAGCTGGTGACCCCACGCGGTGCATGTGCGGTCTTTGCGTCCGTCGCCGCGCGCGTCGATCCGGTCCGCATGCTCTACAGCCATTATCCGAGTACGTACATCGCTTGGATGAACGCGATTGACGAGGATGACCTGACGGAGAGCGGTGCCGTTTAGATGTGCGCTCGCGTGAGGGTCGCAACCATCTCCGTATGGCTTGTGTGGGGGAAGAGGTCCACGGGCGTGAGGCGTTCAACGCGGTAACCGTTCTCGCCGAGAACCGCGAGGTCGCGCACATGCGTTACCGGGTTACAGCTGATGTAGACGATGCGCCGCGGGGCGAGCGCCGCTGCGGCTTCGATGAATTCCGGCGTCGACCCCGCCCGCGGAGGATCCATAACGACCACATCCACGTGCATGTGCGCGTCGGCGGCCTCTCTCATGTACTCGGTCGCGTCGCGGGCGATGAATTCCGCCGTGTCCGCCAGGCCGTTGATCTGTGCGTTCCGCACGGCGTCGCGCACCCCCTCCACATTGCGCTCCACGCCCACGAGCGTATGCGAACGCTGTTTGCGGGCGTGAGCGGCCGCGGCGATGCCGATGGTGCCGCTGCCGCAGTACGCGTCGAGGACCACGGTGCCGTCTTGCAGGTCCATGCCCTCGATTGCCTGTAGGTAGAGCACTTCTGTCTGCTGCGGATTGACTTGGTAAAAGGAGACGGGGGAGATCTCGAATGTGCAGTCGAGCAGCTCGTCGCGCATGCGGGGCTCGCCGTGTAGGATGCGCGTTTCGCCACCCAGGATCGCGTTGGTAACGCGTGGATTGACGTTTTTGGGCGATCGTCACCAGTTTGGGATGGGCTTGGGAGACGAGTTCGACAAGCTCCTCGAGGTGCGGCACCTCGCGCGTGCGAGTGACAAGGGTGAGCATCGCCTCCTTCGTGCGCCATCCGCAACGGAGCACGGCGTAACGAAGCTGGCCGCGGCGGAGGTCCTCGTCGTAAGCGGGGATGTTGAGTTCGGTTGCGAAACGCGCGACGTCGCCCAGGAGTTCACGCGCCCCGGGCGCTTCAACGGCGCAGGCGGGGCAGGGGACGATATCGTGCGTTCCCCGGGCGAAGAAACCGCTGCGTACTTCGCCACATGCGCCGGGGGCGAAGGGCGTGGCCGCTTTGTGGCGAAACGACCGCGGTGCCGGGAGTGGTGCATCCGCCACGGTGACGGGCCCCGTCTCGCGCGAGGGTCCTATGCCGAGTACGGGGTCGACATCGACACGCCATCCAAAGCGCTCGATGAGAGGCCGATACAGGTCGGACATGGCGAGCTGCTTGCGGGCGAGCTGCTTGCGGTAGGGGAGCCCCAGCCATTCGCATCCGCCGCATTGGCGCATGATCGGGCAGGGTGCCTTGCGATCCGCGGATGCCGGTTTGTTCTGCTTCGCCATGGGCAATCCATTCGCCAAAGAAGTTGGTACATTGAGGCCAGGCCCCATTGTACACATCTCATGAGGTGGCCCCGTAACAGAGCGGCAATCTCGATGGTGTTCCTTGCGCTTCGTCAAACTAAAGTGTTATTCTTCCAACCGTTGACCATCACACTTTAGTTAAGTAAAGTGCATACAGGGGAAAGGACACAGTATGAATAAGGACCAGAAGACCCTCTCCGTGACCGCCGCCCGCTCCATGACGCGTCGCTCTCTTGTGGCGGGCGTCGCCTCTGCTGCCCTCTCGCTCACGCTGCTTGCCGGCTGCGGTGGCACGCCGGCCGCCACCAACGAGGGCTCTAGCGCCGGCTCTGCCACCAAGGCAGCGGCGGATACCTCCGCTGCGGCCACGGGCAAGCTGATTGTGGGCTTCGACCAGTCCTACCCGCCCTATGGCTATGTGGGTGATGATGGCGAGTACACCGGCTTCGACCTCGATCTTGCCCAGGCGGTCGCCGAGAAGGAGGGCTGGGAGATCAAGCTCGAGCCCATCGACTGGGACGCCAAGGACACGTTGCTCGACTCCGGTGCCATCAACTGCATCTGGAACGGGTTCACCATGGAGGGCCGTGAGAAGGACTACACCTTCTCCGATCCCTACATGCTCAACGCACAGGTCATCGTGGTTCGCGCCGACAGCGGCATCGCTTCGCAGGAAGACCTCGCCGGTAAGACCGTCGTGACCCAGGTTGACTCCGCCGCCGAGGATGTGCTCGAGGGCGATGCCGCCGACCTCGCCGCCACCTTCGCCTCGCTCGATACCATCGGCGAGTACAACACGGCGTTCATGCAGCTCGAGTCCGGCGCCGTCGACGCCGTCGCCTGCGACCTCTCCATCGCGCGGTATCAGATGGCCGCCAAGCCCGATGCCTATGTCATGCTCGACGAGTGCCTCTCCGAGGAGAACTACGCCGTCGGCTTCAAGAAGGGCGACACCAAGACCGCGAAGGCCGTGACTGAGGCGCTAAAGGCGCTGTACGAGGACGGTACAGTCGAGACGATCGCGGCCAAGTACGCTGATCAGGGGCTGAGCATGGACAACTGGCAGCTCAAATAGTCGGCCTCCCCAAGCACCCCACCTCCGGCCGAACCCAAAGGCTTATGTACCACCGTACACCGCGCCTTTGGGTTCGGCCGGATCTGGGGCACCTGGGAAGCCCGCTGGTGATGGGCGCTCTTGCGTTCGGGCGAACCTGGGGCACCTGGAAAAGCCTTGCGCGTTGCTTGGGCCGTATCCGCACACCGTGCCTTTGCGTTCGCGCCGATCTGAAGCACCTGGAAAAGCCGTTCGCGTGGTTGGAGGCGCGATTGCCTGCTGCGGAGGGCGTTTGCATGGTAGAGTCGTTCAGGCGGTAGAAACAGACCGGGAGATATCTTGGAAATCACGACTATGGTTCAAATGCTGGGAGAGGGCTTTCTCACCAGCTTGCAGATCTTCGCGTTTACGCTCATCGGTGCGCTTCCGCTTGGCGTTCCGGTGGCGTTGTTGCGCGTGAGCCGCTTCAAGGTCGTGCGCGGGATCACGCGCGCCTATATTTCGGTTATGCGTGGCACGCCGCTCATGCTGCAGATGTTCGCCATTTACTTCATGCCGTATTACGTGTTCGGCATTCAGCTCACCACAGACTCCAAGTGGCAGGCGGCCATCGTCGCGTTCATCATCAACTATGCCGCGTATTTCGCCGAGATTTATCGCAGCGGCCTGCAATCCATCCCCCGCGGCCAATATGAGGCCGCCGAGGTCTTGGGGTATTCCAAGGCGCAGACCTTCCTCTACATCGTGCTGCCACAGGTGGTCAAGCGCATCATGCCGGCGATTGGCAACGAGGTCATCACGCTGGTGAAGGACACGTCCCTGGCATTTGCCATTGGCGTGGGCGAGATGTTCTCCACCGCCAAGGCCCTTGTTGCCTCGCAGGTGAGTATGGTGCCCTTCGCAATCGCCGCCGCGATCTACTGGGTCTTCAATTTCGCTGTCGAATTGGTGTTGGGCCGCATCGAGAAGATGCTCTCCTACTACCACGACTAGCTTTGACGCGCGCATCGTCTAAGGTCCGTGCGCTGCATCCGCCCTCGGCAATTTCAAAGGGGTTCATATGCCTGTCGTATCTATGAAAGACGCTCGCAAGGCATTCGGGGGTACCGAGGTGCTGCGCGGCATCTCGCTCGAGGTTGAGCGCGGCGAGGCCGTTGCCATTATCGGCCCATCCGGCGGCGGCAAGTCCACGTTGCTGCGCTGCATGACGCTGCTCGAGACGCTCGATGGCGGCGCTGTCCTATGGTGATCTTGCCGTTGCGACGGAAGGCGCCTCCGGTAGGTCGGTCTACGCCAAGGGGGAGGCGCTCAAGCAGGCGCGCGGCAGATTCGGCCTGGTGTTTCAAAACTACAACCTTTTCCCGCACTTCACGGTGATGCGTAACATCACCGATGCCCCGTTGCGCGTGCAGAAGCGCCCGGCGGGGGAGGTAGAGCAGCGCGCCCGGGAGCTCATTGCCAAGATGGGGCTCGAAGGGTGTGAGGACAAGGTCCCCTGCCAGCTCTCCGGTGGCCAGCAGCAACGCGTGAGCATCGCCCGCGCACTGGCCATGAACCCCGAGATCCTCTACTTCGATGAGCCCACAAGCGCGCTCGACCCCGAACTCACCGCTGAGGTCCTGCGCGTGATCAAGGGCCTTGCCGCCGAGCAGATGACCATGGTTGTGGTGACACACGAGATGAACTTTGCGCGTGAGGTCGCCGACCGCGTGGTGTTCATGGACGGCGGCGTGATTGTGGAGGAGGGCCCCGCCGAGCAGGTGATCGACGCCCCCCGCGAGGAGCGTACCCGTGCTTTCCTGACTCGCGTGGGCGAATAGACGACGCCTAGGATCTCCCGGACGGCGCGCGCTTCCGCTCGCGGGAGTGACGGGCAGGCACCGCATGCTTTGATAGGATGGAGTGAGCAGTTACACCCGCCCGATCGTGCGGGAGAATGGGAGCGGTCGCCATGTCGGATAAGCTGTTCAAACTTCCCCTGTTTGCCAAGACCACGCAGCTCAGGGAGCTCCCCGGGCAAGAGCGGGGCCGCGTGTTCATGATCGTCGAATCGATCAGGCCCCAGCCCGAGAAGAGCATGGGCTACCTAGTCGAGCCGGTGGCATCACGTAAAGTCAAAATCCACGCCTGGCTTGCCCTCGGGGGCGCTGTCTACGAATGCGACGAGCCTCTATCCGAGCGCCCCTCGCGCGACGCCGATGCGGGGATGTCCAAGGACGACGAGGGCGACGTGTTCTTCTACGTTCGCCCCGAGGGTAGGCCGGTCAAGGTCGTACGATTCACCCAGCGCCCTCAGGACTATAAGCTCACGGTTGCCACATCGATGAACGATATGGGCGCATATGGCAAGGGGGCATACGACATCGATGAGATGGGCGCCGCGTGCTTTGTGCTGTACCACGTGTTGTCAAAGGAGCGGGGCGACGCCAGCTCGTTCTTGACCGTTGGCGACATCCTCGACGGCATGATCGGCTCCGCGTATCCCGATGCGCTCGATGAGATCGTGTATCGCGGCAGGCGCGAGGGCGCGAGTGATTTCGAGCGCTTCGCTTCCCGCACGTTGATGGATGCCGGTGCCGAGGGCGTGCGCCCAATCGCCGCCGCGCACGACATCGACCTGCGCCGGCTCGGCTCGACAGGCCTGTTTTGGACGGGCTGCGACAAGCGCGAGCTGACCCCACAGCAGGTGGACACCCTCCAGGCGGTGGAGGGTGCGCTCAATCGCCTTGTGTTCATGGAGCATTATCTGGGTGAGGAATCCTCGCCCATGGTGGGGGCCATCAGCGAGCATGAGTGCGAGCGGGCGGCCCTCCAGTCCCTGAGCTCCTTTGCCGAGGTGGCCCGCACCGCGATCCGCGCGAGCGACCGCAAGAGTGACTACAGCAGCCTGCTTGGTACAGATGCCGCGCGCGGCGGAGAGTGGGACGTGCGCACTCGTTTCGCCGCGGCGGCGGAGGGGCTGCGCGCGCCGTTTGGCTTCGACTACCTGTTCGGCTGCGATGCGTCGGCGGGCGTGTTCTCCATCGATGTCGCGGTTCCCGTAGCGAGTGCCTTTCCGGCGTCTGGCACTGCGCTGACGTGCGATGACATGCAGGTGGCCTACCTGCTCCGCCTGAGCATGGCGCTCGCCGCCATCGCCTTCGGATCCAGCGTCGGCGTCATTCGCGCGGTGGTGACGACGCACGAGCGCGACATCGACGGAGCGGTGGTGTGCTCGGCCGAATTCAGCCGCCAGTTGTTCACCATGGAGACGGTGCCGGCAATCCAGACGGGTGCGATCCTCGAGGCGTCGCTGTCCGTCGAGGAGCTCATCAAGATGCTCTCGCTTCGCGCCATCAACATGGAGCGGGACGTGGACGGCTCGCTTGTGCCGGTCGAGCGCATCGATGCCGGCCTGCCCAACCGCGATATCAAGATGGCGAACGACAGGCGTTCGCTCCCTGCGCACCTGGTCGGCCCGCTGCGCGCCAAGACCGTCGCCGAGCTCGATATCTTCGACGTGGGCGACGATCCCCTGCGCGACAGGTACCGCGAGCTTTGCGACAGGGTGCACGAGCAGGCTGCGCAAGGCGATGCCGCCGCGGCATCGGCGACCGCGGAGGTCTCCGACATCATCGCCGCTTACGATGCCGCGGACGTACTGCAAGAGAGCGATGCGCGCCCGTTGTACTGCTCGAACATGATTGCACGCATCGCAGTTGGGCTGTTCGACGAGGATCCTTCGACGACGTATCGCAAGATTCCCGATACCGCGTTCGACGCGCGCTCCCTGCTATGCCGCCTATACCGTGACCAGGGAAACAACGAGGACGCGATTCGTTTGGGCGAGGAACTTGTCCGGTTGGCGCCCACGTCGTTCGCCTCATACCACACGCTTGCGCTGTCGTATCGCGAGGCCGGCCGTGACTCCGATGCGGCCCGCGTCATCCTCGACAGCATGCGCGTCGCGGTGGATCCCAACGATATCGCCTGCGGTTACTACCGCTTGGGCTTCCTCTTCTGGCAGGGTGGCGATCCGTCGCTCGGCCTTGCCTGCTATGCCATGGTGGCGCGCGACTCGTTCTTCTATGGCGAGACGCAGGCGGAGATGCGCGAGCTCATGCAAGAGGCGCACCTGGGCCGTCCTCCGGCGCGCGACGAGGCGGTGGCCCTGCTCCGCGCCGAGGGCGTACCGGTGGCGCCGGTCAGCCAGCTGCGGGATCAGGCGGCGATGGCGGCGATAGGCCTGGTTGACGCCGGTATCTTCAACGCGGCCACTGCGCTCGTGCACTTCCTGTCCACGTTTGATGTGGCTCCCAACAGTTTCGATGTCCTCGCATCGGTGCGCCGTTCGCTGATGCAGGGGTAGCTGCAGGCTCTCTCAGAATGCGATCTGTTTTACCCGGCGCTTGGCCTGTTTGCACCCGTACCGCTTCTCGATAGCTTGTATCGCGCGTCAAGCCCTTTACCGTGCCTGAGTGCACGCTGGTCGAAAGGCCAATATATCCGCGTGTAAAACTGGGTAGGCTCATGCCATACGGCTGTCGTGCGGGGATGCACAGGGCACCTCGCACGCATTTTCGGCGCGCTCGCAGCGCGCTGGGAAAGGGAGGTGTCCCATGGGTGCGCCCAAGACTGGCAATGTGAGGAACGTGGTGCTCGTAGGCCAAGGCGGGGTGGGCAAGACCTCGCTCGCGGAGGCCATGCTCCACCTTTCCGGCAAGACCGCTCGCCTGGGCGGTCACGGCGGCACCAAGCCCACGCTCGATTACGATGCCGAGGAGGTCAAGCGTGAGTTCTCAATCTCGACCTCCATTGCGCCGATCGACTGGAAGACGCCCGCATCAACGTGCTCGACGCCCCGTGCTACCCCGACTTCATCGGTGATGCCTACGCCGCGATGAGCGTGTGCGAGACGGCCCTGTTCGTGGTCGACGCGGTCGAAGGCCCTCAGCCAACCACCGTCAAGCTGTGGTATGCGGCTGAGGATCTACGCCTCGCGCGCTCGGTGTTCGTCAATCGCGTGGACAAGGAAAACGCCGATTTCGACATGTGCCTCGAGATGCTCCGCGAGCGCTTTGGCACACGCCTTGGTGCCGTGACGCTGCCCTGGGGCACGGGCGACGACTCAACGGCATCATCGACCTGGTGCGCATGAAGGCCCACCACTGCGATGGCACCAAGCAGACTGAGTCCGAGATTCCCGAGGAGTATCGCGCCGCCGCCGAGGCCGCACACGAGACGCTGTGTGAGCTCGTTGCCGAGGCGGACGATGACCTCATGGAGAAGTACCTCGAGGGCGAGATGCTCACCCAAGACGAGGTCGAGGGCCTGCTCGCCAAGGCGATCGCAAAGCGCCTGTTCGTGCCCGTGTTCGCCGGCTCCTGCATCAAGGAGCAGGGCGTGAACTCCCTCATGGACGACATCGCCACCTACTTCCCCGCGCCCACCGACTACGGCGAGATGCCGCTCATCGACGGCGACGCCTTGAAGATCTCCAGCGAAGACGAGCGCCCCGTGGTCTTCGACTTCAAGACCCTGAACGATCCCCAGCAGGGCCGCCTGTCCTTCCTCAAGGTGCTCACGGGCACCATCGAGCCCGGCATGGAGCTCGTCAACGCCCGCACGCGCAAGGGCGAGCGCCTCACGCACCTGTATGTGATGTGCGGCCGCGAGATGACCGAGGTCGGCCACGCCTACGCGGGCGACATCATCGTGGTGCCCAAGCTGAGCGCTGAGACGGGCGACACCCTGTCCGTGACCGGCAAGGTCGAGGCCGCGGCGTTCGCGTTCCCTAATTCCCAGTACCGCATCGCCATCGAGGCGGAGAACCGCTCCGACGAGGACAAGCTGTTCACCTTCATCGAGAAGGCCTGCGAGGCCGATCCGACCATGAGCATCGACCGCGACGAGGAGACGGCGCAGACGGTGATTTCCGCAGTTGGCGAGGCTCAGGTGAGCGTGCTGCTCAACCGCCTGGAGGAGCGCACCAAGGTCGCCGCGCATATCGTGCCGCTGCGCATCCCGTACCGCGAGACCATCCGCCGCGTGGCGAGTGCCCAGGGCCGCCACAAGAAGCAGACGGGCGGCGCCGGTCAGTTTGGCGATTGCTACCTGCGCGTTGAGCCGCTGCTCGACGGCACCGACTACGAGTTTGTGGATGAGGTCGTGGGCGGCCGCATTCCGCGTTCGCTCATCCCCGCGGTGGACAAGGGCATTCAGGAGACGATGAAGGACGGCGTGATTGCGGGTTATCCGCTCACGGGCATTCGCGTGGCCTGTTACGACGGTTCATATCACCCGGTCGATTCCAACGAGATGGCCTTCCGCACGGCGGCACGCATCGGTCTCAAGAAGGCATGCGAGGATGCCGACCCCGTGGTGCTCGAGCCCATGGAGAACATCAAGGTCACGATTCCCGAGAGCTACGCCGGCGCGGTGATGGGCGATGTGTCCGCCAGCCGCGGTCGCGTGACCGGCATGGATTCCAATGACCGCGGAGAGACTGTGGTCACCGCGACCGTGCCGTATGCGGAGCTCGTCGATTACGCCACGCGTCTGCGCTCGCTCACGCGCGGCACCGGTGACTTCACGATGGAGCCCGCCGGTTACGAGCAGGTGCCCTACGATGTGCAGCAGAAGCTCGTGGAGATTTACGAGCACAATCACGCTCAGGGCAGGTAGCTCGGGCGACACGCGTGGCAATGCATCCACGGTGTGATTGGTGAGAGGCGGGCGCATCCAGCGGTGCGCCCGCCTTGCCTCAATATGGGGACAGGCACTCATTTGAGGTCTCGCCCGAGGTCACCCGCCGTGAATAAAATCCTTACGTTCCTGAATTAGTCCTGACATTCTTTACCGTAACCTTTCCTTGAGCTGACGGCACGGCATGCAGCTAGCTAACAGATGTCTCCCATACTGACGCGGCGGTCGCTACGGCGGCCCTTTTGTTGCCGTTTTCGTCGATGGGAGTCGATGCATGCTGGAAAAGGAAATCAGTCGAAGGAATTTCGTTCGGTTCTCGGTGGTCGGGGCGGGCGCCACGGCTGTCGCGATGTCCGCCGATCCGTATGAGGCGGCGGCCGAGACGATCGAGGCTGGCACGGATTACCCCAACCAGATCAAGATCGTGCACCTTTCCGACGTGCACTACTTCTCCCAGAAGCTGTACGCGGATTGCGGTGACTTCACTATCGCCGAGAACTCCGACCGCAAGATGTTTCGCGAGTCAGGCGCCATCGTTGATAAGGCCCTCGCCGAGATCGTGGCGTATCAGCCCGATCTGGTGATCCTTTCCGGCGACCTCACGAAGGACGGCGAGCTCGTCTGCCATCAGGGCATGCACGAGAAGCTCGCGGCGGCCAAGAAGCAGCTGGCGAATGCCGGCAAGCAGGCCATGTTCTGCGTGATCAACGGCAACCATGACATCAATAACGACGACAACGGCCGTGATTTCTCGAGCGGCAAGGCGGAGCACACCGACCTCGTCGACCCGCTCGCGTTCAAGGAGCTGTACGCCGATTGCGGCTACGACGACGCGATCGCGAAGTTCGATGAGGGCGGCAGTCAGGGCGGCAGCCTCTCCTACGTGGTGCGCCCCGCCAAGGCGTCACGCTCACGTGATCGACTCCGGCAAGTATTCCGCCGACCAGAATGGGCTCGGCCGCGATGAGCACGTCACGTCCGGTGTGGTGGGGGAGAAGCTGCTCGCGTGGGTGGAGAGCCAGGCCAAGCAGGCCCGCGCGGCCGGGGATATCGTGTTCGTGACCCAGCACCACGGTGTGATCCCGCACTTCTCCATGGAGCCCGAGCTCATGGGCGAGTACCTGGTCGATAACTACGAGGATTGCCAGCGCCGTTACGCCGATGCGGGAGTCTCGGCGGTCTTTACCGGCCACATGCACGCCAACGACATCGCGAGTATCACCACCGAGGCGGGCAACACCCTCTACGATATCGAGACCTGCGCGACCGTTACCTATCCGAGTGACATCCGCTTCGCCACGCTCTCTTGGAAGCGCGAGGAGGGGACGGCGAATGTCGAGGCGACCCTTGCCGTCGAGAACCACCCGCTCGGTTCGGTGGATTACGTCGATTTCGACACCAAGGCTACTACGAAGATCGCCGATATCACGGCGTATGGCGAGGAACGTCTCCTTACCGTCGACGTGATCAAGACCATGATCGCCGATGCCCTGGTGTCGCCGGCGATCGACGATATGGTTGCGAACGGGGGCGTCAAGCCCGCGCTGGCCGGGCTGCTGGGCGGCCTGAATGTGGGCGATGGCACCGTCGACGGCCTCGATCCGGCGCTGTTCAACATGCTGCTCACCATGCTGCCGCAGTCCCAGGACGAGCGCTTGCCGTCGTGCTCGGAGACTTGAGCTTCCTTCTCAAGAGCTACGGAACGCTCGGCATCTGGTCGGACGCGGCCCAACAGCGAATCATTCTCGAGCAGCTGGATGGGGTTACGAGTTCCGCGCAGGTGCTCGCGCTGTCTCCCGACCCGTCGTTGGCCGCCGAAATCGAAGTCGTTGCTGCTTCGGTTCCCATGGCCGCTGCGGGATACTGGTCGTACTACATCGACGCTACTTCGTTTGCGAAGTTCATGGCAACGCTGTATGCCAATATCGATGCGCAGCTCTTGCAAGAGGGCAGGGGCGATACCTTGAACCTTCTGCGTTCTTTGATTGAGATGCTGGTCAACGAGTGGGTTTCGGATGACGGCAAGACCTTGTTCGACCTCATCAAGTTCGCCTATGGCGATCATCTCTACGGTGACGAGACGTGTCCCAGCTGGGTCGAGGCAGCGACTGCGAACATGCGGCTGGCGGGTTCCGATTCCGAGGGGAATCCGACAGCGGACGGATCGCTCATCAGCTATTTGCGCGGTGCCATCAACAATGAGGAGAACTTGAAGGCACTCACCACCTTGCTCAAGAAGGTGAAGTTCAAGCTTGACGACCTGTGCATGAAAGACCAGGGCAACGGCCCCATTACCCTGATCGGTATCGTTGCTTCGAATGTGGGATCGGTCCTAGGCTTCCTGGGCGATAATCCCGCCGACATGATCCCGAACATCCCGCAGCTCGCCGAACTCGCCCATGGCGCGCTGTATTCGCTCACGCACGACGAGAGCGTGCTGACCGACCGTAAGCTCGACCTCGCCTCCACTCTGACCGATCCCGACTGGAAGCCTGCGGGATCTGGTAGCACCGATGGCGGTAACGACGGTAGCGGCATCGCCGGCACGGGCACGGGCAACGGGACCTCAAACGGTAAGGGCACGGTCTCGAAGAAGAACCCCGACGGTACGCTGCCCCAGATGGGCGACTCGATGTCGTTTGCGTCCTTTGCGCTGATGGGCCTGGGTGCCCTCGCGGCGGCCTTCAAGGTCGGCCGTGGCAAAGATGCCGACGAATGGGAGTCGTTCGACGAGTAGTTAATCTCGGCAGACATGCGGCACTGAGTGCTGCGAGCGCAAAGAGGGCGGCGGGACATCTCCCATCGCCCTCTTTGCACGATACGCAAATGGGGATAGCCCTTTTGCACATCTCTCTACAGGTCGTCCACCAGCGCGGTGCTCTTGGCATATGCGGTGGACTTCGCCTCGAAGAAGTCGGTCTTCACCATGTTCGCGTTGGAGTACTGGCTCACCCACGCCATGTCCTCGGGCTCGGAGCGATAGCCCTCATACAGCTGGCCAAATCCCAGCGAGCTCCAGCGCAGTTTGCCCAGGTACTTGATGTATCCCTCGATCATATCGCCCGTGAGCCCGGGAATCGCATCGCCCAGTACGTAACGACCCCAGGCGATCTCCTGGCGCACGCCCCCCTCGAGCATTTCCCTCAGCATCGCCACGTTCTCATCGGAAAACAGCTGCGGCTCCTCCTTTTGCAACTCGAGGATGATGCTGCGGAACAACCACAGGTGCGTGTTCTCGTCGCGGTTGATGTAGCGGATCTCCTGCGCGCTGCCGGGCATTTTGCCCATGCGTGCGAGGTTGTAGAAGAACATGAATCCGGAATAGAAATACACGCCCTCCAAGATGAAGTTCGCCATGAGGACGCGCAGGAACGTGCGCGCGTCGCGGCGCTCTTGGAACTCGTTGTACAGGTCGCCGATGAACGTGTTGCGCGCGAGCAGGTGCTCGTCGGTCTTCCATTGGTACAGAATCTCATTGCGCTTGGCGGGGTCGCAGATGGTGTCGAGCATGTACGAATAGCTCTGCGAATGCACGCTCTCCTGGAACGCCTGGATCGAGAGGCAGAGATTCACCTCGTTGGCCGTGATGTACTCGGCGATGTTGGGAAGGTTCGCCGACTGCAGGGAGTCGAGGAACACGAGGAACGACAGGATTTTGTCATAGGCGGCGCGCTCGGCGGGGGAGAGGCGCGGGTAATCTTTAACGTCCTGGGTGAGGTTGATTTCCTCGGGGATCCAAAAGTTGTTCATCGCCTGGCGGTACCAGCTTGAGACCCAGGGGTACTTCATGTTGTTGAAGTCGTTGAGGTTGGTGGTGTTGCCGCCGATCATACGGCGGTCGCGCACATCGATGTCGCCATTGGGGTTGAATAGCGGTTTCTTAACGAGTGCCTGGCGATCTTCGATGGTCATGGCGAATTCCTTCCTTCCCGTTGGGCGCACGTATGATCCTTAGTGGTTTTAGTATACGATACAAAAATGGAAACAGTTAGGCTATGCTTATATACCCGACATATTGATAGAACGTATCACTCAGATGTCTATATATAGTGTTTTCACCGAGAACGCAAGGAGATGCCATGGTGCACGCAGCGGACGTCATCAAAAAACGCGATGGGCGTATGGAGGCCTACGAGGGCCGCAAGATCGTCGAGGCGATGCGTCGTGCTTTCGAGGAGGTCGCGCTGGGGAAGGTAGCCGCGCCCGAGACGAGCGCCCCTGCGGGCGCCGCCTCTTCCCCTGCGGTTTCGGCCGACGAGCTGGCGGCGCTGCTGTCGCATGTGGAGTCGGCAATGGCGCGTGAACAGGTCACGACCGTCGAGGGGATTCAGGACCTTGTCGAACGCGCCCTCATGGAGCGGGGTCACTTCGACGTGGCGAAGAGCTACATCCTGTATCGGCACGAGCGCGCCGAGAGGCGTTCCGTTCGCTCCGATGTGGCGAATGCGGTTGCTGCGGGAGACGCCGACCTTGCCTCCGGATTGGACGAAGTCCTCTCCCGCATCCAGCGGGACTTCGATGACCCCGTCTACGACCTCGCCATGCTCGCCGCGCGCTACCGCGCTCTCGTTGGTGCGGACGCCACGGCTTCGGACCGCATGGGCGCCCTGGTTCGTGGCGCGGTTGAGCTCACGAGCCAAGAGGCGCCTCGCTGGGAGTTCATCGCGGCGCGCCTGCACGGGCTCGCGTTCAGCCGTGAGCTCATATCGACGCGCCGTGCGCTCGGTATCGACACGTTCGGCCAGCTTGTTCGCCATCTCACCGACCAGGGCCTGTACGGGGCATATATCCTCACGGCCTATTCGGTCGCCGAGCTCGATCGGGCCGCGTCGTTTCTCGAGCCCGCGCGCGACGAGCTGTTCACCTATTCCGGTCTCGATTTGCTCATCCAGCGATACGTGATCCATGCCCACGACCACACGCCGCTCGAGAGCCCGCAGGAGATGTTCCTCGGTATCGCCCTGCACCTTGCCATGAACGAGGATCCCCAGACGCGCCTCGAATGGGTTCGCCGTTTTTACGATATGCTCAGTAAGCTCGAGGTCACCATGGCCACGCCTACCATGAGCAACGCCCGTAAGCCCGATCATCAACTCTCCAGCTGCTTTATCGACACCGTGCCCGACAGCCTGGTGGGCATCTACCGCAGCATCGACAACTTTGCCCAGGTGAGCAAGTACGGTGGCGGCATGGGCATGTATCTTGGCAAGGTCCGCGCCACGGGTGGATCCATCCGCGGCTTCGAGGGTGTTGCCGGCGGCGTCATCCGCTGGATTCGCGTGATCAACGACACCGCCGTGGCCGTCGACCAGCTCGGCATGCGTCAGGGCGCCGTGGCCGTCTACCTCGACGCCTGGCACCGCGACCTGCCCGAGTTCTTGAACCTGCGCACGAACAACGGCGACGACCGCATGAAAGCGCACGACGTTTTTCCCCGCTGTATGCTATCCGGACCTGTTCTGGCGTATGGCGGAGGAGAGCCTTGATCAGGACTGGTATCTCATGTGTCCGCACGACATCTTGATGGTGAAAGGCTACGCGCTGGAGGACAGCTACGGCGAGGAGTGGGAGCGCCGGTACCGTGACTGCGTCGCCGACCCCCGCATCCCCAAACGCACCATTCTCATCAAGGATATGGTGCGCCTCATCCTCAAAAGTGCCGTCGAGACGGGTACCCCGTTCGCGTTTATGCGCGATGCGGTCAACCGGGCCAACCCCAATCCGCATGAGGGCATCATCTACTGCTCCAATCTCTGCACCGAGATCGCGCAGAACACAAGTGCAATCCAGGAGGTTTCCCGCGAGGTCGTCACGGAGGATGGCGACACGGTGGTGGTGACCACCGCGCGTCCGGGCGACTTTGTGGTCTGCAACCTCGCGAGCCTTTCGCTCGGACGCCTGCCCGTGGAGGACGACGCCGTCATGGAGCGGGTGATCGAGACGGCCGTGCGCGCGCTCGACAACGTCATCGACCTCAACTTCTACGCGCTTCCCTACGCCCGGCTCACCAACCATCGCTACCGTTCGATCGGCTTGGGTGTATCGGGGTACCACCATATGCTCGCCAAGCGTGGCGTGAGTTGGGAGAGCGAGGAGCATCTTCGTTTTGTGGACGAGGTGTTCGAGCGCATCAACTACCACGCGATCAGCGCGAGCGAGCGTTTGGCGGAGGAGCGCGGCGCGAACGGGGTCTTTGAGGGTAGCGACTGGCAGAGCGGTGCATACTTCGAGAAGCGCGGGTACCTGGATGGAGAGCCGAGCCTGGGCGTTGGGCGCTGGCGCGAGCTCGCTGCGCGCGTACGCGAGCACGGCGTGCGCAACGCCTATCTGCTTGCCGTGGCCCCACCAGCTCGACGTCGATCCTTTCGGGCACCACCCCGGGCATCGATCCCATCATGCGGAAGTTCTTCCTGGAAGAAAAGAAGGGCGCGATGCTGCCTCGTGTTGCCCCGGGCCTTTCGCCTCGCACGTATTGGTACTACAAGCCGGCGCACTATATCGATCAGCAGTGGAGTGTGCGGGCGGCGGGTGTGCGCCAGCGTCATATCGACCAGGCCCAATCGATGAACCTGTACATCACGAACGATTACACGCTGCGCCAGGTGCTCAATTTGTACCTCGAGGCCTGGCGACGGGGCGTCAAGACCATCTATTACGTGCGGAGCAAGTCACTCGAGGTCGAGGAATGCGAATCCTGTTCCGCATAGAAGGTGGGGAGGGGCGTCCGCGAAGGTCTGCGGACTGTTCGTTTGGAAGTAACATATGTCCATAAACTCACAGATGTGCTCTCTCTGTGCGCTTCGACATATACCTGTTTTTAAGTGGGCTTACGTATGAGGGCAATCTATACTGGCACGAATCCGATATACCCGATATGCCGATCAACGTAACAGAAACGAGCGACTCGAGAGGTGAACCCCGTGGTGGATCAAAAAACAGGACGAGTGTACAGTGCTAAGGTGCGCCGTCAGGCGGTCGCCGCGCTTTCGGAGGGTGCAGGTCATCGCGCCCTTGCCTCGAAGTTGGGGATACCCGATGCGACCGCACGTCAGTGGGCGCGCGCCTACGCGGTTGGCGGTAGGGCCGCAGTGCTCAACGCCGGTTCGCGCCATCGGGTGTATCCCTATGAGCTCAAGCTTTCTGCCGTGAAGGATCGCTTGGAGAACGGCATGACCGTGCGCGAGGTCATGATCAAGCATGGCATCCCGAGCGAGTCCTCCGTCAAGACGTGGTGCCGCCAGTATCGGGAGCATGGTGCCGAGGCTTTGGTGAATAAGCCCCGCGGCGTCAAGCCAAAGAACCGCTCCCTCGACTAATCGCTCCGCTGTTAGAGCGCGGCATGGGGTTATGTTCCCATGCCGCGCCCTCTTTTTGCGCACATGCTAGAATGCTGTCTCGAATCAGCGGCTGCAAACATGGCAGAAAGGGTTCAACATGCTGAATGCAATCGAGATCTCCCCTAAGGTCTGGTGGGTTGGCGGCATCGACTGGAACGAGCGACTGTTCCACGGCTATACCACCGAACGCGGTATCACGTATAACGCTTACCTCATCATGGATGAGAAGATCACCCTCATCGACACGTGCAAGGCAACGTTCGCGGACGAGCTCGTCCAGCGCATTTCCCAGGTGGTCGACCCTGCCAAGATCGACGTGGTCATCACCAACCATGTTGAGATGGATCACTCTGGCTCCCTGCCGGTGGTTCACAAGATCGCCCCGAATGCGCAGATCTATGCCAGCGCTGGGGCGGGCGTCAACGAGGTCCGCGCGCATTTTGGCATCGAGGCGACTCCGGTCAAGAGCGGCGACACCCTGTGCATTGGCGAGCGCACGCTCACCTTTGTGACTACTCCCATGGTTCATTGGCCCGACAACATGGTTACGTATTCCGACGTCGACCAGATCCTGTTCTCCAACGATGCGTTTGGCCAGCACTACGCCACTACCAAGCGCTTCGACGACGAGAACGACCTCTGCGAGATCTTCAAGCAGGCCAAGAAGTACTACGCGAACATCGTGTGGCCCTACGGCATGCAGGCACACAAGGCCCTCGAGGCGGTCAAGGGCCTCGAGCTCAAGATGATCGCCCCCAGCCACGGCTGCATCTGGCGTTCGCATATCCCCGAGATCCTCGAGCGCTACGAGGTTTGGACCACGTATCAGACCGAGGAGAAGGCCGTGGTGGTCTTCGATTCGATGTGGCATTCGACCGAGTCCATGGCGCGCGAGATCTGCGACGCGTTTATCGCAGAGGGTGTTTCCGCCCAGCTTATCGATATCAAGAACACGCACATCTCCGACATCATGCTCTACATGTGCGATGCCAGGTACGTCGCGGTCGGTTCGCCCACCCTCAATTCCAACATGCTGCCCACCGTGGCGAGCTTCCTCACCTACATGCGCGGTCTTTCGCCCAAGAACGACCAGCGTATCGGCCTTGCCTTTGGCTCATACGGTTGGGCTCCGCTCGGCCCCAAGCAGGTGTACGCCGAGCTCGAGAACGCGAAGTTCCAGCTGCCGGTGCCCGTGGTTGCCCAACAGTGGATTCCGAGCGAGGAGAACCTCTCCGAGCTGCAGGACACGGTTCGCAAGATGATCGAGGCCGCCCGCGCGTAGCGCGCACGATTGGTCATGCGCGCACGATTATGCAATCGAGCGGCATGTTCACCGTGATGGGGCGTCATAAAACAATATGCGTGGGGTTTATTCGGAACAACCGGGTAGACCCCCATTTTTTATCGTGCCTTGCGGGAGTCCCACGAATGACGGCGCCATGGGGCAATGGCGGCGCAATTGGCGATCTCACGCCGCTAGCCGATTGAAAGGACTAAACTTATACACCTGACATAGTCTGCCGCAGTACACCTGCCGCTTTGCGTGTGAGCGACAGCCCAATGGAGGAGAGGGACCTATGGGACTGATTTGGTGTTTGATCGCGGTGCCGCTGATCACGGCCGCGCTGTTGCTTGTCTTTAAAGACGAGCAGGCGCGTCGACCCATCACGATTGGTGGAGCGGCGGTGACGGCGGCGATGTCGGTGCTCGTTGCCGCGCAGACGTTCACCGTTGAGGCGGGTACCTGCATGCCATTGCAAGCTTTGAGCTTTCACAATCGACGAGCTATGTGATCTCCTGGGTCATGACGCAGTCGACATCGTGCTGTGCGCGGTGATCTTGTGGAGTGCCATTCGCTACAAGAATCGCATCGCGCTCGCGCTTGGCCTGATTCAGACGGTGGGCATCGTGCTCTTTTCCCAAATGACCTTGGGAGCCGGTCCGAGCCACATGCTTGCCGTGCCCGTATATGTGGATACGCTTTCACTTATCATGATCTTGATCGTGGGCCTGGTCGGTAGCGCCATCTGCGTGTACGCGCTGGGTTACATGCATGACTTCCAGCACCATCAGCCCGCCGATGCCCCCGATCGCCGCCATGCCTTCGCGGCGCTCATGTTCACCTTCTTGTCGGCCATGTTCGTGATCGTGGTTTCGGACAACCTGGAGTGGCTGTTCACCGGATGGGAAATTACCACGGTCTGCTCCTTCCTCATGATCGGCTACACCCGCACGCCCGAGGCGATTAAGAACTCGTTCACGCAGATCAACCTCAACATGGTGGGCGGTCTGGCGTTCCTCGCCGCGCTCATCCTCGTGCACGCGGCGGGGCTGCCCATGTCGCTCACGAGTCTGATTGCGGCGGGGAAGGGCATCCAGGCGGATCTGCTCATCGTGCCCCTCATGTTGCTCTCGGTTGCCGGCCTCACCAAGGCTGCGCAGATGCCGTTCCATCGCTGGCTGCTGGGAGCCATGGTCGCCCCCACTCCCACGAGCGCGCTGCTCCACTCCTCCACCATGGTCAAGGCGGGCGTGTTCCTGTTGGTCAAGCTTGCCCCCCTGTATCTGGTGTTCCCGGCGGCATCGACGATGGTGGTGCTCGTGGGTGGCATCACCTTCGTGCTGTGCAGCTTCATGGCCATCACGCAGAGCAACGCCAAGCGCGTGCTCGCGTACTCGACCATCGCCAACCTGGGCTCATGTCCGCATGCGCGGGTGTGGGCACCGCCGAGGCCGTTTGGGCCGCCATCTTCCTCATGATCTTCCATACGGTGTCCAAGTCCACCTTGTTCTTGTGCGTGGGCACGGTGGAGCATCGCATTGGCAGCCGCAACATCGAGGACATGGATGGCCTTTTCAGCCGTCTGCCCCATCTCACGCGCTTCATGATGCTCGGCATCATGGGCATGTTCGTGGCGCCCTTTGGCATGCTTGTCTCCAAGTGGGCGACGCTGGTGTCCTTCGCCGAGACGGGCAACGTGCTCTTTCTCATCATGTTGGCGTTCGGTTCCGCTGCTACATTCTTCTATTGGGCCAAGTGGCTGGGCAAGCTCTCGGGTGTTTCCCAGAAGGCCGAAAACCAGGAGGCGGGCGTCCACAAGAGCGAGTGGGCGGCCATCGGTTTTATCTCCGCGCTGCTGCTCGTCTGCTGCGTGTGCCTGCCCTTGATCTCCCAGGGCGTGGTTGCCCCGTATCTCACCTTTGCGTTCGGCGACGCGCCGCAGCTCATCGACATGGACAACATGCTCATCATGGCCGTGATCGTGGTGTTCATCGCCATTGTGCTGCTCACGCCGTGGGGCCGCGCCACCAATAAGCGCCGTATGGCCGTTTATCTGGGCGGCACCTGCACCGATCCCGATAGCCGTCGCTACCACGGCTCGATGGGCCGCACCATGACGTCGTCCAAGCGCAACTGGTACATGGCCGACATCTTCCCCGAGGGTACGCTGAGCACGATCGGCCTCATCCTGTGCACCGCCGTGATCCTTATGGGGTTCGCCGCTTGCTTCATCTTCGACTCCGCCGTACTCGCCGGCGGCAGCTTCCTGGTCGAGCGCACCGTGCGTCTGGTGGGTCCGGGGCTGGGCGGCATCGCCGTGGGTGTTGTGGTCTTTGGCGTGTGCGCACCTATTGCCGGTTGCTGCTTGACGGCCTTGACCGCAAGGTGAGTGCCGGCATGCAGGGCCGTGTGGGTCCCCGCCTGCTGCAGCCCTATTACGACCTGCGCAAGCTTCTCGTCAAGGAGCAGGCGACGGTCAACGCGGTGGACGAGGCGTACGTCACGTGCGGACTGATTTTCGTGGTCCTCGCCGGCGGCCTATTCATCTCCGGCTCCAACCTGCTGATGTGCGTGTTCCTGGTCACGCTCGGCACGCTCTTCGTGATCGTGGCGGCGTACTCGTCGCGCTCCCCCTATTCCGATACGGGCGCCGACCGCGAGTGCTTGCAGGTCATGAGCTACGAGCCCATGCTGCTCATCATGACGGTGGGCTTCTTCACCGCCACGCAGTCCTTCGACATCGCGTCGCTCACCACGCTCGAGAGCCCCATCATCTGCGTACTTGTGCCGATCTTCATCGGCCTGCTGTTCATCCTCACCATCAAGCTGCGTAAGTCCCCGTTCGACCTCTCCTACAGTCATCACGCGCACCAGGAGATCGTCAAGGGCATCACCACCGAGATGAGCGGCCGTACGCTCGCCATCGTGGACGTGATGCACTGGTGCGAGAGCGTGTTGTTCCTCATGTGGGTTGGCATGTTCTTCATTTGGGATAACCCCATCTCGTTCGCAGTCGCCGCCATCGTGATGGCGCTCGTGTGGTTCTTCGAGGTATGGATCGATAACAACTTCGCCCGCGTCAAGTGGCAGCTCTGCCTTAAGCTCGCGTGGCTCGTGGCGCTCGTGATGGGCGTCGTCAACCTGTTCTACGTGCTCATCACGCCGTTTATCTAAGGGAGCTATGAGATGGGATACTCTTCGAAATCGCCGTGGCTCATCCATTACGATGGGTCGAGCTGCAACGGCTGCGACATCGAGGTGCTCGACTCCATGATGCCGCTCTACGACATCGAGCGCTTTGGCATTATCAACACAGGCAACCCCAAGCACGCCGACATCTTCTTGGTGACCGGCTCTGTGAACGCGCAGAACATCGAGGTCGTGCGCCATATCTACGATCAGATGCTCGAACCCAAGGTCGTGGTGGCCTGCGGAATCTGCGCCTGCACCGGTGGCGTGTTCCGCGATTGCTACAACGTGATCGGCGGCGTGGACAAGGCCATTCCGGTAGACGTGTATGCGCCGGGTTGCGCCGTGCGTCCTGAGACGATCATCGACGCGGTGCTGCAGGCCGTGAAGATCTTGGACGAGAAGGCCAAGCTGATGGCGGAGGGCAAGGATCCCGCCACCGCGCCGCGCCCGGGCATCTTGCCTCCCAAGGGCTGCGCTTGCGCCCAGGATGGCGGCGACGCCGTTGCCTCGAAGACCGTTGAAGAGAAGGAGGCATAGATGTACACGACGTCCTTTGTGGACCTGCCGCTCGAGGAGCTGCTCACGCGCGTGCAAACGCTCAAGCACGAGGGCATGCGCTTTGTGCAGATGTGCGCCGAGACCACCGAGCAAGGTATCGACCTGCTGTACACGTTCTATGACGAGACCACGCAGAACGCGCTCAACCTGTGCGTCTACGGCATTGACGAGTCGAGTCGGGTGCCTTCGATCCAGGGGCTGTACTTCGCCGCGTTCTCATATGAGAACGAGACGCACGACCTGTACGGCGTGCGCTTTGTGAACATGAAGCTCGATTTTGGCGGCCATTTCTTCAACTTGGCAACCTCTGAGCCCATGACGATCATCACGCCCGAGATGAAGGCCGAGCGCGAGAAGCTCGCCAAGAAGAAGGCTGCCGCCGCGGCAAAGGCGGAAGCGGCGGCAAAGAAGGCACGCGAAGCAGCCGAGGCCGCCCAGGCTGAGCGCGCTTTGGGCACGAGCTCCGCCGAGGCCGATTCCGCTGCCGTCGCCGCGGTGAGCGCGGCTGCGTCTGCACCGGAGCCCGCGTCCGCGCCCACCGCCAAGCCCGCCATGACGGCCGAGGAGCGCGCCGCCAAGATGGAGGCAAAGCTCGCAAACATGGATCCCGAGAAGGCGGCGAAGGTCCGCGCGGCGCTCGCCGCGAAGGCCGCCAAGGACGCCGCTGCAGGAAAGGACGGTGAGTAGGCATGGCGACTCGTTCCGTTATTCCGTTCGGCCCGCAGCATCCGGTGCTTCCCGAGCCCGTGCATCTTGACCTCGTGGTTGAGGATGAGCATGTTATCGAAGCCATACCGCAAATCGGATTCGTGCATCGCGGTCTTGAAAAGCTCGTCGAGAAGCGTGACTACAATCAGTTCGTCTACATTGCCGAGCGCGTGTGCGGCATCTGCAGCTTTGGCCACGGCTACGGCTACGCCAGCGCCACGGAGAAGTTGCTGGGTATTGAGATTCCCCGCCGTGCCGACTACCTGCGCGCCATCCTCGAGGAGCTCTCCCGCGTTCATTCGCATCTGCTGTGGCTGGGCCTGCTCGCCGATGCATTCGGCTTTGAGAGCCTCTTCAATCACTGCTGGCGCCTGCGCGAGACGATTCTCGATATCTTCCAAGAGACGTGCGGTGGCCGCATCATCTTGTCGATTACCATCGTGGGCGGCATGGCCCACGACATCGATGACGCCATGCTGCGCCGTGTGTGTGAGAAGCTCGACGGCATCCAGCGCGACTATCGCGAGATCGTGAACACCATGCTGAACGATTCCTCGGTGCGCAGCCGCTTGGAGGGCGTGGGCACCATCAGCTTCGAGGATGCGCTCGAGCTGTCCATGGTCGGCCCGTTCGCGAAGGGTTCTGGCGTGGAACACGACATGCGCACCACCGGCTTTGGCGCCTATGGCGACCTAGAGCACTTCGAGCCCATCATCGCCACCGAGGGCGACTGCTTCGCACGCTGTAAGGTGCGTTGCGAGGAGGTGTTCCAGTCCATCGCGATCATCAAGGAACTCGTGGCTAAGATTCCGCATGACGGCATTGGCTCGCGTCCGCTTCCCAAGGTGCTCCCGCCGGAGAACAGTCAGTCCCACGTGCTCATTGAGCAGCCCCGCGGCGAGGCCTTCTACTACGTGCGCGGTAACGGCACCAAGTACCTGGACCGCTTCCGCCTGCGCACGCCCACCTCGCAGAACCTTGCCGGCATGGTGCGCGCCATGCAGGGCGTGGACGTTGCGGACGTGCCCATGATCATCCTCACGATCGACCCGTGCATCTCCTGCACGGAAAGGTAGGCGCTCCATGGGTAGCTTCAAACTAGGCAAAATGACGCTGCGCTCGCTGTTTGGCAAGCCGGCGACGGTCCAATATCCCGCCGAGCAGGTGCCGGCCATGTCCTACGAGCACATGCGCGGTCATGTGGCGTGCGACATCGACGTGTGCATTCTATGCGGCATGTGCCAGCGCGCATGTCCCGTGGGTGCCATCGCGGTAGACCGCAAGGGCGGCACCTGGTCCATCGATCCGTACCGCTGCATCCAGTGTGCGAGCTGCACGCATGAATGCCCCAAGGACTGCCTGTCCATGGGTGCCGCGTGCGCGCCTGCCACCACGGAGCTGACGCTGACCACGCTGCATAAGCCTGTTGAGGAGAAGCCGGCCGCGGGTGAAGGCGCGTCTGGTGCCGGGGCGGAGAAGTCCGCACGCAAGAAGGTGCAGCTCACGCCCGAACAGGAGGCGCGTGTCGCCGCCGCCCGCGCACGCAAGGCCGCCAAGGATGCCGCGAAGGCGGATGTGTAAAAGGGGCAGTCCCTCTTTTGCACATCCAGTCTGCGTTTAGTTGATGTCGCGGAGCGCGATTCTACTTATCGTCAAATAACAAATCGATTCTCGCGCAGGTGGTCGCAATGCCTCCACCTGCGCTTTTTATTCTGATTCTACTTGCCCTCTACTTATCATCTACTTGCCATCTACTTATCAATCTTGGTGTTCGGGCGCTTGTTGCCGCGATGTAGCCCGCTGCCGGAACCGGATTATTTGACCCATGGGCGGTTGGAAGTGTTAATCTAATAGGAGAAAAATGTACATTGGCACAGGTGTGCCGCAAGTAATGAGAGGGGAGTGGCGATGAGGCGCAACTGCATCACGCGTGCCATCACCTCGTTTGCCCTAGTTTCCGCCCTCGCGCTCACGTTGGGCCCCGTCGCCTCCGCCGCAGATAGCTTGGCGGGGGGGGGCGTCTTCGAATAACAGGGGTCCCCGCGAGGTCGCGAGTGTAGATGGAGCGGGCCGAGCGTCCGATCGAATTATTTCCTGCGAGCTCGTTTGGACCAATAAGGAAGACGAGGCGCCGGGATCACATATGACTCGGACGGGTCGCTTGTCCTCTCCCCAATAAGCGACGATAACAACAATGACGCGAACGCGACGAAGGCGAGCGCTCAGGTCTCGCTGTCGCTAGCCGCCGGCGACGCCATCGAGCCGGGGCAATTGCGTATCCGCCTGCCCAAGCACATCTTCTTCACACGAGACGGCGGGCCCTCGGGCATCATCATGGATGTCGGCGTTCCCCCAAGGGGGGATTATGAGGCGGGCCAAACCGGCGAAAAGGGCCTGTATTACATCGAGGACGGCAAGGGGACGGATACGCCCAACGACGACGAGATTGTCATCACCAACGCGAATCCCATATCCGACCCTTACGAGATGTCCTGCGGGGTCGTGTGGGGAGCCTCCGGTTACAAGGCGCCAGGATCGACGAGTGCCGAGCACATCTGCGACATACAAAGCGGGTACTCGAAAAAGGACATCAAGGCGATTGCTGAGTTAGAGGACTCGACGGGCAAGTCCGAAACCGTCGGTACGGCGCCCCTTGCGGTTTCACTCACCACCACTGCGAAGCTCTATACTATGGACCTTAGGCACACAAAGGGCCCGACAATCTATTTGACCTGGCAAGATTCCTGGGGCCTTGATAGGCCCGACGATGCGGACGATTATGTGTACGTGGCCTGGAGTGCCCATGTCGATACGGCAGGCAACCAGAAGTACCACTTGACCTACAACTCAGAAGCCACGGCCGTGAAAGGCGGTAACACGTATAAGGGTGACGTGGTGGCGTGGTATGGCGGAAAGTCCACCTTTGGCACCAAAAACGTTCCCGTGTCAACAGATGACATCCTCGACTGCAAAGCCATTGGGCGTGACCCCAACGAGCTTCTGTACGACGTCATCGCTTCCTATGAATGGGTCATAACCCTGTATAGGTTCCCCATCGCCGTTGTTGAGGACGGCAAGGAGACGACGTTCGAATGCACCACGAAGGTCGACCTTGCGGGATTGGACGGCGCCGCGAGCACCCAAACACGCACCGACTCGTTTGACTACCTCAAGCAGGGGTTCTCATACCCTCCTGGAAAATACGGTGTGGAAAAATACCCACACGAAAGCTATGACATACAAGAATACAGCGTATTGGATCTGCTCCGTGGAGAAGATCCCGGCACACTGGTTGGTTCTATCACGTATAAGAACACGACCGATAACTACGGTGGCATGCTTACCCAAGAGACCGGGACAGACGGTTCAAATGTGGAACATTTTGGTAAACGGTCTTGGGAGGTCGAACTTATCGACGACATGGTGTTCTTGGGATCGGAGCGCCTGCTTCCCGGAGACTATCAGTTCTCGAACCTCTCCTTTTCCATTCCGCCTACAATCGGGCCGTCGGATAACAATCGCCTTGAGCAGGAGTACAAGGCGGATGCCGGTGGAAACTACGGATATGGGACCATGCCCGTTAGGGAATGGCAAGATGTTGGCGTATTTGTGCAGAAAGGAACATCAACCTGGGAAAAGGTTGGAACCGCCCATTGGACTCATACTTCTGATGAAGATTACGCCGGTTACAATCGCATAGATTTTACATACGAGAATGGGGATGTCGTTCACAGTGACGCCCTTTCCATTGAAATCGCGCTGCCCAAAGGGTCAATGGCGGTCAAGCTCCAGTACAAAACGAAGGCCGGGTATTCGCGTTTGCCGAGCAATGTCAAGGTCGAGCTGTTTTCCAGCGATCATGTCAAGGGCATCGTCGGCAGTGCAACGAGCAGCACCATGCTCACGAACATCAACAGCATGCGCGTTTTGGATGCCGACGGGGATTGGGTCAACAAATGGTCCGAAGTGAGCATCGACGACGATGCACTTCGCGATGACGTTGTTAATCGAGACGTTGAAATCTACGGGGAGAACAACCATCCCCAACACTCGACGGGCTATGCGGAGCTCACAGGGTTCGATACGAGCTCGATATGCAGCAAGGTCGCCCTCAAGCTCGAGAGCGGCAGCACAATTGATAACGATGCTTCAAATCAGTGCGCACATGCGCGCTACGGCGTTTTGGCACTCTCCGCTGCCGAGGGAAGCGTGGCCGGTGGCCTCACGGGCGAGGAGCTTGAACGCTACGGCGTCATGCCCGACCAGAAATCGGGCACGTTCTACGATTTGCTGCCCAAGGGCATGACGGTCGACGTCTCCTCCGTTAAGGCGTATGCGGTTGGTCCGAACAAGATTTATGAATTACGGTCCAACACGCGCCTGCCCGAGCAGGAAAAATCCACCACGCATCGCGTCGAGGTATTCGACAATTGGCGCGGCTCGGGGTCGGACCATGCTCAAGGTTAAGGCGGCGTGCGAAGAGCCGTCGAATATATATGGGATGGATAGTAGCCAGAACGCGGGTGCATATACCGGGTTTCTGGTGGTGTACGACGTCTCGTACTCGTGGGAATCGATACGGGCCTATGGGGCCGCAACGACCAACCACGTGGCGTATATGGCCGATACGGGCGATATTCCCGGCGGGTACCTGGACGACGGCGGGGCCGGGCGATACCCGAGCGACAAATCATGGGACAAATCGATCGTGGGCTATTTCGACGAGATTGATGGGGATGCGGTTAACCAGTCGAGGAACATGCTCTTCAAATATTTGGGGCTTGAGTTCAACGTTGCGACGTCCACCGAGCTCACTACCAACAAACGGTAAGGGCTGCCCAGGATGCCGCCTATGGATACGAGACTTCCGTATACGAAGGCAATGGCTACAGTTACAAGCTGCGCTTCAACCCCCAGAAGGGCTCCGAGCAAAAAGACATTGTCCTCTATGACGAGCTTGAGGGCTGCGTGGACTCAGGCCACCCCGACCAGTGTACGGAACGGTCGCCTCGATCGACCTGTCCCAGCTCGAGGCCATGGGTGCCGAGCCGCAGCTGTATTATTCGCGTGCCGACCGCACGACACTCGATTTCGCGCAGGAGGGCAACGCCGGCCAGCGCGCCTTGGATAACCCCGACATCTGGACAAAGGGCGAGCCGGATTCTTGGCAGGGCGTGACCGCGATCGCCATCGATTGCCGTGCCTCTGCGAATGGCGGGGACTTCACCCTTAAAGAGGGCCAGATGCTCCTTCCCATCGTGTATATGCGGGCCCCAAATGAGGGCGGCTTGGAGCTGGAGCGCAAGGGTGCCGTCGCGCTTAACCAGATGACGGTGGAGAGCCAGAGCCGTTACGCGAATGGCGATTGGAACGCATCGCTCATGACGCCCCGTAATACCGTCGTTCATATCAAGGCTCTGGTGGCGGACTTCTCGTTCACTAAGGTTGCGGCCGAGGACACCTCGCAGCCGCTCGAGGGGGCGGCGTTCAAGCTTTTCTCATGGTCCGGAGCAGGGAACGATCCCGGTACGCTCGTCGATCCCAATAATCCCGGGGTGGATTGGGCGTTGCAGACTGAGGCTTCATCGGAGGCGGATGGCCTGGTTTCGTTCGCCGGTCTACGGAAAGGCTCCTACCGTCTGATTGAGACGAAGGCTCCCAATGGCTACTCCCTGCCTACAGGACAGTGGAAGGTGGAGGTCGACCCCACGCAGGCGGATGAGGCCGCGCGCATAAGGATCACGTCGATTCCCGGTTCAGGTGGCTCCCAGCCCCCAGCGTTCGCGTTCAACGACGCTGCGCCCGAGGGGACGACCCCTCACAGGCTGCCCAACATGCGCCCCATGAATATCCCTAGTTCCGGCGGTAGGGGAACTGCGCTGTTTATCGCGGCGGGTCTTGGCCTCTCCCTCGTCGGCGCATACGTTTGGCGCCGACGCCAACAATTCTAAATCGGTGTCCCCGCGCCCTCAGCGCGATGACATAGCTCTGTGCACATTGAGGGGGAAGGTCTCCCTCGAGCAGAAAGGAAGGAAGCATGAGGAAACACAGACTCGCTGCGTTCTTGGCCATGTTCGCAGCGGCGCTCACACTGGTTCTCGGCGCAGTGCCCGCCCAGGCGCTGACTGGGAATGAGACCGCAAAGATAACTCTTTCGAGTGATTCGGATGCCAAGATGACCGGCTATAAGATCATCGACTACCGATTTGAAGACGGCGCTCCGGTTGGCTCCGGCTTCTACTGGAATGATGATTTTGCCGCCGAGGTCAAAAATGTCAACTCCAGCTGGATTGATGACAAAAACGATAATGCGGTTACCGAGCATATGCCAACGCCAAAGCCAGTGAACTGGAAGAGCTTTACGGAGCGCTCGCCGCGTACGCAGCGACTGCGTCCGTCGTGCCTGTCAATGATGCGCCCCTGAATCACATCGATAACCTGCCCATGGGTGGGTACCTGATCACGACCGCGAGCGTCAATTACATCTACAAGCCCATTGTGTGCACCATCGCTCCCGCCTGGGACCAGGACAATAGGGAGTGGACGTTCGCTCGGGAAATCAGTATCGACGCCAAGCTGAAGCGCGAGGAGCTGTCCATCGACAAGAAGGTGGGCAGCGCCGCACCTGGCGACGACAATATTTTGTCCGGCAACTATAACGGTGCGGTGGGAGATAACGTCCTATTCAAGCTCACTTCGGATGTCCCCACATACCCCGCAAACGCGATCAACAAGAAGTATGTCATCGCTGACCAGCTTTCCGGTGGTCTGACGTTTCCCGTTCGTCCGAGCAATATTAGTCTGTCCAATTTCACCATCAAGTTCTTTCGTGATGACCAATCCGAGGTGAATCTGGACAGCGCCGTGCCGAACATCGTGACGCTTGGGACCAAGGGGCTCGACGGCAAGACGTATACGTTCGCTCTGAGCTTCGATATGGACAAGCTCCAGCAGCATGGCGTCAAGAAGATCGAAGTGTCCTACATCGCCAAGATCAACAAGGATGCCGTCGTCGGAAACCCGGGCAACCCCAACGATGTGCTCCTGCAATACAGCAATAATCCCTATGGGGACGATAGCTATAAGACCAAGCAGGACAAGGTTGAGGTTTACACCTACGGACTTCGCGTGTTGAAGGTCGACGCTGCCAACAAAGCCACTGTCCTGCCCGGTGCCAAGTTCGTTCTCTCCACGCTCCAGGACGGCGACAACATCAGCGGCCATATGTACTTCGATAAGGAAGAAGACGGGACATATGTCCCCACTGGCGAGATGACGCCGCTCTCGAGTACGGAACTCGTGACCGACGTCGATGGCCTCATCAAGATCAAGGGCCTCAACGAGGGCACTTACTACCTGCACGAGACCGAGGCCCCCGGTGGCTACAACAAGCTCGACAAGCCGGTTGTGGTCACGATCACCGATAAGGAGAACAGTGATCTTGACGGAGACATTCTCGAGCAGACAGATCAGTCCGGTACCGGTACTGCAGGCATTACGGTCGAGAACCACACCGGCTTCACCCTGCCCACCACGGGTGGCATGGGCACTGCCGTGTTCGCGGCTGCGGGCGTCGTGCTCGTGGGCGGCGGCGTGGCCCTGTACCACACCATCCGCAAGCGCGAGCAGCGCTAACACCGCTTGAGCCAGGGCCGCCCATCCGTGCGGGCGGCCCCGTCTCTATACCTCAGGGCCGGGGCCGCGATCGCGCACGGCCCCCCGGGCGGCCCGCTTCGCTAGCGCGAGATCATGTACCTTGTGTTCTTGCCCCCGCCGATTCGCCGCACGTGTCCATCGGCTTCGAGGCTGTTGAGGAGACGGATAGCTGCCGTCTGAGAGATCCCAAGAGCCTCTTGGATCTCCCGCCTTGTGCGAGGGGACCCTCCGCTCAGGAGCGATCGGGCATTTGTGTCGAGGTCGGCATTTCCGATTTTCTGGGGAAGGTCGGCGTTTCGGTTGGGAAGTTCGACGGTGAAGGTGTTCGCGGTGACTCGGATCGAGGGCTGCAAGCCGCTTCCCTCATAGCTGTCGCGCATGCGCCCGATGCCGGTGCCGTATGCCTCGATGAGCTCCAGGCGGAAGAGGACGTTCGACAGGAGCTTGTTTCTGGGCATCGAGATGTGGGCGCTCAGGTCCGGGTAGTCAATTCCCAGTGGAAGGCCCCCGAGGGACACGATCTCAACTCTGTTTGGCATGACCGAGACGAGCGTGGGGCCCGAGAGCGCGTACTCGCGGTGTGCAACCGAGTTGACCAGCGCCTCGCGGAGCGCGATAGGTGGGACGTCGTGGTAATCGATGCGCTCCAAGCCGTCAAAGGTTGTTTGGTAATGGTTGTTCCGCTCGAGGAAGTCGTAGGCGTCTGCGAGCTGCTTGAGGATCGACCCCGAGTATTCCTCGCGCGCGGTGAACGTCGTCCTTGAGTCATCAGAGAACAGCGCCGCCTTGATGGTTGGCGGGCACTGGTCGGAGAGGAGGAGGCCAAGGTTGGTGTAGGACCCGCTCGGGGTTCGCGCGCCGAGCGTGCGCAGTTCATCGGCACCAAGATTGAGCTCCTTACGGCGGAATTCGTTTGTGGCGAATTCGAACGTAAGGTCCTGCTGGAGGGACGGTCGCGTTTCGAAGGAGTCCTGTTCAGTCTGTTGGATCATTCGGAGGATGGAGGACTCGCTGGACGGGAGGGTGGCGGCGCCGCTGCGAATGAAAACGCCCTCGGGTCTTGGGCCCTTTGAGGCAAGGTAATACGGACGTTTCGTTCCTTGCTGCACGTGTACGACGATGATGCTCTTCTCTCCGAGGTCTTCCACACGGACGGAGCAGTTCATGAGGATATCCGGCCTGATTGAGTCGCGCATCATGCTCGACAGCTTGGTGAGCTCATCGTCGAGCTTTTCGATCCCGATGACCTCACCTTCATCCGAGACCCCGATATAAAGGTCGCCCCCTTCTGTGTTGGCGAAGGCAATGATCGTCTTGATGGCCCCGGCACAGACGGTGCTCTTAAATTCGACTTGGCTGGATTCAGCGTGTTCAAACATGCGATTGCTCCTTTCTAACCGTTCTAACCATTCTAACCAACTATCTGGTTAGAATGGTTAGAAAGGAATAAATGCAAGCCAAGGCTTCTGTATGGAGCTGTGGCTGACCCTTCGTATTATTGGAGAGAAGTTTGTGAGGGGAGGATATGTGGACAAGTCGGCGCGAAGTGCCCAAGGGAGATTGCGCGAAATGCCGCAAAAGTCGGCGGCGGGCCTCCCCAGCCATCGGGCCTCGGGGCCGGTGTACTCGCGGTCGCGCGGACGGCGCGGCGCGCTGGCGTGGCTGCCGCTGTTGCTCGTGCTTGCGGGTGTGGCAGTTATGTCCTACCCCTATGTGAGCAATTGGTTCGCCGAGCGCAACGCGAGCCGCGCGATACAGAACTACGGAGAGGCGGTGGCCCGGTATTCCCTCGAGGAGCTCGAGGCGGCCCGCACCGCGGCGCTGGAGTACAACGAGAGCCTCGCGGGCGACCCCGTGCACGACCCGTTCGTCCCCGGCAGCGGCTACGCCCTGCCGAAGAATTACGAGGAGGTCCTGAACCTCGACGGCGACGGCGTGATGGGCTTCATCGAAATCCCCAAGATCGATGTGAGCCTACCCATCTTGCACGGCACCTCCGAGGACGTGCTCGCCGAGGGCGTGGGGCATATCGAGCAGACGGCCCTGCCCGTCGGGGGCGAGGGCCGCCACAGCGTGCTCACCGGTCACCGCGGCCTGCCCTCGGCCGAGCTGTTCACCCGCCTCGACGAGCTCGAGGTGGGCGACGAGTTCTACATCCACGTGCTCGATGACGTCATGGCCTACCGCGTGGACGATAAGAACGTGGTCGAGCCCGACCAGCTGGCGGAGTTGGCCGCCGAGCCCGGCCTGGACCTGGTGACGCTCGTCACCTGCACGCCCTACGCGGTGAACACGCACCGCCTGCTGGTGCGGGGGAGCCGCGTGTCGTACGCGGAGGCGCCGAGGAGAAGGCGCGGCAAATTCGGCCGGATGCGCCCGCGCCGTATGAGTTGGGGCTCGCCGCCGGTGCGGGACTTCTCGCGGTGATGGGTGCCGGCACGCTGGCGCTGCGCCGCCGCGGGCCGAGGGGGCGCCATGCACGCAGG